>Ga0206117_101694_pt1 | contig 10364 bp, 11 predicted proteins | sample 3A5Ametagenome_FD_177997 | JGI IMG/M metagenome (GOLD analysis project Ga0206117, IMG submission 177997) | Enriched microbial communities from leaf-cutter ant dump, University of Wisconsin, Madison, United States - 3A5A | ecosystem: Environmental > Terrestrial > Nest > Insects nest > Nest dump... | reverse complement strand
GCAGCAGGCGATCGGCTTCGGCCGCGGCCTGCGCCAGGGCGAGGATACCGCGGCGATCGAGAAGCTTTTCACCCCGGAATTCCGCAACCGCCTGGACGCCGTGATCCCCTTCGCGCCGCTGGGCGAGACCATCATCGTGCGCGTGGTGGACAAGTTCATCAGCCAGTTGGAAGCCCAGCTGTCCGACCGCCATGTGACCTTCTCGCTGACCGAGGAGGCGCGCACCTGGCTGGGCGAGAAGGGTTACGACAAGCTGTACGGTGCCCGGCCGCTGGCCCGCGTCATCCAGGAACACATCAAGAAGCCGCTGGCCGACGAACTGTTGTTCGGCAAGCTGGCCAATGGCGGGCATGTCCTGGTCAAGACCGAGGGCGACGGCCTGGGCTTCGACATCACGCCCGAGGACAAGCCGCGCAAGCGGACCCGGGGCGACGGCGATACCAGCAAGGAGCCCGAGTTCGCAAACTAATGTAATCGGGCGGCGGTTTCCCTTGGCAAGGGACCGCCGCTGGATTAAGGTGTTGTAAATCTCGACTCTGTCTCGCAGGAGAAACCTATGGACAGTGGCGCTTTGGCCGGTCTCGCGACCGCCTATCAGTCGGCCACCTTCGGACGCAATGTCAGCCTCGCTGTCGTCAAGCAGCAGCAGAAGGCGCAGGAAGACGTCGTCAACCTGATCACGCAGTCGGTGGGTGCGCTGCAGCAGAACAGCAATCTGCCTGCGGGCGTCGGCGGTAACGTCAACACCGTCGCCTGATCCGTCTTCGGATCCGAATTCGAGCGGGGCGCCTTTAGGGCGCCCCGTTTCATTTCCGGTATTTGAGCGTGGCTCGGAAACTGGCTTACGCCTGCGCGCGCGGCCCCCAGAAGATGACGGCGGCGCCGGCCAGGGCCAGGGCGGTACCGATCAGGTCCCACCTATCGGGCATGCGGCCTTCCACCGCCCACAGCCAGGCGATCGAGGCGGTGATGTAGATCCCGCCATAGGCGGCATAGACCCGCCCGGCCGCCTCCTGTTCCAGCCGCGTCAGAAGCCAGGCGAACAGTGCCAGCGCCACCATGCCGGGCACCAGCCACCATGCCGGCTTGTTCAGCCGCAATACCGCCCAGAAGGCGAAACAGCCGCCGATCTCGGCCAGCGCGGCCAGCACATACAGGCCGACCGTCACCATGTATCGTCCGTGAACTCATTGTAATTGCAGGTGATTTCCTCACCCTTGGCGATATCCCTGACCGTCCGGGTCTCGGCCGCGGTATTGTCGGTGTTCGGGTCGTCGTCGTGGTTGATGAACCGTGTGTGATCGAAGGGCAGCACCCAGCCGCCCGGAATCTGCGGGGTGCGATAGCCATAGTGGTGGATGAAGCTGCGGGCGGGTTCGTCCAGTGCGTCGACGACGGCCTCGGGGATGATCTGGTCGACCCCGGGCTGAAAGCGCCAGATCACGGTGCCGGCGGGAATGTCCTCGGCCGCATGGCAACCTATGCCATGGATCTTGCTGGCTGCGGCATAGGTCGGCACCAGAAGCATGGCTGATCCTCGGATTTGCGGGGCCGGGCCGATTGGACTTCGGCGTGATTCGGGCGCATAGTGTCCCGCATGATGGGTGCCATGAATAGTGCGCTTTCGGGCCTTGCCGCCGCGGCCAATGGCGCGGCCGTTACCGCCAACAACATCGCCAATCTGCGCACGACCGGCCGCCCCGGTGCGGCCGCGTCCGGTGCGACCGGTGAAGGCGTCGCCTATCAGGCCCAGCAGTCGGTGAATGTCAGCGGCCAGGCCGGGCAGGGCGTCCAGTCGCAGACCCGGCTGGTGTCGCCGCCGACGCTGCTGCGTTTCGACCCGACCGATTTCAACGCCGATGCCTCGGGCATGGTGGACACGCCCAATGTCGACCTGGCCGAACAGTCGGTCGGCCTGATATCGGCCGGCCAGGCCTATCGCGCGAATGCCGCGACCCTGCGCACCGCCGACGACATGCTCAAGCAATTGATCGACCAGACGGCGTGATCTGATCACGGCCGGCCCGCTTTCGGAGACTTCGCCTTGGCTTTCGTCCCCGGCTCAGCCGCCGCTGCCCGTGCTGCCCTGTCCCCGCGCAACCGCCGCCAGATCGCGTTCTGGCTGCTGTCGGTTGCCGCCCTCATCTTCATCATGGTGCTGGTCGGCGGCGCCACGCGGCTGACCGAATCCGGCCTGTCGATCGTCGACTGGCGCCCGGTGACCGGCGCCTTGCCGCCGATGGACCAGCAGGACTGGATGGTCGAGTTCGACAAGTACCGGACCTCGCCCCAATACCACCAGGTCAACAAGGGCATGAGCCTTGACGAGTTCAAGGAGATCTACTGGTGGGAATGGGGCCATCGCCTGATGGGCCGGCTGATCGGCTTCGCCTTCGCGCTGCCGTTCGTCGCCTTCCTGCTGCTGGGCCGGGTCGAGAAGGCCCTGGTGCCGCGGCTGGTGATGCTGTTCGTGCTGGGCGGGCTGCAGGGGGCGCTGGGCTGGTTCATGGTCGCGTCGGGGCTGGTCGACCGGCCATCGGTTAGCCATTACCGGCTGGCGGCCCATCTGTCGCTGGCCATCGTCATCTACCTCGCTTTGCTGTGGACGGCCTGGGACCTGGTCGATCCGCGCGACGACGGCACCGACGATGCCGCCCATCGCTCGGCGGGCCGCTGGGTCTGGGCGGCGCTGGCTGCGACCGGGGTACAGGTCGTGCTGGGCGCCTTCGTCGCGGGGTTGCGCGCCGGGCTGACCTACAATACCTGGCCGCTGATGGATGGCGACCTGATCCCGGGCCATCTGTTCATGGAAAGCCCGTGGTGGCTGAACTTCTTCGAGAACATCACGATGGTGCAGTTCCAGCACCGGACCTTCGCCTGGGTCGTGGTCGGCCTGGCGCTGGTCGCCGCCTGGCGTGCGGCCAGGCTGGGGCTGACGCGGCCTGCCGCGATGGTGGCGCTGGCCGTGGTCGCGCAATTCATGTTGGGCGTCATCACCCTGCTGGAAGTCGTGCCGGTCTCGCTCGGCGTCGCCCATCAGGGCGGGGCCGTGGTGGTGCTGACGACGCTGGTGTGGCTGCTGCACCGCGTGCGCAGCCACTGATTTCCGGCATCAGGCCCGCCGCACCTCGGCCACGAACCGCGTCACTTCCCGCCGCAACAGATCGGCCTGCGTCGCCTGGTCGCGGGCGGCGGCCAGCACGTCGGCCGCGGCCTGGCCGGACTGGTCGGCCGACCGGTTGACCGCGTCGACGCCATGCGACGCCTGGGTCGCGCCCTGCGCGGCATCCTCGACATTGCGGGCTATGGCGCGGGTGGCCGCTCCCTGCTGCTCGATCGCGGCGGCGATCGATCCGGAAATCTCGTTGATGCGCCCGATGATGTCGCCGATGCCGTGAATGGCCTCGACCGCATCGCGCGACGTGGCCTGCACGCCCGCCACCAGCTGCGAGATTTCGTCGGTCGCCTTGGCCGTCTGGGTGGCCAGCGTCTTGACCTCGCCGGCCACCACCGCGAACCCCTTGCCGGCATCGCCCGCCCGTGCCGCCTCGATCGTCGCGTTCAGGGCCAGCAGGTTGGTCTGTTCGGCGATCTTGGTGATCAGATTGACCACCGCGCCGATCTTGTCGGCCGCATCGGCCATGCCACGCACGATGCCATCCGTCGCCTCGGCCTGGGCCACGGCTTCCTGCGCCACCCGCGCGGACGAGGCGACCTGGCCCGAAATCTCGTTGATCGAGGCGGACAATTCCTCGGTCGCGGCGGCGACGGTCTGGACATTGCCGGCGGTCGTCTCGGTCGCGTCCGCGGCAGCCCGGCTTTGCCGGGCGGTTTCGGCCGCGATATCCGACATCGTGCCCGCGGTCTGCTGCATGGCCACGGCCGAGGATCCGACCCGGTCGACGACGCCGCCGACCGTGCGTTCGAAGTCGGCGGCCAGGCTGGTCATGGCCTCGCGGCGGCGCTGTTCGGCGGCGTCGCGGGCCGCGGTTTCGGCCGCGCTGCGTTCGGCCGCGCTGCGCAATTCGGCTTCGGCCGCTTCCTGCTGGCGGCGCGCCTCGGCCGCAGCGGCCTCGGCCTCGTGCCGCAGCCGCGCGGCCTCGGCTTCCTGCTCGCGGGCCAGGCGTTCGTGTTCGGCGCGGGCCGCAGCCTCGCGCGCGGCGGCAGCCTCGGCTTCCAGCCGGCGGTTGGCCAGGGCCTGTTCCTTCAGATGATCCAGGGTGCGGGCGACCGCGCCGATCTCGTCGCCGCGCTCGCGCCCCGGAATGGCGATCGTCAGGTCGCCGGCGGCCAGGCGGTCGACCGCGGTGCCCAGCCGCGACAGGGGCGTGATCACCCGGCCCTGTACGACCAGGAAACCGATGAGTGCCACCAGAAGGCTGAATGCCAGCACCGCGCCGTCGAAGATGACGTCGACCAGGGCGGACGAGGCCAGGCGCTGGGCCGGCGTCTCGCGCGGGGCGGGGGCGCGCAGGGTCGGACCGAGCTGCAGCGTGTAAAGCGGGTTGTCGGCCGTCAGTTTGGCCGCCGCGGCCGGATCGGCCGCCAGCCGCGAGACGGTCTGGTAGCGGGCAAGCGACGAATAGCCGGTCCACAAAAGTTTGGCGACCAGCATCGCGGCCAGAAGGCCGAGGACCAGAAGCAGGCTGATCTTCAGGGAACGCCCGGCCAGCGGGCCGGATACCGGGGCGGACATGGGCTGCGGGGCCTCGCGCGCGACGGGTTGCGGATCACGGAGACTATCCTCACCCCCATACCCACGCAATGCGCCACGTTGACGCGCGATTTCATGAACCGTAATAGCGCGCGATGACCACGCCCGGCACGGCCAGCGCGCCGATCACCGGACCGGTCAGGGCAACCAGCACGGCCGCACCGCGCGGCCAGCGGGCGGCCAGCGGCACCAGGCCCGCGACACCCAGCCCGATCACGGTCGCCAGCGGCAGGAAATAACGGCCCTGCACCCCCTCGATCCGGGTCGAGCCGACAGGGGTCCAGGTCAGGTACTGGGCGATGGCGATCAGCCCGGCGCCGCCCAGCACGATCACCACGGCCGCCGCCAACCGCAGGCGCGGGCCTGCGGCCGGCTGGATCATGTCGCCGGCGATCGCCGCCGCGACCGGCAGCAGATAGGCCCACAGCGACCAGTCGGGCATCAGGATCTGCAACAGGCCGAATCGTCCGACCATCTGCGCGAAATAATCGGCGATATTGGCATCGAGGGTCGCGCGCAGCATGTCCAGGACGGCGCCGGGTGCGGTTCCGATCCGGGCCAGATGGGCCGCCGCGTCGACCCCGTCGCGCAGCGGCACGGCCAGCGGCATCGTCACCAGCGCCGACCAGCACAGCGTCGCCAGCGTCACCGCGGCAAAGGCCGCCAGCCGCCGGCGCCAGACGATGCCGGCCTGCGGCAACAGCAGCAGCAGGGCCAGCGGCGCATTGGTCGGCCGGGCCATGATGACGGCGGCCAGCGTCAGGGCCAGCAGGGCCAGGCGGCCGACGGGCAGGGCGGGGACCTGCCACATCCGCGACACCAGCGCCGCGGCCAATGCCGCCGCGGCGATCATGATGCCGTCCTGGCTGGTCGAGGAGGCGACGAACAGCGTCATCGGCAGGGTCAGAACGACGAACAGGCACAGCCGCCCCGCGACCGCCAGCCACAGGGCCAGCCCGCCCAGGACCAGGAATTGCGCCGCATTGGCCAGGCGCATGCCCAGCGTCGCGTCATAGGGGCCGAATCCCAATCCCTGCGCTGCCGCCAGTGCCAGCGCGCCGCCGACATAGAACGTCGGCGGGTACTGGATCGTGTTGGGAAAATCGACGATCGCCGGCCCCTGCCAGGGTGCGGCCCGCGCCGCGTCGAACAGCGCGGGCGTCAGCCGGGCATCGGGGGCCAGGTCGGCAAACGGGGCCAGGGCCACGACCAGTGCCGGGTCGGCCCTGCCGCCGGCCTGCAGATGCGGCACCCGGATCGCCTTGACCTCGCCGTCGGTCGGGCTGGACGGTTGCTGCCGCATGGCGGGCGGGCCGGCCTCCCACCGGACGCCGACGATCACGCCGTGCCGCAGTGAATCGGCGCGCAAGGCATGGGCCCGTTCGTCCGGTGCCTGGCCGGACGGGACGGCAATGATGAAAAACAGGCAGGCGGCAATCGCCGCCAGCAGGAAGGCGATGATCAGGATCGGCCGCTCGCAGCGCGCGACCCGGCCGATCATCGTCGGAATACCAGCCGGTCGGCGATGGTGAAGTTGACGATCCAGCCGGCGACCGAGCCCAGCGCGACACCCGCCGCCGGCCATTGGCCCAGCGGCGTCAGGACGGTGACGGCGGCAAACACCGCATAATTGACCGCACCGGCGATCAGCGCGCTGCCCAGGAAGGCCAGGAACTGGCGCGCGGCCGGCGCCGACCCGCGGTCGGCGAAGGTGAAGCGGCGGTTCAGCGCCCAGGTGGTCAGCACCGCCGCGGCAAAGGCCGGGATACGCGCGATCAGCGGAGGGACATGGGCCAGGTCGACCAGCCCCTGCGTCAGCCCGGCATCGACGACGAAACCCGCCACCCCGACCAGGCCGAAGCGCAGGAAGCGGCCGATGGTGGCGCGGTCAGGGGCCATAATAACGCGCCATCAGCACGGCGGGCAGGACGATGGCCGACAGCGGCAGGGCGGTCAGCACGATCAGCACGGCCAGGCCGCGCCAGCGCGGGCCGCGCGGCAGCAGCCCGGCCAGGCCGATGCCGACGACCACGGCCAGCGGCAGGAAATAGCGCCCCTGCACCCCGTCGATCCGCGTGCCGCCGACCGGCGTCCAGGTCAGGAACTGGGACAGGGCGGCAAGGAAGGCGCCGCCCAGGATGATCGCCAGCGCAGCGGCCAGGCGCAGCCGCGGACCGGTGGCGGGCTGGACCAGGTCGCCCAGCACGGCCGCGGCAACGGGCAGCAGATACAGGATCAGCGCCCATCGCGGCAGATGGATGTCGAGGATACCCAGCCAGCCGACCATCTGTTCCAGATAGTCGCGCCAATAGGCATCGAGCGCGGCCGAGGTCGCCTGCCACAGCAGCCAGGGATTGGCCCGGATCAGGGCCAACTGGCCGCCGGCGTTGGCATCCAGGCTGATCGGCACCGATACCTTGATCGCGATCAGCGCCGACCAGCCCAGCGTCACCAGGGTGACGGCCGCAAAGGCGATCAGCCGCGGCCGCCAGGCCACGCCTGGCATCGGCAGCACCAGCAGCAGGGCCAGCGGCGCATTCGACGGCCGGGCCGTGATCACCACGGCCAGGACCAGGCCCAGCAGCGCTATCCGCCAGGCCGGTGGGGCCGATTTTTGCCACAGGCGCGAGGTCATTGCCGCCGCCAGCGCCGCCACCGCGATCATCAGGCCGTCCTGGCTGACCGAGGCGGACAGGAACAGCGTCATCGGCAGGGTCAGGACGACGAACAGGGTCAGCCGGCCGGCGACGGCCAGCCACAGCGCCAGCGCGCCGACGGCCAGGAACTGCGCGACATTGACCAGGCGGGCGCCGATCATCGCATCATAGGGGCCGAAACCCGCCTGCTGGGCCAGGCCGATCCCCAGCGCCGCCCCGGCGTAAAGGATTGGCGGGTACTGCACGGTGTTGCGGAAATCGGCCTGCAGCGGGCCGGTCCAGGGTGTGGCGCGGGCCTGCGCCAGGCCCGCGGGGGTGACGCGATCGGCCAGCGTCATCTGGCCGAAGGTTTGTGCCGACCGCACCAGGCCGTGGTCGGCCACTGCGCCTGCGCGCTGCTGCGCCGGAATCCGCATCATGCGCACGCCGTCGTCGTCGACGCCGGCATCGACGCCGCCCCAGCCGGGCTGCCAGGGCAGGGTCACGGCCTCGGACGTCCAGCGCTGGCCGACGACCACGCCGTGGCGCACCGAATCGGCGCGCATGGCATGCGCGATTTCGTCGGGCACCTGGCCGACGGGAACGGCAAAGGACAGGAACAGGCAGATGGCGAGCCCGGCGGCCAGAAAGGCTGAGACCAGGATCGGCCGTTCGGCCCGCGCGACGCCGTCCAGGGCGTCGCCGATCATGGCGGCGGCAGGGTCAGATAGGCGAGTCGCTTGGTTTCCTGGCGGGCCAGCTTGACCATCTGCAGCACCAGCCCGACGGCGCCGGCCAGCAGGGCGCTGAGCATCAGGCCCATGGACAGCACCGCGGTCGGCAGGCGCGGGACCAGCCCGGTTTCCAGAAAATCGACGACGATCGGCAGACCCAGCCCGATCGAGACCAGGGCGAGCAGGGCGGCCAGCAGGCCATAGAACCACAGCGGCCGTTCGGCCTGGACCAGCTTGACGATGGTGCACAGGATGCGCCAGCCGTCGCGCAGGGTGCGCAGCTTGCTGGCCGAACCGGGGGGACGCTCGCGATAGACGGTCGGCACCTCGCCGGTGGGCAGGCGCAATTCGCCGGCATGGATCGACAGCTCGGTCTCGATCTCGAAACCGGTCGACAGGGCGGGGAAGGATTTGACGAAGCGGCGGGACATCACGCGATAGCCGGACAGCATGTCGCCCAGGCCGATGGCGAAGACGAAGGCGGCCGTGCCGGTCAGCAGGCGGTTGCCGAACTGATGGCCCGGGCGATAGGCCGCCGCGGCCTCGTGCCGGCGCAGGCCGGTCACCATGTCCAGCCGTTCGCGGCGGACCAGGGCGATCATTTCGGGGGCGGCGCCGGCATCGTAGGTGTCGTCGCCATCGACCAATACATAGATGTCGGCATCGACATCGGCGAACATGCGGCGGACCACGTTGCCCTTGCCGCGCTGCGGTTCGCGATGGACGATGGCACCCGCCGCCTCGGCCACGGCGACGGTGTTGTCGGTCGAGCCGTTATCGAAGACGTGAATTGCCGCGCCGGGCAGGGCGGCCTGAAAATCGCGGACGACCTTGGCGATGGCGGCTTCTTCGTTCAGGCACGGGGCGAGCACGGCTACGCGTGCAAAACTAGTAATAGTTGCCATGGTTTATGGTCGCCGACTTGTCCCGTGTATCCTGGCGACCCCGATTAGACCGAAGCGCCGGGGTTGGCAAGCGCATTGCTTGCCGCGTCAGGTGCTTGCACCGGTGTCGGCACGCTGCATTGCGGCGACCAGACCTTTTGTCCATAATGCGCCCGCTTCAACGCGGCCGCATGGCCGCCGCTGTCAGAGGGTCGTGTCATTTCCTGGTCCGAGATTCTTATTATCGGGGTGCTGGCGCTGCTGGTGATCGGGCCCAAGGACCTGCCCAAGGTCCTGCGCACGGTCAGTATCTACCTCGGCAAGGCGCGCGAGCTGGCGCGTGAATTCCAATCGGGCCTGGACGACATGGTCCGCCAGGCCGAGCTGGACGACCTCAAGAAAAGCCTGACCGAGGTGTCCGACGTCGGCAACACCATCGGCCGCGACCTGAAGGAATCGATCGATCCCGGCGGGTCGCTGGCCAAGTCGCTGGACATGTCCGACGTGGGGCGCGACACGCCGGCCGAGCCGATGGGCGATTTCCGCCCGGTCGACACGGCGCCGCCGGTGGCCGGAAATCCCGCGGCCGAGACACCGGCCCTGCCCGAACCCGGCCATGTCGTCGCCGACGCGATTCCGCCCGCCGTCCCGGCCGAACCGGCGCCCGTCCCGGCGCCGACCGCCGAGCCGCCCGCCACCAAGCCCCCCGCGCAAGCCTAGAGTATAGCTGTCGATGACCCAACCGACCCCGGAGGACGAGGCCGAGATCGAGCAATCGAAGATGCCGCTGCTGGATCACCTGATCGAGCTGCGCACGCGGTTGATGTGGTCGGTCGGCGCGATCCTGATCTGCTTCCTGTTCTGCTTCTATTTCTCGTCGTACCTGTACAAGGTGCTGATGCATCCGCTGATCATCGCCTACGGCTCGACCGAGGGGCGGCGGATGATCTTCACCGCGCCCCAGGAAGCGTTCTTCACCTACATGAAGGTCGCGTTCTGGTCGGCGGTGTTCATCTCGTTCCCGGTGATCGCGACCCAGCTGTACCGGTTCGTCGCGCCGGGCCTGTACCGGCACGAGCGGCACGCCTTCCTGCCGTTCCTGGTGGCGACGCCGGTCCTGTTCTTCATGGGCGGGGCGCTGGTCTATTTCCTGATCATGCCGATGGCGCTGCGCTTCTTCATCGGCTTCGAGGTGCCGCGCGGCGACGATGGCCTGCCGATCGTGCTGGAGGCCAAGGTCAACGAGTACCTGTCGCTCGTCATGACCCTGATCTTCGCCTTCGGCCTGGCGTTCCAGCTGCCGGTCCTGCTGACCCTGCTGGCCAAGGTCGGTATCGTTTCGTCCAAGGGCCTGCGCGAGAAGCGGCGTTACGCGATCCTGGGCGTCACGATCTTC
>Ga0206117_101691_pt1 | contig 10367 bp, 3 predicted proteins | sample 3A5Ametagenome_FD_177997 | JGI IMG/M metagenome (GOLD analysis project Ga0206117, IMG submission 177997) | Enriched microbial communities from leaf-cutter ant dump, University of Wisconsin, Madison, United States - 3A5A | ecosystem: Environmental > Terrestrial > Nest > Insects nest > Nest dump... | reverse complement strand
TCGGCAGCCTGGAGGGTCATGCTTCCCATCAGCAGAAGCGCGAAGCAAGGGTATCCATCTCAACATAAGTTCCTCCGGACGATTAGGGAAGGGATGCGTTTTGGGAATGATGCTGTTCATCGCTGTACAGAATTTTTACGCCTGAATCCGAATTCAGAAGGGCGACCGTATGGAAGCTCGCTGCATCTCCTGTCGTGCTGACCTGTAACTGATCGGTTGCGGCATCGGCCGGACCAGCTTCCACGACCCTCACATAGTTGCCGATATTCGCGGCGCTTATGCCGTCAAGCAGCGCTGTCAGATCTACCTGGTCGCCCATTCCGTTGTTGAAGTCATAGTCCAGGATCACATCTGCCAGTGTGGGGCTTTCCACCAACGCGCTAGGGTCGATCACAAAAGTATCGACACCGGTGCCGCCCGTCAGTTCATCGTATCCGGGACCACCATAGAGAATGTCGTCGCCAATCCCTCCGTTCAGCATGTCATTGCCGGCGAGACCTGCCAGAATATCGGCGCCTACCAGTCCGTTGAGCGTATCGACACCCGAGGTGCCGATGAATGTATCATTCGCAGACGTCGGCGTCGGGTTGCTTCCCGTGAAAGCCGTGGTGTCGGGAAACAGGGTGAGGTCGATCGTACCGTTGACGGTATCGCCGTCACCATCCGTACCGACAACATTGTGTTTCAACTCAATTGGCGTTCCTGCGCTGTTTTCGCCATAGTTGAAAAGGCCCAGTGAAAATTTGCTTGTACTGGAGACGGCCTGCACCTCGATCGCGCTGAACTTGTGTGCTGCGTCCGTAACGATCTCGTAGTCGTACCCGTCTCTCATACCGTTGATCTGGATGGAATTCCCGGTGTCTTGAAGGGAGATTCCTTGGCTTTGCAAATCCTGCTCCGTCAGAAGTGTTCCTGCGGCGTTGTAAATTCTGATGTTGCTGACACTCAGGTCAAGAATCTGCTCGCCGCTGGTATCGCCATAAAACGCACTATCAGTGTCAGCGATGATCGCTGTAGCGGTAAAGTCGGCCGATTCACTATTTATACTGATGTCCTGACTCCAACGCTGCACAAGATTGTGCGTATGGTCGTATTGGAAGCTCCCCGATTGATCTATGAACGCCCCGTTGACGAGATCGAAGCGGATGACGTCGGAATTCGCCAGCGTCGGGCCATTGCCAACACCGATCTTATTGTTGCTGGTATTGATCGTTGTCGCCGAAGCCGTCGACAAGACGATATCCTGAGAACCGCCCACGTCTGCAATAAGCCTGAACGGCGTGTTTCCGCCGCCGACTGCGTCCTTGAAGGTCGTGGCCGTTACTTCAGTTCCGTTTGAAATCTTGGCTTCCGGGTTGAATGTATAGGTTCCGGTCGCCGGGTCGACGTCGACCGTGTAACCCACTGTGCCGGTAAGCGTCTTGGCAACGAGCAGCGTCGTATCGGTGCCGGTCGGGCCGCCGTAGTAGAGATAGAGTTGCTGGCCATTGAAGGTCAGCAAGTGACCGTCGGCGTCCGTTGCCGCGACCGTTTCGCCACTCGTCGCACCGAGCTGAAGACCGGGCACGCTGAAGACGACTGTGCCGACCCCATCTGCACCGGCCAGGAAGTTCAACCCCGTTGTCAGCTGGTCGGAGGTGCCGACTACGCCCTTGTTTTCGAGGATCAGTTCGCTCGGAAGGAGAGCTGCGGGCACGTCATCGACGATGTGGACGCTGACCGAACCGGTGGTCGGATCGTTGGATACGTCCGTCGCGACCACGGTTACGCCGTTGAGGACGACGTCAAGTGCCTGGGTTGGCATGAAATGGCGGAAGCTGTCGGTGAGCGTTGCCGTGACGGTCACGTCGCCGGTCGAGCCTGCCGTGATGTTGGATGCACCAGTCAGGGCCAGGATGAGCGCCGTTTGTCCCGCGAAATCCAGCGTCATCGTGCGGCCATCACTTGAAAGTGTCCAGTGAGGTGTACCGCTGGCCAAGTTGTCAAAAGTCGGTGTGGTAACATTTGGGTTGGCGAACTTGATGGAGATGATATCTTCGCCAGTGGCCTTGAAGCGCAGGCCATTGGTATCGACAGCCGTCTCCGTCGGCGAGGTGGGCTTCGTCCCCGTCTTGATGCCCGCGGCGAGATCGGAACCCGCCTTGATCAGATCGAGAGCTGCTTCTGAAACGGTGAGCGCCGACGTGTCGTCAACCGTTTCGGGCGTCGTATTGCTGATGGTGATCGAGAACGTTGCCGGGGTTGGATCCGATTTGGTATTATCTGAGATATCCGGTTCCGTCGAATTGGCGGATGCTGGTGTATTCGCCTCCTTCGACGTGGTGGAAACTGTGCCGGAAACTGTTCCGAAGAAGTCGCCGGGCACAGTAACCTGCACCTTGGTCAAGGCGTCCTGAACCTGTGCCGCGGTTCCGGTGAGGGTGTAGGTCGTTGGGCCGGTCTGGGCGAGAGAGATCGATGCGCCATTGGCTAGGCTCAGGGAAGCCGCCGCATTCAGCGTGATTGTCGCCGTCGTGCTTTCCGAACCATCGGTGTCCGCTCCTGCGGAGCCCATCGCGTGGAGGAACCCTGTGGACATTACCGCAGCCGTCAGGCCGAGCGAAACCGTCTGCGCCGTGGCGGAGTATGCAAGCGGTGTCGCGGTGCCTGTCGCATCGACGTATTCGTCCAGTACGGCGTCGACGATAACCGGAATGTGCGTAGTGGCAGAAGGGGTGACGACCGAAGGGTTGGTGCCGTCTGCTGCCGTCACAGTCAAAGCGAGCGAGCCGAGGTCGGCGTCGCCGTCTTGCGGGCTTGCCGCCGAGATCGTGATCAGCGAGGTCGTTGTGTTGGCGGCGAAGCTGAACGTGTACGTCGTCGTTCCCGTAACCGGCGTACCGTTGATGATATAGCTTGCCGCCGAAACCAGCCCCGTCACGGTGGCTGATTTCAAGACATCGTCCGAGCCTGCAGCCACGCCGGCTGTCAGGGTCACCGTGTTGTCGCTGTCTTCCTTGATAACGAGCCGGCCATCGGTCAGGCCGGCCGTCACATCTAACGCGGGCGTGGCCACCGAAGGATTGACGACAAGAGACCAGTTTGTCTGCTCAGTCTTCGAGTTGTCGGGCGTCTCGACTTCCGTATCGGTCGTGATGTCGGTCGAAACTGCAGCGATCGTTCCGGAGATCGTGCCGTCAAAGTTTGCTGGTACTATTGCCTGAACGGATGCCACCGCAGCGGCGAGGTTGCTGCGGGTCGCGGTGAGTGTCCAGGTGCCGCCGGATACCTCGGTCAATGTTCCCAGCGTCCCAGCAGCCAATTGCAGGCTAACCACATCGCCCGCCACCGTGATGGTCACGGTGAAGGTCTCGGATCCGTCATCGCGCGGCGTCGTGTCGAACGGCTGATCCGACGGTGCGCTGAAGCTGGTTTCGTGGAAGTCCAGCGAAAAGCCGAGATCGATTGCTCTTACCGTCGTCGCCTCGCTCACTGCCTGGGTCGACGGGTGGCCGACAGCCGCATACTCGTCCAGCACGGCATCGACCACGATCGACACGGTGACGGGGTTCGAGGTCGTGCCCGGGTCGCTGGCGCCCGCATGGTCTGCGTCCTTGGCCGTCGCTATCGCGCTCAGCGTCGTGAGATCGACGTCGCTGTCCTGTGCCGGGGTAACCATGATCACCACGGGCTCCGACTGCTTCGTGCCGTCGAACGTCACCGTGTAGCTCGTCGAGCCTGCCGATACGGCAACGTTGTTGATGACGTACGTCGCCGTCGCATCCAGTCCGGTGACCTCGACCTGCGTGATCACGTCCGTCGCGCCGGCCGTTGCGGTCAATGTCACGGTCTCGCTGCCGTCTTCCTTGATCACGAGCGGGTTCGTCGCCAAATCGCTGACGATGGTCGGCTTCTCTAGGACCGGCTCCACCTTGACGGAAACGGTCGCAGTGCTGGTATCACCGTCGCCATCCGTGATGGTGTATGTAAACTTGCCATTGCCATCAAAGCCTGCATTCGGCGTATAGCTGAATTTGCCGTCGCCCAGATAGGTGACGGTGCCGCCAACGGCATTGGCGTGGCTCACCTTGCTCCAGTCGACGCCGTCGGCGCCGATGAGATCGTTGTTCTTGACGTCGATCACCATCGACTGGCCTTCATTCGTTGTCGCGAAGTCGGCCACGGCCGTCAGCCCGTCGTCCTGGAAGTTGATGTGAAGGCCGGCCGGCGAAACGGCGTAGGCCTTGTCGTCGTCGCCGTCGGTCGCTGTCGCGGTGATGAAGACGAGGCCGGTCGTGATCGAGACCGTATCGTCGTGGTCGGCCGGCGTGGAGCCATCGACGTCGTGGGCGATGGCGGCGAACTGGGCGACCCAGAGATGACCGGCGTTATCGATGGTGAGCGCGAAGACGTTCTGGCCGTCTGCAGTGCGGCCCCATACGATGTCGCCATCGGTGTAGAGCAGGACAGCCTTGTTTCCGATCGTGGTTCTTACGCCGGAATCCTCGCCGTCGAACGCCTGGCTTCCAGCCTTTGTCAGCTGGTAGGTGAGGCCGCCGCCAACGGCGGCCCCATCGGTGCCGAAACGCGCACTCGTGAACAGCGTCGATGCTGTTCCGGTCGATACCGCAAAGCCGAGAACAGTGCTCTGCGCGTCGGCTGCCGTTTTCAGCAGAGTGGGAATTGAAGAACAGGTCGGGTCGGCATCGTCCTGTCCATTTGGCAATTGCGCGCCGAAGCCCGCGGTTTCGTCGTGCGTCACGTTCAGGCTGACTGGCTCAAGAATGATGGACTTGACGCCGCCAATGGTGAAATTATCGCCGGAGAGGTTGGTCGTATGGCCATTCACGGTATCGGTGAACGTTACGCCGCCATAGTTCTTGATGACGAGGCGGTCCAATTCATCGGTCGTGTTGACGGCAACCGTCGCATTTTCATTCAAGCCGGAAATAACGACCCCGACAACATTGCCGTTCTCGTACACCAGCGTCTTGGTGTAGGATGCGTCACCCGTTACCGTGACCTTGTCTACGTCGATGGCGAGAGGCGGTCCGTCATTGGTGTAGTTCTGATCGTCATCCGCATTGAAAACCTGGACGAACACGGTGACGGACCCGCCGTTGCCCTGTACTTCCTTGATCGTGAACGATGCCGCATCGACGGTATAGTGGCCGCTATGCTGGTATGTTGCGCCTTGGCCGTTTCCGCTAAATGTGAGGTTGTTCACGAAATCGAAGCGTAGCACCTCGGTCGGATCGATCCAGTGGTTGCCGATGCCGATATCGTTTTGCGTCGTATTGACTTCGTTCTGCTTCCCGCTCGAAGAGTCCTTCCCGGAACCGATCCCCGATAGCAGCACGTCGCCGCCGTTCTGACCTTCCATCCCGCGTTCGTCCACATGTCCGGCCTTGATGCCGGTATAGGTGACGTTGACCGTCTCGCGGGCGTCCGACGCCGCAATGGACGGGCCGTCATCGTCGAAGGAGACGAACGAGCTCTCCTTGCCGATCAGCGGAACCGTTGCAGACTGGGTAAGAGTATCGTTGTCGCCATCCGTTGCCGTCACGGTCAGCTGAAGGCCGACGCCCTGGCCGGCATTGGCCATCAAAAGGGAAATCTGCTCGTCGAAAACGGACGGGTTTTCCGATCCGCCATGGTCGATCGGGAGGAACTGGTCGACGATAAGTTGCGCGGCCGCGGGATCGGTCGAACTCAGTGAAATGCGAAAAGCGATATAATCGTCATCAGTGGTCTGCGTGTCGTGGCCGACACGGCCGATAATATGGTTGCCCTCGACGGTCAGCCAGACCGTCCTGTCGGCGGCCGACGCATTGGCGAGCGGGCTGCCGTTCACGGCGGTGACCACAAGATTGGTCTTGAAGCCTCCGTCCGCAGGGCCAGTGAGAACGAAGCCCAACGTTGCGGAGAACGTTCCTTTTCCGTCGGCGCCATAGTCCACCGTTGTGGCGATGGGGGCGACGAAGAGGTTGGCCAGAAGGCCTGCCGTAGTGTTCAAATGCCCGATCTGCGCGGTCGATGTCGCATCGGTCGTGTATGTCACGGTGGTGCTGGCTGTGTCGTCCACAGTGCCATTGTTATCGCGCGGCTGCTCGTCGGTATTGTAGCGGTCGGGCCTCGTGCCGATTGTTTCATCGAGGTTGAGTGCGATCGACGAAAGGGGCGTCGTTCCCCCTGTGCTCACCGTAAAGGTGGGGCCATCGTCGTTGAACTGGATCCTGCCAGAAATATCGGCGGACGCGCTGTCGGTATCGCCGTCGCCGTCCTTGATCGTGACCGTCGCAAGAAGGGTGTCCGCCTGGAGCGAGACTTGGTCGTTGGGATTGAGGCCGTCGAGGTTGTGTTGCAGCGAAAGGTATTCGACAACGGAAACCTTGCCGCTCTCAGGGTCGATGGCGATCGCGAAGGCAGCCTTGCCTTCTTCGCTACCGATGCGGCCGACGATTATGCCGCCCTCTTCGTACAGGAGGATGGCCGTTCCGTCTGTGACCTTCAGGCCGGACGCGGTGCCATTTCCGCCCTTGAGGGCCAGGGAGAAGACGATACTGTCCTTCGCAGCCGGGCCGTCCACGCCGAAATAGGGAAGGACGTTGAGCGCGGCGCGCGATTCCTGGGCTAAGGCCAGGGGCTGTCCGGAGCGATCAGGATCGGAACCCACATTGGCGACATTCGCAAAGACTGCGAGGGGGCCTGTGACGTCGTCGGTATTGGTCTGGTTGCCGGTTGTTTCGTCGGCCGTCACTGCAAAACGGCTCTGGACGTCCACGCCGATAATGTGCGGACCATCATCCTGGAAGACGATGGAGCCGCCGATGTCAGCCTTTGCGGTGGCCGTATCCCCGTCTCCATCCGTGACCGTTACCATCGCCTCCACTCTGCCGACCGTATCGACGAGCGAAATGGAATCGTCGGAATTATTGGGATCGTTGTTGAACAGGGAAACATATTGGACCATCGACACGATGCCGGTATTCGGGTCGATATGGATTGCGAAGGCTGCAGGGTCCGGTGTTTGTCCGGTATTGGAAACATCGCTACCGTTGTCGCCACCATCGTAGCGGCCGACAATCAGGTTGCCTTCCTTGAACAGGAAGATCTGACGATGCTCGGTGGTTTCAAGCCCGGAATCGATCGAAGAGGCCGTGTCGCCGTTCACGTCGAGAAGCGTCAGGGAAAACACCTTGGCACCGGTCTTTGCCTCGCCGTCGGCGCCATATTCGGCGCCCGTAACGGTCAGCGCCGACGTGGCGCTTTGCGCATAGCCGAGCGGGAGGCGCGCAAGCCAGGGAAGAAGCCTGGGCGACTGAGGATCTTCACCGGGATTGGCAACGCTGCTGAAGATCGATGTGAACAGGATGTCGTCGGCCTCGCCCTGCGGCAGAGGCGACTCGTCGTGTATGACGGAAAAGTCCCTGTTCGCCTGGGCGGTGACCTGCGGTCCGTCGTCGTCGAAGGTGAACACGCCACTGCCGAGCTCGATGCCATAGTCGGCCCTGTCGCCGTCACCGTCCGTCACGGTTGCGACGATCATCAGGGAGCCGTTCTCGATCCGTAGGCTTTGCCGGTCGTCCGGATTGTCCGTGTTCTCGTGCCAAATCGCGTTCGGCGTGACCTGATCCAGCACCACCACGCCCTTATCGAGCGTGATCGTGAAGTAGGTCTTGCCACCCGCGTCACCATAGATCACCAGGCCTTCCTGGCGAAGCATGATCTCGGCGCCCTGTCCGCCATCCACGGTGTTGTCGAGGGCATAGAGACCCGAGCGGATGCCGCCTTCGCTCGTATCGGCCGAAAGCTCCAGCTTGTACGTCACCGCGCCCGGGCCGTCCGCGCCAAAGGTGTAGGACAGTCCGTCGAAAAAGTCGCCGGCGGCGATAGAAGCGTCGCCGTCGAAGTCCGTCTCGTCGACACCGGCCTGCGGCAGTTCCGAATATGCTTGCCCGCGAATCTGTGGCACATCATCCACAATGTCGATGCGCAGGTTTGCGGAGGCACTGAGGCCACCCCTGTCGGTGACGGTGAGGGAAAAGATATCCCGGTCCTGCTCCGTGTTCGGACCGTTACCGCCGTCGGCACTGTGGTAGGCCTTGGTCAAGGTGTAGCTGTAGACTGCCTCACCGGTGGTCGCATTAAAGCTGACGATGGTCAGCGTGCCATAGACACCGGCGAAGGTCTTGCCGGCGATGTCGCCGGGTGCGACGTTGATGCCGTTTATGCCGATACCGGCGATGTCGGACAGGCCGTCCGGATCGGAAATGAGGAACACGCCGTCAACCGTCGCGTCGGAGCCACTCGCCCCTTCGCTGCTCGCGCTCCCGTCCTCGTTTTCGCTCGCGAAGCTGAACTGCTGTGGCGCAAATGTGCTGAACCGGCTCATCGCCGATCCGGCTGGCAGGTCATGTTCATAGACGAGCCGGTCGCTGGCGGCGATGCTGCCCGCGCTGCCGCTGCCGCCGCCATCAAGGCGGATGGACGGACCGCGATTGACGAAGGCGGGCGTAAGGATCTCGTCGTCAAGGGTGCCGAACTGCAGCGCCGTCGGCCCGAGCAGGTCGATCGGCGGGCCGGCATCGCCGATACCGGGAATGGCTTCACCAAAATTGCCGCCGCCACTGGTGGAGCCGGCGGCCGTTGCCGTCAGCGTGCCATCCGGGCCGGCTGCGACGTTGATGTTGCTTGCTTCTAGCGCGGCGACCAGGGCTTCCTGCGGTATTTCGACATTGTCCATGACGAAGGTCGGCACATGCAGCGCCGCATTTTCAATTATGACGCGGGTGCCGTCAGGTTGCACCAGGACAAGATTGTCGCCGTCGATCTCGATCGTCTCGATGGACGTTCCGGAGGGGAGCTCGGCGACATTCTCCTCGACGAGGATGGTCCGATCGCCGGGCTGGGTCGCGGTCGCGGCAGAAAGCGCGCCGGCAGACTGATTTGTCTCGACCTGCGCTAATTTCTGCTGCTGATCATGCGGGAGCGTGGTCGCCGTATCGCTCCGCAGCGTTGCCGAATGCTCGGCATCATCGTACGCAATGCTGGAAACGGATGAATTCTCGATGAAGCCTTCGACAGCCATAGTAAGACCCTCCACAGTTGCATTAGCAAGCCATGTAGTGACCGTGCGGACAATCGGACGATCGTCTGCGTGGGGAGGGACCAAGGTCTTACTCTATATATCCATGTATATGGCTGGGCGCATATTTTTTAAGAAATGGTTAACGTCCTGTCCCGTTATGACCTAAGCTCCGAACGGATTTGGCTGTCGAAGAAGTCTCTCGTTTTGCCTTGGGGACGGCTTCGTCGCCGTTGTTATAGGCGAACGTGATCTCGATTGTTCCATCATTGAGCAATTCGGCGTGACCGTCGCCGGAGACCTCGTCCATTTCGTCAAATCCGGCCCAAGTGAAATGGACGAAGGATTGGCTGTAGCCGAGATCGAGACCGGCTTGCAGCGCGCCGAAGGCGATTTTGCCGTGACCGTCGGCTCTGGTCGTGACCTTCGCGGGCTCGACCAGGTCGAGCTGATCGCGATCCCAAAGATCGGCCTCGACGATTCGCCAGCGGCCGATCAGGCGGCAGTTCGAGGCGGCACCCATGACGATACCGCCATCAGCTTCGGCAACCGAACCAGGTCACAGGCGGCGGCCGCGAAGGTGAAGGCCCATCCGACGCGGTCGCGGCCACGAAACTTCGTCTTGTCCTGCCCGGCATTGGTCTTGATCCAGCCAAACGCCTCTTCGATTTGCTTGCGGATGCGCAGGCTGACCCCATAGCCCGCATGCCGCGTCGTGCGTCCATCGATCGCCGAGCGACGGCCGCTCAGGTTCTGCACCACATGCGGCGTTACGCGTATTGAGCGCAACGCGTTGACGAAGTCTTGTGTGTCTAACTCGATCCTCAAGATCGACATAGCTGAAATGCTGACCCGTCCTTACGTCGCCGCCACGCATTCATCATCCCCGCATCCCGTCGAGCTCATTAAATCATGCAGGGGCAGATACGCGAGTGGCTTTTTCAACAGCCTAAAGGTTAATCTCTGTCCGGCGAATGTCCAGCAGTGGAACAAAGATGTTGTGAGGACATGGTGCGGGAAGAGCGCTAATGTAGAATCAGCCCCCGGTTCCCTCGACGCCGCCTCGGATGACGGCGTATGGAGGGAGGGACAATGCTGAAGGATATAGTGTCATCATGCGTCGACTGTCGTTCGCTGCCCCCTGCTGGACAGCGATTTATCTCTTTGCGGTCACCGCCCCCATCACACTCGACGTTTCTCGCTCGGGCATAGCGGCTTCCATCCCGCAAGCCCATGCTGACAGCGATGGCGGCAACAGCGGTGGAAAGGGCGGTGGCAACGGCGGTGGAAAGGGTGGTGG
>Ga0206117_101690_pt1 | contig 10368 bp, 4 predicted proteins | sample 3A5Ametagenome_FD_177997 | JGI IMG/M metagenome (GOLD analysis project Ga0206117, IMG submission 177997) | Enriched microbial communities from leaf-cutter ant dump, University of Wisconsin, Madison, United States - 3A5A | ecosystem: Environmental > Terrestrial > Nest > Insects nest > Nest dump... | reverse complement strand
GTTTCGGTCTCTGGGCTGATGCTGGCCTTCAAAGGACTTTGACTCTGATCGGCAATCGAGAGACAGGCTCCAAGTCCACCCTCGAAGGTGAACAGGGCGCCAGGAGCGTACGCGGTAGCAAGCTGGCCCCGTGAGCGCGTCATCTTAGCCGCAGGCTTCTCGCGTGGCTCGGTACCGTCGCGCGGTGGTCGTTTAGTCGCCATGTGATTCCCCCAAATCCGTGCCTTCAACCACCCCGCCCCGAATGAACTGCATCACCCGTCGTGCGACTGCGTCGTTCACACCGTGCCTGCCATTGAGGTCGCGGTGGCCGAAGGTGATGACTCCCGCTTCGTCGACATCTCGCAGCGAAGTCATTGGCCTGTGCATCACGCTGGGTTGCGCGCTGAAATAGCCCATCAGGCTGCGCTGCTCGCCCAATGCGTCACGGGCCCAGTTCGTCAGTAGCGTCTCCACCCGTTCTCGGATGAGTTCCTGGTAGTGCTGTTTCCCGCCTGGCGCAAACTCTGCCTCCAAGCCGACGGCTTTCTCGACGAACTCGCAGATGCCACAGACCAAAGGGGCCTTGCTTGAGGGGTTCTTGTAGAGGTCAACGATGGAAGGGATCCAGGAGAGGTCTCGCAGGGTGTGCTTCTTGTCCGGATCCAGGTTGTAGAAGTCCCTGATGTAGCGCACGCCAGCGAGATATGCCTGGATGAAGCTTGGCAAAACACGTTCGATGGCACGGCCTGCCCATCGGTCGATGGCGGCCGGCGAAACCATGCGCTCCAGGAAGCGGTGGTAGCTATCGAACACTTCGATGATGTAGCGATCGCGGCGGCGCTGGGGCGTCGGGATGAGGACGACGAAGCCCACATGCGTACGGCCGACCCGCGAGGAGGCCTGGATGTACTCGGCCACGTCGGAGGGCATCCCCGCAAAGAACATCGAGTTGAACTCCTCGACGTCGACGCCGTGGGAGACAGCAGAGGTGGCGATGACCGAGCGAAGGGCATCGGTGAGTGGCTCCAGGGGCTGACCAGGTGCGGGCCGCGACTGGGCTTCCTGCACAGTTCTCTGGATTTCGCCCTGAGACACCGAGCCGGTGATGAGGTCGGTGCGCAAGTCCGTGATTGGCAGCTGACGCTCTGCGTGCCGCTTGCGTGTCTCCTCGAACTCCGCCGCCATGATCTGGTCGCCGCCCTTTTTGTTGGTGACGTAGGTCAGCGCGATGCGGTGCAAGTCGACGATGGTGGCAAGCTCCGAGGGGGTTGCCCCTTGAAGCTTGCCCCGATAGAGCTGCTCGAGTGTGCCGGCAGAGACGCTGTCCACCAGCTTGCTTCGGGCGGTGGCAGCTTGCACGCTATCCCCAGACGTGAGGGCGAGCAAGAGCTCCGTAATGATCGTATGGAAGTTGGAGAGGACCGCCACGGTCGTCGCGGTATGGGCGCGGCCGTTCGTCATGAACCCCACGTAGACACGGCCCCACTTCGACCACTCTTCGACATTATCAAGCGCGGCACGCTGCGACTCATCCTGGTCGGGTGCAGTCGGGCTCGCATAGAAGGAGTCGTACAAGCTTTCCCCTGGGTAGGGAAACTGCATCGCAGGGACCGGCCGCTGGTAGAGGTGCTCCAGTTGCCGTTCTGGATCAGCAACGGTAGCGGAGGCGGCAACGACCTTTGCACGGCGGCGAGTGGTGCCATCGGGCTCATAGGCCACCAGTTCGTGCAGTGGTTTGGAAATGGCCGTCAAGATCGCGTCCAACGCCGACTCGAACAGGCCCGCAAACGTGCCAAGCGATTCGTCAAGCAGGTGGGCCTCGTCCTGGATCAGCAGACTTGGGAATGGGTCATGAAACAACCGAGTCCCGTCTGGATAGGCGGGATAGAGCCTTTCGTAGCCCTGTTCATCCAGGTCACCCCCGAAGTCGCGCGGTTCATTTGGCATGACCAGCCGCTTCGTCGCCTTGCTGCGCAGCGGTGCCGCACCAAACATCGCGTAGATCCTGCGAAGCGTTTTCGATGACTGGCCGATGAGTGCCAACTTGTCCACAGTGCCAAGAAGCACCGAGGGGGCTAGGTCGTAGATGTCTACATCGCAGATGTAGAAGGGCAGAGGGCCGTACCCGTCTCGATTCGATTCACATTCCGCGTTGGAGCAGACATGGGCCAGTGTTCCACCCATGCCGGCAAACCGCCGCAGGACGGTCTCCGCTGCACAGAAGGGACAGCCCGGAATCTTGTTCCAGGCAGCCTTCTGCAGTTCATAGTTCACCTCGCGTGCTTCCAACGCGCGCTCTGACTGCAAGTCCGCAGAGACATCCTTGATGTCTGGGATGTCGTCTACGCCAGGGGCGGAGTGATTGTTCGGCGAGCCGCCGCTGCCCACCCAGAAGCCGATTGCGAACGCATCGCCGACAATTGCATAGTGCCGCCGCGTCAGCTCTGCCTTGGCCAGCACTTTCATGCACCGCTGGGCCTGCTGAATCGTCAGCAGGCGCAAGGGGTAGCGGATCATGGCGGTCACACCGACGTGCTTGCCGCGAAGCCTATCTAGGAACAGAGAGTAGACAAGCAGGCCAAAGAAGGCTTCGGATTTCCCGCCACCGGTAGCAAAGTAGAGCAGCGTGACGGTGTCATCGCGCTCGCGCACGTAGCTGCTGCGAAAGCACTTCATGCGGCTTGCCATGGTCGGGACGTGGGCAATCACAAAGGCAATCTGGAACAGACGCCATGCACCCTTGTCGTTCTTGAGCCGATCACGCATCAAGTTGGCCATCGTCTCGTTCATGCACAGCCAGGCTTCATAGACCACTGCCCGCTCATCGGCCTGAGGTCCGCGTTTGCCAGTTTTGTCCCAGGCCGCTTTCGACTCCTGAAGGATGGCAAGGCCTGCCTTCACTGCCTCGATTTCTTTTTGCCAGCCCTGCTTGTCGGCGGCGAAGCCACTCTGTTCCCGCTGCAGCCCGGCTGCATCGCCTGCATCCAGGCCAGCCGTGAGGTCAACCGTCTTGTCCAGGCCGGCCAACCACTGATCAAGCGCGTTCCCAAGCGGTAGCACGGCTCCAATTCCTTCGGGCTTGGAGAGGTGCCGCATGTTGGGATCAATGCCAGCGTAGTCATTGGGCGTGATGCGCGGCTGGGTATAGCGTGGCGCCCAGGTAGTGCGCAGCTTGAGAAGGTGCGGTTCGCCCGACGCTTGCATCTGGACGCCGCCGTTGAAGCCCATGGCTGGGTATTCGAGATGGCTGTTGTAGCGGTAGGAGGCCTCGACGCGGCCAAGGCGCAGCGGTGCGTGAAGCGTCCTTGGCATGGCAAGCTCCAAATGAACTTGGAAGATGCTTTGATCCGTCAAGTCCGCTTGTCGCGTTGGCTCTTTCGAGACATTCTCAAGGCTGATGTGCAGGTTGGATCGCCCTGGGTTCAACCAGTCCGGGGAGAGCTTCACCAGCCATGACAGAGCGATATCCGGAAGCGCCATTTCCCTGGTTGGATCGGTTCGCAATTGCTCCAGGAACTTCGACCACTCCCGGTATTGAGATGGGCGGATCAGCGTGTTTTTGCGCACGCACCACAGCTTGCCTTCGTCTGAATCGGCCCACTGGCGAATGGCAAGCTGGGCCGCGGCAGTGAGGCTGGCGGACGCTTCCTTGACCTTTGCCGCCAGCTCGGCGACTGGCAGCCCAGGGTTGATCTCAAGGGCAGGCAGTTGCGCTTGGTCGATGGAGATTCGCAACCACTTGTGGGGTAGATCCATCGGCTTGAACAGCTCGTCCCGAATCTCCGGAAGAGCCCCCCCCGTGATGAGCACGCCTTCCTCTGCCCCCTCGTCGTCATCGCCTTTTGGGGTGACCGTGCTGTCGTCATCTACCGAAAACAGCGTGGTGATGTTCGCGGGGAGCTTCAGCTTCTGGAGGACCTCTTGCCGTACTTCCTTCTCGATCTCGCGCCACTGCGGATGGTCGCTGCGGCGCTTGTACGATTTGCCGGCCGATTCAACAGCCCAGCGCTCTTTGAGGGCCTCCTTGTTCTGCGCCTGCAGGAGCTTGCGGACGTCGTCGTTGAGACGAAAGCGCGGCGAGCAATCGGGCCGCTTCATGTCCTGGGTGGACGGCAGCACACGGACATAGATCTGAAACCGAGGTTGCACCGTCACAACGCCACTCGTTTCCCGGTGAATCTGGCAATCCAATCCGTGAGCGGTGATGCGGATTGGCTGCGTTACCTCGTCCCCGCTACCTTCGGCGCGCAGTGGAGGGAGCAAAAATCCCGCGGCGAGTATTGACCGAGGGCGGGATCCGAAAAGCACTTGCCCCTCCAGTCCGTGCCCGCTAATTCGCGAGAAGGTCAGGTTCAGCAGCGCATCGACTGCCGCCTCCTTCAGCGTTGTCGGGATCTTGGCCGGGTCTGCGCGGACGACAGGATCAGTCATTGTTCACTCCTCGCTGGAGGCCTGCGAATGGCATCGATGGTGTGGATGTTGTCCTTGGCTCGCTCGAAGAACATCTGCACGACAGAGGGCTTGAGGTGCCTGTGCACGACTGAGGACTCCGGCTCCAGGAGCATTTCTGCGTACACATCGGACACGCGCCGTCCGTCCGCCCTGCGCACGCCTCGCAACGGCTGGATGACTGCCTTCCAGAAATAGGTCCATTCAAGTCTGTCCATCCCCAGGCTTTTCGCAAATGCTTCGAAGTGGGCGCCGTGGCGAGGCGCTCCAGGCTTGGCATCGTCAAATGACTTGCCTGCGTACCGTTCCACATCCAGCCACGTGCGCACCGATCCTTCCGACGGTGGAACCCATTGCGGGTCCAGAGACTCGGAAATCGCCGCAAGGATTTTCCTGGCCTTCATGGTCAGATTGATGCCAGGCACCGTTGCCGCAAGCTCTCCCACCCGTCGGTGGTACTCACGCAGATCTCCTTCAAATCTTCGATCGTGGCCAATTGGGGCCCCAGCCTCCTTCAAGGCTGCCTCGGTCATCTCTCTAAGTTCAAGTGACATGACGAACAACCGATCGCCTTCTTGAAGGTCAGATACTTCAATCCCCTTGAATCCGCGTGTGACCGTGTGCGTAAGTCCCTGGTCGTAGACATAGGCTCGGGCGCCAGGGCTGCGCTTGATCGAGGTGCCGCCGTCCAATGCCAACTCCCAGGCATTGGGGTCGTGTTCCTCGGATGCGTTGGGCATACTCGACAGGCCTTGCTCGAACGAAAAGGTCGGCAGTACGAAGTCGTCACGCCTGAGCAGCGTGGCCTCATCGATATTCGGGAAGTCCGGAAGCTGCTTCCATATTGCATCGAGCCGATCGCGCAAGCTTGCGAAGCCCGATAGCCCTCGAATTGACTTGATGGTGGCCTTCAGATATGCGGCGTTGCGGCGCGTGAGCAGCACGTACGCAGGCGACGAAAGACGTGGCTCCAGGACGAGAAGGCGCAGGGACACTTCATCCAGGCCGACAAAGATCAGGGTTTCCTTGACCGGCGAGTCGATTTCGGCTTCAAGAGTCCGAGGAACGGTGAACCGAACGTGGTCGCGAAGAACCTCGAATCCGGCGCCTTCCGGATACCCGTCATAGGTCTCGAAATAGCGCTCGGCCAAGCGCCTGGCGGTGGGCTTGGTGAAGACCAGGCAACACCTTTCTGTACCTCTTGTGCGCTGCTCGATGAGCTCGGCAAGCCGTCTGGCAAGCGGAGTGCCGTTCTCATAGTTGTGCCACATCGCATCGCCCAGGGCGATGATTTGCTCAAGGCGAGCCCGTTCACCGAAGGTCGCATCGTTGCGGATGGCTTCCAGCTTGGACTTGTAGACGGGCCAGGCGTAGTTCTGACGAACGGCCATCGAGACGTCGGCCTCGCCCAGCCAGGTAGCAAGGACACGTGTGCTCGACGGAAGGGCTGCCAGACGAGACAGATAGGCCGCGGCTTCATCCATCGCCTGCACCCAATCCTCATTTGTGGAAACAGCAGCGCGGAGTTTGTTGAGGCCGTCCACAACGGCTGCTGCCTCCTTGTCGACGACGTCAATGACAATCTGCTTGGCTTCAGGGTGAAGCTGTTCCGGCTTGGACACCGGCATCAGACTTCCACCATTCAACGTGCAGATGACGCCGTGTGTGGGCAGATGTGATTTGAGCAGCCAGGCCGCCGCTGCACTGTTTTTTCTCGCCCGCTTCTCAAGTTCTTGATGGAACTGAGTCCGAAGGTGGGGTTCGTCGATGACCAACAGCACCGGAGGAATGCGCTCACGCCAAACCTCCCAAGCGCGGTCGATGAACTTGACGAGGTTTGCTTTCCAGGACGGGTTGCCCTTGCGAATCCGTCGGGTTGCATCTAGCAGCAGGACGTCCGGCGGCCGAGCTTGCCCTAGACCCCGTAACGATTGGCGGATGTCTTCTGTGGAGGATCTCCAGCTAATCGCGAGCAGCGCATCTGGTGCGGTTTTGATGTCGCCCAGCGCGGGGATGGAGTTCTGGCTCAAGGCGCGTCGATGGCCAGCATCTGTAATGCGCGCCTTTACGTACCGCAGAAGGTCTCCATCGCAAGCCTGCCAGGACTGGAAGTCTTTGTCGGCGAAGAAGTGCGGGAGCAGCTCACCCAACGTTGGATGTATCGCCCCCGCGGTGTCCTTCTTAATGCTGTTGAGCGCCAGCCAGAAGGCGTCCTTTCCCGGCATGGAGACCGTGACCAACGGATTCGGATTGACTTCAGCCAGCCTTTGAGCAAGACGAACGAGTGCCGTGCGGTCAACGCGCGCATCGTTGAGGGTCTGCAGAAAGTTCGCCTTCGCTGGGTAGAGCAGCGAACGCACGCCCTGCTTATCACCCTGTTGCCAGCGTGCGGCTGTTGCAACTGCGTGCGCTATGCCCAGCGACTTCAAGGAGCCAGGCCACAAAAGGACAACGCTCGGCACCCTGGTCTGGGCGACGTGAAGAAGCTGCGAGGCAAGGCCTTCTACAGCCGAGATCACCTTTATTTCCGTATCGGAGTCGCCAGCCCACAGCGGCAGTCCTGCTGAGACTGCTGCCGCCTTCTGAGGAGCCGGGCGGGTCTCTGGGGCCGCGGCGGTCGACTGCGTAGAAGCCGAGGGCGTAGTGGCCGAGGTCGCGTGCCGCACACCCGAAGAGTCGTTACCCGCCGCGATTGGCTCATCAGTATGAGCAGTGTCTGGGCTGGAATTTCGTGCACGCAGCCAAGGCAGCTTCGCCGCAAGGGCCTTCTTTTGTTCGGTTGCGCGTTGCCGGTCTTCCAGCCTGTTGCCTGGAAGCTGCCTTGCTCCTTTTTCAGTCCTGAACATCCGGGTGTAGAAGGAGAGTCAGCGATGCGCGCAATGCGTCTGCCGCCCAGCGCTGTACGCGGCCAGCACGACCTCATCGAGTCCTGGTGCGCCTGGCCTTATCCGCTGAAGGCACCCTGGTTCAGGCAGTGGGAGCTCGTTCAGTTCCGAGACCGCCACATTGCTTGCACCAGATATCGAACGGAACACCCGATCAACAACTGGGGTGTTGAGAATTGCCGCGAGGCGATCAGGTGCAAGGGCATCGGCCTCCACGGGATCGAGCACGATGATGTGGTTCTCGCAGATGAATCCACCATAGCGATCCACCCAGTCCTGCGGTACCGCTGCTGCTATCAACCGTCGCTTCTGATCGCTTGAGGTCAAGCGCTGCAATATGACCGCTGGCTTGGTGATCACCCCGTGGTCGGTCAGTGCACGAAGCTGAACAAACCGCCCATCACGGTCTAAGCGGGAATCACGTCCGTGCTCGAAACGTCCGTCCGTTGTTATGTCTGTGGCCCACACCAATGGTACGACCAAGCCCTCTGAACTGGCGACGGGCATCTCCTCATATCGAGGACGGTCATCGCGATAGGCCACGAGGTTGCCAACGCGAGCGACGTAGCCATAGTCTGAAAGGTTGAATCCAGCCAGTCCTGCGGACTGGAGCAGCTCGGCGTCACCTGTACCCCGCGGAATTGGCCAAGCGCGACCGCAACTGGGCAAAAGGTACTCACCGACGTCTTCAAATTCGCCATCGGGCTTGAGCACGCTGACGCGCGTATACGCATCAACCACGCCCGGTTCGCGCGGACGGAGCACCGTGATGGCGGTCTCCTGCTCGACGTTGATGAACATCGCGGTGCGATCGCTGAGCATATCCACCTGCAGGGCATCTGAGTGGCGCAGCAGCTTCGTCCGCAGCTTGGAAAATGACTGCCCCGAAAGGAAGCTCGTTGGTGTCAACAGCCCGATGAGCCCGCCTTGCTTTGTCAGCTGCAAGGTGCGGTTGATGAACAAACCGTAGATGTTGGGCTGCCCTTCGATGACATCCCCGTGTGCCCGGCGGTATGGGTCGACCTCGGCCGACTTGAGCTTTCGGTAAGGTGGATTGCAGGCCAAAACATCAGGCTTGAGCGCTTCCAGCGCAGGCGAGGTCAACCCATCGCCTTTGGTCAGCATGATCTCGTGGGGACGTCCCAACTCGGTCACCAAATCAGAGAGCGCCATTCTCAAGAACTCGCGCGAGACTTCGAGAAGAGCTGGATCCAGGTCGTTGCCGCTGAGGTGGCTCTCGATGTGTGCGAGCTTTTGGGCTGCGGACATGTCGGTCTTTGCCAGCGCAGCAGACATTCGCTGCGCGATCGGCACGAGGAAAGCTGCGCCGCCGCAGGCGGGGTCATGCCAGTGATGCGTCGTGAGCGATGCACCATGCTGAAGCAGGTTGTCGATGACTCGTTCGGCAAGAAGAGGTGGCGTGAAGTACAGTGCGCGCTCCGTACGCACTTCATCACCGACCAGGATGGCATAGGCAGTTGCCAGCCAGTAGGCTGCCTCGTTGAAAGGCTCCTCAGAAAGCCATTTGGCGAAATCTTGGACTGCTTCTTCCGCCAGGAATCCGCTGCTCCCGTAGGGAATACGGTCAGCGATAAGGCTTGGGTAGGAGGCTTGCTGCCAGAGGTGCAACAGGCCTTTGACAAGACGCTCCACCAAATCGGGCCTGTCTTCGACAAGCGGCGCCAATGCTTTGACGCGTCGATAGAACTTGAGGCGAGGGGCGGGGATAACCATTGCAGGCTATAGCTTAGGAGCTAAAGCTGTATCCCAAGCCAAGATGCTTGTTACTTCGGCTATTCCCTGCGTTTTACTGTGGATTGCGTTCGTCATAAGCTGCTCCCTCACTCATCTCGTCGTTTGTGACTGTTTGTACATTATTGTTGCTAGTGCCTCAATACAAATATGGTCAGCGTATTGGTATTTCCGATTGACCTTCGTCAATCAGGGTGTTGCTGCATCGTTCGGTGGAGTGAGGTCGCAGGCTTGGCCGAGAGTCTGTTGCGGTTTGCCAAGCTTGATTGCACGGTGCCCGACTGCGGCACCCAATGCCGCAGGCAGAAGATTTTGAGCGTAGCGGCGACGGCACGCCCTCCCGGGGGTTAGTGGGTCACTTCGGCGTGGAAATCAACATGTCAGGCAAAGGGTCGCGGCTGAACGGTCGCTGTTGGGTCGTGTTGCTCAATGTTAGCTCAGGGTCGAAAGCGCGAGTTAGCGCTCGGCAGGAGCAGTCAGCGGTGCGGCGTTGCTGCCGCGCACAAGTTCTTCGGCCGCAAAACCTAGTGCAGTTGACCTTCGTGCATCCCGCGGTCGCAAAATCCAGCGACCGCTTTGTGGCGATTAGCGTGAGTTCGGCCAGTCGCAACGACGGACTTCAAACGCTGCAGTGCTGCCGTTGACTGGCACGGGTTGAGCGGAAACCACAGTGCGATTTCTGTTGGTTTTACGCTGCTTTGGTTATGCGACCAGTGACTTAGCAAAGGCCCCATCACCGGCCACGGTAAGCACCAACTGCTGCGTTGCCCGAGTCGCTGCCACATAAAACAGCTTGGCTTCGTCCGCAGCCTCTTCCCCTTCCCGAGGCATCTGTCCCGCACCTGCTACCGCGACTACCGGAAACTCCAGCCCCTTGCTCGCATGCATGGTCATCACCTTGATGGTGTCGGCCAGTGGATCGAAGTCCCCCGACCGATGCCGCACGCGGTGAGGCAACTTGCGGTGCGCCAGGGCTCGGGCGCATTGATCCATGGACTCATGATCTCGGCAAAGGATGGCCATGTCACCCCAGGCATGACCCTCTTCATGGGCCGCTGCCAGCAGTTCAGCGATCTTGACGGGCTCGTCTCTTGGCGTCGGCAACTGCACGATCAATGGTTCCCGTCCCTCTCGACCACAACTGATGGGCTGTACCAGCGGCACGCCATCATCGTCTTGCGCTTCCGGCTGCAGAAACTCGGCAGCGACGCGGTTGGCGGTTTGCAGGATCTGCTTGGTGTTGCGGTAATTGATCTTGAGAATGGTGGTGCGACCAGAAGCTTGAATGCCCACGCTCTTG
>Ga0206117_101689_pt1 | contig 10375 bp, 8 predicted proteins | sample 3A5Ametagenome_FD_177997 | JGI IMG/M metagenome (GOLD analysis project Ga0206117, IMG submission 177997) | Enriched microbial communities from leaf-cutter ant dump, University of Wisconsin, Madison, United States - 3A5A | ecosystem: Environmental > Terrestrial > Nest > Insects nest > Nest dump... | reverse complement strand
GTTCGACCAGCGCATGACATGCGGGCCGAGCTGGAAGGTCTGGTCGTTGCGGCGGATCAGCAGCTCCAGGTTGACCAGCGTGTGGCAGAGCGTGTGCACCGTGCTGCGGGCGATCTTCAACTCACGCGCGAGATCGGAGAGGCTCAGGAAGTTCCGGGAACGCGCGACGAGGTCAAGAATGCGGGTTCCTCTTTCGAGAGCCGGGACATGTTTGGCCTTGCTGTGCGTTGGGTTCATGAAGTTTCCCGAACCGGATTTTGGACGTTCGTTTTTTCCTTGACAGATGTTTAGCCCGAAGATTAGCTTCCAGTCCAGTGAAAAGTGTTCAGCATATCGAACACTGAACCAGAAGCGGAAACCGGATCGAGGATTGGAATCCGGCCGCATCCTGCCAAGGCATCGGAGGAGCGAGGCATGGTGATGAGCGTGCGCGACTGGGCGGTCCGGTTCGGCGAGGCGTCGGACCGCGACCCGACGATCGGGGCCATGGCTCGGTACTATACCTGCCGCTATCTCTGGGACATGGGGACCGCCAAGGTCATCGTCGAGATGGTCGACGGCAAGGTCTACCGCATCAACACCGATCCGCAGCCGCTCGACGCCTACGACTTCGCGCTGCGCGCCAGCCCCGCGACCTGGCGCGAATTCGCCCGCCCGGTTCCCGCACCGATGTACCACGGCATCTGGTCGGCGAGCTTCCGCCGCGACCTCAAGATCGAGGGCGACATCCTCGTCATGATGCAGAACCTGCGCAATTTCACCGTCCAGTTCGAACTGTTGCGGAAGGTCGGCGTGCCGGTCTGAGCCGCCTTCCTCTCCCCGTCGCTAGGAATTCCGGAATGGCAAAGCATTCTCCCGTCATCGGCCGCTACGTGACCATCGAGGTGGACGGCTGCGAATACAAGGTCTTCTACCTGCGCAACGGGCAGGGCGTGCCGCTGGTCTGCCAGCACACGGCCGGCTGCCACAACCACCAGTGGCGCGGCCTGCTGGAAGACGAGACGATCACCCAGCACTACGACGTCATCGCCTACGACCTCGCCCGCCACGGCAAGTCGGACCCGCCGCTGAACAAGGAATGGTGGAAGGAGGAGTACACGCTCACCGCCTCCCACTACATGAACTTCATCGTCGCGCTGTGCGACGCGCTCGAACTCGACCGGCCGATCTTCATGGGCTCGAGCTTCGGCGGCAACGTCGCCCTGCAGCTGGCGCTGCACCATCCCGACAAGTTCCGCGCCGTCATCCCCGTCGAGGCGGCCGAGCATGCGCCGGGCTTCTACCTCGACTGGTGGCGCCATCCGCACGCCAATGCCGCGCAGGTCTGCGCGAGCGGCGTGTGGGACCTGATGGCGCCGCAGAGCCCGGACATGGATCGCTGGCTGACCTGGCACTACTACACGCAGGGGTCGGAGGCCTTCAAGGGCGACCTCTTCTTCTACTCGGTCGACCACGACCTGCGCGGCAAGCTCGGCACCATCGATACCAAGCGCTGCCCGGTCATCATGATGACCGGCACCTACGACTACCTGACGCCGCCCGAGGCGACCGAGAACACCGCCCGGCAGATTCCCGGCGGCATCTACATCGAAATGGAGGACATCGGCCACTTCCCGATGTCGGAGAACTATCCGCTGTTCGCGGTCTACCTGAAAGAGGCGCTTCGCATCATCGAAGCGCGCACCTGACCGACGATCCGCACCGGGGGCTTGCGCGATGAAGATCATTGAATTCGACGACAAGGGCCGGCGCGTCGAGGCGGACGCCGCCGCCCCGTCCAGGTCCGCGGGCTCCAGCCTCGCGCCGCGTCCGGCCTTTTCCGACCGGCCGAAGGAGGCACCGCGCAGCCGGCGGAAATCCTCCGGCATCGAGCTGCACATGTTCCAGACCGGGACGCTGAAGACCAAGACCAAATACATCAAGATGAACCAGAGCGAGGAGCCCTTCGAGATCCCCGTTCCGTGGTTCCTGATCAAGCATCCGCAGGGCAACGTCGTCATCGACGGCGGCAATGCGGTCGAGACGGCCATCGACAAGCGCGGTCACTGGGGTGCGGCCCTCGACGCCTACGAGCCGGTCATGTCCGTATCGGAGAACTGCGTCGACCAGCTGAAGATGGTGGACGTCACGCCGCAGGACGTGCGCTACGTCGTGCAGTCGCATCTCCACCTCGACCATACGGGCGCGATCGGCCGCTTCCCCAGGGCCCAGCACGTCGTTCAGCGCATCGAATACGAATATGCCTTCAAGCCGCACTGGTTCTCGGCCGCCGCCTATATCCGCGCCGACTTCGACCGGCCGGGGCTGAACTGGAAGTTCCTCGGCGGCGAGTTCACCGACAATTACGACCTCTTCGGCGACGGCACGGTGCGCATGATCTTCACGCCCGGCCATTCGCCGGGCCACCAGTCCTTCCTGATCACCCTGCCCGAGAGCGGGCCGATCCTGCTCACCGTCGATGCCGCCTATACGGTCGACCACTGGGAGAACCGCGCGCTGCCCGGCCTCGTCGTGTCCTCCGCGCAGGCCGCCGATTCCGTCGCCAAGCTGCGCCGTATCGCCGACGACGTGAAGGCGACGGTCGTCACCGGGCACGATCCGGACACCTGGCGCGGCTTCCGCAAGGCGCCGCACGATTTCTACGACTGACGCATGAACGGGACTGAGACGCACCAACCAGGAGGAATGAGACATGCTACGTAAAATGGCCTATGCGGCGGCGATCCTCGCCCTTGCCGCGACCGGCGCGGCGGCGGAGGGTCTCGACGAGATCAATCCGGACGTCGCCAGCCGCCTCTACAACAAGGACATGCTCGATCCGATGCAGCCTGTCGGGGTCAGCGCCTGGCGCGACTTCAAGGCGAAGAACCCGCCGCCGTGGAAGATCGGCTATGCCTCGTCCTATGCCGGCAACACCTGGCGCGCGGCGGCGATGGAAGAGCTGCAGAACGTCATCGTTCCGGAATGGAAGGAGCTCGGCCTCCTCTCCGAGGTAATCATCACCCAGTCGAACCTCAACGACGCCACGCAGATCCAGCAGATCCGCCAGCTCGTCGACCAGGGCGTCGACGCCATCATCCTGTGCTGCTCGAACCCGACGGCGCTCAATGCCTCCGTCAAATATGCCGCCGACAAGGGCGTCCCGGTCTTCTCGATGACCGGCTACCTGACCTCGGAATATGCCGTCAACTCCTCCGTCAACTACCAGGTCGGCGGCTACGAGATCGGCAAGGCCATGGCCGACCAGCTCGGCGGCAAGGGCAACGTGCTGGTGGTTGAGGGCATTCCGGGCACGTCCGGCTCCGACAGCCAGCACCGCGGCGTGCTGGCCGGCCTTGCGACGGCACCGGAGATCAACATCGTCGGCACGGTCGCCGGCATGTGGACCGACCAGGTGGCGCAGGGCGAGGTGCAGAAGTGGCTCGCGACCAACCCCGGCAAGCTCGACGGCATCGTCGTGCAGTCGGCGGCGGAGATGGGCGTGCTGCGCGCCGTCCAGCAGGCCGGCCGCGGCGAGATCCCGGTCGCCATCGGCGGCGAGCTGGGAGCGCTCTGCCACTGGCGCAAGAACCCGGACTACATCAACGCCTCCTACCAGCTCTGGCCGCCGGCCGACGACATCGCGCTGATGTGGCACGTGATGATGCGCACGCTGCAGGGCCAGGGGCCGAAGATCCAGTCGGTTCTGGTCGATCCGGTGAAGCTCACCTTCGACGACCTCAAGGCGATCATGGACGAGGATTGCTCCGTCGACTCGACCGAATGGCTGAAGGTCGGCGCCGGCCGCTGGGGCTACGACCCGGCCTATCTGGACGACTTCTTCCTGCGTCCGGCCGATCCGCGCGCCTACAAGCCGTGACATCCGGCGGGGGCCGGCATCCGGCCCCCGTCCACCTCCTCGTTCCTCTGTTCGCCCAAGGCTCCGACGGGATTCCATGACGCCCTCCGCCCCAGACATCGCACAGGCTACCGGCCGGGAGACGATCCTGGTGCGCGACGTGCGCAAGTATTTCGGGCCGACCCGGGCGCTCGACGGTGCCTCCTTCTCGGCGCGCGCGGGCGAGATCCATGCCATCGTCGGCGGCAACGGCTGCGGCAAGAGCACCATGGCCAAGGTCGTCTCCGGCGTCCTGCCGATCGACGGCGGCACCGTCTCGATCCTCGGCGAGACCCCCTCGACGCCGGCCGAGAGCCGGGCGCTCGGCATCTCCACCGTCTATCAGGAGGTGCTGGTCGCCGACGAAAGCTCCGTCGTCGACAATATCTTCATGGGTGCCGACCGGCTGTTCTCCAAGACGCTGTCGCAGGAGCGCAAGGTCGCCCGCGCCGCCGAGCTGATGGAGGAACTGTCCGGCGAGCCGGTCGATCCGCATGCGCTCGTCGGCACGCTGCCGCTCGGCCTCAAGCAATGGATCACCATCGCCCGGGCGCTGCTCTCCGAGCCGAGGATCCTGATCCTCGACGAGAGCTCGGCCGCGCTCGACTTCGATTCCACCGAGCGGCTCTTCGCCCGCATGCGGGCGCTGCGCGACCGCGGCACCACCGTGCTGATCGTCACCCACCGCATCGCCGAGCTCGTGCGCATCTCCGACCGTGCCACGGTGTTCCGCGACGGGCGCGACGTCGGCGTGCTGGAGAAGGCCGAGATCACCGAGCGCAACCTGCTGGCGCTGATGACCGGCGAGGATCGCGGCGCAAGCCACGGCACGGCGCAGGCCCCCGTTCCCAAGGGCGGCGAGCGGGCGATGAAGGCGCGGGGGCTGGCCATCTGGCCCGGCGCCCGCAGCTTCGACTTCGACCTCAGGCGCGGCGAGATCGTCGGCGTCGCCGGTCTCGACGGGCAGGGGCAGGATGCCTTCGTGCGCGTGCTCGCCGGCGTCGAGCCGGCCGCCCGCGGCCTCGTCCAGGTCGCCGGCCGCGACGGCGCCTGGTCGCCGGTGCGCAGCCTCGCCGAGGCTGTGCGCGGCAAGATCGCCTATGTCTCGGGCGACCGCAAGCGCGAGGGCATCTTCGCCTCGCTCTCCATCTTCGAGAACATGGTCATGCCGCTCTACCGCGAGAAGAGGCGCGGCGGCATCCTCGCCTTCATCGACCGCGGCACGCTCGCGACGATCTTCAAGCGCGAGGCCGAGAAGCTGATGATCAAGTTCGGCGCCAAGGAGGACCGCATCACCTCGCTTTCCGGCGGCAACCAGCAGAAGGTGCTGATCGGCCGCGGCTTCGCCATGCGCCCGGACGTCATCGTCCTCAACGATCCGGCGCGCGGCATCGACGTCGGCGCCAAGACGGAGCTCTACAAGCACCTGCGCACCTTCGCCGAGGAGGGGCGCGCCGTCGTCTACATGTCCTCCGAGATCGAGGAATTCGTCGGCTTCGCCACGCGCGTCGTCGTCTTCCGCGATGGCGCCCCCTTCGACGCCTTCGACGGGCGCGCGCTCGATCCCAAGCGCGTGCTGGAGGCGATGTTCGGCCAGACTTCCGGCGAGGGGCTCGCCGCCGCGCACGGCCTGACGCCGGCGCGCGCCGCAGGCGTCCCCGGAACGGCCGCCCCCGCCGGCGACGGTGTCAGGGTGCATGTCGCCGTTCCCGCCGAGATCCGGGCGGCGATGCAGGTCGCGGCACCCGTGGTGGCCCGCACAGCGGTCGAGCGGCGGGTGCCGGCCGAGGCCGGCGACGTCCGGCTCGCGCCCCGCACCATCCGCGTCGTCGAGTTCGACGACCGCGGCGAGCGACGCGAAGGAGGGCGGCGATGAGCCTTGCCACCGACGCGCCGGCAACCGCGCCCGCCAGGACGGGCATGCAGGGAGGGCGTTCCAACCCCTTCCTGCTGATGCCGATCACCCTGTTCTTCGCGCTCTTGTCGATCGCCGTGATCCGCACGCCGAACCTGATGAGCGCCGCCGGCATCGGCGCGGCCATCATCGTCGTCACGCCGCTGATCCTCGCCACCTATGCGCTGATGGCCTCGACCATCTCCGGGCGCGGCACCATCGATCTCTCCGTCGGCCCGCTGATCGGCTTCATCAACGTGACGATGATCCAGCTCCATGCCGCCGGCCTCGTCGAAAGCCCGATTCCCGTCTTCCTCTATTGCATGGCGGTCGGCGCGGCCTATCAGTTCATCTTCGCGCTCATCGTCATCTATGTGCGCGTCCAGCCGATCATCGTCTCGCTGTCGGGCTATCTGGCGCTCTCCGGCATCAACCTCGTCATCCTGCCGCGGCCGGGCGGCATGGCGCCGCCCTTCATGGCCGAATGGGGCTACGGCACGTCGATCTTCTCGCCGGTCCTCATCATCCTGCTGCTTGCCACCGCCGCCTGGCTGCTGTTCACCGCGACGGCCTTCTACACGCACCTGCGGCTGATGGGCTCGGACGAGCGCGCGGCCTATACGTCCGGCGTGCCGATAACGGTGGTGCGCATCGGCGCGCACCTGATCTCCGGCTGCTTCGCCGGGCTTGCCGCCATCTGCTTCACGGCGCTGATCTCGTCGGGCGATCCCTCGCAGGGCACGACCTACACGCTGATCGCGGTGACGGCTCTGGTGCTCGGCGGCGCCTCGCTCTCGGGCGGGCGCGGCGGGGTCTTCGGCTCGGCGCTCGGCGCGCTCAACCTCTACATGATCACCTACGTGCTCTCGACCTTCAATTTCGGCACGGTCCAGAGCTTCGTCACCAATCTCGCCTACGGCACCATCCTGGTGGTCTCGTTACTCTTGACCCTGCTGATCCCGGTGATCCAGCGCCATATCCGCAACTTCTCGCCGCTCCTCTATTTCGTCGCCCTGTCGGTGGTGGTGCTCGGCATCATCCTGCACGCGACCTTCGACTATGCCGCGCTCGGGACGGCCGGCGCCGTCGTCGCCGGGCCGCTCGATATGCAGGCGGCGCTGACCGGGCCGCTGGAGATCGCCACGCTCTCGCCGGAGACGCAGGCGCTACGCGTCGCCGCCGCTCCCTTCGTCTTCGCGGTGCTGCTGCTTGCCGTGATCGCCGTCTTCCTGCGGCTTGCCGTCGGCCAGTCGAGCCGGCGCAGCGTGGCGCCGGCTGTCGCCGTCATCGTCGCAGCCCTCGTGCTGGCCGGCGCGTACGTGATGCGCGAGGGCGCCGGCGCTCCCGCCCCGACACCTGAGACGGAGGCGACCGAGTGATGGAGACGCTGCCGCAGATCAGCCTGCCCGCCCGCATCCTCGGCCTGGCGATCGGTATCTTCCTCACCGCGCTCGGGGTCGGCTTCGGCTTCGCCCAGGGCCTTTCGGTGCAGATCGTCATCCTCTCGGCGATCGCCACGCTCGCGCTCTTCACCTGGGCCTGGCGCTACGTCATCGGCCAGTTCCTCGATGCGGAGAGCACCGCCGTCGTCGAGGACGGGCCGAGCCCGCTGCGCCGCGCCTGGCTGCAATATCGCTGGCCGCTGCTCGGGTTGGCACTGGTGCTCCTCGCCTTCCTGCTGCTGTCGCTGACGGTCGAGGGCTTCTTCAACATCTGGAACGTGATCTCGCTTTTGATCCTGATCGCCATCCTCGTGCTCACCCGCACGCTCGGCCGGCAGTTCCAGCAGAACCGCTCCGCCTTCATCGGCATCATGGTGCTCGCCGGCCTGTTCTCGGTCGGCTCGATGAACATCGAGGGCTTCTCCTCGGGTAACAACATCAAGTCGATGCTGCTCTTCGCCTCCTTCCTCGGCATCGCCTCGGTCGGCCAGACGCTGGTGGCGCTGCTCGGCGGCCTCGACCTCTCCATCCCCTTCATCATCGGCGCGGCCAATGTCGGGCTGCTCTATCTGATCAGCCTCGGCGTGCCGCCGTGGCTCGCCGTCATCATCGTGCTGGTCATCGGCACGCTCTTCGGCGTGGCCAACGGCTTCCTCAGCTACAAATTGCAGGGGCAGGCGCTGATCGTCACGCTCGGCACGGGCTTCGCCATCTCCGGCGGCGTGCAGATCATCACCTCGATCGGCACGGCCTATTCCGGTAATGTCTTCGGCACGGTGCCGCCGTGGCTCTCCAATATCTCGGCAATGAACGGCTCGACCTTCGGCCTGCCCTTTCCGCCGGTGATCGCCATCTGGGCACTGATCGCGCTCGTGCTCATCGTCGGCCTCCGGACCACTGTCTACGGCCGCTACCTCTATGCGCTCGGCGTCAACCGCACGTCTGCCAGCCGGGTGATGATCTCGGAGCTGCGCTACTGGGTCATCGCCTATGCGCTGTCGGGCTTCTTCGCGGCCTTCACCGGCGGCCTGCTGCTCGGCTGGTCGGGCGGCGGCTTCATCGGCGTCGGCGACCAGTACCTGTTCCTGACGCTCGCGGCCGTGGTGGTCGGCGGCACCTCGCTGCTCGGCGGCGCGGGCGGCTACGGCTTCACGGTGATCGGCGTGCTCGTCCTGCAGGTGCTGTCGAGCTTCCTCGTCGGCATCGGCCTCGACTTCAAATGGCAGCAATTCATCTTCGGCCTGCTGATCCTGCCGATGGTGGCGCTCTATGCGCGCTCGCCGCACATCCGAACGCAGATCTGAGAGAGCGCGATGAGAGACGTGATTTCGTGCGAAGGGAGACAATGACATGGCGGTCTATCAGACAACCGACCTTACCGCGGCGAGCTACTCGGCCGCCCTGTTCGGCCTGGCTGCGACGACGATCCTGCTCCTGATGGGAACCGCCTGGGTCGCCCGCAACTGGCGGCTGCCGGTGGCGCTGTGCGCCATCGCAGCCCTTGTGGGCGTCGGCGCGCTCTGGGAGGCGCGGGCCGCCTGGCTTGCCGGCGGCGGCGTGCCGGTCGTCTACCACTATGTCGGCTGGGCCGTCTCCATGCCGCTGCAGGTGATGGCGCTCTACTTCCTCGCCGGCACGGCGGGCAGGCTCAGCGCCGGCCTGTTCTGGCGGCTCGTGGTGGTGTCGGTGCTGATGGTCTTCGTGCGCTATCTCGGCGAGGCGCAATACATGCACGCCACGCTCGCCTTCCTGATCGGGCTGGTCTTCTGGCTCTATATCCTCGGCGAGCTCTATTTCGGCCGCATGGACGACGCCGTGCGCGCCTCGACGGGCGATCACCTGCGGCGCGGCTATTTCTGGCTGAGGCTGATCGTGACCGTCGGCTGGGCGATCTACCCGCTCGGCAACTTCCTCACCGCCTTTGCCGGCATGGTCGACGACGGCAGCCTGTCGATCGCCTACAACCTCGCCGACATCCTCAACCGCATGGCCTTCGGCGTCGCCGTCCTCGCGACGGGCGTGCTCGTCTCCGGGGAGACCGAGCATGCCTGAACGCCGCCCGTTGCCTGAAACACCTGCTCATTCAGAAGGAATACGTCCATGAAGGGTGCAGACGTCATTGCCATCATCATTCTGGCCGCGATCGTCATCGCCGTCGCCGCCTATCTTCTGCACTGGCTCTACCGCCGTTCCACCAAGGACGTGAGCTTCGTGCGCACCGGCTTCGGCGGCGAGAAGGTCGTGATGGGGGGCGGCGCGCTGGTGCTGCCGATCCTGCACGACCTCACCGAGGTCAACATGAACACGCTCCGGCTGGAAGTGACCCGCGCCCGTGAAAAATCGCTGATCACCAAGGACCGGATGCGCGTCGAGCTCACCGTCGAGTTCTACGTCCGCGTCGCGCCGAACGTCGAGGCCGTGGCGACCGCCGCCCGCAGCCTCGGCAACCGCACGATGAACGCCGAGCAGCTGCGCGACCTCGTCCAGGGCCGCTTCGTCGACGCCATGGGCGGGGCCGCCGCCAAGATGACGCTGGAGCACATCCACGAGAACCGCCAGGCCTTCGTCAAGGAGGTGCGGCAGGAGGTGGCGGACAGCCTCGCCTATGACGGGCTGGAACTCGAATCCGTGTCGCTCACCTCGCTCGACCAGACCGACATCAAGCTCTTCGACCCGTCGAACACCTTCGACGCCGAGGGCCTGACGCGGCTGACCGAGCAGATCGAGAGCCGCAAGAAGAAGCGCAACGACATCGAGAAGGACACCGCCGTCGCCATCCGCGCCAAGAACCTGGAGGCCGAGAAGCGCAGCCTGGAGATCGAGCGCGACAGCGAATATGCGCGCCTCACCCACGAGGCCGAGGTGTCGATCGAGCGGGCCGCCCGCAAGTCGGAGATCGCCGCCCAGAACGCGCTGCGCGAGCGCGAGACAGAGGCTGCCAGGCTGCGCGAGCGCGAGGCCGTCGAGCGGGCGCGCATCGAGATGGAGCGCGAGGTCGAGATGCTGGAGATCAAGCGCCGCGAGGTCGTGCAGATCGAGGAGCAGGCGCGTGAGATCGCCGTGTCGCTGAAATCGAAGCAGCGCTCCGAGGCCCAGGCCGAGGCCGAGGCCGCCCGCGCCGCCATGATCGAGGCGCAGGAGAAGGTCCAGACCGTTCGCGAC
>Ga0206117_101687_pt1 | contig 10377 bp, 9 predicted proteins | sample 3A5Ametagenome_FD_177997 | JGI IMG/M metagenome (GOLD analysis project Ga0206117, IMG submission 177997) | Enriched microbial communities from leaf-cutter ant dump, University of Wisconsin, Madison, United States - 3A5A | ecosystem: Environmental > Terrestrial > Nest > Insects nest > Nest dump... | reverse complement strand
CAGTGCCGCGCCACGTGGTCGATCTCGGTATCTCCATCGACTTTCCTGCGATCCGCGGCTTAAGCTGGGACAGGGCATACCGGTTGTTAATCCAGGGCGGCGTAAGAAGGCAACAGTGATCCCCTGATCCCGTCCACCAAGAGCATTTCTGATGATCCCTGCGGCGCGATCCCCCATCGACATCGCCTTCTGGTTCCTGGAACGGGCCGGCCAGGAAGGGGCCAGCGTGACGTTGAAGCGCCTGCTGGCGCTGATGTACCTGGCCCAGGGCGAATTCTTCGGCAAGACCGGCAGCAAGCTGATGCCCGCCTGCTTCGTCGCCATGCGCGAAGGCCCGGTCGAACCCACCACCCGGCTGGTGCTGGAAAGTGGCCTGCAGAATCCCTGGGCGCCGGAACTGTCGGGCCAGGCCCTGGCCTTCCTGGCCGATTTCTGGCTGCGCTTAGGGGCCCTGCCGCAACCCGCGCTGGACCGTCTGATCGGCGCCGACGGCGCCTGGACCGAGACGCTGGGCCTGGGCGAAGGCAGCGAAATCACCGACGAGGTGCTGCGCCAGGCCTATGTCCGCCAGGAACAGCGCCGCCGCGGCCCGGCCATGGCGCCGCAGGCGCAGCCCGCACGCAGCAATCCGCTGGCCGCGCTGCGGCTGGATGGCGATCGGGCACCGATGCGCCAGGCGCCGCCATCCCCGGCCGCGGCGGCGATGCAGGGTTTCGCCCGGCCCCCGGCAGCACCGCCGCCCACCGCCGCCGCGCCCGAACGCAAGCGCGAGGAGATTTCGGGCCCGTTTTCGGACGAGGACCTGAAGTCCGCCTCCTTTCCCCCCGCCGACCTGGGCTTCACCGCCGACGGCCGGCCGATCGCCCGCTGGAAACCACGACGCCGGGTCGAGTAACCGTCATCATGCATATGCGATTTGTTCGATGGGCGGCCGTTGCGTTCGCCGCCGCACTGACACTGGCGGCGCCCGCCGCGCGGGCCGATGCCGCCCCCAAGATCATCGACGGCGTCACCGCCGCCGACAACCGCTGGCCCGCCCAGGTTTCGGTGCAGGTCGGCGCGCCGTCCTCCCATACCTGCGGCGGCACGCTGATCGCCGCCGACTGGGTGATGACGGCCTCGCATTGCTTCCACAACAGCCGTGGCGAACTGGTGCTGCGGGCCACCGACCTGACCGTCGTCGCCGGCACCAACAATGCGCGTAACGGATCGGGCCAGCGCCGTGCGGTGACGCGGCTGATCACCCATCCGTCCTATGACCCGAAGTCCGACGACAACGACATCGCGCTGCTGCAGCTTGCGACGCCCGTCGCCATCGACAGCCCGGCGATGCTGTCGACGCCGGCCACCGATGCGGCATGGGCCGGTGCCGGCCGCACGGTGACGGCGGTCGGCTGGGGCAACACCGTGACCAGCGGCACGCTGTATCCCGCCCTGTTGCAGCAGGTCGACCTGGCGGTGACGGATCAGGCCGCCTGCAACGCGGCCTATGGCGGCGACATCACCGCCAACATGATCTGCGCGGCCAGCCCGGGAAAGGATACCTGCCAGGGTGATTCCGGCGGGCCGATATTTGCCTCGAACCGGGCCGGCGGCGTGGTCCAGGTCGGCATCACCAGTTTCGGCATCGGCTGCGCCCAGGCAGCCTATCCCGGCGTCTATACCCGCGTGTCGCGTTATGTCGACTGGGTGCGGGGTTACGTGCCTGCGGCCCTGACCGCCACCACGCTGCAATCGGGCTGGTGGTATGTCGCCGATCAGTCGGGACGGGGCTATTCGATCGAGTTCCGCTCGGGTCGCCTGTATTTTGCCGGCTACCTTTACGAAGACGACGGGTCGGCGGTCTGGTACTCGTCGGCGGGGGCGATGACCTCGGCCACCAGCTATGCCGGGCCGCTGCAAAAATTCACCGGCGGCCAGACCCTGACCGGCCCCTATGCGGCACCGACCCTGGCCGGCACCGTCGGCACCGTCGCCCTCGACTTCACCTCGGACACCACCGCGACCCTGACGCTGAACGGGCGCAGCTTCGCGCTGGTGCGCTACGACATCACCGCCGGCGGGGTGGCGGCCGGCACCGGCGCCAACATGCCGGAAACCGGGTGGTACTGGAACGCGGGCGAAAGCGGCCGCGGTTATTTCATCGAGGTGCAGCGCGACCAGGTATTCTTCGCCGGCTTCCTGTATCGGGCCGACGGCCAGCCGGTCTGGTATTATTTCGCCGCGACGGCCGTGCCCACCGCGTCGGGCGGCGTCGCCATCCAGTCGCCGCTGAACCTGTGTGCCGGCGGCCAGACCCTGGCCGACCCGTCGCGCACGCCGGCCTGCGGTACGCTGGACCAGGGTGTCGGGCTGGTCTTCGCCAACCCGTTCACCGCGACGCTGACCCTGCCGGACGGCCGCGCCGTCGCCCTGTCGCGCTTCACCCGGTTCTGACCCGCCGATGAAGATCTGCGTCATCGCCAATCGCTTTCGCGTCGACCAGTTCCGCAGCCTGGTCGCCGCCCTGATCACGCTGGGCCATGACGTCTTCTATTGGGTCGACACCGCCGATGCGATGGCCGGCGCGGCGGCGACCAAGCGAACCATCCTGGATCATCGCTTCGACCTGGGAATTTCGGCCGACTGGTGTTTCTTCGCCGATCCGTCCAGCCCGCTGAACCGTCGGCTGGACGGTTTCCCGCCGTTCATCAACCTGTGCTTCAATTCGCCGTTCGACGCGCTGCTGGAACTGTCGGCTCATCGCGACATCCCCGGATTCCTGGCCGAGAACCGCATCTGGCTCGGCCTGCTGTCGCCGCTGGACCATCGGGCGCTGGCCGCGTTCGGCGTCACCCGGCATGTCGACCTGCCGGTCGGGCTGATCGATCGTTGCCTGATCTATGGCGATGACGACCGGCTGTTTCCCGTCGGGTTCATGCCGGCCGCCCAGCACCAGGCCTATCTGCAGCCGCAGGCGGCATTGCGCGACCGGCTGGCCGGGCGCTACGCCGAAGCGACCGAGGCGCTGGACCTGGTCTATTTCGGCACTGCTGCGCTGCACGTGACGGACGATATTCCCACCTTCTGCTTCGGCCCCATCGCGCCGCGTCTGCCGCGGCCGTTCAGCGCCTATGTCGCCGATTACGGCGACTTCGATCCCGAAATCACGCCGGACCGCCGCGGGGCACGGATCGACGACTACCTCGCCCAACTGCCGGAATTCGCCGGCGCCGACCCGATGGTCTGGCTGTTGCGCCGGCGGCTGGGCGCCCAGCTGGAACGCGGCCATCGCCTGGCCATGCGGCGGGCCCGCATTCGCGCGCTGCAGGACCGCCATGGCCCGCGCCTTGCGCTGTTCGGCGACGACTGGGCCCGTTTCGGCATCGCGGCGCGGCCGGCCGAGGCCGAGACCGGGCCGTTGCGCTATCACGCATCCGCCATCAGCCTCGATTTCGGCAGCCTGTCCTATGACAGCCTGATGTTCCCGCGCAGCTGCGACATCGTCCAGCATGGCGGGTTCCTGTTGCAGGCCCGGCTGGCCGACAGCGATGCCCTGCTGGGCGACCTGGCGCCTGCCGTGACCTTCGACGGCCAGGACGACATGCTCGACCGCACCGATCGCTGGCTGGCCGATCCGGCCGGGCGGCGCGACGCGGCCGCGGGTATCGCGGCACGGCTGGGCCGGGCCTACGATCTGCCCAGGCTGATCGACGACGCGATATCGCGGGTCCTCGCCTAGAAATCGCCGTATTACATCCGATGTAACCGTATTTTCCGCGGACGTAATCTTTTGTCTCGCACCGCTCAAGCCGCCCGGTTTGCCCTTATGTTTCGCGGCGTCGGGGGCCTACAATTTGCGGTGAGACGAGGCGATGAAGATCATCGGCGCGTGCGTAGCTTTGTTGCTTGGCGCAACGGCCCTGCCGGCCCTGGCGCAGCAAGCCAGGATCATCGGCGGCACTGACGTTCCCAACGGCCGTTGGCCGGCAATGGTTTCAGTGCAGACCACACTTTCTTCCGGCACCGGTCTGTGCGGTGGCACGCTGATCGCCGCCAACTGGGTGCTGACGGCAGCCCATTGCGTCACGCCGAACGGCCAGGCCGCCGCGCCCGCCCAGGTCAACGTGATGGCCAATGCGATCAATCTCGGCGACAGCGCGGCCGAACGCCGCGCTGTCGCCGAGATCGTCGTCCATCCCGGCTACAACGCCCAGACGGTCGCCAACGACATCGCGCTGGTGCGTCTGGCGGCCGGTGTGCCGCTGACGACCGGCGCCATGCTGTCGACGCCTGCGACCGATCAGGCCTGGGCGTCGCCCGGCCAGGCGGTGACAGCGGTCGGCTGGGGCCGCACGTCGAACCAGAGCCAGGCGATTTCCAACCTGCTGAAGCAGGTCGATATTTCGGTCGCCGCGCCGGCCGTGTGCAAGCAGTCCTGGGGCAAGTTCGTCGGCGACGGCCAGATCTGCGTCAACACCCCCAGCGTCGGCCCTTGCAACGGCGATTCCGGCGGCCCGCTGATGGCGTCGAACCGCGCGGGCGGCTATGTCCTGGTCGGGTTGACCTCGTTCGGGCCCGCAACCGGCTGCGCCGACAAATACATCCCCAGCGTCTATACCCGGGTATCCACCCATATCGACTGGATCCGCCAGTACGTGCCCGAGTCGCTGACCGCGACGACCCTGCAATCGGGCTGGTGGTACGTCGCCAACCAGTCCGGCCGCGGTTTTGCCATCGAGTTCCGCTCGGGCCGCGTCTATCTCGCCGCCTTCATGTACGAAGACGACGGTTCGGCCGGATGGTACGTGTCGACCGGGCCGATGTCGGGTGCCACGACCTATCGCGGCACGCTGAACCGCTTTGCCGGCGGCCCGACCCTGTCCCAGGTGTCGGCGCCCCGCCTGATCGGCGCGCCCGGCGCGATCGAGGTCGATTTCACCTCCGACACGTCAGGCCGCATCACGCTGAACGGCCAGACCTTCGATCTTGTCCGCTTCGACATCACCGCCGGCGGCGTCGCCGCGGGCACCGGTGCCGGCATGCCCGAGACCGGCTGGTACTGGAACCCGTCCGAGGCCGGCCGCGGCTATTTCATCGAGGTGCAGCGGGACCAGACCTTCGTCGGCACCTTCATGTACCGGGCCGACGGCGCGCCGATCTGGTACTACTTCTCGACCACGGTCGTGCCGACCGGCGGCGACGGCGCCCAGGTCCAGTCGATGCTGGGCGGCTGCACCGGCGGCCAGACCCTGGCCGATGCGGGCCGCGTGCCGGTCTGCCAGCCGATGACCCAGGGCGTGACCATCGCCTTCCCGACCCGCAGCACCGCGCAAGTGATCTATCCCGACGGTCGCTCGGTCGGGCTGGTGCGGTTCGCGATGTTCTGAGATCGACCGGCCCTTGCGGGCCGGTCGCCTGAGGCGGCGCGCCGCCAGGGCGGGGGAGACCGTCGTGTAACACGATGGCGGCCCTGGCCCCGCGCCGCTACCCGGAAGTCGCCGGCACGGGAACATGAGGCTTTGGCTTCGTCCGGTGCCGGCGACGCCTCCGTTAAGGCGTTGACCGTACGGCTGTTTCACCTGTCCCTGGGGGTGATATCGGCCTGCCGGCCGGATGGCATACCAGGGATTGCGCTTGACTAGACCGGGGGTGACGCGCTTGATAGGCATCCTGTTCGCCCCCCGGGGCGGACTCTACCCTATTGAATTCAATGAGTTATAAAGACTCCCCGATGGCGGACGAAAAGCAGCAGGGCGGCGGTTTCGGTGAAATCGTCCGGACCGTGGTCTATGCGATGGTGGTGGCGTTGGGCATCCGGTCCTTCGCTTTCGAACCGTTCTCCATCCCTTCCGAATCGATGCTGCCGACCCTGCTGGTCGGCGATTATCTGTTCGTGTCGAAATACGCCTATGGGTACAGCCGCTATTCGCTGCCCTTCGGCCTGCCGCTGATCCCCGGCCGGATCCTGTCCTCGCCGCCCCAGCGCGGCGACGTCGTGGTGTTCAAGCTGCCGCGCGACAATTCGACCGACTATATCAAGCGAGTCATCGGCCTGCCCGGCGATCGCATCCAGATGAAGGCCGGCCAGCTCTACATCAACGACAAGGCCGTCGAACGCCGCCGCATCGCCGATTTCGAGCAGCGCACCGCCTTCGGCACCGTGCGTCCGGTGGTCCAGTACCAGGAAACCCTGCCCAACGGGGTTACCTATCACACGCTGGAATTGCTGCGCGGCGGGCCGATGAACGACACGGCCGTCTATACCGTGCCGTCGGCCAGCTACTTCATGATGGGCGACAACCGCGACAATTCGCTGGACAGCCGCGTCGCGGTGAACGAAGGCGGCGTCGGCTACGTACCCGACGTCAACCTGGTCGGCCGGGCCGAAATCCTGTTCTTCTCGACCGACGGCAGCGCGAATTTCTGGGAAGTCTGGCGCTGGCCGCAGGCGATCCGCTGGTCGCGGCTGCTCAACCTCATCGATTGATGAGCCGCGCGGAGACCAAGCCGACCGATCTGTCGCCGCTGATGGATCGGCTCGGCCATCAATTCGGCCAGCCGGCCCTGCTGGAAGAGGCGCTGACCCACCCGTCGGTCGAGGCGCGGGGCCGCGCCGCCCGCAAGCATTACGACCGCCTGGAATTCTTAGGGGATCGTGTGCTGGGCGTGATCGTGGCCGAGGCGATGCATGCCCGCTTTGCCACCGCCGATGCCGGCGAACTGGCCCGCCGCTTCAACGCGGTGGTGCGCCAGGAAACGCTGGCCCGCATCGCCGAGGGGCTGGGGCTGGGGCGTTACCTGCGCCTGTCGAAAAGCGAGCGCGACACCGGGGGCGCGGCCAAGCCCGCGATCCTGGCCGACGCGGTCGAGGCCGTGATCGCCGCCCTGTTCCTGGATGGCGGGTTCGAGGTGGCACGGCGCATCGTGCTGCATCTGGTCGCCGACCATCTGGACGAAGCCGGCGGCGCGGCCAAGGATGCCAAGACCGCCCTGCAGGAATGGGCGGCGGCGCGCGGGATGCCGACGCCAAGCTATCAGGTCGTCACCCAGGACGGGCCGGCGCACCAGCCGCGCTTCACCGTCGCCGTGACCCTGCCCAATCACGGAACCGCCGAGGGTATCGGCGGTTCGAAACGCATCGCCGAGCAGGCTGCCGCCCGCGCCCTGCTGGACCAGATCGAAGGAGCGGCGCAATGAGCGAACAGCGCTGCGGGTACATCGCCATTCTCGGCGCCCCGAACGCCGGCAAGTCGACCCTGCTGAACAAGCTGGTCGGGCAGAAGGTCTCGATCGTCAGCCCCAAGGTGCAGACCACCCGTACCCGCATCACCGCCATCGCGGTCGAGGGCGACGCGCAGTTGGTCTTCGTCGACACCCCCGGCATCTTCCGGACCGCCAAGCGCCGGCTGGAGCGCGCGATGCTCGATGCGGCCTGGGCCGGCGCCAAGGACGGCGACGTCATCCTGCTGCTGGTCGATGCCGAACGCGGCTATGACGATGAGACCCGCGCCATCATCGCCGCGCTGAAGAAAGAGGGCAAGAAACGCCCGGTGGCGTTGGCCCTGAACAAGATCGACCTGATCAAGCGCGAACTGCTGCTGGGGCTGTCGGCCCAGATCAATGCCGATTTCGACTTCGCCACCACCTTCATGATCTCGGCTCACAAGGGATCGGGCTGCGCCGACGTGCGCAGCTGGCTGGCCAAGCAACTGCCGGTCGCCCCCTGGCTGTACCCGGAAGACCAGCTGGCCGACATTTCCGAACGCCTGCTGGCGGCGGAAGTGACGCGCGAGAAGGTATTCCTGCGCCTGCACGACGAACTGCCCTATGCCTCGACGGTCGAGACCGAGGCGTGGCAGGACAAGAAGGACGGTTCGGTCCGCATCGAGCAGACCATCTATGTCCAGCGCGAAAGCCAGAAGCCGATCGTGCTGGGCAAGGGCGGTGCGACGATCAAGAAGATCGGCGAACTGGCCCGCACCGAGCTGGAGCAGATGTTCGAGCGGCGCGTGCACCTGTTCCTGTTCGTCAAGGTGCGCGAAGCCTGGCAGGACGATCCGGAACGCTACGAAGCCATGGGGCTGGAATTCCCCAAGGGGTAGGGATCATGAGCCAGCCGTCGTCGATCTTCACCCCCACGGGCGACGGCCGGCATCCGGAACAGATGATCGCGGCGGCATTGGCCGTGATCGATGGTTTCACCGACCGGTTCAATGCCCGCGACCTGGCCGGCATGGACGATCATCTGCATTTCCCCCATGTGATCCTGTCGGCCGAACAGCTGATCGTCTGGCCCGAACGCGGCCAGCTGCCGGCCACGTTCTTCGACGATCTGGCCGCATCCACCGGCTGGGATCGCACCGTCTATGTCGAACAGCGCCCGGTGCTGGTCAATCCGCGCAAGGTCCATATCGTGGTCGACTACACCCGCAACCGCGCCGACGGATCGGTCATCTCGCGCCACCAGAACCTGTGGGTCGTGACGCTGGACGGCGGGCGCTGGGGCATCAAGCAGCGGTCCTACTGACGGGCGGGGCCGATGCACTGGCAGGACCACGGCATCATCCTCGGCGCGCGGCGGCATGGCGAAACCTCCGGCATCGTCTCGATCCTGACCCGCGAACACGGCCGCCATCACGGGCTGTGCCGCGGCATCGCCGGCAAGCGGCTGCGCGGCGTGGTCGAGCCAGGCAATGCCGTGGCCTGCGCCTGGAGCGGGCGGCTGGCCGACCATCTCGGCATCTGGGCGATCGAGCTGGAAAAGGCCAATGCCGCGACCGTCCTGGACGATCCCCTGCGCCTGGCCGGGGTCGCGGCCGCCACCGCGATGGTTGAGGCCTGCCTGCCCGAACGCGAACCGCATCCCGCCCTGTACGACGGCCTGACCATCCTGATCGACGCCATCGCCGGGGGGGATCCGTCCTGGCCGTTCGTCTATGTCCGATTCGAGCTGGGGCTGCTGTCGGAACTCGGATTCGGCCTGGATTTGGCGTCCTGTGCAGTTACCGGCGAAACCCGCGGACTGACCCATGTCTCGCCCCGCTCGGGCCGTGCCGTGACCGAGGAGGCGGGCTTGCCATACGCCGCCAAGCTATTGAGATTGCCGTCATTTCTGGCATCTGGCCGCGGCGGGCCGCCAGCCAATGACCCGCAGCGCGACCTGGGCGATGGTTTTATTCTGTCAGCCTTCTTTCTTGAACAGCGAGTGTTTGCGGCGCCCGGCCAAGCCCTGCCGCCGGCCCGCGGCCGGCTGGTGGACCGGCTGCTTGGCGCGGGCGCGGGACTTGGTGTAGTAACCCCGGCATGAGCAAGCACGTGCCTGCCGGCGACATGCCGGATTCGATTCGCGACACCCCGCTCGCCGATGCGTTGAGCGAGCGTTACCTCGCCTATGCCTTGTCGACCATCATGGCCCGGTCGCTGCCCGACGTGCGCGACGGCATGAAGCCGGTGCAGCGCCGCGTGCTGTATGCCATGCGCCTGCTGAAGCTGGATCCCAATGCCGGCTTCAAGAAATGCGCCCGCGTCGTCGGCGACGTCATCGGTAAGTATCACCCGCATGGCGACCAGTCGGTCTATGACGCGCTGGTCCGCCTGGCCCAGGAATTCGCCCAGCGTTACCCGCTGGTCGACGGCCAGGGCAATTTCGGCAATATCGACGGCGATAACCCGGCGGCCATGCGGTATACCGAGGCCCGCCTGACCGAGGTCGCCGAATTCCTGCTGCAGGCGCTGGACGACGATACCGTCGATTTCCGCGCCACCTATGACGGCGAGGAGCAGGAGCCGGTGGTGCTGCCGGCGGCGTTCCCCAACCTGCTGGCCAACGGTGCCACCGGTATCGCGGTCGGCATGGCCACGTCGATCCCGCCGCACAACGCCATCGAACTGGTCGATGCCGCCGCCTGGATGATCAAGCATCCCGATGCGACGATCGAAAAGCTGTGCAGCTTAGTCAAGGGCCCGGACTTCCCCACCGGCGGCATCCTGGTCGAGCCGCAATCGGCGATGATCGAGGCCTATCGCACCGGCCGCGGCGCCTTCCGCCATCGCGCCAAGTGGCAGGTCGAGGAAAAGTCGCGCGGCCAATGGTCGGTCGTCGTGACCGAGATCCCCTACCAGGTGCAGAAGGGCCGGCTGGTCGAGCGCATCGCCGAACTGATCGGCGAGAAGAAGCTGCCGCTGCTGGGCGACGTCCGCGACGAATCGGCCGAGGACGTGCGGCTGATCCTGGAGCCGAAGTCGCGCAACGTCGCGCCCGAAGTGATGATGGAAAGCCTGTTCCGGGCGACCGACCTGGAAACGCGCTTTCCCCTGAACCTGAACGTGCTGGACGGCGGCAAGCAGCCGCGCGTCATGTCGCTCAAGGAAGCGCTGCAGGCCTGGTTGAACCAC
>Ga0206117_101685_pt1 | contig 10379 bp, 4 predicted proteins | sample 3A5Ametagenome_FD_177997 | JGI IMG/M metagenome (GOLD analysis project Ga0206117, IMG submission 177997) | Enriched microbial communities from leaf-cutter ant dump, University of Wisconsin, Madison, United States - 3A5A | ecosystem: Environmental > Terrestrial > Nest > Insects nest > Nest dump... | reverse complement strand
TATGACCAAAAAATTGGTTTTTGCGACCAACAACACTTATAAAACCGAAGAAGTTGCCAATATCCTAGCTCCTGAATACCAAGTACTGAATTTGAAAGACATCAATTGCTTGGTAGACATCCCAGAAACAGGAGATACTTTTGCTGAAAATGCTACTTTGAAAAGCACCTACGTATACCAAAACTATCAATTAGATTGCTTTGCAGACGACAGTGGATTAGAAGTAGAGGCTTTAAATAATGCGCCTGGTATTTTCTCTGCAAGATATAGCGGCGTAAAAGATGATGCAACCAATTTACAGCTATTATTGAAAAACCTAGAAGGCGAAAGCAATCGAAAAGCTAGGTTTAAAACGGTCATCTCCTTACTTAAAAATGGAGAAAACCATTTATTTGAAGGAGTAATTGAAGGTACCATCAGAACCGAGCCCACAGGCTCTAAAGGTTTTGGCTACGACCCTATTTTCCAACCAAATGGATACAATATTACATTTGCAGAAATGGAAATGTCTGAAAAGAACAAAATAAGCCATAGAGCTTTAGCCATGCAAAAGCTGATAGATTTTCTACGAGAAGACGGCTAGGTTAATGACATACCACCCTTTCGGGGTTTTACTTATCTTTTATTGTATTGATTGAAGAGCTGAATTTTTAGAGACTTACGAAGTTTTGAAAACTTCGTAAGTCTATCTGCTACAGAGAGATTACTTTTTACTTTTATCAATTGCTCGGTTAACCACATCCTGTATACGTGGACGGATATTCAGCTTTCCTAACATTTCACTTACTGTAGGATTTACGCGGTTAGTTAAAATGATATAAACCATGTTACGAGACGGATCAACCCAAACCCCAATTCCAGTATATCCTGTATGTCCAAAAGTTTGAGGGGAAGCCAATTCAGAAGGATATTTTTTACTCAAATCTGGATCCCATCTATCAAAGCCCAAACCTCTTCTGCTTACATTAGATTGTTTGCTGGTGAACATTTCTACCGTTTGAGGCGTAAAATATTGTTCTCCTCCATAAGTTCCTTTATTCAGCAACATCTGGTTATAAATAGCTAAATCGTTAGCGGTACCAAATAAACCTGCATGGCCGGCTACTCCTCCTTTTAGGGCAGCTCCTTGATCATGCACATACCCCTCTAGCAAGGTTTTCCTAAATACTTTATCGTCTTCAGTAGGTACAATCCTATCTTTAGAAAATCTATTTCTTGGTAAGTATCCCGCAGTTTGCATTCCCAAAGGGATATAAAAATTTTGTTGTACATATTGATCTTCTGGCATTTCCGAAATATGCTCTACAATATCTTGCATCACATACATGCTAATATCACTATACACATAGCTTCCTCTGGTTTTAATTGGAGAGTTCAGCATTTTTGGCCACATGAAATCGTTAAAAAAACCTTTTTTAATATAATAGTTGTCGGCCACTTTGGTTGGATAAGCCGCTGATGAATCTCTGCTATAATCACCTTCTTTCACAAAGTTATGAAACGGGATATAAGGAATAAATCCTGCTTGATGCAACATCACCTCTCTCACGTTAATTCCATTCATAGGGGTGTTACGTGCCTTTGCAATATAATACCCTACGTTAGTATCCAATTTCAGCTTCTTTTGCTCCACCAAACGCATCACACTTGGGGTAGTGGCAGTGGTTTTAGTTACTGAAGCCAAATCAAAAATATCCGTTACTTTATCGGCAATTTGGTTGTCGTAAGTATGGTAACCAAAAGCTTTATTATAAATTACTTTTCCATCTTTTGCTACCAATACCACCATTCCAGGAGAAGCCTTTTTTGCAATTCCTTCGGCCACAATATCATCAATCTCTTTTAAGTCGTTACTATTTACTCCCGCATCTTCGGGTACCGTATATTTCAAACGGGTGGCTTGGGTCAAATAACCTGTCCCTTGCACATATTTAGTAGAATAGGTTTTATCTAACATCTGTGTAGCCCCAATGCCACCAAATATGAATTGCGGAGCTACCAAAGCAGCTTCTTCATTATCTTCTGAACTCCAAATCAAGGGCGCATTCAATTGATCAAAAGACGTTAAAGCATTTCCATTACCAAACAAAGCCACTACCACTTCTTTACTTTTTGCCATATTGCTAATGAAACTGACATACTTTGCATTTTTCGCCATATCGCTATTTAGCGCTACTATGATGGTATTGTAGAATTTCACATCATCTTCCAAGTCATTTAAAGTAGTTGAATCTTTATACTTAATTGCACTTAGCCTGTTCACCGGAGCATACTTATTTAAAAGACTATCAAAGCCTATTTGATAAGAATAACCCAAACCAATAGATACTATTTTTTTCTCGGCCAGTCCGATTACTGGAATGAAATTTTGATAATTATTAAGCAGCACCGTATGCTTTACCACATCATTTATTTTATTTAAACGATTTTGGTTTTGTTTATGATCTTGAGCGCAGGCAGTAAAGGAAACGACAGCAGTTAAACAAATGGCAATTACGCTCAGCAGGTTATTTTTTCTCATAAACTTTTTCTCCGTTAATGTATGTTCTAATTACTTTATTTTCTAAAATTTGTTTTCCGTTTGCTTTTAATAGGTCGTTTTCCATCAGTACAAAATCAGCAAGTTTACCAACTTCCAAGCTACCCTTTTCTTTTTCTTCGAAATTTGATTTGGCAGCCCAAATGGTCATCCCCCTTAATGTTTCTTCAGGTGTTAAGGCATTCTCTACCTGAAATCCCTTAGTTGGCCAACCCGCAGCATCTTTCCTAATGGTTGCTGCATAAAAAGTAAGCATAGGATTAATCTGTTCTACAGGAAAATCTGTCCCTAATGGAAGCCAACCATTTTGTTGTAACAATTGTTTGTAAGCATAGGCACCTTTTATTCTATCTTTCCCCAATCGATCTTGCGCCCAATACATATCAGAAGTAGCATGAGTAGGCTGTACTGAAGGTACTATTTTCGCTTTCCCAAACAATTCAAAATCCTCCGGAGCTACGACTTGAGCATGCTCTATGCGCCAACGTTTATCATTATTAGGCCCTAAAACCTTATTATATATTTTAAGGATGGCCCGATTTGCAGAATCACCAATGGCGTGTGTACACATTTGGAAATTATGTTCATTGATTTTCTTCGCCACTTTTTCGAAATGAGCTAAATCACTCAGCAAAAAGCCTTTCTTATTAGGCATATCACTATAAGGATGCAAAAGGCAAGCACCTCTAGAACCTAAAGCGCCATCTCCATATACTTTAAACGACCTTACATTTAACCGATCTGTTTTGATAGCTCCATGCTTAATGAGATAGTCGTAGTTTTTTTCATTATCCGAAAGCATCACATAAAAACGCATTTTTAAATCGCCGCTTTTTTGTAATTGTTCAATCCCTTCTACCGCATCATAGTCAAGTCCGCAATCATCAATCGTAGTTAAACCTACTGCAAAACAATTTTCCTGCGCTTGTTTCAATAAAGCTTTAATTTGCTCTTTGGTAAGCCCAGGAATTTTACTGTTCACCAAATCCACGGCGTTATCAATGAGCACTCCAGTAATTTTACCATCCTTTTCAACAATCTCGCCTCCTGTAAGTTCATAAGCTTTTGTAATTCCAGCAGCCTCCAGTGCTTTTTGGTTGGCAATAGCGGCATGACCATCAATTCGGGTAAGCAACACCGGTCGATTTGGAAAAAGTTCATCTAATTTATCCTTAGTAGGAAATTGCTTTCCAGGCCAATCGTTTTGGTCCCAACCCCTACCCGTTAACCAACCTTCTGGATGAGTTCTTGCAAATTCCTGCAATCTACTCAATACTTCTTCCCATGATTTTGCTTCGGTTAAATTGGCATTGTTGAGACTTTGAGCATAACCAAAAAAGTGTGCATGTGCATCAATAAAACCTGGATAAATGGATTTTCCTTGGCCATCCAGCATTTCCTTAGCAGGATATTGTGCCTTAATTTCTTCAGATTTTCCCAAAGCCAGAATCTTACCATCTTTAATGGCCATGGCCTCAACCACCTCAAATCCTTCATTTACGGTATAAATATGGGCATTATAAACGACCAAGTCGGCCTTTTGATTTTTACAGGACGTCAGAAATAAGGCGATGGCCACAAACATTACAGTGGTGAGTTTTCTCATGCAAGATAATTTTGGTTTTCATTTTAAAGATAGGAAAGTTTAAGATAAGCAGCCCTATTTTTTCCATCCATCGGGGAAAAAAGACCTCATCAACAACGACCTAAAATTGCAAAAACCTGCTTTAAACCTTTTAAAGGTACTTTCCAATTGCGGCATATTTTTAGAGTTAAAAGGAGTATATCAACCCACAGACATTTTCATCTGCTTATGCATGACCCCTTGTCTACTTAAAAATCCTTAACACTCTCCTCTACCTATGGAAAACTTAATATTCGTAGTGTAAAAACTTGTTTTTAAATTATATAACTTTGCAGTATCCATCAACATCCCATTTTTTATAATGCCCATCCTCAACAAACATGTCTTCTTACTAGCCTGTTGCTCCTTGGGATTTCTGCTATTTTTTAATTCCTGCGGCAGACCCTCGCCTATGGAAACAAGTATCAATTTTATGGGCCATAAAGGTAGCGGCAACAATAATTACAATGATTTTTTGATAGAGAACACCCTTCCTTCAGTTCAAAATGCGGCTAATAGATTAGATGGTGTAGAACTGGATATACAAATGAGCCTTGATGGCACGCCTTGGATTTGGCACAATAGTAATTTGAGTGGTTTTGTTTGCAATAGCTCTTCTCAAGATATCATTCCAGAAATGAGAGATGCGGACATTGAAAAGATTAGAATTTGCCACAAAACCAAATCAGACCGTCTTTATAAGCTCTCTGAGATTGTTGACTGGAACAATAACACAGGTAGAGGTCTTTATCTTTCACTAGATATTAAAATATCATTTAGTGCTAGCACTTTTAGTTTATATGGAGATAGAAATGGTTACCTCACCCAATTAGCCGCCAGCTTGGTACAAGTGTTCCAAAACTATAAGTTTATTGACAGAACTTTGGTAGAAGTGGACAGTCAGTTATTCTGCACCCGACTGAAATCAAATAATGCCACCAAGGGGATTACCACCTGCTTTATGAGGTATGAACCTATGCCCGACAAAATAAATAATGCGGTTAGGCTAGGTTATGATGGCTTAAGTTGCAACTACACCGATGCTACGGTAACGAAAGAAACCGTTGCCGCAGCAAAAAAAGCAGGCTTAAAAGTGCAACTATGGACACCCTATTACAGGGACGAGCTTAGGATTGCCTTTGCCATGAACCCTGATTTTATCCAAACCGATAACATTTATGCCAAGCAGGCCTTAAATGTTAAGTAATTCCAGCTAGTCTGTCCTCTACAAAAACAAAAGGCAACAAGCTTCTAATTCCTTCCACTTTCATAATCTGCCCATTTAAGCAATAAAAAATTACGGTAATTGGTGATTTCTGTTTTTGCTCAAATTCTGCCATTACTTGCAAGCAAGCTCCACATGAAGTCACTGGGTTTTTAATATCGAAACTTTCGGTGAAAGCAGTAATGGCCATCGATTTTACTACTGCGTTTGGCTTTGAAGAGCCAATAGCAAAAAGTGCTACCCTTTCGGCACATAAACCTGAAGGATAAGCCACATTTTCTTGGTTACTTCCCAAAACAATTTCCCCGTCTGCCAATTGTATTGCTGTGCCCACTTTAAACTTAGAGTAAGGCGAATATGATGTCTTTAACGCGTCTTCTGCCCTCATACACAAAAGTTTGTCCTCCACAGAAAGCTCGTTGATATGTTCGTAAGTTTGGTAACTGATATTGAAATTATGTACATTCATAAACTAAACATACAAATTAGAATTAATAATTGAATGTAGACGCTCAAACTTTATGGAGCTAGTTTTGTTTGCTTTAAGTGGCCAAAAGCCTTTTTAGAATAAATAACTATATTAAACCATCAAAAAACAACTACTCTTGAACAAATACTTTAGAAAAGGTCTTAAGATTATTTTGTGGGTAATTGCCAGTGTTATTTTATTGGTAGTACTTATTGCGCTTTCTTTAAATATTCCAGCTGTCCAAAATTTTGTGAAGGACAAAGCCATTAGTTACCTTAAGAACAAAACCAAAACAGAGGTAAGACTGGAAAGCATCAAAATTGCACTTCCTAAAGATGTAGTACTTAATAAATTTTACATTGAAGACCTTAACAAAGACACCTTACTTTATGCCGAAAAACTACAGGTAGACATCAGCCTATTCAAGTTATTAAAAAACACCGTAGAAGTTAATTACCTTGAACTTAAAAACATTAGGGCTAATGTAAAAAGAGTTCATCCTGACACCACTTTTAATTTTTCTTTTTTGGTGGATGCCTTTATGAGCGACCAGAAAAAACCAGATGACAAAGTAGAGAAAGACACCACTTCTACTTTAAAATTTTCGGTAGATAAAGTCCGATTTGAAGATATCGGCTTAACCTACAGAGATGATGTGGCTGGCAACAACGTGAAGTTTTATCTAGGGAAACTGGAAACGAAAATCAAAGACTTTGATTTGGCCAACCAAAAATATGTGATTAAAAACTTTACGGTAAATAATACTTCTTTGGTTTACCTACAGCAAAAACCTTTAACGCAGCTAGTACAACATTTGACCAACAGTGTAGATAGTGCACAAAAAGAACAAGGCAAATTACCCACCATTGAAGTACAAAAGTTTGAGTTCAATAACGTAAAGGTTAATTATGATGACCAATTGACCACCACCAATGCCGTGGCAAATGTCAATAAACTTGCTTTTGATAATTTAAAGGTTGATTTGACCAATGGCCACTACGTTACGGATAATGCTGAACTGGCCAATTCCTTCGTTAAATTTGCATTTAAGCCTGCCCCAAGCAATGATTTGAGCAAAGTTAAAGATACCGTTGTGGCTGAAGAATCGACTTTGGCATTGGCTATCAAAAAAATCAACCTCATTAACAATCAATTACAGTTCGACAATTTAGCAGCCAAACCGCTTAAAAAAGGGATTGACTTTAATCACTTGAACATTAAAGGCCTTAATTTGGGTGCCGAAGAGGTGAATTATAGCAGTAAAGGTATTACTGCCAAAGTAAAAAATGGTTCATTAAGTGATAAAAGCGGCTTTGTGCTAAGCACCTTAAGAGGCGATGCCATTTACAACGATAAACAAATCAAACTGGACAATTTTGTACTGAAAACACCTCATACCAGTATCGAAAATGCAACGGACCTTAGCTTTACTTCTTTAGATGATTTAACCAAAAATCCAGAGCGTGTAAAACTAAAAATCGACATCAAAAATACAACCATTGGATTAAAGGATGCTACTTTTTTCAGTGATGCCCTACCACAACAATACACTAATCAAAAAATCAAGGTAAATGCAAAAGTTAATGGGTATTTAAATAGCCTTAACATTCCTCAACTGCAAATTAGCGGCTTAAGCAATACCCAAATTGATGTGAGTGGGAAAGCCAACAATGTGACGGATGTTAATAAAGCTTACCTTGATTTAAACATTAAAAAAGTACACGTTACCAAAGGCGATATTTTGGCTGTTGTTCCTAAAAAATCCCTGCCACCAAGCATTCAACTCCCTAACGTCATTGATGCCAACGGTAAATTCAAAGGGTCAATGAGTGATTTCAGCACCAATTTGAATGTAAGGTCAGATATGGGTGGAGCCGTTTTAGCCGCCAGTATGAATGGTCCAAAAGGCAAGGAAAAATACAAAGCCGACATCAGCTTGAACAATTTTAATGTAGGACGATTGTTAAAGCAAGAACCAACTTTGGGCAAAATTTCAGCAAAAGCGGCTGTAGCAGGTACTGGTTTAGACCCTAAAAAAATAAATGCGCAGTTTAATGCGACGGTGCTAAGTGCTTATTACAACAAGTACAATTATCGCAACTTGAAACTATCAGGCACTTACGCCAATCAAAATGTAACCGTTAAAGGTAACATGCCCGATAGCAACGTGAACGTAGAACTAAGTGCCAGTGCCAACTTAGCTGGGAAATATCCTGCGGTGAAAGCAAATGTGGCTCTAAAACAAGTTGATTTACAAAAACTGAACTTTAGTAAAACCGAATTTAAATTTGCTGGAAACATCAAAGCGGATATCAAAACTGCAGATGTGGACTACTTGAATGGCGATGTGTTTGCTACAGGCTTACAGTTGGTAAAAGAAGGCAAAAAGTTTAATGTAGATACTATTCGATTAAACGCTGTTTCAACTGCTACCGAAAATAAATTGGTGCTCAAATCAGAGCTGCTTAGTGCAACCGTAGATGGCAAATATCAATTGAGTAAAGTTGGCAGTGCCATCATCAACCAAATCAACAAATATTACCAGTTTGGGGAAGTCACCAAAATCCCACCACAACGTATTCGTTTTACGGCAAACATTTACAACCCTAAATTTTTACAGGATTTTGTACCGTCCCTTACCACCTTTGCCCCTTCCAAAATCAGCGGCTTAATAGATACGGAGAAAGACAGTTTGTTAATGAATGCGATGTTCCCAAAAATCACTTATAACAACATCAACTTAGATAGCATTAAGTTGAATGTAGGAAACGAGGACCAAAAACTTAATTATCGCTTATTTGTCAACAGCATTACCAATCCGTCCATTGCTTTATTTAACACCGAAGTTTCTGGTTCCGCAGCCGATAACAAACTGGATTTAAATATCTTTTTACGTGATAGGCAACGTAAGGACAAATATGTGATTGCAGGTATTTTCCAATCCATCAACAAAGACTTCCGTTTCAATTTAGACCCTAATAAGTTATTGCTGGATTATGAAAAATGGACCGTAGCTCCAGAAAACTATATCCAATTTGGAGAATCAGGTATTTTGGCTCATCAATTCAATATCAGCCAAGGCTCGCAATTATTGAGCATTAACAGCACTTCTGATACTCCAAATTCACCGTTAAAGGTAGAGTTTAAAGATTTTCAAATTGAAACCCTTACCAAATTTGCCGAAACCGACACCACTTTAGTTGGAGGGGCCATCAATGGAACAGTAGACGTGAAAGATTTGGTTTCTAATCCTAAGTTCGAAGCTGATATTACCATTTCTAAACTACGCTACCAAAAAGATGAATTGGGTGATTTAAAAGCTGTTGTTAACAACAATACCGAGAATGCATTTGAGGTGGATGTGAGTTTAAAGGGCGTTCATGAACTTTCGGCCAAAGGCTTTTATTACACTGCTCCCCAAAGTAATTTAGATTTGAATATCGACATTAATAAAATCGATTTACGACAAATAGAAAGTGTAAGTCTTGGGCAAATTAAACAAGGAAAAGGAACCATTACGGGTCAGTTTACCGTAAAAGGCGAACTTAGCAAACCACAAATTTTAGGAACTTTAAAATTTAATGATGCTGGCTTTAGGGTGGCTTACATCAACTCTTATTTTACCATGCCTACCCAAGAGATTGCTTTCAACAACGATGGTATCCGTTTCAATAACTTTACCTTGGTTGATTCTTTGGGCAAAAAAGCGACCGTTAACGGAATGGTCTACACCAGTGATTTCAGCAATGTACGCTTTGGACTAGATATCAAAACAGACAACTTCAGAGCAATCAATTCGACCGCTCAAGATAATGACATGATTTACGGAACGGTATTTTTAAGCAGTAACATTCGAGTACGTGGCGATTTGAACCAGCCCGATGTAAACATGAATATTACCGTTGAAAAAGGTACCAAGTTTTATTATGCAATGCCTGTTGATGACCCTTCTGTGATTGACCAAGAAGGTATTGTACAATTCATCGACGCCGATGCGCCACCTTTTAATGGACAAAAGGATTTAAAGGCCGACAGTATAAGTAAATCGCCTATTAAAGGAATTAACCTAGTTGCGGACATTAATATTGACCCAGAGGCAGAACTGAATGTGGTAGTTGACCCAGCCAATGGCGATATGCTAACGGTTAGGGGTGATGCCGACTTAAATGCTACTATGGACCCTAGTGGTAAAATTAGTATGACTGGTCGTTATGAAATTGTAGATGGGTCTTATAGCCTATCTGTAGGGCCACTGGGCAAAAAACCTTTCAAATTAGTTAAAGGAAGTACCATGGTTTGGACAGGCGAGCCTACCGAAGCCAACATCAATTTAACAGCACTTTACGAAGTAAATGCCGCACCTATTGATTTGCTTAACCAGCCTGATTTGGTTCAAGCCAAAACCAAATTACCATTTCAGGTTTATTTGTACATGAAAGGCGAATTGTTAAAACCAATCATTTCCTTTAAAATCGATTTACCAGAAAATGAACGAGGCACCGAAATTGGAAGTTTAGCTTAC
>Ga0206117_101680_pt1 | contig 10395 bp, 11 predicted proteins | sample 3A5Ametagenome_FD_177997 | JGI IMG/M metagenome (GOLD analysis project Ga0206117, IMG submission 177997) | Enriched microbial communities from leaf-cutter ant dump, University of Wisconsin, Madison, United States - 3A5A | ecosystem: Environmental > Terrestrial > Nest > Insects nest > Nest dump... | reverse complement strand
CCGGGGCTGCGCACAGCCACCACGGCGTGGCCCCCAGGCGTTTGGCGGCCCAGCCGGAGTCGGGCAGGCGGCCAAAGCGGATCGCCAGATCGATGCGGCTTTGAATCAGGTCGATGGGCGCATCGTCCACCGCCATATGCAGCCGTAGCTGGGGATGGGCTGCCAGCCAGCCCCCCAGCGCAGGTGCTATGTGGCGGGCAAAGCCAACCACCGTGGCCACACGCAACTCCCCCCCAGGCTCGTCGCGGGCAGATGTCAGTTCGGCCCGTGCCCGCGCCGCGGCCTGGGTCATGGCCGCGCATTGTTCATAGAAGCGCTGCCCCGCATCGGTCAGCGCCAACTGGCGCGTCGATCGCGTGAGCAAGGTCACGCCCCCCGCCGCTTCGAGCTGGCGAATCTGCTGGCTCACCGCCGACGCGCTCAGGCCCAGTGCCCGGCCTGCGGCCGTCATCGACCCCTGCTCGACCACGGCAGCGAACACGGCCATGCGTTTGAAATCGTTCATGGTTGATCGTGAAGCACAGCTTCAAAGTATTAGCAAAAAAAGCCGTCTATTCGATAGATTATGAAATACCTAGACTAAGCAACATTGATCCACCCTCAAGGAGAAACCATGAAAGTCGCACTGATCGGCGCCACAGGCTTTGTCGGCGCTGCCGTACTGAAGGAACTGCTGTCACGCGGCCACGAGGTCGTGGCCCTGGCCCGCCATCCCGAGAAAATTGCCGCCCAGCCCCACTTGTCTGTGGCCAAGGCCGACGTGCTCAACGCCCACGAGGTGGAACAGGCCGTGACCGGCTGCGCTGCGGTGGTCAGTGCCTATAACGCCGGTTGGACGAATCCGCGCATCTACGACGACTTCATGCAGGGCGCACGCGCCATCGTCCAGGCCACCAAGGCCGCCGGCATCCAGCGCTACCTGGTCGTCGGCGGCGCGGGCAGCCTGTACGTCAACGGCCAGCAGCTGGTGGACAGCCCGGAATTTCCTGCCGCCATCAAGCCCGGGGCGCTGGCTGCCCGCGACATGTACACCGAACTGCAAGCGGAAAACACGCTGCAATGGACGCTGCTCAGTCCCGCAGTCGGCTTCCATCCCGGTTCAGCCGCCCAGGCCCGGGGCCGCACGGGCCAATACCGCACGGGCCGGGACGAGCCGCTGATGCAGGCCGATGGCCAGCCGGGCGACATCTCCGCCGCCGACCTGGCGGTGGCGCTGGCAGACGCGCTGGACCAGGGCCTGCATATCCGGCAGCGGTTCACGGTGGCCTATTGATATGCGTGGGGGGCAGAACCTTCTTACCTGTGGTTGCAAGGCGCTCCTTAGAATCGGCCCTGCCCCGATGGCCCCATAGGAGAGAGACGCATGCCCCTGACCCTTGCCCCACGAACCGCCGCATGGCTGGCGCTCGCGCTGGCCGCCCCCCTGGCGGCAGCCCAGACGCCCACGGCACTGACCGCTTCCCCACTGACGGTTCAGGACGTGGCCGTGCTGGCTGGCACCTGCGCCAACTGCCACGGGCCGCAGGGCCAGTCCACCGGTGGCATTCCCACCCTGCGCGGGCGGGATGCGGGCCATTTGCTGCAGCGCCTGCAGGCTTTCAAGGCCAACCGCGCCGCCGATGCGACCATCATGAACCGGCTGATGCAGGGCTATGACAATGCCCAGATCCAGGCGCTGGCCGCCTGGTTCAGCCAGGAGGTGCAGCCATGAGCCTGCACCGCCGTACTGTTCTGAGCAGCGCCCTGGCCGGGGCTGCATCGCTGGCTCTGCCGTCCATCGTCCGTGCCCAGGCCGGCTCCGCCCATGTGGTGGTGGTCGGCGGCGGTTTTGGCGGCGCAACCGCTGCACGCTATCTGAAGGCGCATGCGCCCCAGGTGCGCGTGACACTGGTCGAACCGGCCGAGCGCTTCTACACCTGCCCCTTCTCCAACCTGTATCTGGCGGGCCTGCGCTCGTTCGAGAGCATCGGCCACGACTATGACGGGCTGCGCAAGGCGGGGGTGGAAGTCATCCATGCCCGTGCCGAAGATGTGGATGCCAGTGCCCGCAGCGTGCGCCTGTCCAGCGGCCAGACATTGCACTACGACAAGCTGGTGCTGTCCCCCGGCGTGGACATGCGCTGGAATGCGCTGGAAGGCTACGACGAAGCCGCCGCCCGACTGGCCCCGCACGCCTGGAAGGCCGGCCCCCAGACCCGGCTGCTGCGCCAGCAGATGGAGGCGATGGAAGACGGCGGCACCTTTGTGATGGTGATTCCGGCCAACCCCTTCCGCTGCCCGCCCGGCCCCTACGAACGGGCGGCGATGGTGGCGCACTACTTCCAGCAGCACAAACCCAAATCCAAAATCCTGCTGCTGGACAACAAGGACGCTTTCTCCAAGCAGGGCCTGTTCCTGCAAGGCTACAAAGCTCTGTACGGCGACATGATCGAATGGGTCAAGCAGTCCGACGACGGCCAGGTGGTGCGCGTGGATGCCCGCCAGCGCGTGGTCGAAACGGCCTTCGGCACCCGGCACCAGGCCAGCGTGCTGAACGTAATTCCGCCACAGAAGGCGGGCTTCATCGCCGACCGCGCCGGGGTGACGGATGCCAGCGGCTGGGTACCCATCAAACCCGAGAGCTTTGAATCTGCCCAGGTGCCCCATGTGTATGTGCTGGGCGATGCGACGATTGCCGCGCCCATGCCCAAGTCCGGCTTTGCCGCCAATACCCAGGGCAAGCTGGCCGCAGCGGCCATTGCCGCCGAACTGACGGGCCAGCCGCTGCCCACCGCGTCCCTGGCCAACACCTGCTACAGCCTGGTGGGCACGGACTACGGCATTTCGGTCACCGGCGTGTACCAGGCGCAGGCGGGCAAGCTCGTCGAGATGCCCGGCTCCGGCGGCGTCAGTCCCATGCAGGCCGATGCAGGGTTCCGCAAGGCCGAGGCCATTTACGGCGCGGCCTGGTACCGGGCCATCAGTACCGACATTTGGGGCGCTTGAGCATGACGCTGCTGTGGGCCAGTTTTCTCTGGGGCGCGGCCTTTGGCTGCGCCGCCCGCTGGGGGCGCTTTTGCCTGCTGCGCGGCGTGCGCCAGGGCATGGGGCACGACCGTAGCGAGCCGCGCGGCCATGCCCCAGCGTTGCAGGCTTTCGCCCTGGCGCTGGCCGTGGCCCTGCTGGCTTCGCAAGGCTTGCACTGGCTGGGCTGGATCGATTTGGGGCAGGCGCAGATCGTGCGGCCGGGCTTCTCCCCGCTGGGGGTGTTTCTGGGCGGGGTGATTTTTGCCCTGGGCATGGTGCTGGCCAATGCCTGCGGGGCTCGCTCGCTGGTGTTGCTGGCCGGGGGCAATCTGCGGGCGCTGGTCACCGTGGTGTTTCTGGCCTTGGGGGCGCAGGCCAGCGCCACCGGGGTGCTGGCGCCGCTGCGCCAGTGGCTGCAAGGCCTGGCACCGGTGACGCTGGAACATGCCACGGCGCAACAAAGTTTAATGACCAATGGCTTTTCAGGGATTGCTGTGTATGCGCTACTAGCTATCGTTCCTGCACTGCTGCTGGCTGCTTACGCTTTGCGCCACCCGGCCTTGCGCCGCAGTCCCGCACAGTGGCTGGCGGCCCTGGCGATTGGCGCATTGGTGACGCTGGGCTGGTGGATCAGCGCCACCGTGGAAGTCGATCCGTTTGAACCGGCCAAACTGACGTCGCTGAGTTTCATCGCCCCCATGGCCGAGAGCCTGCTGTACCTGCAAGTGGCCGTGGGCCGTGCATGGAGCCCGGCTTCGGCCATGGTGCTGGGCGTGCTGGCGGGGGCGGCTGTGACGGCCATCGTCACCGGCACGGCCCGCTGGGAGGGCTTCGACAACCCGGCCCAACTGGCCAAAAGCGCCATCGGTGGCCTGCTGATGGGCTTTGGCGGCCTGTTGGCGGTGGGTTGCTCCATCGGGCAGGTGCTGACCGGCGTCACCACCCTGGCCTGGGCCACCCTGCCTGCCGTGGCGGGAATTGTGCTGGGCACGTGGGCAGGCTTGGCGCTGATGGCCCGCCGCCGCTAAAGGCGCAGCACCGAGGGCGCACCTTGGTCACACACCGCACTGCGCACCAGCACGCTTAGAATCCCCGGCTGACAGCTCTGCTTGTGCCGCGTTGCGGCCAAGAGGGGAATGCACTGCACGCAAGGACGATGTTCCACATGGTCTGACCCGACACCCCTTTGCACACCTTGTTGGCGCAAGCTTGGCGCCAACGCCTGCACGCACCGGCTTGTCGCCTGGAAAAACCCATACCCCGCTACAAGGAAGAAGTATGACCATGCAACGCCGTCACTTTCTGATGACCCCTCCGGCCCTGGCGCTGGGCGCAGCTGCCGCCACGGCCCCGATCGCCACTCTGGCCGCCCCGACCATCATGACCCCGCAGTCGCGCATCCTGCCGCGCCAGGGCAAAAAGCCGCGCATCGTGATCTGCGGCGGCGGCTGGGGCGGGATGACGGCGGCACGCTATCTGCGCGAGCTGATTCCCGATTCCGACGTGGTGCTGCTGGAGCGCAACCCGACGTTCTGGTCCGGCCCCATGAGCAACAAGTGGCTGATCGACATCGTGAACACCGACTTCCTTAACCACGACATGCTGCACCCGGCCAACAAGTATGGCTACCAACTGCTGCAGACCGAGGTGACCGGGTTCGAGCGCGACAAGAAGCTGGTGCGCACCGCCCACGGGCTGGTCGAATACGACTACCTCATCCTGTCCGGCGGTATCCGCAACGATTACGAGGCCTGGTTCGGCAACGATCAGAAGGCCATCGACTACACCCGCAAACATTTTCCCAATGCCTACATCCCCAACCAGGAGATGTTGGCGCTCAAGCGCAAGGTGAAGAACTTCAAGGGCGGCACCATCGTCATGACCCTGCCGCCGCCGCCGCATCGCTGCCCGCCTTCGCCTTACGAGCGGGCCTGCCTGATCGCCTGGCACATCAAGAAGAACAAGATTCCCGGCAAGATCGTCATCCTCGACCCCAAGCCCAAGATCGCCCCCATCGGCGTGGGCTACAAGCAGGCCTTCGAGGAGCTGTACCCGGACATCATCACCCACGTGCCCAATGCCCGGGTGCTGGAGCTCGATCCGTTCAAGAAAAAGATCAAAACCGCTGCCGGTGAATTTGACTTTGACGACGCCATCCTGATGCCGCCGCACCAGGCCGCCGACATGGTCTGGGCTGCCGACCTGATCGGCAAGACCCCCGAGGGCAAGCCCACCGGCTGGGCCGACATGAACGTGCGTTATTTCACCGCCAACGGCGATGACAGCGTGTACTTCGTCGGCGACCTGATGGGCGCCATCTCCGACCAGTTCGGCCACTATCCCAAGAGCGCCCACGTTGCCAACTACATTGGCCGCATCGTGGCCAAGAACATCGCCCAGCGCGTCGCCGGCAAGGAAGTCACCCCGCTGCTGCCGGACAACCTGTGCTACATGATGGTCAATGGCGATCCGAAGGAGGAAATCTCGGTGAAGTTCGAATACGAAGTGGATCCCGCCGGCAAGGTCATTCAGACACAGATCGACATGGACGTGCGCAGCAGCGATCTGGTCAAGGAGGACTTCGCCTGGATCAACAGCCGCTTCAGCGACTTCCTTGGCATCTAAGAAACCTCGGCCGCACCCACCATTGCAAGCGATATGACACTTTTTTCCCCTCGTCTCACCCGCCGTGCGGTGGTCGGTGCCGCTGCCGCCACGCTGGCCCTGCCCAGCGTGGCACTGGCGCAGGCACCGGCCCGGATTGCGCTGGTCGGCCCGCTGGCCCCCGATCCGGTGGCCTTCCAACAGGCCCTGGCACAGTTCATCGGCAGTGCCACGCCCCAGGCCGAAGGGCTGCAACTGGACATCCCCGTACTGGCCGACAACCCCAGCGCGGTGCCGATCAAGGCGCAAGTGACCCTGCCCATTACCGACCAGGACTGGTGCGAAGAACTGATGGTGCTGGCCGAACTCAACCCCATCCCTCTGGCCTGTCGCATTCGCTTCACCGCCGACACGGGTACGGCAGAAGCAGCGGTGCGCATCCGCCTGAGCCAGTCCCAGGCCGTACACGTGCTGGCCCGCATGAAAAGCGGCAAGGTACTGGCGGGCAAGCAAACCATCACCGTGGCCGCCAGCGGCTGCGGCATGTAAGGAGCAAGCCCATGAGTATGAGCAAACCGCCCCGCGTCTGGGTCAGCAACGAAAATCCCAAGGCAGGCGAAATTCTGCGCGTGCGTGCGCAGATCGAGCACCCGATGGAAACGGGGCTGCGTACCGACCCTGCCACGGGACAGATCCGCCCGCGCCACATCCTGAGCCACTTCGAGGCCAAACTGGGCGATGCGCTGATCTTTGTCTGGGATCCAGGCACGTCGATTGCCCAGAATCCGTATATTGAATTTACCTTCAAGGCCCGCCGCAGCGGCCAATTGCACCTGCTCTGGAAAGATGACCAGGGCGCCACCCTGTCGGCCAGCAAAACCATTACGGTCAGTTAGCCACCACTTTGTTTCCAGGAGTCCGACACATGACGTTGCCCACGCTTTTGCGCCGCCGTCGCCTTCTTCTGGTCAGCACTGCGGCCATTGCACTGATCGCCTGCGGCAAACGCCAGCCCAAGGCCCAGGCGCTGCCTGCCGACGCCACGGTACTGGCCCTGGGCGACTCGCTCACCCAGGGGGTCGGTGCCAAAGCGGATGAAGCCTGGCCCAGCTTGCTGGCCGAGCGCACGGGCTGGGACGTGATTAACGCGGGCATTTCGGGCGATACCAGCGCCCAGGCGCTGGAGCGTCTGCCCGATCTGCTGGAGGAACACGCCCCCGCCCTGGTGGTGGTCAGCATTGGCGGCAACGACTTTCTGCGCAAGATGAACGCCGATGTCGCGCAAGCCAATATCCGCCGCATCTGCCAGCAGGCCAAAGACAGCGGCGCCCAGGTGCTGCTGGTGGCCGTGCCGCAGTTTTCCCTGATCGCTGCGAGCACCGGGCGCCTGAGCGATCACCCACTGTACGCCGCCCTGGCCAAGGAACTGCAACTGCCCCTGCTGGAAGGGGCCTGGGCCGAAGTGCTTTCCAAGCCTCAGTGGCGTTCCGACCAGGTTCATGCCAATGCCCTGGGGTATGCCCATTTCACCGACAAGCTGCTTGACTTTATTCGCGAGCACGGCTGGCTGAGGTAGCCAGGTCGTTCAACGCAGCACACAGCCCCTCGTTCTTGCACGGGCAGGCAGTAGTTACTGCACCACCAGTTCGGCCAGCCCGTACAGTGGGGCGTTCTGGCCCCAGGGGTTCCACATCGCCTCCATGGCTACGCCCATCCAGCCGTGGCTGGGGGCCACGCTGTGCGACTGGCGCAGTTGCAGGCGCGGGTGGCAGGCCGTCAGTTCCTGCATCTGGCCGATACCCCAGTGGAACTGCGCCTGCGTGTGCCCGACGCTGGGGTGCCACCGGGCCTGGCCGACGGCGCACCGCGCCATGGTGTCCAGCACCAGCACCGAGCCGGACGGTGCCACATCGGCAAACTGCTGCAGCACGGCCCGCACTTCATCAGGCTGGAAATACATCAGCACGCCTTCGCACAGCACGAAGAGCGGCTGCACCAGTGCCCGTTTGGGCAGGCGCAGGCGCTGCCACCAATCGGCGGTTTGCAGATCGACCGTGGCGGCCCGCAGGCGCGGCATCTGGACGGGCAGGAGTTTTTTGCGCAGCGCCATGACTTCGGGCAGATCGGCATCCACCCAGGTGTTGCTGCCATTGTCCAGCCATTGGAAGTAGTGCGACAGGCCGCAGCCCAGGTTCAGCCCCCAGGCGTCGGGGTGCGCGGCAAAGAAGTCCTGCGCCAGGTCGCGTATCAGGCGGGTGCGCCACAGCACGTTCAGAACGGTAGCGCGATCCGCCAGGTAAGTCTGACTGTCGATGTCCAGGGTTTGCAGCAGGCGGCTGGCCTGCATGTCGCCACAGGCATGACCGGGGTAGAGGGCTCCGCCCAGGGCGCGGGCCACCAGGGGGATGAGCAGGGTCTGCTGCACCGGACTGAAAGTCATGTCCGTCATGCGTGGCGTAGCGCCGTGGCGCAGGGGGATGGCGCGGCCACCGGGCAGTCCAATTGCGTTGTTCATCCCACCCCCTTTCCGGCCAAATGGACGCTGCCGTGGTCGGCACGATAATGTGCGGTTGTCATGGAGTTGCGACGTGTGCTGCCTGCGGGCACGTCAGCAACACCATGGCTTGTAAGCCTTTGTCAGTATTGGTTATTTGATGCCTGTCAAACCTGGGATCATTTCTATGCTCTTTCGTCCCCGTATCGTTGCTAGTCTCGAAAACTACAGCCGCCAGCGCCTGATTGGCGACCTGGGCGCTGGCGCCACCGTCGGCGTGGTGGCCCTGCCATTGGCGATGGCCTTTGCCATTGCCAGCGGCCTGCCGCCGCAGTCGGGGCTATGGACGGCGATCATCGGCGGGGCGCTGGTCGCCTTGCTGGGCGGCTCGAACGTGCAGATCGCCGGGCCGGCGGGAGCCTTCATCGTCATTGTCTACGGCATCGTGCAGCGCCACGGCGTGGGCGGGCTGCTGGTGGCCACCTGCGGCGCGGGGCTGCTGCTGATGCTGATGGGGGTGTTTCGCCTGGGCAATCTGGTGCGTTTCGTGCCCGTGAGCATCATCATCGGCTTTACCAATGGCATTGCGGTGCTGATCGCCATCTCCCAGCTCAAGGACGCGCTGGGCCTGCCCATTGCCAAGATGCCGGGGGATTTTTTCGGCCAGATGCAGGCGATCGGCAGCCATTTGCCGCAGTGGAACCCGGCCGCCCTGGGCCTGAGCCTGGGGTGTGCGGCCCTGCTGTTTGCCTGGCCCTACCTGCTGCACCAGAAGTCGCCCATCCAGCGTTTCGACGGGGTGACGGTGCGCACCTTCGTCCGCCTGCCGGCGCCTGTGGTGGCCCTGGTGGCGCTGACGGCGCTGGCGTATTTTCTGGAGCTGCCGGTGGAGACCATCGGCAGCCGCTTTGGGGGGATTCCCCAGGAACTGCCCGCCTTGGTGTGGCCTGACCTGTCCTGGGACAGCGCCCGGCGCCTGCTGATGCCGGCCATCACCATCGCTGCGCTGGGCGCCATCGAGTCGCTGCTGTGCGCCCGCGTTGCCGACCAGCTGGCTACAGCGCCCAGCCACCGCAAGCATGACCCGAACCAGGAACTGCTGGCCCAGGGCGCCGCCAACTTTGTCGTGCCGTTCCTGGGCGGGATGCCGGTGACCGGCACCATCGCCCGCACGGTGACGAATTTGCGCTCGGGGGCCACCTCGCCGATTTCCGGCCTGATGCATTCGCTGATGCTGATGCTGATCGTGTTGCTGGCCGCGCCGCTGGCGGTGCATGTGCCCCTGGCGGTGCTGGCCGGGATTTTGCTGTTTGTCGCCTGGAACATGGGCGAGTGGCATGAGTTCGTGCGCCTGCGCCAGTTCAGCAACCACTACCGGCTGCTGCTGCTGGGCACCTTCTTCCTGACCGTGGTATTCGATCTGATGGTGGCGGTGGAAGTGGGCCTGGTGCTGGCCTGCGTGCTGTTCGTGCGGCGCATGGCCACGCTGTTCAAGGTTCATGCCGTCAGTGCCGATGGCCTGGCCTGGCGGCTGCACGGGGCGCTGTTTTTCGGCGCGACGGACAAGCTCGATGTGCTCATGGAAGCGGCCCAGGCGGCGCCCGCCGGCAGCACCCTGAGGCTGGACATGGCGGCCCTGTTCGCCCTGGATACGACCGGGGTGGATGCGCTGGAGCAATTGCACAAGACCCTGGAGCAGCGCGGCGCCCACCTGGCCCTGCAGGATATGCAGCCGCAGGTGCAGTCGCTGCTGGAGCGTTCCGGGCTGGCGGGCAAGCTGGCATCCTCCGAATGACCTCCTGACCTCAAAAAATGCCCAACGCAAAAAACGTTGGGCATTTTTTTACCGGCCTGGGCTGGTTCTTGAGTGGGCGGCATTGTCTTCGGCGTGGCCGCGCAGGTACAGCTCCAGCGGGATGCGCACGGCGGCTTCTTCGGGGTGGTTGGTCAGGGGGGAAAAACGCATGACGATATCTCCTTGTTCCACCAAGAATAGCGGTTAATTTGCACACATTGTTTGTATACAAGTCAGGGGTGTTTTCGTCAGAGCATTTGAAAACATAGCTGTTACCGCAATTAAATAAAGGAATGCAGATATAAAAATATCTGAATTCCTTTTTTAATAAGCGGTAAAAGCTTCTTTTTTCATAGCCCCAGGCGTTCGGCCAGCGCCATCATCTTTTGCGTCACTTCGGCATCCATGGCGATGACGCGGCCCCATTCGCGCTGCGTCTCGCCGGGCCATTTGTTCGTCGCGTCCAGTCCCATCTTGCCGCCTAGGCCGCTGACCG
>Ga0206117_101677_pt1 | contig 10405 bp, 11 predicted proteins | sample 3A5Ametagenome_FD_177997 | JGI IMG/M metagenome (GOLD analysis project Ga0206117, IMG submission 177997) | Enriched microbial communities from leaf-cutter ant dump, University of Wisconsin, Madison, United States - 3A5A | ecosystem: Environmental > Terrestrial > Nest > Insects nest > Nest dump... | reverse complement strand
ACATCCAAGCACTCATGCACCAACGGTAATTGTAGAAGATTCAACTCATAGATTTGCTACAGACACAGAAAAAGCAAACTGGAATGATGCAAATAGTAAAAAGCACACACACTCAAACAAATCTATAATAGATGCAATAACTCAAACACTTATTGATACATGGAACAGTGCCTATAGTCATATTTCAGATGTAGTAAAACACATAACTGATGACGAAAGAACTCTATGGAATACTGTAGTTAACAAAGTGGACAAGGTTGAAGGAAAGCAACTTAGTACTGAGGATTATACAACAACTGAAAAAAGCAAATTATCAGGAATCGCAGCAAATGCAAATAACTATGTGCATCCAAGCACTCATACCGCAACAGTAATAACAGAGGATTCAACCCATAGATTTGCTACAGACACAGAAAAAGCTAACTGGAATGATGCAAACAGTAAAAAGCACACTCATTCAAACAAATCTATAATAGATGCAATAACTCAAACGCTTATTGATACATGGAACAGTGCCTATAGTCATATTTCAGACGTGGTAAAACACATAACTGATGACGAAAGAACTCTATGGAATACTATAAGTAATAAAGTTGATAAAGAAACAGGAAAAGTATTGTCTTCTAATGACTTTACCTCAGCATATAAAAGCAAGGTAGATGGAATAACTACAGGTGCAACTAAGGTAGAAAGCAGTTCTACTAATGGAAATATAAAAATAAATGGCACTGAAAAAACTGTATATACTCATCCTGCAAATCATGATGATAGATATTATACAGAGAGTGAAGCAGACACTAGATTTGCTATAAAAGCAGATTTAGATACAGTGTATATTAGAAAAGGTGTAGTAACCTGGAATGATTTAAAGGGGGTGTAGTTTTTGTATGGTGATAATGTTTATGGATTATTTAATTATGGAAAAGAAACTACCCTAACAGAGGATGAAATTAACTCCAATAAACCTAGACTGTTAGGATATTTGCCTCACTTTCTAAGAGGAGTTTTAGAATTTAAAGAATGGGACAACGTTTCAGGTTATGAAATATCTAAACTTAATTTAGGTATAAAGGATATAATAGCTCAATGTTTTATAGACACTGCAACCTGGGGACTCAATCTATGGGAAGAGCAAATAGGAGTATCAACTGATATAAATAAGTCCTATGAAGAAAGAAGAGAAATAATAAAAGCCAGACTTAGAGGAAGTGGAACTGTAACTAAAAAGATGATAAAAGAAACTGCAGAAGCTTTTAGTGGAGGACAGGTTGATATAATCGAACACACTGAAAGCTACTCTTTTACAGTTAGATTTGTTGGTGTAAAAGGTATTCCTAAAAATATGGCAGCCTTTATAGAAATGATAAATACAATTAAGCCTGCACACTTGGATTACGACATAAAGTACACTTATACAGTTTGGAATGATATAAAGTCAAAAGCTTGGAGCAATCTAAGTAATAAAACTTGGAACGAATTAAAAGTTTATGAATAGGAGGAAGAATATTTGAAAACTACAACTAATTATGGATTTAAGCAACCAGAAGGAACAGATATAGTAAATATAGATGACATTTCAGATAACTTCGGGAGTGTAGATACAGAAATTAAAAAAGCAAATGATAAAGTAATAACTCATGAAGGAAAAGGAGGAGCTGTTCATGCTGATGTAACAACCACTACTTCTGGGTTTATGAGTTCAGCTGACAAAGTAAAGTTAAATGGAGTTGCAACTAATGCCAATAACTATTCCCATCCTACAGGAGATGGGAATTTACATGTACCAGTAACTGGAACAAGCAATAGTGGTAAGGTATTGAAGGCTGGAGCTACAGCAGGAAGTTTAGCATGGGGAACTTTAACTCCTACAGATGTGGGAGCTTTAGCAACATCACATGAAGGACAAGGTGGAAGCGTTCATGCAGATGTTACTACATCAGCTTCAGGATTTATGAGCGCGGCTGATAAGACAAAGTTAAATGGAATAGCTTCAGGAGCACAAACAAATCAAAATGCAGTGCAAAGTATACAGGCAATAACTTCATCTGGAACTGCTATAGGAACTGCAACAGCAGCAAGTGCTACAGACACAATTCAATTAAAAGAAGGAAGTAATATAGACATAGCTGTGAGTGGTAAAACATTAACACTAAATAACACTTATAGTTATACTCATCCAACAAGCGATGGAAATTTACATGTACCAGCAACTGGAACAAGTAATAATGGAAAAGTACTAAAAGCTGGAGCAACATCAGGAAGTTTAGAGTGGGGAGCTTTAACTTCTACAGATGTTGGTGCATTAGCAACATCTCATGAAGGGCAAGGTGGAAGCGTACACGCAGATGTAACTACAACAACTTCAGGATTTATGAGTGCAGCAGATAAAACAAAATTAAATGGAATAACTTCAGGAGCACAAACAAATCAAAATGCAGTACAAAGTATACAGGCAGTAACTTCATCTGGAACTGCTATAGGAACTGCAACAGCTTCAAACGCCACTGATACAATACAGTTAAAGGAAGGAAATAATATAAGTATAACTGCCAGTGGAAAGGCATTAACTTTAAATAACACGTATAGTTATACTCATCCTACAGGCGATGGAAATGTACATGTTCCAGCTACAGGGACAACAAATAATGGTAAGGTGTTAAAAGCAGGGTCAACAGCAAATAGCGCGTCATGGGGACAAGTTGCTTGGAGTGAGGTTACAGGAATACCTTCAAGTTTTCCAGGTAGTGTAACTGGAAATGCTGCTACGGCAAATAGGTTAGCTAATGCAAGGACTGTTTCGTTAAGTGGCGATGCTACTGGTTCGGTCTCTTTTGATGGTTCAGCCAATGCTAACATAACAGTTACTGTAGCTGATGATAGTCATAATCATATTATTGCAAATGTTGATGGGCTACAGTCGGCATTGGATGGGAAATCATCAACATCACATACTCATAGCTATTTACCATTGAGTGGTGGAAGTTTAACAGGGCAATTATATGCAAATGGTGGAATATATTCACCATGGACAGAAACTAGGAATATAGAACTTAGAGCAAGTGGAAGTATGCCATATATAGATTTTAGTAATGATAGTTCAATAGATTATGATGCTAGACTTGTTCTAACGAGCGATGATATTTTAGAAGTACAGGGGGCAAGTCTTGTTACTAATGGTTATTCTTATGTAAGAGACATAAGACCTGGGGGTGATAATGTTTACACGTGTGGTGAGTGGGGAACTTGTTGGTATTCTGTTAGATCCTTCAGGTTTGAACAAGCTTCAGATAGAGATAAGAAGTATAATATAAATGAAATAAAAACTGATTATGCCTATAATACCGTTAAAGATATAAAACCATACCTTTATCAGTATATTTCAGAATCTTCATCTGAAGAGACAAAGGAAGATAAAAAACAGCAATTAAAAGAAGCAGAAGAAAAAAATAAAAAAGAGTATTTCATGGGAATAATGGTAGATGAAGCACCTATAGAAATTATAAGCCATGAAAATGAAAAAATGATTGATGTGTACTCTTATACTACAATGGTTTTAGGGGCATTAAAGGAAACTATAAAAAAAGTTGAAATATTAGAAGAGGAAGTTAGGAAATTAGGAGGGAATATATAATATGGCACTACAATTAAATAATTATACTAATGGAGCAGGGGTAAAAACTCAATATTGGAAGATAACTGATTATAGTCTAAGAACCATTTATAAAAGTGTTGATATAACATTTGGAGGATGGGTGACAAAAGAATTAAGTGATAGTGGAAATTATTCGCCAGTAGAAATTAAAAAAGTTAGATGCTTGGCAGATAAGTTTGACGAATACTTCTCTTCACAAAATTTAGATGAAAATGGATCAAATCCACTATTACAGATGTATAAATTTGCAAAAGATAATAGTGAGTTTTTTAAAGATTCGATTGATGTGTAGTTGATTATTTGTTATATATCAACAAGAACTTAATAAATAACAGCAAAGAGCAGACGTAAGCTCTTTTTTTATTGATAATAAAGGACGGTTAAGTCTATTTCTATAGAAACTTACCTTCCTTATTATTAATACAATTAAATTTTTATATAAGGAGTGAAGTGATGGAGAGTGAAATTGTTAAATATATAATAACCCAAGGCATATTCTGTGTTTTATTTGTTTGGCTTCTAATGGATACAAGAAAAGATTCAAAGGAAAGAGAGAGCAAGTATCAACAAACAATAGATAAGCTTGCCAGCTCACTAGGAACTATTGAAGAAATAAAAGAAGATATAGATGATATTAAAGAAATAATTTTAAAATAATTTGAAAAGGAGGTTTACAAATGAAAGAAATAAAAGGTTTATTACAAGTGAAGAAGATAATAGCCTTATTACTAACAATAGTGTTTTGCATATTGGGTATTAAGCAGAAAGTTAGCTCACAAGAGTTTCTTACAGTATTCAGCCTAGTTATTGCATTTTATTTTGGACAATCTACGGCACGACAATCATCTAAGAATGGATAGCTTTTATGCCAGAAATTAAAAGGGAGGAATGTAAATGTTAAAGGGAATAGATATATCAAATCATCAGACAAGTGTAGATTTTAATACCTTAAAAAATTCAGTTCAAGTAGTAATAATGAAAGCTACTGAGGGAACCACATACTTAGATCCAAAGCTAGAATCGCATTATCAAGGGGCTAAGTCAGCAGGTTTTCCAGTAGGTTTTTATCATTTTATGAGTGAAAAAACTTCACCTTCAGAGCAAGCTACATTTTTTTATAATGCTATTAAAGATAAGCAATTTGAAATAATTCCAGTATTAGATATAGAAACCAACTCACAAAATAGAACTGCATATCAGATAACTGATAGGTGTTTAGAGTTTTTAGCTAAGTTTAAAGAATTATCAGGAGTAGATTGTATTATTTATACTGGAGGATATTTTGGTAGAGATAATTTAGATGGTAGAATCAAAGCATATAAGGCTTGGATAGCCCATTATGGAGTGAATTCTCCAATGGAAACAGGGTTTTATAATGTAGTGGGACATCAGTATACTTCTAGCGGAAGCGTATATGGAATCAATGGTAATGTGGATCTTAATAATTTTACAGATGGTATATTTATAAATAGGAATATAGAAATACCCAAGGAAGATACGAAACCTCAACAAGTCGAAAACAAATATGGAGTAGTAACAGCAAAGGTACTTAATGTTAGAGATGGGGCAGGTATTAATTATAGTGTTATAGGGCAATTAAAAAGTGGTTCTAGAATTAGGTTAGGGCCCAAGGTTGGAAGTTGGTATAATATATACTTTGGAAATCATGGCGGCTGGGTATCCTCAGAGTATGTTACACTAGAAGGTTCTCAAATAGTAGAGGCAATTCCTCAAAAAAGTGGAACTTACGGAGAGGTAAAAGCATCAGTACTTAATGTCAGAGGTGGAGCAGGTACAAATTATAAAATAATAGGACAACTTCAAAATGGCGAAAAAGTAAGACTTGATGTCAAGTTAGGTAATTGGTGGAGTATTTACTATGGGGATCATGGTGGTTTTGTTAGTGCAGATTATATAAAAATATTATAAAGTATAAAGCTCCTGCATCTAGGATACAGGAGCAAATTTCATTGGAAAGGAGGTGACAAGAATTATTGCCTAGTTAACTCTCTCACAGTTTAAGATATTCATATAAGGGGAATTTTGTTACAAGTTCGGAATTAAATTTAAAATAAAATCTTTTTTGTAGAAGAATGAATAATAAAAGGGCAGAAAAGTAGACTACCTATTGAATGTCGTAATGTCGTAATAACGCTATATCATAATATAGTAATTATATTGTATTATGTTGAAATTAAAAGGAATCTAATGGAGCTTGAGAAGAAGCTCCTCTACAGGGCAGAAGTTAAAAGGAATTTAATGAGGCCTGAAAAGAGACCTCTACAGGTTAGAAGTGCGTAATGTCTCAATTTATTTTAGTAGGAGAATTATTAAAAGTAGCCAATTAAGTTATTAAAGGGAAGCGTGATTCTTCTTAAGAAACTTTTAAATATTTTTCTTCATTCTTTAAACTAATAAACCCATCATATTCCTTACTCCAAGTACTCCAACTCATCTTAAATCCTCTACCATTTTCTTTACAGTAGTTATAGAAGTTAAGTAGGAATTTATATCTCTCAGGGGTATAGAATTCTCTAATAGTAACTTCATCGAAGTTTGCAAGTTTTAGCTGACGATCCATAATATCTGTAGCAGAAACTTCATTATAATTAATAAGCATATCATACATAATCATAAAGGTTGTTGTTCTTCCTACACCAGCTTTACAGTGGAAATGAACCCAGGAATCTTTAGGAAGGTTTTTAAATGCCTCTATAAAATAATCAACCATATCATCAGTTGGTAGCCCTAAATCTGTTACAGGAATTCTTATGTAGGACAAGTTTTTTGAAGTAACTAAAGCATCTTCATTAAAAATTTCAGTAGGAATCATACTATTATTAGGGGCTCTATAAACTGTAACAGGAGTATTTAATGGTATGGAACTTAATTGCTTTGTTTCTTTTTCTATTACCTCATCTCTAGTTAATCCTTTATTAACATCATTGTTTAGATTTTTCCAGCTAACAGGAAGACCATTGATAAAACCATGAGATTCTTGACGTAGGTCTACAATAGTAATTGGTTTTGATGTACCTATTTCTTCTAATAAAATAGAAACATTTTTTTCGGAAAATTGCTGACTTCCTGAAATATTTAATTTATCTAATCCCTTCAAAGAGAACTTTTCATTTTTAGTTAAATAAATAGGTGTAGAAGTTTTACGGAAATTTCGTGGGGTAGATTCATTTAAAGAATCTAGTGCTAGCTGAACTTCATCAGATGCAATAGCTGCAGCTGTATCTAAAGACAGAGTAGTAGAAGATAGTGAAATAAAAACCAAGATAAATGCAAAAAAGATGGCAGTACTTTTTTTCAATTAAATCACCTCTCAAATAGTTCTATAGGATAGTATTCCCTAAATACAAAAAATTACTATTAACCACGACCTATGTGATCTATATTAAAAATCAATATTAGTGCTACTATAACCAAAATAAAATAAATAACCATGTCTCTAACTAAATCAAGTCGAATTAATTCTTTTCTAAATTTCATTAATAATCACCTCATCAAATCCTTTTAACTTCTAATAACTGTATTATTAGAAGTATGGACAAACAATAAAAAATGTATACATTTTAATCCTGTAGAGACTTCTTTTTAAGTCTCATCAAATCCATTAAAGTGATTATTACCATAGAGTTTTTCTAAAAATGAAAATTTACATATAGGCTCTTTTATATTTAATTTAATAATAGTATAATCTACCATAGGGAGTATATTAGTAAAGGAGGCTATTAAATGTTTCAATGGAAAGATGAGTATGTTACAGGGATACAATTTATTGATGAACAACATAAGATGCTATTTGAAATAGCACACAAAGCCTATGATATATACAAAAATGACCTAGTATTAGATAAATACGACAAGATAGTTGAAGTAATAGAAGAACTAAAGGAATACACTAAATATCATTTTGGGGAAGAAGAAAAATTTATGATGGAGAGTAAGTATAAAAAATTCTTTTCTCATAAAATTCAACATGATGATTTGATAAGTGATCTTGATAAGATGAACCTTAAAGATATGGATCATAATCAGGATAAGGCCTTATTAGATATTCTTAATTTTGTTTTAGAGTGGATACAAAATCATATATTAAAAACTGATTTGGGTATGACTGCTGAAATCAAAAAAAGTTTATCATAATCTAAATAACTAAAGGATAAAATACATAGAGCAGAAAGCTAACAATGGTTTCATTATGTTATAATTACGGATGGAACATTAAATATATTCACGGAGGTAAGGAAATGAAAAAAGGATTAACTCTAGACATTACAAAAGCTAAACCATTTTTAAGAGACGAAGAAATAACTAACTTAAGCAGCATAGTTAAAGCAGCACACAAGGATTTACACGAAAAAACAGGTGCAGGCAATGACTTTTTAGGGTGGATTGATCTTCCAGTTAATTATGATAAAGATGAATTTAATAGAATTAAAGATGCAGCAGAAAGAATAAAAGGACATTCTGATGCTTTAATAGTTATAGGAATCGGTGGATCTTATTTAGGAGCAAGAGCAGCTATCGAAGCTATAAATCACTCTTTCTTCAATGTTTTAAGCAAAGATAAGAGAAAAGCTCCACAAGTATTTTTTATAGGAAACAGCATAAGTTCAACTTATTTAGCTGATTTATTAGAAGCTATTGAAGGATTAGATATAAGCGTAAATGTTATATCTAAGTCAGGAACTACTACTGAGCCTGCTATAGCATTTAGAATATTTAAAGACTACATGGAAAAGAAATACGGAAAAGAAGAAGCTAAAAAGAGAATATTTGCAACTACTGACGGAAAAAGAGGTGCATTAAAATCTTTAGCTGATGAAGAAGGTTATGAGACTTTCGTTATTCCTGATGATGTTGGAGGAAGATTCTCTGTGTTAACAGCAGTTGGTTTACTTCCAATAGCAGCTAGTGGAATAAATATAGATGAATTAATGCAAGGTGCAGCTGATGCAAGAGATGCATATTCAAGTGATAATGTAGAAGAAAATGACTGTTACAAATATGCAGTTGTAAGAAATGCATTATACAACAAAGGTAAGGTTACTGAAATATTAGTAAACTATGAGCCAGCGCTACAATACTTTGGTGAATGGTGGAAACAACTTTATGGAGAATCAGAAGGAAAAGATGGTAAGGGTATATTCCCAGCAGCTGTTAACTTCTCTACAGATCTTCACTCTATGGGACAATACATTCAAGATGGTTTAAGAAATGTATTTGAAACTATAGTAAATGTTGAAACTGCTAAAAAGAATGTAACTATAGAAGAATCTAAGGAAAATGTTGATGGATTAAACTTCATAGCTGGAGAAACTATGGATTTCGTTAATAAAAAAGCATTCCAAGGAACTGTTTTAGCTCATAATGATGGTGGAGTACCTAACGTTATAGTTAATGTACCAGAATTAACTCCATACTACCTTGGACAATTAATATACTTCTTTGAAAAAGCTTGTGGATTAAGTGGATATATTTTAGGCGTAAATCCATTTGACCAACCAGGTGTTGAAGCATACAAGAAAAACATGTTTGCATTATTAGGAAAACCAGGATTCGAAGATTTAAAAGCTGAACTTGAAAAAAGATTACAATAATTATGAGAATTCTGATTGACGGCGATGGCTGTCCAGGAAGAAAAGTCATAGAGAAAGTTGCAAGGGAATTTCAAATTCCCTTGTTCTTATATTGTGATATTCATCATAGTATAACTTTAGAGTATGGAGAGGTTAAATATTTAGATAGCGGATTTCAATCTGTGGATATATTTTTAGCTAATGTGACTAAAAAAGGCGATGTTGTAGTTACCGGTGATTATGGATTGGCATCTATGATATTAGCTAAGGAAGCTATACCTGTAAATCCAAAAGGAATGGTATATAATAAAGACAATATAGATAGACTACTTATGGAAAGGCATATATCAGCAAAAGTTAGAAGAGGTGGAGGAAAAACCACAAACCACAAAAAGAGAACCAAAGAAGATGATGATAATTTATATAAGACTCTAAGAAATATTGTTCAAAATATGGTCCAGACTAAAATATAAGCTGTGTAGTAAAACAATCTACATAGCTTTTTTTGAAAAGGAGTATTGTGATTTGAGAAGAGAAAACATAAAAAAGAGAAGAAGAAAAAAGAGAAAGAGAATATTATCGGTAGTTCTTATAATAGGATTACTATTAATTATAATTCCAACTGCATTTGTAATATCTAAAAACATTCTTGAAAAAAACATTTCTAAAAATCAAGATAAGACACCTGAAGAAGATACAACTCAAAATGAAAAACCAGTTGAACCAGTAAAGCAAGATGTGAAAGAAGAAGTTATAATATCTGCAGCTGGAGACTCAACTTTAGGAACAGATACAAAGTTTTCTGGAGAAACTCTACCTACCGTATTTAATACCACAGGAAAAAACTACGCTTATTTTTATCAAAACGTATATGATATATTTTCTAAGGATGATTATACTTTTGTAAATCTTGAAACCACCTTTACTGATGCAACGGCCAAAAAGGATAAAGGAGCACCTCCTTATTATCATTTCAAAGGACCTAAGGATTACGTAAATATTTTAACTTCTGGCAGTATAGAAGGTGTCACTGTAGCTAACAATCACATATACGACTATGGACAGCAAGGTTTCAATGACACAATAGAAGTGCTAAAAGGCGCAAATGTAGACATAGCTGGAGAAGGATATAAAATAGTTAAAGAGATAAAGGGAATAAAGT
>Ga0206117_101676_pt1 | contig 10413 bp, 9 predicted proteins | sample 3A5Ametagenome_FD_177997 | JGI IMG/M metagenome (GOLD analysis project Ga0206117, IMG submission 177997) | Enriched microbial communities from leaf-cutter ant dump, University of Wisconsin, Madison, United States - 3A5A | ecosystem: Environmental > Terrestrial > Nest > Insects nest > Nest dump... | reverse complement strand
AGCATCCTGGATATCGGACAGTTGGGCATGGTGCATGCTCCCTGCTCGTGCCGCCATGAAACCGGCATGGTTGACGATGTTCTTGGCGTTGAACATCAGTACGTATTGCAACGCCACGGTACCGATCAGGCTGATCAGCGAACCGGCGAAAACAAACTCCAGCATCGCTGCCCCGCGTTGGGATTGAGCAACACGTTGCCCACAATTTCTATGTATCAACGGATCTTCCATGGGGATGTACAGAATGAAGCAGCACACGTAAAAACGACGATACGCTTTGCTTGCTCTTGTCGGAATGCTCTCTTTTTATAACGATCGCTGCTTTTGGGAAGCTAAATCTACTAGGAAGAAAATTTCCGAAAAAATATTTTGTAAATCTTTATAACTTGCACAAGGCTTGCATCCTATGCTGTTGCTCGAGAACACAAAGGAAAATCAAAACAAAATGATAGTATCCAGAACAACTCGATACAATTTCATTCTTTGGAAATATTTTTGAAGATGGTAAATTTTGCAGCCATCGAAAAGTGGAGGAGCCGCTTGGTGTGAAAACTCTGCTTCTGATCTTGGTAAAGCATATACATCAATGGAGCATTCATGTTCAATCTGAAAAAACAACGCGGTCAAGGCATGACCGAGTACATCATCATTGTGGCGTTAATTGCTGTTGCAGCAATTGCTGTGTACCAATTTTTTGGCCAAACCATCCGCAATCAAACTGCAGGGATTGCCAATGAGGTAGCGGGGCAGTCAGCCTCCGATTCCATTAAAAATGCTCAAACTTCTGCCGATAGCGCGAAGGACGAAGCAAACAAAACCAAGGGGCTGGACGCCTACAATAATAAATAATTATTTGCATTCTCGTGCAAGAAAAGAGTATGCAAAAGCGGCCTTCATTTGGCCGCCAACGTGGCCAGGCGCTGCTATACGGCATCTTCATGCTGGTGGCAGGTTTGGCCGCTCTATTCTTCATGTTCAATGTCGGTCAATTGGCGCGTGAGAAAACAAAGCTGGTTACCACTGCGGATGCTGTTGCATACAGCGCCGGCTTAATGCATGCCCGAGCGTTGAATTACAGTGCCTACAACAATCGGGCTTTACTTGCCAATGAGGTACTGATATCACAGATGGTCAGTATGTCCTCTTGGGCGCAGTATGTAGAGAGCTGGAGTGATAATCTGCCATGGGTGCATCCAGAATGCAGGGGTATTTCTCAGATCGAGAATGGTAATTACTTTTCGGCGTTTTTCTCCATGCTTGGGGCGATGAGAAAGTTCGGGCCGGAGTATGCCGTGGCATGTGGGCTGATGGAATCCCAGTATGTGCGCCCTTACATTCCCAATGTGAGTGATTTTGTGCAGAAAGCAACAACTGGGGCCGTTGCAGCAGCAGAGGCCCAAAAAATAATAATTAAAACCTCTCAAAATGCAATGCTTACCGCTTTTGTCGCTGAACGCCAACGCGTAATGCAAGGCGTTGCGGACGCCAACTACACAGGCGATGGCCGTGTGACCGTTGATTCGACGACGGGCACCGATGACTGGCTGCATGGGCCAGGAGGGATGTTTGTCAAACGGTATGACGGTAATGAACGCACACGCTTCAAGGATGTGACCCTGGAGGCTGCATATACCGATGCCTTTGTCAAGGAGCGCAGGTGGCGCTCCACCGCTGTCATCCCGCAAATGGGCCGCTGCTTCGGGCGCTTCAACTATGTGGACCGGGGTGGTGGAACAGAGTTACTGGGACTCGATGAGTGGCATGCGGTGGATACGCAGTCGTATCACCGGTACCGTGCACGCCGCTTTATCGGCTGCCGCAAGCGGGAAACGCCAACGGGGACGGCCCAGCAAGAAGCATTTGCAACAAATCAGGCACCGGCCGGGGCCTATGGCGGCTCTCCCTCCCGCAACCCTTCTGCGCACTCGTCTGCCTTGCGGACGAGCTTTCCTCGCATGACTTATAGCGGCTTGCCGGGCTATTACGACCTGAACGCAAGCTGGCTGACAGGGAGTAACCGCGATCAGGAACCTGTGTTGCGCCACTCGGTGCGGCTGACGCGGGCGGCCAGCCAGTTACGAACAACGGATGGCAGTACAGGTCAGATCCATACCTTGGCGGACTCTCGCATTGCCGCATACGAAACCACATTGGCCGATGGCGTAATGGCCGCCGTCTCTGGCACCGAGGTGTTCTTTGAACGCCCTGCGGACCACGCTGATAACCGCTGGGGGGCAAAACGTGGCCGCCCCGTGGAGTTAGGCAGTCTTTTCAACCCTTATTGGCAAACCCGTCTGGTGGAGGCCAATGTGGCCAGTCAGTGGCTACGCCAAGGGGTAGTCAGGCCATAAATTTTATTCAAATAAAAGATCCGACACATGATGAAAAATAAAAAACACAGACTGATGTTTTTATTATTTTTGGCACCTTTCCTGGCGCTCTTTGGTTTAGGGAGTGCAAGCGCCAGGAATTCCGACGTGAAGCAACTGCCCCAGCACACCGAACGCAATGGAAAGATTTTTGGCCACCATGTCCGCCTGGAAGGGTATTCCAACAATCATGCCTTGTGGGAGCAGATGCGCCTACAGCAAGCATTCTGCATCAAGCTGGGAAAACCAGTGAACTTGCCACCCGCAGACACAAAACTCAAACCCATGCGTTACGATATTTACTATACGGAAAATCTGAAAGTTATTTACCGCGCTGATGGCCTGATCAGCATATCAGATGATTGTGAACTCATCAACACCAAGCCAGGCAATGAACAAATCAGCATCGGGTATGCTGGTGTTGGTGTCTGCATTATCAATTCTCAGAAAAAAGAAGCTGAGGGATATTGCAAGGCATTCTATCCACAGACGGTATCGTACGAATTTGGCAGAGCCTATATGATGCCTTTGCATCCGCTGAAAAAATATACCGCAAGCAATACAAAAAATTGCAAAAATATTATTTTTGAAGAAAATTATAACAATGGCGACACAATACATCATTCGCGAGGCGATCATGTATGCATTCTCCCTCGAAAAGAAAAATGGAAGACACTCGAATTTCAGGATTCAGAAAACACAGGGCTTTTACTGGAAAGCGCTGACAATGATTATGAAATAGATGGATCGTATCTGAAATCCACTGTGGTGGAGCAAGATATTTATATTGATAAAAAAATTCTATTTCCACATCTCTATGCCGCTGATTTCGTAATCAAAGAGATAACCGAAGATATTCAGGACGACTGATTTTTTTTTCATGTATAAAAATGAGATACCAACAGAGAGGTCAGTCACTGGTTGAATTTATCGTGGTCACACTGGCATTGATACCATTACTTTTGCTGATCCCCATGATTGCAAAGTACCAGGATATCAGCCATGCAGTCCAGGTCGGGAGCCGTTATGCTGCATTTGACGCCACGATCAATAACGATCAGACCAATGGATTCAAACCCACCGATGATTTAGCTACGGAGGTACGCCGACGGTTTTTCAGTAATCCCGATGCTCCAATCAAGACGAAAGATGCAGCGGGGGATTTCAAAGCGCACCAAAACCTTTTCTGGCGCGATCCTGCCGACAAGCCACTCATTCAGAAAATGGACGATATCGCGGTGCGCGTGGGGCCGAATCAGGATATCGATACAGGTCGCGCATTTCTCAGAGCAGGCGCATTCACACTCAGTGATCCGCCTCTGTACGAAGGCACTGTGCAGGTGCCATTGGTGAATTTGCCCGCAGGCGTCCGCAGTTATGAGCCATTCGATGCACTGAATCTGCGGGTTGGTCGCAAAACGGTAGTGATGATTGGCAACTGGGCAGGGCGGTCTCCCGGCGATGTCAATCAGAAAGTGCGGGCCAGCCAGGACTTGGCCAGGGCCTTGAGTGCCACCAGCTCGGTGATGAGTCTGCCGTTTGCCTTGCTGGAATTGGGCAACGTCAGCCCGCCGGAAGTCGGCAAGCTGGAACGCTGGGAGGACCTCGTGCCCGCCGACCGCCTTCGCGCCCGCAAATAGGCATATGCACATGAATTTCCGAAGAACGCACGGCACCCCGTCCTGGCACGGCCTGCATAGTTTCCATGCCATGGTGAATGCCGCCGTATTGGTCATGTTGGCCGCCTCCCCGACGCTTGCACAAGCGGTGCCCGACGACTGGCCGATGCTGCCTACGCCGCCTGCGGTGGAGCAGTTTCAGGTAGGCAACCAGATGGTGCTGCACGGGATGCCTGTACGCATTACCGGCTATGTCGCCCAAAACAGTGTGCAGGGGTTGCGTGATTGGTATCGAGGCCATGTGCCGGGGCCGTTGGTAGAGAACCGGGTAGGGCGCAAGCTGGTTCTGGGGCAACGCCAGGGAAACTACTTCCTGACGGTAGAGCTGGAGGCAATGATGGGGACAACCTTTGCCGACTACACCAAAGTGCTGGTGGCAACAACCATGCTGACCAGCCAATCCGCCCTCCAGGACAAGCCACCTGCGCTGCAATTACCTGCGCTGCTGCAGGGCTGGCCAGATCGGCTGCCGCAACAAACCCAGCTTATCAGCGAGTTGAGCGACCGTGAGTCGGGCAAGGATTCCCTGCATCTGACAGCCGCCAACCGCCATGGACTGGACTACAACGAGGCGCATGTCATGCGCGAGCTGGAACGCCTGGATTTCCGCCTGGAAGCACGCCATGAAACCCGAAATGGGCTTGACCGCAGCTTGTTGTTCAGCGGCTCGGGCCATGAGGCCGCCCTGGTGCTGACGCGGATGGAGGATGGCCGCACCAGCATCGTCCTGAACCTGATTGCTTATTCATCGAAGGAGTAGGGCATGCCGAGCTTGCCTGGAGAGGATGTGCGCTGCTGGACAGCACCGGAGGGTCGGCCTGGCGCAAGAGCGCAGAGGATGCGTGGCGGTATTTCTGTCGAGTACGTAGTGGTCTGCGCTGTCCTGGCCATGGCATTGGGGATAGGAATGATCTCGGACGACAGTGTGTTGCGCCAGTTGCTGGTGGCGATGCGCTTGTCGTTCTCGAAACTGGCCTACGCCTTTTCCCTTCCTTGACGCACCGGATCGTGGAGCTTCCAGGCCCCCTGACTTCATTGGGGGGGCGGGACTGGTTTTGCCTGTTTGGGCGCATTTTGAGGCGCATGCATGGTGCTGCGCCCCGTGTTTCTGGAGAAATTGAATGAAATTGCCCTCAGTAAGGTCGCTGAAACCTTCTAAAACTGTTGGCGTCCTGCTCGTCGCCATCGCATTTGGCGTACTCGCTGCATTTGTAGCGAGCAGTTATCTATCCAGCCGCCTCAGGGAAATCGAGTCTCGTTCCCAGGGAGAAATGGTCAGCGTAGTAGTTGCAAAACGCGATTTGCAGGCAGGCGTCTTGCTGACGACCGACACCCTGGCCGTGCGTGAAATGCCCGGCAATTACGCACACAGCCTGGCAGTAAGCCCCGACCAGTTTGCATCTATCGAGGGGCAGGAACTGGCCTTCAACATGAAAGGCGGCGAATCGCTGCTATGGCCGATGCTCGAAGGGCGCAAAACGCCGACTTTTTCAGCACGAGTGGCGCCGGGACGGCGTGCCATCACGGTCGCCGTCGATGAAATCAACTCCATCTCCGGCCTGCTGGAACCTGGTGACCTGATCGACCTGCTGGTGACGTTCCAGCAAGAACGAGAAAAAGTGACTGCTCCCTTGCTGCAAGGCGTTCGTGTCCTGGCAACAGGGCAACGTGCGGTGGATGAATCGCGCAACGGAGAAACCCGTATCTACTCCACAGTGACGCTGGATATCGACTGGAAACAGGCGCAAAACGTAGTGATTGCCCGGGAAGAAGGGCGGCTGACGGCCCTGCTGCGCAACCCGGAGGACACGCAGCCGCTGCCTGAACCATTGGTAGATCTGGCCAGCCTGATCGAACACCGCAGGCGTGGGCCAGCAGCAACCCTCTCGCGGGAAGTTCCGGTGCTGTACGGCGGGCGCAACAGCACGATTCCCGCAGAAGCACTGCGGCTGGGGAAATACGTTCCCCCAGCCTCTGCGGATCGGCAGGCTGCGATGGCGCAAACCGGCGCCGTGGCTTCGGCCCTGATGAATGCGTTACCGGTCTCCCCTGGTCATGAGGCAGATACACCGGCAGAAGACAGCAGACCGGATATCCGCACTGTCGCAGCCTCCGCCACCGCAACCAACAAACCTTAAATTTTTCAGTTTCACCCGATTCCAACCATGTGCTCCATGACTTCCCCGAACTCATCGCCCTATCTACCATGCCTGCGCCGGATTCCTGCAGCATGCTGTGCCTTGCTGATGCTGGCAGGCATTAACGCACTGATGCCTGCAATCGCCCAGGACATTGGACTGGAAGCTGCCCCGGTCAATGGCTACGCCGAGCACCTGAAATCCCGCCGCAAGAGGCCGGTGGCCGCCCCCGGCGCACGCCCCTACGAACCGGTACAACGGCCCAGCGATGAGGGACAAATTCCTGAGATCGAGATGTTCGTGGGCGAATCACGAGTATTTCCCGCCCCCGGCGTAGCCCGCATTGCCGTCGGCAACGGCAGCATCCTGACAGCAGCGGCGCTGGATGAAAAAGAAGTCATCCTGTTTGCCAATGGCATGGGCACCAGCAGCCTGTTCATCTGGAACGCCGATGGCCGCTATCAACGGGTAAAGATCAACATCGTGCCAGGCGACACCAGCCGCATCGCACGCGAGATTGCAGCGTTCCTGACCAGCATTCCGAAGGCACAGGCATCCATCATTGGCGACAAGGTCATTGTCGAGGGCGAAGGCTTGAGCATGTCCGACCTGGCTCGCATCGATATGCTGGCCAAGCGTTACCCCCAGATCGTGAACTTCACCAGCACCCTCGGCGTGGAAAAAATGGTCATGCTCGACGTGAAAGTGGTCGAATTCCCAACCTCGGCACTGCGGGAGCTGGGCCTGTCCTGGCGTGCGACCGGAGGGGCGGCCATAGGGGGCATCTGGTCCCCCATCCGGCGTGGCCGCAAGGACGGATTTCAAATCGGCGTGCAAACCGGGACAGACAACGAACCGCCCATGATTGCATCCGACGGCAGTACCCTCATCCTGCCCAAAGCACTGCACATCGGCTCGCTGCTGAACCTCGGACTCAACGCCACCCTCAACGCACTGGCTCAGGAAGGCAAAACCACCATCCTGGCGGAACCACAGCTATCGGCACGCAATGGCGCAAGTGCAAGCTTCCTGGCAGGGGGTGAAATTCCTTACTCGGTCCGCACCAACGAAGGGCCATCCATCGAATTCAAGCAATATGGCGTCAAGCTGGACATCCTGCCGCGTGTGGACAACACCGGTAACGTCCATGCACAGATTGCCGCAGAAGTCAGCAGCATCGACCCATCGATTTCCACAGAATTCGGGCCAGGGCTGCTCAGTCGCAAGACGAATACCGAATTCAACGTCCGCGAAGGCGAAACCATTGTCCTGAGCGGTCTCATTCAGCGCGAGACATCCATCAACACAGACGAGGTGCCCGGCCTGGGCCGCATTCCCATCCTGGGCGCACTCTTTCGTTCCAAAAGCTTTCAGAACAAAGAGACAGAGCTGGTCATTTTCGTCACCCCCACCGTGGTGGATGCCCAATCTCCAGGAGTGGTCGATCGCATCCAGCGCACCACCGAGCGCCTGGAAGAACGGCTTGGCGCAGCCCCCTACCTGAGCAACCCCTTGCAGCCGGGGGTGGATATCGCCCGTCCAGACATTTCTCCGGCCCCCGAAACATCTCCCGACGAAGCACAGGGGCACGCTGCCGACGAAGCAAAAGCCGCGCAACAACCGCCATTGGTAGCTGCCGTCCCTTTCGATGCCACAAAGGGCAGCACCTTCCGGGTTCTGCAGGACGGTCTGGTGTTGCGTGCCCAGCCACATTTGAAGGGACGCAGCCTGCTGCTGCTCGATCGTGGCGCAGTGGTGACCCTGCGTGCCCCAAGCACACATGAGGCGGTATCCCGAGACTGGCTACCCGTGCAGACAGGCAACATGCAAGGCTGGGTGCAACGTACCTGGGTCACTCCTGTGCGTCTGGAACTAGAGCCTGTATCCGCCCAGCCCCTCCCCGCAGCACAGCCCGTACCGCTGGCTGCAGGCACGGCACTGACGCTTGATGACCTGCCCACAGCAGGCAGCTACCGGGTTCTGGCGCGGATGCTGCCCCTGATGCTGACCCCGGACCGCAACGCACCGGTACAAACCTTCATTCCCGAAGATCAAGTCGTGGACGCCCTGGCCGTACTGGAGCGCGGCGCGTGGACTGCCGTGCAGTACCAGGGCCAGCGCGGCTGGGTGGCTTCGCCCTGGCTGCAACCGGTGCAACTGCTGCCGCAGGCAGAGCACACGCCATCCACTCACGAATAACCCCACCCCGGCACGCCATGTCACACATCCAAGTACAGATTCATAAGCCCAACGGGGAGGTCGAGCGCCTTCTCGCCCCCGGGGAAGCCATCATTGGCCGCGCAGGCCAGGCTGAAATCCGCCTGGAAAGCTGGCGCGTGGCCAAGGAACATGCGCGGCTGTTCCTCACCCCGGCGGGCATTCTTCTGGAAGACCTGGGCGCCTTTGGCGGCGTCCTGGTCAACGGAGAGCGCATCGACCTGCAATACGGCCCCGTCAAGGCCGGCGACGATATTGGTATTGGCCCCTTTCGGCTGCGGGTGCGGCTTGACGCACAGGTCAAGGACGCCGCACAGGCAGAGCGCCAGGACGGTAGCGGCAAAAGCAACGATCATCCCCACGGCGAATCTTCCGAGCCCGGCCAACCGCCAGAGCGTCAGCGTTCCAGCACCGCAGCAGCGCGGCACGCACAAGCAGAGGAAATCCGTGAGGACTCACACCGTGCAGCATTGCGTGCCCAGGCAGACGCGGCAACACACCCCATGCCCGCAGAGCCGACATCCCCACCGGGCAACCAATTACTGGTCCTGCCCAACCAGCGCCAGCAGCAACTGGAATTCGAGTGGCGTAAAAAAGTTCACGCCAAGCTGCTGGACACCATGGACCTGCGCCGCCATGACATCTCCAGCATGAGCGACGAACTGCTGCGCAAGGAAACCAGCACCCTGATCGAAGAAATCATCGCTGAACAGGAAACACAGATCCCGCCCGAAATCAACCGCTCGCAACTGCTGCGCCAGGTGCTGGCGGAAGCCATCGGCCTGGGGCCGCTGGAAGACCTGCTGGACGACAACGGCGTCAGCGAAATCATGGTCAACCGCTTCGACGAAATCTACATCGAACGCGCTGGCCGACTGGTCAGACACCCCATGACGTTCACCAGCGACCGGGCCGTCCTGAGCGTCATCGAGCGCATCGTCACCCCGCTGGGGCGGCGCATCGACGAATCCTCCCCCATGGTGGACGCCCGGCTCAAGGACGGCTCGCGCGTCAATGCCATCATCCCGCCCCTGGCCCTCAAAGGCCCCTGCCTGACCATCCGTAAATTCGCCAAGCGCAAACTGCAGGCCCAGGATCTGGTGCGCATGGGTTCCATCAGTGCCGCCATGGCCACATTTTTGGAAATTTGCGTGGTGGCCCGCAAGAACGTCATCGTCTCCGGCGGCACCGGGTCGGGCAAAACCACGCTGCTGAACATCCTCTCCAACTTCATCCCAGGGCACGAACGCATCATCACCATCGAAGATGCCGCCGAACTACAGCTCAACCACGAACACCTCATCAGCCTGGAAAGCCGCCCCAGCAACCTCGAAGGGCGCGGCGCAGTACATATCCGCGATCTGGTACGCAACACCCTGCGGATGCGGCCCGACCGCATCGTGGTCGGCGAATGCCGGGGCGCCGAAGCGCTGGACATGCTGCAAGCCATGAACACCGGGCACGAAGGCTCGCTCACCACCCTGCACGCCAACACCCCGCGCGATGCACTGGCACGCCTGGAAACCATGGTGCTGATGGCCGGCATGGACCTGCCGCTGCAAGCCATCCGCGAACAAATCAGCAGCGCCGTGGACATCATCGTCCAGCAAACCCGCTTTGCCTGCGGCACCCGGATGGTCACCAGCGTCACCGAAGTTACCGGCATGGAGGGCGGAAAAATCCAGATGCAGGAAATCCTGCGCTTCCACCAGCAAGGCTACGGCGCCGACCACAAGGTACGCGGCTGCTTCACCGGCTGCGACACCGTGCCCAGCTTCTATGAGGAGCTACGCGCCATCGGCCATGCCCAGGACCTGAGCATCTTTCAGCCCGCCCCTGAACTGGGTGGCCTGGACGACAACGCCACCGGCCTTGCCCTGGACTGAAACACCCCCCGCACGCCCTGCATCGCCTGCCCATCGTCATGACCACTGCCGCCCGCCTGCGCCGCCTGCTGCTTCTGACCGCATTGCTCACCCTGCCTGCCCTGGGGCAAATCCCGGGCCTACC
>Ga0206117_101675_pt1 | contig 10419 bp, 6 predicted proteins | sample 3A5Ametagenome_FD_177997 | JGI IMG/M metagenome (GOLD analysis project Ga0206117, IMG submission 177997) | Enriched microbial communities from leaf-cutter ant dump, University of Wisconsin, Madison, United States - 3A5A | ecosystem: Environmental > Terrestrial > Nest > Insects nest > Nest dump... | reverse complement strand
CACGTGCAGTTGCGTGGCGCCCTGGGCGCCATACAGGCGCAACGCATGGCCCGCGCCCAGCCCGAGGCCGCGCCCCGTGCTCACCGCCAGGCACAGCGCGCGCTGCAGCAGCGCGTCGTCACCGCTGGCGCTGGCGCGCAGGCTGTCGTCACGGGCGTCAAAGCGCAGCAGGCCCGTGGCATTTGCCAACGCGTGAGCCCGCGTGTTGGCGTGCAGCACGCGGGCCTGCCCGTCCAGCAAGGCCACGCCCATCGGTAGGCTCTCCAGCACGGCCAGCGATGCATGGGCCAGCGCCTCGGCACGGTGCAGGCGGCGGTGCAGCGCGAAGGCGGTTTGCAGATGGGGCACCAGCGTGCGCAGGCGGGCCTCCTCCTCGGCTGTGTAGGGGCCGCAGCGCTTGCTGCGCACCGCCGTCACGTTGAACGAGCGCTGCGCGCGCTTTTCCACCACCACCGCCAGCGTGTAGAACAAGTCCTGCGGCCGCAGCCAGTCGGTGTGCCATTCGGTGCTGGCCAGGCGCGCATCCGGATAGACCCTGGAGCCGTTGATCAACTGCCCTTCGTGGTGCAGCCGCTCGTCCTCCGTCCAGACATTGGTGCGGCAGTAGTGGGCGGAAAAGCTCTGCATGAAGTCTTCCGTGATCCCATGGTGCGCCGCCAGCGAAGCGGGCGCGCCCGTCACCTCCACCGATCGGTCGGAGAAGTCCTGCCCAAAGATCATCGTCGCCTGCGACGAGAACTCCGCCCCGAACCGCACCAGGAATTCCTGCCAGCGGCTGGCGTCCAGCGCGGCGTCGTAGACGCAGCGGATCAGGCCGGGCATGCCCAGGTCGTCGCTAGTGTGGATGGTGGGCAAGGCTGTTTTCCCCTCTTTGAATTTGTGCCGAGTGTGCCGCTTAACCCATTTGGGGGATGCTGGGGTGTTTACGGATGGATACAACTGGGACGTTGTTTACCCGTTCATGGAGCTTCTGCGGCTCCGCCATTCATCAGCACAGCGGCATATCCCACGTTCATCGGATGACGCGGCGGATACGCATAGATACAAACAAGCCATTTCCCGGAGCAGGTGTTCGGCAGGAGCTATAAAAATGAGAGCTAAAACCATATTGACAACAAGCACTGAAAGCCAAAAACCCTTGAAATTCGCTGCACCTTGGCTGTGCAGGCTGCTCGCCCCTTGGCTGCTGCTGGGCCTGGCTGGCTGCGCCAACGTCAACAGCATGTACCGCCCCATCTACGCCGCCGGGGGCCAGGGCGCGCTCATCGACGTGAAGCAGCGTGCCATCCTCGTCGGCAAGCGCGAGGTGAATGGCGCTGGCGAGCCGTACAAAGGCAACGCGCCGCGCCAGTTCGTCATCTGCGCCGAACCCAGCCCCGATGCCATGAGTGCTTATGCAGGCGAGTTCGCAGGCAAGCTGGCCCTGTCGCCCGTAGGCGAAGCCACCGGCAAGAGCGAAAGCCTTGCCATCCAGGGCGCCATGCGCGAAGCGGCGTCCTTCGTAGGCATGTGCACGCCCAGCGTGCAGCTGCTGCGCGACGCCATGTACCGCGTGTGCGAGGCGTATGCCAACGGCGGCGTCGGCGACGCCCAGTATGAACTGCTCATGCGCCGCTACCAGCGCCATATCGTCGCGCTGGCCGCCATCGACCAACTCACCCAGGCCGCCCGCGTGCCGCCGGTCACCCTGACCCCCACGGGCAGCGTGGGCGGCGGCAGGCCGCTAGAGGAATGGACGGACGAAATCACCCGCCAGCAGGGCCTGCAGGCCAAGCACCAGACCAGCGCCGAAACCGAGGCCGCCAAGGCCAAGGCCGCCGACACCACCATCGCCGAGGCGAAGGAAGCCCTGAAGAAGGACGCCAACGACCCCGCCGCCCAAAAGAAGCAGAAGGATGGAGAAGAAGCCCAGACCAAGGCCGCAGCCGCCAAAAAGGCCGCCGAAGAAGAAGTCAAGCGCGCCAAGGATCGCATCGCCGGACTGCAAGCGGGCATGGCCGCAGGCCCCGGCCTGGGCGGCGCCACGGCGGCCGAGGTGGCGAGGATGGCGACCGATGCGCCTGCGGAACGCCTGGAAACCGTGGCCAATGTGGTGGGGGACATCGCCATGAACGTGCTCGAAACGGATGACACCGCCGCCATGTGCTTTGGCCACCTAGCGCACAACGCCAAGCAAGACCATCCGCTGACAGCCGTGTGTACTGCCGTGGTGCAGGAGGCCAAGGCGCAGGCCGAATTGAGAACCCAGGCAGCGGTCAAGGCGGCAGAGGACTGCAAGGCGGACAGCACGAAATGCAAGTTGCACGCGTTGCTCAAGGGAATGCGCTCCATCACCCGGCTGCGCCGTGAGTAGGCGTTCTGGCGTTACATCAATTTTTCATTCTTCCACTATAAAAATGAGAGCTATTACCGTACGAGCGGCAAACGCTGGAGCCCAGAAGAATCTTGATATCCAAAGCATGCCGGGCCGGGTGTACCGGCTCTTGGCGCCCTTGTTTGCCTACCTGCTGGCGTTGATGGCGTGGCCTGCCGGGGCGCAGACCATTCACACCTTCGCGGGAGGAAGTGGCGGGACGGAGCCCGCCACCAGCGTCGCCCTAAACAACCCGCAATCCGTGGCTGTAGACAGCGCAGGCAACCTGTATATCGCGGTGGCCGGTGCCCACGTGGTCCGTAAGGTCGATGCGGCCACGGGCCAGGCCAGTACCGTGGCGGGGGTGGGCGTGGCTGGGTTCAGCGGGGATGGTGGCGCCGCCACGATGGCCCGTTTACTCAACCCCAGCGCCGTGGCGGTGGATGGGGCTGGCAACATCTATATCGCGGATACTGCCAATCAACGTATCCGGAAGGTGGATGCGGCGACCGGCCTGATCAACACCGTGGCTGGGAGCGCATCGGGCGGCTTTGGCGGTGACGGGGGGGCAGCCACGTCCGCAGCCTTGAATACACCCATGGGGTTGGCGGTGGACGGGGCAGGCCATCTGTACATCGCGGACTCCCAAAACAACCGCATCCGCAAGGTCGACGCGGGCACACAGATGATCAGCACAGTCGCTGGTACTGGCGGCAGCGGGTTCAGTGGGGATGGAGGCACGGCCACGGCGGCAGAGTTGAAAAGTCCGCGAGGGGTGGCTGTGAGCGGCGCGGGCGATCTGTACATCGCGGACACCAACAACTACCGCGTCCGCAGGGTCGCTGCGGGCACGCAGGTGATCAGCACCGTGGCGGGCACGGGAGTGGCCGGCTTCAGCGGGGATGGCGGGCTGGCCACGGCGGCGCAGTTGGTCAATCCCCACGGTGTGGCGGTGGACGGTGCAGGCCACATCTACATCGCGGATGAATTGAGCAGCCACATTCGCAGGATCGATGCCGCGACGCAGGTCATCGACAGTGTGGCGGGCACTGGCGCGCAGGGTTTTGGTGGCGACGGCGGTGCTGCCATGTCTGCATCGTTGCACCACCCCCTGGGCATCGCGGTGGATGGCACGGGCCATGTGTACGTTGCAGATTCCGGCAATGGCCGCATCCGTAGGATCGATGCTGCGGCCACGATCACTACCGTGGCGGGCAGCGGTGTCCGCAACGGAGACGGCGCTGCGGCCGTCGCCGCGCAGTTGAGCAGTCCCTGGGACGTGGCCACGGACGGCGCGAACAACATCTACATCGCGGACACCTCCAATCACCGTATCCGCAAGGTCGATGCGGCCACGGGCCAGATCAGCACCGTGGCGGGAAGCGGCACCACAGGCTTTAGCGGCGATGCGGGAGCGGCGACGGCCGCGCAGCTTAATCAGCCCCGCGGCGTGGCTGTGGACGGCGCGGGCAACATCTACATCGCAGATACCTTCAATCACCGTATCCGGAAGGTGGATTCCTCAACGGGTTTCATCCATACCGTGGCGGGCACGGGCGCTCAAGGCTTCGGTGGGGACAGCGGCGCAGCCGCTGCGGCCCAGTTGAACAACCCCAATGGCGTGGCCTTGGACGGCGCGGGCAATATCTACATCGCGGACTCCAGCAACGGGCGCATTCGCAAGGTCGATACAGCCACGGGCAACATCAGCACGTTGGCGCTGGGCTTGAACCAGCCCTGGCGCGTCGCCGTGGACAGTGCGGACCATGTGTACGTGGCGGAATCCAGCGGCCACCGCATCCGCAAGATCGAAGCAGGCACGGGCATGGTCAGCACCGTGGCAGGCACGGGTACCCAGGGGTTCAGTGGGGACGGCGGCTCGGCCACCGCGGCGCAGTTGTATTACCCCTACGCCATTGCAGTGGATGGCGACGGCCATCTCTACATCGGGGATACCGGCAACCAGCGCATCCGCAGGGTGGATGCGGCTACCGGGTTCATCAGCACCCTGGCAGGCAATGGAGCAAACGGCTTTGGCGGCGATGGCGGCGCAGCGGTGGCGGCGCAGCTATCCAACCCCTACGGCGTCGCCGTGGGCAACACGGGCCATGTGTACATCGCAGACCGGGACAACTTGCGTATCCGCAAGGTGCAGGCCTTGCCCCCGGATACCCCCACGGGCATAACGTCCACTGCAGGCGATGGGCAGGCCAGCGTGACCTGGACCGCGCCAGCGGACAACGGCAGCGCCATCACCAGCTACACCGTCACGGCGGTGGAGGACGGCACTAAGCAATGCACGCCCAGCCCGACCACGGCCACCACCTGCACGGTGACGGGCCTCGCCAACGGCACGGCCTACACCTTCACCGTGACGGCCACCAATGGCGCAGGCACCGGCCCGGCCTCTGCGGCCTCCACGGCGGTCACGCCCGCAGGATTGCCCGGCGCACCCACGGGCGTCATGGCCACGCCCGGCACCCCCGGCAGCGGCACGGTCACGCTGGCCTGGACGGCGCCTGCCGACAACGGCAGCCCCATCACCGGCTACACGGTCACGCCTGCGGGCACCGGCGCGGCCTGCACGGCTCCGCCCTGCGACATAACGGGCTTGTCGAACGCTGCGCAGCACAGCTTTACCGTGCAGGCCGCCAACGACGTGGGCACGGGTGCGGCAGGCAGCAGCAACACCGTGTGGCTGCAAGGCATGCAGACCATCAGTTTCCCCGCCCAGGGCGCGCAGACCTTCTCCCCCGGCGGCACCTTTGCCATCGCCGCCGCCAGCGCCACGTCCACCCTGACGGTGGCCTATGGCAGCGCCACTCCCGGCGTGTGCACCGTGTCGAGCGCCACGGTCACCATGGCCAGCGCGGGCAACTGCATCCTCACGGCCAACCAGCCCGGCGACGACGCCTGGGCCGCCGCGCCGCAGGCCACGCAGCCCGTCACCATCGGCCCGGGCGTGAACACCATCACCTTTCCGGCGCAAGCCGATCAGGCTTTCGTGGCAAGCGGCACTTTCGCCATCAACCCCGCAGCCACGGGCAAATCCACCGTGCCGGTGGCCTACAGCAGCCCGAGCACGGGCATCTGCACGGTGTCTGGAACCACGGTGACCATGGTCAGCGCGGGTGTCTGCACCCTCGCGGCCGATCAGACGGCGGACGCCAACTGGGCTGCCGCGCCGCAGGCTACGCAAACCGTGCAGATCACCCCCGTGACCCCCGGTGCGCCCATGGATGCCAAAGCTATACCGGGCAACGCCCTGGCCACGGTGAGCTGGACGGCGCCCACGGACACGGGCGGCGGCATCACCCAGTACACCGTGACGGCCCCCGGCACGGTGGGCTGCACCGCCGCAACCAACGCTACCAGTTGTACCGTGCCGGGCCTGACCAACGGGCAGACCTATACGTTCAGCGTGCGGGCCGAAAACAGTGCGGGCCAGAGCGCCCCGGCACTAACCAACCCCGTTACCCCGTTGGCCGATGCCAAGGTATTCTTGGCCCCGTCGCCCACCGGCACGGGCACCGTGCAGGTGCAATTGACCAGCGGCGGCGGCGCTACCTGCGCGTTCGAGCACGTGCAGTTGCAGCAAACCAGCAGCGCCAGCCCCGTGCCGCCCGCCAACGTGCAATTTCCGCACGGGCTGCTGGATTTCGTGCTGGCGGGGTGCAACCAGACAGACGTGACGCTCACCGTCACCTACCCCACGGCGCTGCCACAGGGCGTGCAGTACTGGAAGCCACAAGGCGGCACCTGGGCGCCCTACACCTATGGCGGCAGCGCGGCCGGCGCAAATACCGCCACGGCCACGCTGGTGCTCAAGGACGGCGGGGCGGGCGATGATGACCTGCAGGCCAACGGGCGCATCGTGGACCCCGGCGGCGCGGGCGTGTTGATGATGGCGGCGGGCCCGGGGGGCGCTGCGGCCATTCCTACGCTGTCGCAGTGGGGGCTGGTGCTGTTGGCCGCGCTGGTGGGCTGGCTGGGGATGCGGCGGCGAGCCGGAATCTCCTGATTTGATAGCTGCCAGCGCTTGCGGCATAAGCGCTGGGGGCTGATTTGGCCTGATCGGCTATTGGCTTCAGGTATGGGTGCTCCGGTTCGGCGGGCCGAGCTTGGCTTGACAGTCAGCCAGCCGCACGCCTCACAACTGGTTACGCACTCGCTCTCCAGTTTTCCGCACCCGCGCCGGGGCGCCGCCACAATGGCACGCGCACCGATAAGCGCGGGTTTTAGGCCATTTTACCTGGCATTGCCCTGTGCGTGCACCCTCCAAAATGCCCACAGAGAGGATCACCATGGACATGCAATACCAGCTCAAGGCCGGCAGCTACTACCTGTACGACATGCGCGAGGCGCCCAGCGCCGTCACGGGCGAGCGCAGGTTCAAGCTGAAGACCGACACCGTGGCCATCGCGTTCGACGTGCACACGGGCGAGGTGCACCAGCACGGCAGCCCCACGCGCATCCAGTCCTGGGCCAACAACACCCGCCGCCGCCTGCGCGCCGCGGGTGCGCAGGAAGCGGCCAACGACCTCGTGGTGGTGTCCGGCCCGCTGCCCGTGGACGAACTCAACAAGTGCCTGTGGATCCGCGGCTACTGCCGGCGCATGTTCACGCGGCTGGCGACGCTGCCGCATGGCAAGCTGCAGCGGCCTGCGGCGGAGACGTGGAAGAAAGCGGCTTGAGAACTTGCCAGCCAAGCGCAGGCAGCTGCCGATTCAATAGCAAACGCGGGCCGGATGGCCCGCGTTTTTTCTTGCTGGCAGCGTTGCCGATCTACTTGAAGTCACGCGCGATCAGCACGCCCTGTGGCAGCACGACGTAAAGATGGCCATCCACGCCGTATTCGACGTGCTGAACCTGGGACACGGCGTTTTCATCGGTCAACGGGGTCACCGTGCCATTGGCGGAAACGCGGTAGAGCCGTCCCGCCCAGCCCCCCATGGGGCGCTCGCTGACCACCAGGCTGTCCCCCACCACCGTGAACGTCACCCTGCCGAGGGGCTCGGTCATCACAATGCGGTTGATGCCGAAATCGACCTTCGAGCCATCGGCCAGCCTGTGCCATGTGTAGCTCGCAGTGCCACGCTGCGCCAGCGCATGGACCTTCCCTTGGTGGTCGGCATCCAGCGCGCGGACCGTCCCGGTGATGCCCAGCGCCGCGTGGTCCAGCGTCGTGACCTTGTAGTCCGCGTCAATGGTGCGGATGCGGCCGTCGTCGATCAGGTAGAGCAGGCCCGAGGCATCCGCCTCCAGGTCGTGCGGAGCATAGAACGCCGCCGGGTTCTTCAGCTCTTCGCCAAACAGCGGATACCTCCCTACTCCATCGCGCACCACGGGCTGCCCAGGGCTTCCTGCCACCAGATTGTGCCCGCCAGCATCCGAAAGCCAGATTCCGTTGGTTTGCTCGTACAGGAAAAGGCCAGGAACCCTGCCATTCCGGTTCTCGGCCCATGATTCCTGATCGACCTGAAAGCCCCGGTCGCTGGATGCACCGACATGTCCGATGATGAAGGCGCTGCCATCGCTCCTGCGCTGGAAGCCGGACGGATATTGCGGCGCGATGGGCTGCCACGGGCCGCTGAAGACCGCGCCCCGCCAATACACCTCGGCGGCCAGCGAAGCCGTGCCGTTGGATATTTTTCGGATCCGGGGCAATACCGTATTGGGCAAACTGCCCCAGTCATCGCTTTCCTGGTCATAGGTGACCTGTTTGCAGTTTTCCCCGGCATCCGTCAGATAAACACCGTCCTGGTAGACGTTCATGCGAACCAGGTGCATGTACTGGGCCTGCGCGACGGCTCCATCGCGGTATTTGCAATCCGCAAAATCCGCCGTTGCCTTGCCGGTGAGCAGCTCCAGCTTCACGTTGACGGGGTTTTCTACCGGAGGCGGCGGCGACACCGGCGGCGGTTCCTCGACGGGCGGCGGTTCCGACGCACCGCCCCCTCCGCCACAACCGGACACCATCAAGGCCAGGGCTGCCAATACGGCGCACCAGGGGCGCACAAGCTCATTCCTGCGCATCGGCATCGCCCTCCGTCTCCACCGGTTCCGGGTGCTTGACGATGGTCACCGGCACCGGGCTCAACTGCACCACCGCCTGCGACACCGACCCCAGCAGCACGCCGCGCAAGGCCCCCTGCCCCCGTGCCCCGATGACGATCAGGCCACAGCCGTTGTCCTCGGCCAAGTCCACCACCGAGGCAGCGACCTCGCCCAACACGACCTCGGTCTCGTAGGGCACTCCCGCCGCCTGCACCAAGGCCACAGCGCTCGCCATCAAGTCCTGCCCGGCATCAACGGCAGCGGCGGCGATGATGTCCGAGTCCTTGGTTGCCAATTCATAAAACGACGCGGGCTCCTGCACGTTGGCCAGCACCAGCGTGGCGGACAAGCCTTCACGCGCCAGGGCCAGGGCGTGGTGGACGGCATCGAGTGCCAGCTCGGAGCCATCGACGGGGACGAGGATTCGGATCATGCGGTTCTCCTTCATGCAGTTATCAGAACCAGTGTAGGCCGCGCCACAGGGCATTTGGGACAATGCCCCCATGCTCCAATTCGAACTCCTAGCCACCGACCCCGCCAGCTACGCCCGGCGCGGCGCGCTCACACTCAACCACGGCGTGGTGCAGACCCCCATCTTCATGCCCGTGGGCACCTATGGCACCGTCAAGGGCGTGATGCCGCGCAGCCTGCACGACATGGGTGCGCAGATCATCCTGGGCAACACCTTCCACCTGTGGATGCGCCCGGGGCTGGACGTGATGCAGAGCTTCGGCGGGCTGCACGGCTTCGAGCAGTGGAACAAGCCCATCCTCACCGATTCGGGCGGCTTCCAGGTCTGGTCGCTGGGCGCCATGCGCAAGATCACCGAGGAGGGCGTGCACTTCGCCAGCCCCGTCAACGGCGACAAGCTCTTCATGTCGCCCGAGGTCAGCATGCAGATCCAGACCACGCTCAACAGCGACATCGTGATGCAGCTCGACGAGTGCACGCCCTACGAGACCAAGGGCCACCTCACCACCGAGGCCGAGGCGCGCAAGAGCATGGAGATGAGCCTGCGCTGGGCCAAACGCAGCCAGGATGAATTCCACCGCCTCGCCAACCCCAACGCCCTCTTCGGCATCGTGCAGGGCGGCATGTACGAGAACCTGCGCGCCGAGTCGCTGGACCGGCTGGTCGAGATGGACTTCCCCGGCTACGCCATCGGCGGCGTGAGCGTGGGCGAGCCCAAGGACGAGATGCTGCGCATCATGGCCCACACGCCGCACCGCCTGCCCGCCCACAAACCGCGCTACCTGATGGGCGTGGGCACGCCCGAGGACCTGGTGCAGGGCGTGGCCGACGGCGTGGACATGTTCGACTGCGTGATGCCCACGCGCAACGCGCGCAACGGCACGCTGTTCACGCGCTACGGCGACCTCAAGATCCGCAACGCGCGCCACAAGGCCGACCACCAGCCGCTGGACAGCAGCTGCACCTGCTACGCCTGCGCCGGCCCTTCAGGCGTGGCCTGGGACCAGGGCGGGCGCGAGGGCTTCAGCCGCGCCTACCTGCACCACCTGGACCGTTGCGGCGAGATGCTGGGCCCGATGCTCACCACGGTGCACAACCTGCACTACTACCTGAACCTGATGCGCGAGGTGCGCGAGGCGCTGGACGCCGGGCGCTTCACGCCGTTCCGCGCGCAGTTCAAGGCCGACCGGGCGCGCGGCGTGTGAACCCCGCCTGCTGGCAATTGCTACTTTTCTGATAGCTGCCAGCGCTTTCCACACCTGCGCTAGAGGCCAAAATCACTCCAAATCTCCTGCCCCGCCTGCTGCGCTGGCCCGGCCGCATGCTCGCCGGCCTCGCCAGCGGGCTGCTGGCGCTCGTCATCCTGTTCGAGGAATGGGGCTGGGAGCCGCTGCAGCGGCTGCTGGCCCGCGTCGGCCGCTGGCCCGGCCTGCGCTGGGTGGAGGGCTGGGTGCGCGCCCTGCCGCCCTGGGCGGCCGTGGCGCTGTTCGCGCTGCCCACGGCGCTGCTGCTGCCCGTGAAGCTGCTCGCGCTGTGGG
>Ga0206117_101674_pt1 | contig 10425 bp, 10 predicted proteins | sample 3A5Ametagenome_FD_177997 | JGI IMG/M metagenome (GOLD analysis project Ga0206117, IMG submission 177997) | Enriched microbial communities from leaf-cutter ant dump, University of Wisconsin, Madison, United States - 3A5A | ecosystem: Environmental > Terrestrial > Nest > Insects nest > Nest dump... | reverse complement strand
GACAGCCGCCTGCAGACCTTGAGCCAGGACGAAGACCTGTCGCGCTACATCCTTTGAGGTGATTTAACTCGACGCCTGCGCCCGCACGTCGAACGCGCCGCCGGTCTGCACCTTGTCGCGCACCGTCACGCTGCCCTTGCCGATGTGCGGGAACACGATCTCGGCAAAGCGCCAGGCTTCTTCCAGGTGCGGGTAGCCGGAGAGCACGAAGGTGCTCACGCCCAGGTCGGCGTATTCCTGCAGGCGTGCGGCAATCGTCGGGCCGTCGCCCACCAGCGCCGTGCCCGCCCCGCCGCGCACCAGGCCTACGCCGGCCCAGAGGTTGGGCGCGATCTCCAGCCTGTCGCGCCGTCCGCCGTGCAGCGCGGCCATGCGTTTTTGCCCCACGGAATCCATGCGTGCGAAGTTCTGCTGCGAGCGGGCGATGTCCTCCTCGCTCAGCTTGCTGATGAGCCGGTCGGCCTCGGCCCAGGCTTCACCGGTCGTCTCGCGCGCGATGACGTGCAGGCGCACGCCGAAGCGGATGGGGTGCTGGTCGAGGTCGCGGCCCTGCCGGATGGCGCGCGCCTTCACATCGGCGATCTTCTCGGCCACGCCCGCGGGCGGCTCGCCCCAGGTGAGGTAGGCATCGACGTGCCGCGCCGCCAGTTCGTGCGCGGCCTCGGACGAACCGCCGAAATACAGCGGCGGATATGGCCTTTGCACGGACTGGTAGAAGTTCTGGCCGTTGACGACCTTGAAATATGGGCCCTCGTGGTTCAGGCGCTCGCCTTGCAGCAGGCGCCGCCAGACGCTCAGGTACTCATCGGCGTAGGCATAGCGCTCGTCGTGCGCGAGGAACACGCCCTCGGCCGCCAGTTCGGTCGAGTCGCCGCCGGGCACCACGTTGAGCAGCAGCCGCCCGCGCAGCGCCTGGTCGAGCGTGGCCGCCTGCCGCGCCGATGCCACCGGCTGGCCCAGTGACGTGCGCAGCGCCACCAGCAGCTTGATGCGTTGCGTGACGGGAATGAGGCTGGCCGCCACCACCCACGGGTCGAGGCAGGAGCTGCCCGTGGGGATGAGCAGGCCGTCATAGCCCAGGTTTTCGCTGGTGACCGCGATGCTGCGCAGGTAGTCGATGTCCGGCGCGCGCCCAAAGTCGGACTTGCCCAGGTAGCGCGTGTCGCCCGAGGTGGGCAGGAACCAGAAAACGTCGAAGCTCATGGTGGATTTCAGATAAGGGCGGGCGTTTTGCTATTGATTGAGTAGCTATTAGCGCTTGAATGACAAGCGCTGGTGGCTGTTTTCATTCATCTTTCTCGGAGCCAACGCACGATGCGGTCGCCCGCGAACTGCACCAGCGACACCAGCGCGATCAGCACGATGATGACGATCACCATCACCTGCGTGTCGAAGCGCTGGTAGCCGTAGCGGATGGCCAGGTCGCCCAGCCCGCCTGCGCCCACGGCACCGGCCATGGCTGATGCGCCGATCAGCGTCACCAGCATGATGGTGAAGCCGCCGACGATGCCGGGCAGCGCCTCGGGCAGCAGCACGTGGCGCACGATGTGCCACTTGCGGCAGCCCATGGCCTGCGCGGCCTCGATCAGGCCCGGCTCGATCTCGCGCAGGCTCACTTCGGCGATGCGCGCGAAGAACGGCGTGGCGCTGATGGTCAGCGGCACGATGGCAGCCCACACGCCGATGGTGGTGCCCGTCACCAGCCGCGTGAACGGGATCAGCGCCACCAGCAGCACGATGAAGGGCGTGGCGCGAAAGCCGTTGATGACGCTGCCCGCCACGCGGTGGATGCGCGGCGATGCGAGAAAGCCGCCCGGCGCCGTGGTGATGAGCAGCACCGCCAGCGGAATGCCCGCCAGAAAGGCGATGCTGGCCGACACGCCGACCATGGACAGCGTGTCGAACAGGGCCTGCGTGTAGCGCTCGAAGGGGATGCTCAGCTCGAAATTCAGATCAAAGGGCAGCGACATGGCCGAGTTCCTCGATGGCGTGGGCGATGGCCTGCGGGCCTTGGGTCAGGGGGGTGAAGTCAGGCAGCGGTGCCGCGCTGGGCACGGCCAGCAGCAGGCGGCCGTGTGCGTGGCCCTGAATGCGGTCCACTCCGCCGTGTACCAGCCGCACGGGCACGTTGAGCGCCTGCGCGATGCGGGCGAAGTCGGGCTCCAGGCCGCCTTCGCCGGTGTAGTTCAGGCGCAGGATGCGCTGCGATGCACCGGCTAGCGGGGGCGCGGCCTGCAGGCGGCCCTGGAGGTCGTCCGGCAGGCCGTGCTGCAACGGCGCCAGCAGGGCGCGGGTGGCGTCGTGCCGGGGCGCGCCGAACACCTTCCAGACTTCGCCCAGTTCGGCGATGCGGCCCTGTTCCAGCACCAGCACCGTGTCGGCGATCTCGCGGATCACGCTCATTTCGTGCGTGATCAGGATGATGGTGATGCCGAGCGTGCGGTTGATCTCGCGCAGCAACTGCAGGATGGTCTGCGTGGTCTCGGGGTCGAGCGCCGAGGTGGCCTCGTCGCACAGCAGGATCTCGGGCCGCGTGGCCAGCGCCCGCGCAATGCCCACGCGCTGCTTCTGCCCGCCCGAGAGCCGGTGCGGGCGCACATGCTGCTTGTCCTGCAGCCCCACCAGCGTCAGCAGTTCCGTCACCCGCTTTTCGATCTCGTCACGCGCCACGCCCGCCACCTGCAAGGGCAGCGCCACGTTGTCATGGACCGTCTTGGCCGACAGCAGGTTGAAGTGCTGGAAGATCATGCCGATGCGCCGGCGCAGCGCGACCAGGTCGTCATCGTTCAGCCCGGCAATGTCCACCCCGTCCACCAGCACGCGGCCCGACGTGGGCTGCTCCAGCCGGTTCACGGTGCGCAGCAGGCTGGACTTGCCCGCGCCGCTGCGCCCGATGATGCCGAAGATGCTGCCGGCGGGCACATCCAGGCTGATGTCCGCGAGCGCGGCCACCGGCCCCGTGGCGGCATGGTAGACCTTGCCGACGCCTTCGAAGCGCACCGAACCGGCGGGAGCCTGGGGCGGCAGCGCGGAGGCGGGGGCCTGGCCGGCCGGCCGCCGCGCGGCCGGGGCGGCAGGCGCATCGCCCACCGGAACGCGCGATAGTGTGGTCAGCGCTTCCATGGCAGGGTGTAGAGCTTCGGATCGTTGTTGAACTGCCCCGCGATGGCATCGCGCACCTTGGACGAGTTCTGGTAGAGCTGCACGAACTTGGCCACCTTCGGATCCTTGGCCTTGTCGGTGCGCGCCACGAAGCCCATGGCGTAGAAGGTGTCGTCGATGCCCGAGTACAGCAGCGCCTGGCTGGCCTGTTCCGGCTTGCCCGCGTTCTTGAAATAGCTGGGCCAGACGATGGACAGGTCCAGGTCGTCCAGCGAGCGGATGAGCTGCGGGCCGGGGATCTCGAAGAATTGCAGCTTCTTGGCGTTCTCGGCCACGTCGTTGAGGGTCTGGCCGACGGCGTTGCCGTTCTTGAGCTTGATGAGGCCGGCCTTTTGCAGTAGCAGCAGGCCCCGGCCCTGGTTCACCGGGTCGTTGGGAATGCCGACCTTGGCACCTTGCGGCACCTGGTCCAGGCCCTTGACCTTGTTCGAGTAGATGCCGATGTTCTGCAGCAGCCCCAGGCTCACGAACTCCAGCTTGTAGCCGCGCTCCTTGATGGCGTTGTTCAGGAAGGCCTGGTGCTGGAAGAAGTTGAGGTCGATGTCGCCGTTGCTCACGGCCTCGTTGGGCAGCGTCCAGTCGGAGAACTCGACGATCTGGAGGTTGAGGCCAGCCGCCTTGGCCTCGGGCACCAGGGCTTCAAGCGCGGCGGACGTGCCGCCGCCGGTCGAGCCGATCTTGATCGTGTCCTGCGCCTGCGCGGCGGTGGCGAGCAGCAGCGCGCCCAGCCAGGCCAGGCCCTTTTTCCACAGTTTGGTTTGCATAGTGTGTTCCCTTTGGTTGTTCACTGCGTCCAGGCCAGCACGTACAGGCGGTCGTCGTTGTTGAAGGACTTGCGGATTTGCGCCTTCACCGCCGCCGAGTTGTGGAAGACCTTGACAAACTTCTGGATCACCGGGTCTTGCGTGCGGCCGGCCTTGGTGACGAACGAGACGTTGAAGATCTTTTCATCCACGCCCGAATACACGAGGCCGCTGGATGCATCGAACGCCTTCGATGCCACGATGAAGTGCGGGTAGCCCTCGGCGATGTCCACATCGCCGGTGATGCGCGCGAGCTGCGGGCCGGGCACCTCGACGAAGCTCAGCTTCTTGGGGTTCTCGACGATGTCGTTGATGGACCCCGTGAAGCCCACGCCGGGCTTGAGCTTGATGAGCCCCACCTTTTGCAGCAGCAAGAGGCCCCGGCCCTGGTTCACCGGGTCGTCGGCCACGGCGGCCTTGCCGCCCACGGGAATGTCTTCCACCTTCTTGTGCTTGAGCGAGTACAGGCCCAGGTTGGCCAGGATGCCGGGCGCGGCCACGGCGAGGTGGAAGTTGTTCTTCTTGTTCACGCCGTCCAGGAAGGGCTGGTGCTGGAAGAAGTTGACGTCGATGTCGCCCGACTCCAGGGCCACGTTGGGGGTGGTCCAGTCGGTGAACTCGATCACCTGCACGTCGATGCCCGCGGCCTTGGCCTCGGCAACGGCGGCATTGACGGAATCGCCGTACGCACCGGGCACGACGCCGATCTTGAGCTTGTCGGCGGCCTGGACGGACAGCATGGCCAGTGCGGCCAGCGGAGCGATGATGAGATGGTGCAGTTTCATGACGAGGCTTTCGATAAGAAGCAGGGTTACAAGGAAAAGGGGTTGTCGGATCAGGGCCTGAGCCAGGCCAGGGCATAGAACTTGTCGTTGTGGGCGTAGGACGCGCGGATGCGCTCGCGTACGGCGGGCGACTCCTGGTAAATCCTGATGAAGCGCGCCAGGCGCGGGTCGTTTGCGTTGTCCTCGCGGGCCACGAAGTGGATGGCCCAGCGCGCGTCGTTGGCGTCGGTGTAGAGCAGCCCATGCTTGTCGGCGATGTCCGCCTTGCCCGCGGCGACGTAGTGCGAGGTCACGCCCTGGGCCAGGTCCACGTCCTCCAGCGAGCGCACCAGTTGCGGGCCGGGGATTTCGACCAGTTGCAGCTTCTTCGGGTTGGCGACGACGTCGTCCAGCTTGCCCTTGTCGGCCACGCCGTCGCGCAGTTGGATGAGCCCGGCCTTCTGCAACAACAGCAGGCCCCGGCCCTGGTTGGCTGGGTCGCTGGCGATGGCGACCTTGGCGCCGTCCTTCAGGTCGGCAAAGCGCGACACCTTCAGCGAGAACAGGCCCTGGTTGGGCAGCAGGCCGGGGGCGACGACCTTGAACTTGTACTTGCCTTCCTTGACTGCGTTTTCCAGGAAGGGCAGGTGCTGGAAGTAGTTGGCGTCCAGGTCGCCGGCCTGCAGGGCGGTGTTGGGGCCGGTCCACTCGGTGAACTCGACCACCTTGACTTCCAGGCCTTGCTTGCGCGCTTCCTGTGCGGCCGTCTCGATGGAATCGGCAATGGCCCCCGGCGTCACGCCGATGCGCAGCGGCTGGCCCTGCGCGGCCACGCCCGTGGCAAAGACCAGGGCGAAGAGGGGGGACAGAAGGAAATGGCGCAGCTTCATACGGGCTCCAGGTCGGGTTGGATGGAAGAAACGGCGGCGGGCGAACGGAATGCCGCCGCCGCGTGGCGCGCGGGCAGCCGGTCGCCTTCGCCGAACAGGCGCTGGCGCAGCGTGCCTTCGGCATAGGCGGTCTTGTAGAGGCCCCGGTTCTGCAACTCGGGAATGACCAGGTCGACGAAGTCCTCGTAGCTCTCGGGCACCACGGTGCGGCTGAGGTTGAAGCCGTCCACGCCCACTTCGTCCACCCACGACTGGAGTTCGTCGGCGACCTGCCGGGCATCGCCCACGATGGCGGGGTAGCGCCCGCCCAGCTCGAACAGTCCCAGCAGTTCGCGCCGCGTCCAGCCCTGTTGCTGCGCGGTGCGGCTGGCCGATTCGATGGCGTTGGTGGCGGAGTAATCCACCGGCTCGTCCAGGCCGTAGCGCGCGAAATCGACCCCGGTACTGGCCGCGAAATGCGCCAGCCCGGCCTCGCGGCTGGCGTACTGGCGGTAGTCGGCGTACTTCTCCCGGGCCTCGGCGGTGGTGGCACCCGGCACCACCGCCGCGCCCACGAAGACCTTGATGTCGTCGGCCTGGCGGCCTGCCTGTACCAGTGCCTCGCGCAGCGCCTGCACCGTCCTGCGCCCGACCGCCTTGTTCGGCGGCGAGATGAACACGCATTCGGCATGGCGTGCGGCAAAGCGCTGGCCCCGTCCGGAGCTGCCTGCCTGGAACAGCACCGGCGTGCGCTGCGGTGAGGGCTCGGCCAGGTGGTAGCCCTCCAGGTCGAAATACCGGCCGTGGTGGATGACCTTGCGCACGCGCGCCGGGTCTGCGAACACGCGCGCAGCCTTGTCGCGCCGGGCCGCGCCGTCTTCCCAGCTCCCTTCCCAGAGCTTGTAGAGCAGGTCGAGGTATTCATCGGCGCGGTCGTAGCGCTCGTCGTGTGGCAGTTGCTGTGCCAGGCCCATGGCGCGGGCCGCGCTGTCGAGGTAGCCGGTGACGATGTTCCAGCCGATGCGCCCGCCCGTGAGGTGGTCCAGCGTGGAAAAGCGCCGCGCCAGCAGATAGGGCTGTTCGTAGGTCAGGTTGACCGTTACGCCGAAACCCAGGTGCCGGGTGGCGGCGGCCATGGCGGCGACGAGGACGATGGGGTCGTTCACCGGGAGCTGGATGGACTCGCGCAGCGTCACATCGACATTGCCGTGGTAGACGTCATAGACGCCCACGATGTCGGCGATGAACAGGCCGTCGAACAGCCCGCGCTCCAGCGTCTGCGCCAGGTTCGTCCAGTAGGCCAGCGTGTTGTATTCGCCCGAGCGGTCGCGTGGGTGCGCCCACAGCCCGTGGTTGATGTGGCCCACGCAGTTCATGTTGAATGCGTTGAGCAGGATGTGCTTCTTGCCTGCCGCCATCACAGGGCTCCGTGGCGCGGCGGAATGCGGCCGTTGAGGAAGAAGTTGCCGATGGCGTGGTACTTCCAGCGCACGGGGTCGTGCAGCGTGTGGGTGCGGGCGTTGCGCCAGAAACGGTCCAGCCCCTGGCCGCCCAGCGTGGCCGCCGTGCCGCCCAGTTCGAACAGGCGCGTGCCCGCGTCGAGCGAGGCTGTGGTGGTCGCGGCGCGCGCCTCGGCCACGGCGACCGATGCCTCGGCCACGCTGCGCTCCGTGGGGGCCGCCTGGGCCGCATCGACGAAGCGGCCTGCGCGGCGCACCAGGGCTTCGGCGGCGCGGATGCGCACGGCGATTTCGCCGACCTGCTGGATCAGCAGCGGGTCGAGCGCGGCGCGCTCTACCCGGGCGTCGATCCAGGGGCGGGCATGTTCGCGCACGAAGGGCAGCGTGGCGGCGAAGGCCCCGCGCGCCTGTCCCAGGTCGATGGCGGCATGCAGGATCTGCGCGAACGGGCCGATCGTGGTGGGCCGCTCGAACGAGGCGAGGAAGGGCACGACCCAGCCGGCCTCCACGCGCACGTCGTCGAACGTGATCGAGCCGCTGCCCGTCACGCGCTGGCCGAAGCCGTCCCAGTCGTCGGTGATGGTCACGCCGGAGGCGGCGCGCGGCACGAAGGCGAGATAGGTCACTTCGCGGCCCGATTCGTCGGCGGTCACGAGCGTGGGAATCCAGTGCGCGAACAGCGCGCCCGTGCAGTAGAACTTGCGGCCCTGCACGCGCCAGCCGTCGCCGTCGGGCACCAGGCGTGTGCGGCGCTTGAAGTCCTTGTGGCCGATCTCGGCCAGCGCGTTGCCAAAGCGCTCGCCTGCGAGCACACGGTCATAGAAGAAGCGCTTCTGGGCCTCGCTGCCGCCCACGCGCAGCACTTCGAGCGCGTAGTAGTGGTTTTGCGGGATCTGGCCCAGTGAGCCGTCGGCCTCGGAGACGATGGCGGTCACCTCGGCCAGCGTGCCTGCCGAGACGGCCGGGCCGCCGTGTTCGTGCGGCACGGTGATGGTCCACAGGCCGCTGGCGACGAAGGCGTCCAGCTCGCTCCAGGGCAGGATGCGCTCGCGGTCGCGCCGCGCTGCGCCGGGTGCGACTTCTGCCGCGAAGCGGCGCGCAACGGCCAGGGCCTCGGCGTCGTCGCGGATGCGGTGCGGGGTGTTCAAGAGGGTGTCGGGAACAGCGCTCATGGTCGTTGCATCAATTCCAGGAGTGGCGTGCGGGCAGCGCGCCGTTCAGGTGGTAGTTGCCGATCAGGTGCGCCTTCCAGCGCACGGGGTCGTGCAGCGTGTGCACGCGCGCGTTGCGCCAGTGGCGGTCCAGGTCGTGGGCCGCGCGCGTACCGGCGGAGCCGGCCAGCTCGAACAGCTTCTCGCTGGCTTCCAGCGCGATCTGCGTGGTCAGCACCTTGGCTTCGGCCACGGCGACGGAGGCACGGGCGCTGTCCTCGGCGGTGACCGCGGGCTGGGCGGCCAGCGCGTCCAGCAGGCGGCCCGCCTCCAGCAGCACCTCGCGGGCGGCATGCAGCGGCACGTGCAGGCGGCCCACGTCGGCGATCAGGTGCGGGTCGTCCCAGGCGTTCTCCAGGCCCGAATCCACCCAGGGCCGCGCACGCTCGCGCACGAAGCGGATGGCGTCGGCCACGGCTGCCTCGGCCAGCCCCAGGTCGATGGCGGCCTGGATGAGCTGCGAGTTGGGGCCATAGAGGCCGGGGCGGTCGGCGAGCTGCCAGATCGGCAGCACGTCCTGGGCGTCCACCGGCACGTCGTCGAACAGCACGGAGCCGCTGGCGGTGGTGCGCTGGCCGAACGCATCCCAGTCGTCCACCACCGTCAGCCCCGGTGCCTCGCGCGGTACCCAGGCCTGCACGGGGCGGCCCGCGTCGTCGATGGCGCGCACGGGAATGCGGTGGGCGAACAGCGCGCCCGTGGAATAGAAGCGCCGGCCCGTGATGCGCAGCCCGCCGGGTGTGGCGCGGATGCGCGTGACCCCCTGCAGGGTGGTGCCCGCGCCGTCGGCCTTGCGCTCCGGCCCGGCATTGCCCAGGCGCCGCCCGGCGAGCACCTCGCCATAGAAGCGGCGCTTTTGTGCCTCGGTGCCGATCTCGCGCAGCACGCCCAGCAGACCAAAGTGGTTCTGCGGGATCTGCCCGAGCGACGCATCCGCGGCGCTGATGATGGCGAACACCTCGGCCAGCGTGGCGTGGGACACTTGCGCGCCGCCGTATTCGCGCGGCACGGTGATGCCGCCCAGGCCGCTGGCGGACCAGCGGTCGAGTTCATCCCCGGGCAGGATGCGGTCGCGGTCGCGCGCGGCAGCGCCGGGCAAGACTTCGGCCGCAAACTGCCGGGCGGCGGCCAGCGCATCGGCGTCGCTGGCGATGCGCGCGGCCTGCGGGGGCGCGTGCGGGGTGTGCGGTGGCTGCTGCACGCCACCCGGTACGGCTTCCACCGTGAAATTACTGCTCATGCCAACGGTCCATTCGTGTGTTCCACCCGCCCGATGAAAGCGGCGGGGCATGGCTAGTTTGAGCAGTTCTGCGCGGCAGGCTTGGTGCAAATGCGAGTATGGATATGCGGAATTCGCAGTGGCTCTCTTGCGCCTGCCGGTTCTGTCCGGTGGTTGATCCAGCACTTTTACGTTGTGCGCTAAGTGCTTGTTGGGTAATGATTTTTATCTTTCTGTGATCAGCGGGCAGCCTCTAAGTCATTGATTTCATTGCAAAAGTTTGTTGCCCTCCCTGCGTGGAAAAGGCTTTTCCTGCTACAGTGCAAAAAAGTGCAATTTAGTGGTGAAAAGTGCCCTCACTGCCTCTGCGGGGGTGGAGAGGATTCCAACCAAGCTGGGAAATCTGTCCGTGTTCCAAGGTGCCTCGTCGCTGAGTCTCGATGCGAAGGGTCGGCTGTCCGTGCCGACCCGGCACCGTGACGTGCTCGCGGCCACCGCTGCGGGCCAGCTCACGATCACCAAGCACCCCCACGGCTGCCTGATGGTGTTCCCGCGCCCCGAGTGGGAGAAGTTCCGCGAGCGCATTGCCCAGCTGCCCATGTCCGCCCAGTGGTGGAAGCGCATCTTCCTGGGCAACGCCATGGACGTGGAGATGGACGCCACGGGCCGCGTGCTGGTCTCGCCCGAACTGCGCCAAGCGGCCGGCATCACCAAGGACACCATGCTGCTGGGCATGGGCAACCATTTCGAGCTCTGGGACAAGGCCACCTACGACGAGCAGGAAGCCCAGGCCATGCAGGGCGAGATGCCGGACGTCTTCAAGGACTTCTCCTTCTGACCATGACGTCCACCCCCTTGCAACACACCACCGTCCTGCTCGAAGAAGCTGTGGACGCGCTGCTGGGCGGCGCGGGCCCCGAGCCTGCCGGCACCTGGG
>Ga0206117_101673_pt1 | contig 10438 bp, 10 predicted proteins | sample 3A5Ametagenome_FD_177997 | JGI IMG/M metagenome (GOLD analysis project Ga0206117, IMG submission 177997) | Enriched microbial communities from leaf-cutter ant dump, University of Wisconsin, Madison, United States - 3A5A | ecosystem: Environmental > Terrestrial > Nest > Insects nest > Nest dump... | reverse complement strand
TGCCGGGCCCGGACGACATCTACATCTCCCCCTCGCAGATCCGCCGCTTCTCGCTGAAGACCGGCGACACGGTGGAGGGCCCGATCCGCGGCCCCAAGGAAGGCGAGCGCTATTTCGCCCTCCTCAAGGTCAACACGATCAATTTCGACGATCCGGAAAAGATCCGCCACAAGGTTCATTTCGACAACCTGACGCCGCTCTATCCGAACGAGCGCTTCAAGATGGAGCTCGACGTTCCGACGTCGAAGGACCTTTCCCCCCGCGTCATCGACCTGGTGGCGCCGCTCGGCAAGGGCCAGCGTGCGCTGATCGTCGCGCCGCCCCGCACGGGTAAGACGGTTCTCCTGCAGAACATCGCCCATTCGATCACCGCCAACCATCCGGAATGCTACCTCATCGTCCTTCTCATCGACGAGCGTCCGGAGGAAGTGACGGACATGCAGCGCTCCGTGAAGGGTGAGGTCGTCTCCTCCACCTTCGACGAACCGGCAACGCGCCACGTCCAGGTCGCCGAAATGGTGATCGAAAAGGCCAAGCGTCTCGTGGAGCACGGCCGTGACGTCGTCATCCTGCTCGATTCGATCACCCGCCTCGGCCGGGCCTACAATACCGTCGTTCCGTCCTCGGGCAAGGTGCTGACCGGCGGTGTCGACGCCAACGCTCTCCAGCGTCCCAAGCGCTTCTTCGGTGCGGCGCGCAATATCGAGGAAGGCGGCTCGCTCACCATCATCGCGACGGCGCTCATCGATACCGGCAGCCGCATGGACGAAGTGATTTTCGAAGAGTTCAAGGGCACCGGCAACTCGGAGATCGTGCTCGACCGCAAGGTCGCCGACAAGCGCATCTTCCCGGCGATGGATATCCTCAAGTCCGGCACCCGCAAGGAAGACCTGCTCGTGCCGCGCCAGGACCTGCAGAAGATCTTTGTACTCCGCCGCATCCTGGCTCCGATGGGCACGACCGACGCGATCGAGTTCCTGATCGACAAGCTCAAGCAGACGAAGAACAATGGCGACTTCTTCGACTCGATGAATACCTGATCTGGGGCGCCGCAAAACTTTTTCCATGGTCCCGCCCTGTAAGGCGGGGCCATTTTCGTTTGATCCATCGTTATCGATTCCTGTCCGAAACGGTGGAATCGATTCGCATCCGGAATGCCAGATGACGCAGGGCTCGGACACAATCTTCGCACTTTCCAGTGGCGGCCTTCCGTCCGGCGTGGCGGTCGTCCGCATAAGCGGACCCGCGACGCGAAATGCCTTGGTTTGTCTATGCGGGGGCATTCCAGCGGCCCGCCGCGCAACGTTACGCTCGATTCGGTCGCGGAATGGCGAGGAGCTGGACAAGGGCCTGGTCCTGTTTTTCCCCTCGCCGAATTCCTTCACGGGTGAAGACTGTGCCGAGTTCCAGATTCATGGCGGGCGAGCGACCGTGCGAGCAGTCCTGACAGCGTTGGACGAACTGGAGGGATTGCGGCCGGCTGAAGCAGGAGAATTCTCCCGACGCGCCTTCCTAAATGGCCGCATGGATCTCGTCGAGGTGGAAGGCCTGGCCGACCTGATCGCGGCCGAAACGGAGATGCAGCGCCGGCTGGCCGCCGAACAGGCTGCCGGTGGTCTCTCCCGCCTTTACGATTCGTGGGCGAAACGACTTACTCATGCGCGGGCGATGATCGAGGCGGAGCTGGATTTCGCCGATGAAGACGACGTACCGGGTTCCGTCGCCGCATCGATCTGGGGCGATCTGTGCGCCTTGCAGAAAGAAATCGTTCACCATCTGGGCGAAGGGCGAACTGGCGAGATCGTTCGCGATGGTTTGAAGGTCGTTATTGCCGGTCCGCCGAACGCCGGGAAATCCAGCCTCATGAACTATCTTGCGCGCCGGGACGTCGCCATCGTTACGGATGTTCCCGGGACGACGCGTGATGTCCTCTATGTCGATCTCGATCTTCTCGGTTTTGCAGTTCGGCTTTTCGATACGGCAGGCCTGCGAGAGACGGAAGATGCCATCGAGCGTGAGGGCATTCGACGGACTCAACTCTCGATGGCGGAAGCGCATCTCGTCCTTCTGCTATCGGATCGGCCGGACGAGGACTGGTTGGCGCTTGTCGGCGGCTATGAAGGCCCAATCATCCGGGTTCTAACGAAATCCGATACGCGAGACATGGCGTGGTCTTCCGGTCGATCCGATGCTATGATCTCGACAAAGACCGGAAGCGGCGTTGACGATCTGTTGAAGGCCGTAGCGGGTTATCTTCCGGACATAGAGGCTGGCAGCGCACTGGCTTTACCGACGCGGCAGCGGCATATGGAAAACCTCGCGGAAGCTCGAGTCCAGATCGAGCAAGCCGTTGCGTGCCTGGATGGGCCGGATATCCAGGCGGAGTACCTTCGCTTGGCAGGGCAGGCTCTTGGGCGCGTGACGGGTCGGGTCGATGTCGAGAATCTCCTCGATATCATCTTCTCGGAATTCTGCATTGGCAAATGATTCACGTGAAACACTACAACGCATGCGAGTCGCCGCGAGCGTTTCACGTGAAACAGGTGGAACAATAGAATGAGCAATTTTACCTATGATGTTGTCGTTATCGGCGGCGGTCACGCGGGCGTGGAAGCCGCAGCCGCATCGGCTCGTTATGGCGCTTGCACCGCACTCGTAACCCACAAGGCGGCAACGATCGGCGTTATGTCGTGCAATCCGGCGATTGGCGGGCTTGGAAAAGGTCATCTCGTCCGTGAGGTCGATGCACTGGACGGTTTGATGGGGCGGGTCGCGGACCGTGCCGGCATTCAGTTCCGTTTGCTCAATCGCCGTAAAGGGCCTGCTGTGCGAGGACCGCGGACACAGGCTGACCGGAAGCTCTATCGGGAGGCGATGCAGGAGGAGATTGCTGCCATCGCCGGTCTCGATGTGATTGAGGGTGACGCTTTCGATCTCAGCTTTGAGGGCGGGAAGGTTGCGGGCGTTATCTTAAAGGACGGGAGACAACTGACCTGCTCCTCCGTGGTGATCACGACCGGCACTTTCCTACGCGGTCTCATTCATATCGGCAACGAAAAGATTCCCGCCGGTCGCGTTGGTGAGGAGCCCTCGCTAGGCCTCTCCACAACATTCGAGCGTCTCGGTCTTCGCCTTGGCCGTTTGAAGACCGGTACCCCGGCGCGCCTTGATGGCCGCACGATCGACTGGCAGTCGGTCGGCCGGCAGGCTGCGGATGATGACCCGGTTCCCTTTTCCTTCCTGACGGATCGGATCTCGACGCCCCAGATCGAATGCGGCGTAACGCGGACGACGCCCGCCACGCATCGCATTATCGAGGAGAATATTGGAAAGTCAGCCATGTATTCCGGCCAGATCGAGGGCGTTGGGCCGCGCTATTGCCCCTCGATCGAAGACAAGATCGTTAAGTTCGGTGAACGGGATGGGCATCAGATTTTTCTCGAGCCTGAAGGGCTGGATGATCCGACCGTCTATCCGAATGGTATCTCCACGTCGCTGCCGGTCGATGTGCAGGATGCTTTCATACGGACGATTCCCGGGTTGGAGAAGGTCACCATTCTCCAGCCCGGTTATGCGATCGAGTATGACCATGTCGATCCGCGCGAGCTCTCTGCTTCCCTTGAAGTCAAACGGCAACCCGGCCTGTTTCTCGCCGGGCAGATCAACGGCACGACCGGCTATGAGGAGGCGGCTGCCCAAGGCCTTGTCGCCGGTCTGAACGCAGCGCGTCGTGCCTCCGGGATCGATGGCCGTGTTTTCAGCCGGACGGATAGCTATATTGGGGTGATGATCGATGACCTGACTTCGCGAGGCGTCGCCGAGCCCTACCGCATGTTCACCTCTCGCGCCGAGTACCGCCTTTCGCTTCGTGCCGATAATGCCGATGTTCGCTTGACGCCGCTGGGGATGGTGCTGGGCCTTGTTGGTGCGGATCGCCGGCAGCGTTTTTCCGCATGGTCTGCCGAGATGGATGCCGCGCGAGATCGGCTTCGCTCCCTGCAGCTATCTCCGAACGAAGCCGCCAAGCATGGGATTCAGATCAACCGTGACGGGGTGCGGCGCAGCGCCTATGACTTGCTTGCCTATCCGGCAATAGACTATGCGCGCCTGGCCGAGATCTGGCCTGAGGAGTTGAAAGCCTTCTCGTCACGCACACGCGATGCCGTCGAGATCGAGGCGGGGTATGCGGTTTACATGAATCGCCAGGAAACGGATATTGCCGAGGCACGCCGTGAGGAGGAACGCCGTATCCCGGACGATTTCGATTTCAGCATGCTGCCGGGCCTTTCCATTGAATTGCGCCAGAAGTTGACCGCTGCCCGGCCTGCCAACCTCGCGCAAGCGGCACGCATCGATGGGATGACGCCGGCGGCCTTGACCCTTCTGCTGGCCTATCTCAAGCGACTGCCACTTGAGCAATCTCACCGGGTCGCAACCGCATGAATTCCCTTCCCCGCGAGCTGAGCGCCTTGGATGTTTCACGTGAAACGATGGGACGGCTTGAAACCTTTATCGCGCTTTTCCAGAAATGGGCGAAGGCGATCAACCTTGTTGCACCGTCGACGCTCGCCGAAGCATGGAAGCGGCATGTCGTCGACAGCATGCAGATTTATTCGCTGCATCCCGGCCCGCGAACCTGGGTCGATCTTGGCAGCGGTGGCGGTTTTCCCGGCATCGTGACGGGGATTCTTCTTGCCGATAAGGGGGATGGCTGGGTTCATCTTGTCGAGAGCAACAACAAGAAGGCGGCATTCCTTCGCACCGCCATCCTCGAAACCGGCGCCCGGGCATCCGTCCATGCGACCCGGATCGAGGATGCACCGGCTGAGATTCAGTGTTGCGACGCCATCTCGGCGCGTGCCCTTGCCGATCTCGACCTGTTGATACAATTCGGCCTGCCTTGGGCCGAGCAGAACACTTCGCTCCGCTTTTTCCTGCACAAAGGCCGGGATTACCAGCGCGAAGTTGATAAAGCGCTTGGTCGGTGGAGATTCGATCTGGTAAAACATGCCAGCATCGTCGAGCCCGACTCCGTTGTGCTCGAATTGTCGAATCTTTCGCGAAAACTCCAGTGAACGGCACGTCCATGATAGGCGAGAAGAACCGGATCATCACCATTGCGAACCAGAAGGGTGGCGTTGGCAAGACGACGACCGCGATCAATCTGGCGACTGCACTTGCCGCAATCGGGGAGCGCGTCCTGATCGTCGACCTCGACCCGCAGGGCAATGCCAGCACGGGCCTCGGCATCGACCGGCGTAACCGCGAGCTTTCCTCCTACGATCTCCTGATCGGTAGCCATGGCGTTACCGAGACGGCGCTGGCAACGGCGGTTCCGAACCTTTCTATCATTCCTTCCACCATGGATCTTCTGGGGATCGAGATGGAGATCGCGCAGCAGAGCGACCGCGTCTTCCGCCTCAAGCGCGCCCTCGCCTCCACCGAGGCGTTGTCTTACTCTTACGTTCTGGTCGATTGCCCGCCGTCGTTCAATCTCCTGACGATGAACGCGCTTGCGGCGGCACATTCCGTGCTCGTGCCCCTCCAGTGCGAGTTCTTCGCACTGGAGGGCCTGAGCCAGCTTCTTGAAACCGTCGACCAGGTGCGCCGGACGGTCAATCCGCGCCTCGATATCCAGGGCATCGTGCTGACGATGTTCGATTCGCGCAACAATCTTGCCCAGCAGGTCGTCAACGACGTGCGCACTCATCTCGGCGAGAAGGTCTATCACACGCTCATTCCGCGGAATGTGCGTGTTTCCGAAGCGCCGTCCTATGGCAAGCCGGCCATTCTCTATGACCTCAAATGCGCCGGAAGCCAGGCCTATCTTCAGCTCGCTTCCGAGGTGATCCAGCGTGAAAGGCAGCGGAAGGCTGCGTAATCCGTATCCGTGAGTAGAACCGATGACTGACGACAACTCCAAGCGGCGCCTCGGCCGCGGCCTTGCTGCCCTGATCGGTGAAATGGACCAGCTTCCCGCTGCCGATATCGGCGCGCGGCCGGCCGTGAACCCGGACCGGCTGGTGCCGATTGAATTCGTCGGCCGCAACCCGCGCAATCCACGCCGCTATTTCGACGAGTCGGAACTGCAGGATCTGGCGTCTTCCATTCGCCAGCACGGCATCGTCCAGCCTGTCGTCGTTCGCACCACGGCCGACAATCGCTACGAGATCATTGCCGGCGAACGGCGCTGGCGCGCCGCTCAGCTTGCCGGCCTTATCGAGATTCCGGTGATCATCCGGGATGTCGACGACCGGACGGCGCTGGAGATCGCCATCGTGGAGAACGTCCAAAGGTCGGACCTGAATCCGCTGGAAGAAGCGATGGGGTACGAGCTGTTGATCGCCGATCATGGCTATACGCAGAACGATCTTGGCGAGATCATCGGCAAGAGCCGCAGCCACGTCGCCAACAGCCTTCGCCTTTTGAAGCTGCCGGAGCCGGTGCGTGAAATGCTCGCCTCGGGCACGCTGTCCGCAGGTCATGCCCGCGCGCTCATCCCCACGTCCGATCCTGTCGCATTGGCGCGCTCGATCGTCGCCAAGGGCATGTCCGTGCGCGATGCCGAGCGTCTTGCGCAGCACGACATAAAGGCGCAGAGCGATCCGGGCCAGGGTCACGCATCGCGAAAGGAAGAAAAGGACGCCGATACGGTGGCGCTTGAGCGCACGCTGTCCGATGTTCTCGGCCTTGACGTGACGGTAAATCACAAGGGTAGCGGCGGCCACCTGAGGATCGCCTATAAGACCTTGGAACAACTGGAAGAAATCTGCCGTCTCCTTGAGCGGAGATAATCTCTTTAGAGCGGGATGCTCTTGAATTGAATCGGTCTGGGATTCCCAATTTGGCGTATTTGTGATTCAAGATGCTGCTGGAATGGAGGCCAGCATCTTATGGTGAAGGCCTATTCCCTTGATCTTCGTGAACGTGCCGTGTCCCGGGTTTTGGCCGGCGAAAGCGTTCGTTCGGTTGCGGCTGTTTTGAACATCAGCGTGTCCAGCGTGGTGAAGTGGTCGCAGCGCTATCGGGCGACGGGGAGCCCGGCTGCGGGTCGGGCCGTGGGCCGTCCACGCCCGTTGCTTCTCGGGCCGCACCGCACCTTTCTCCTGGAGCGGATCAACAGCGGGGATCACATCACCTTGCGCGGGCTACAAGCCGATCTTGCCGAGTGCGGGACGAAGGTCGACTACCGGACGGTCTGGAACTTCGTCCATGCCGAGGGGCTGAGCTTCAAAAAAAACCGTTCTGCCAAGCGAGCAATATCGTCCTGACATCGCGCGTCGACGGGCCCAGTGGAAGAAATACCAAGGCCGCCTCGATCCGCGACGGCTGGTCTTCATCGATGAAACCTGGGCCAAGACCAACATGGCGCCGTTCCGGGGTTGGGCACCACGCGGTCACAGATTGCAAAGCCGGGTGCCGCATGGCCACTGGAAGACGTTGACCCTGATTGCGGCGTTGCGCTGCGACCGCATCGACGCGCCATGCGTGTTCGACAGCGCTATCAACGGACGCAGCTTCACAGCCTATGTCGAGCAGGTTCTCGTACCGACGTTGCGACCCGGCGACATCGTCATCATGGACAACCTCGGCTCACACAAGGGCCAGCCAGTGCGGACGGCTATCCGCAAGGCAGGGGCAAAGCTCTTCTTCCTGCCTCCATACAGTCCGGACCTGAACCCCATCGAGCAGGTCTTCGCCAAGCTCAAGCACCTCATGCACGCGGCCGCCGAAAGAACCGTCGAGGCAACTTGGAAAGCCGCTGGCAGGCTGCTCCGATGCTTCCCCCCAAACGAATGCCAAAACTATCTCATCAACGCTGGGTACGCTTCAATGTAAGCGCATCAGACTCTAGCCGAATGGTGCCGCCGAAATCATCTGAGATTATCGAACCATGGGAGGGAAATCAGAGCGACTGCTTCATAGCGGCCCGCAGAGTATCGTTGATGCGATCCTGCCATCCGGGTCCGCCCATCTGAAAATGCGCCAGCACGTCGCTATCGATTTTCAGCGATACAAGTTCCTTGGCGTTCGGGATAGCTGGACGCTCGACTGCCGGCACCGGTGCTTTCTTCACAGGCTTGAATAGCGCCTCGGCGGCGTCCTTTGGATTGGCGGGTCTTCGGGATGTCGTTGCCATCATTGTTTCCTTTGGTAGTAGTGGAGTTGTGCCTCTTTCCCTGCGGCAGGTCGAGCAACGCTCGCGTTTCCTCGACAAGTCAAACTATCGACCTTCCGTCACGGGTGACCGAACTCTCTGGTTGTCAGGCGGCCCGCGAGCAACTCCCAGCCGTCCCGATCGTCATTCATAGAATGCTGTTAGCGCCTGGTCGCCATCCACAAGACATGGCGGGCACCGCTATTCCTGTTGCTGGCGCGCACGCTCACCTCGTCCGTGGCGAAACCGACCTCCCGCAATCGGCGTGTGAACGTACGATCCGGCGCGGAGGACCAGACGGCAAGCACGCCGTTTGGGCGCAGTGCGGATTTGGCGGCCCTGAGACCGTCATGGCTATAAAGACCATCGTTGGAAGCGCGCGTCAGCCCGTCGGGGCCGTTGTCGACATCAAGCAGGATCGCATCATATGCGGCCTTCTTCGATCGGATCAATGCACCGACGTCACCGAGGAGAATATCGACGCGCGGATCGTCGAGGGTACCGTTATGGAGTTCCGCCAAAGGTCCACGGCCCCATTCGACCACAGCCGGGACGAGTTCGGCGACAACGACGCGGGCCTCTTGAGGGAGGGCGCCAAGAGCAGCCCGTAACGTAAACCCCATGCCAAGGCCGCCAATGAGCATGGTTGGGCTTTTCCGGCCAGCGATCCGTTCGCAGCTCAAGGTCGCCAGCGCCTCTTCCGAGCCGCTCAGCCGGCTGTTCATGAGCTCCGTCGACCCTAGCATGATGGAGAATTCGCTACCGCGCTGCTTCAGGCGCAGGTCGCCCGCCTCGCCAGGAATGGTCGCGCGATCAAGTTGGATCCAGGGAAGCATCGGGACATCTCGTTATATCGTTCGACGGCCTCGTACCATGGCAACCGTCCCGACGACATTACATTCTCGATAAATCAAGGAACCGAGGACAACACGGCCCGTGTTCAACCGGTGTGCGCCCCGGCTTTGCGTCGAGTTGCGCGGCCTATCCCATCGCGGAACGGTGGTGACGAACAAAGGAATATTCCATGCCGTCATCATCGACTGACGCAATTGGAGAACCTCGCTATGCCGTGCAGGGTCGCCGGCAAGGGGTGAGGCTGAGACATCGCAAAGGTCGCGAAGCCAGCCATTGGGCAACAAATCGCCGGAAACTCAGCACAGTTAATCAGCAGGTATTCCCTGCAAAACCAGCCCGGCTTCAACCCAGCCGCCTGCCCTCACCATCGAATAGGTGCAGCTTGTCGCGCGGCAGGTCGAGGCGGACGGTCGCACCCGGATTCAGCATGGCGCGGTCGAGCGTGAAGACCTTGAGCGGCACGTCATGCACCGTGACATGCATGATGATGCCGAAGCCGGTCGGCTCGATAAGATCGACCCTCCCCTCCAGCGCGCCACCTTCCGTGATGACGACATGCTCCGGGCGGATGCCGAGGGTCGCCGGTGCGCCGGATTCGATGCCGCCGACCCTGCGCGCCGGTAGGGTCACGTCGTTTTCGAGCTTCAGGTCCGCGTGATCGCCGGACACAAGATAGCGCCCCTCGAAGAAATTCATGCCCGGCGAGCCGATGAAGCCGGCGACGAAGAGGTTGGCGGGCCGGTCGTAAAGGTCGAGCGGCGTGCCGACCTGCTGCACCACGCCGCCATGCATGGCGACGATGCGGTCGGCGAGCGTCATGGCCTCGATCTGATCGTGCGTCACGTAGATGGAGGTGGCGCGCAGATCGCCGTGCAGCTTCTTGATCTCGGCGCGCATCTGCTCGCGCAGGCGCGCATCGAGGTTCGATAGCGGCTCGTCGAAGAGAAAGGCCTTCGGCTGGCGCACGATGGCGCGGCCCATGGCGACGCGCTGGCGCTGGCCGCCGGAAAGGGCGCGCGGGCGGCGCTCCAGGAGCGGGTCGAGCCCGAGTTTCGCGGCCGCACCGCTGACGGCGCTGGCGATCTTCTCCTTCGTGGAGCGGCGAAGGCGCAGGCTGTAGCTCATGTTGTCGGCAACGCTCATATGCGGATAGAGCGCATAGGACTGGAACACCATGGCAATGTCGCGGTCCTTGGGGGCAAGATCGTTGACACGCTTGCCGTCGATGCGGATGTCGCCGGCCGTGACCTCCTCGAGGCCCGCGATCATGCGCAGAAGCGTTGATTTTCCGCAGCCGGACGGGCCGACCAGCACGATGAATTCGCCGTCCCTGATGGTGAGGTCGACGCCATGCAGCACGGGAAAGGCGCCGAAGCTCTTGCGGATGCCCTCAATATCGATGGAAGCCATGGAAGGTCCTTTCAG
>Ga0206117_101671_pt1 | contig 10449 bp, 8 predicted proteins | sample 3A5Ametagenome_FD_177997 | JGI IMG/M metagenome (GOLD analysis project Ga0206117, IMG submission 177997) | Enriched microbial communities from leaf-cutter ant dump, University of Wisconsin, Madison, United States - 3A5A | ecosystem: Environmental > Terrestrial > Nest > Insects nest > Nest dump... | reverse complement strand
GTAGACCACGGCCATCTCGGCATCAACGGAATCGTCCTCGAACTCGCGCAGCGCCTTGACCATGGCCGCGCGGTTGAGATCGAAGACGGTCTTCACGGAATCGAAGCCCGCACCCTCGAACGCCGAGCGCATCAGCTCCACGTCGTTGGCGGGATTGTTGAGCGGGGCGGTCTCCTCGTATTTCTCATTGCCGATCAGAAGCGCAACGCGTTTGGCCTCGGCGGCGCCCGCATTGAACACAACGACAGCGATGGAGACTAACAAGACCGGCGCCCAGCGGTTCGTCATTCGCCTGAACATGCCCTTCCCTCCGGCATTATTGCCGAGAGTATTACGTATGGCATGGGCCGTTTCAATGCGGCCGCAGGCGGATTTTTTTCGGAAATCTCACGTATCGGGCACATCGACCCAGCGCGCCTCGCGGAAGGACTGCGCCATGGCATGCACGGACTTCTCGATGCGAAGTCCATGATTGAAATCGATGGAATGGGTGGCCATGCCGGCGATGGCGGCGATCAGTTCGCGGCATTCGATGACCTTGAGGTCGTTGAAGCCGAGGCCGTGGCCGGGGGCCGGAACGAAACGGTCGTAGGGCTTGTGGTGCGGCGCCGTCAGGATCGTCGAAAAACCCTGCTCGGCGGCGCGGCCGGCCGTCGTGTAAAGCTGGAACTCGTTCATGCGCTCCTGGTCGTAGAGGATCGAACCCTTCGAGCCGTAGACCTGGAGGGCGATGCGGCCCTTGCGGCCCCAGGCGGAGCGGTTGGCCATCAGCACGCCGGAAATGCCGGCGGGAAGGCGCATGAGGACGCTGGCGATGTCGTGGTTCTCCACGGCGCGGCGCCCGCCTTCCTTCAGCGGACGGTCCGCATAGGGCTTTGCCAGAGAGGCGATGACGGCCTCGACATGGCCGAAGAGGCTCCACAGCAGCGAGAGCGGGTGCACGGCGAAATCGTCGAGCGCACCATAGCCGGAGGCCGCCTCGCTCTTCCAGTAGAAGGGCGCCTCGGGATCGGCCATGAAATCCTCGTCCATCTCCACGCGCACATGGTTGACCGTGCCGATGGCCCCCTCGTCGATGAGCGAGCGGATGTGCCGCATCACCGGGTTCTGGATATAATTGTAGCCCATGATCGCCACCTTGCCGGAGGAGCGCTGGGCGGCGAGCATGCGTTCGGCGTCGGCGAGCGAGGTCGCCATCGGCTTTTCGCACCAGACATGCTTGCCGGCTTCCAGCGCGGCGATCGCCATCTCGGCGTGGAACTGGTTGGGCGTGGTGACGGAGATGACGTCGACCGCCGGATCCGACAGCAATTCGCGCCAGTCGCCCGTCGCACGGGAAAAGCCGAATTCACGGGCGCGGACGGCCGCAAGCTCCGCATTGGCCTCGGCAAGGAAGACGAGGCGGGGCCGCTCGACGTCCCCGAAGACGGCGGCGACATTGTTCCAGGCGAGCGCATGGCACTTGCCCATGTAGCCGGTGCCGATCAAGCCTACTCCCAGAGCCTTCATGACATCTCCTCCATCCGCTTTGCCGGCGTCTCTGCGTCATCCATAACGAGAAAGATTTGGAACGAGAACTATCCTTCGCAACCATATGGAATATTTATTTCATTTGTCGCAGAATGGCCGCAGGGGAAAGGATGGACCCATGGATAACAGCGAAGCGGCCCTTGCGCGTGTGCCGCGCGATTTCGACAGCCTGCGCAGCGTCATCATAGAGCGAAAGGCGGCCATGCCCAAGCGGCTTGCGCAGGTCGCCGCCTATGCGCTTTCCAATCCGGACGACATGGCTTTCGGCACCGCCGCCAGCATCGCCGCGGCAGCGGACGTGCAGCCCTCCACGCTGGTGCGCCTTGCCCATCATCTCGGCTACGAGGGTTTTTCCGACCTGCAGAACGTCTTTCGCGCCCGGCTGCGCGACCGCACGCTTTCCTACGAGGAACGCCTTTTGTCGCTGGAAGCAGGCGCCTCGGCCGACAGCGACACGGAACTGCTCTCCGGCTTCATCAATGCCGCCAGCCAGTCCCTCTCGCGCCTTGCCGGCACCATCGACGGGCGGACCTTCTCGAAATCCGTCGACCTGCTCGCCCGGGCCGAGACGATCTACCTCGTCGCCAAGCGCCGTTCCTACCCGCTGACGGCGCATATCGCCTATGCCTTCGGCAAGCTCGGCATCCGCCACCAGACCATCGCCTCGCCCAACGGCATCGACGCGGAAATCGCCGGGTTCGCGACGGAAAGGGATGCGGTGCTCGCCGCCAGCTTCGCGCCCTATGCCGCCGAAAGCCTGGCGCAGGCGCAGGAACTGGCCGCCCGCGGCGTGCCGATCGTCGCCATCACCGATTCGGTCTTCTCGCCGCTCGCCGCCGCGGCCACCCACTGGCTTGAAGTGTCGGAGGCCGACCATGCCGGTTTCCGTTCGCTCTCCGCCTCGATGGCGCTCGCCATGGCCCTGCCCGTCGCCATCGCGGAACGGCGGCGCAGCCTCAAGCGAGGCGCGCCGCGGAATGCCATGGAATAGAAACGGAATACTTATTCCGAATTGACAGGATAATGGAATTCATGTTTCATTTTCCTGCAATGCCGAGCGGCGCGCATGAAGCCGCAAGACCGGAGGGAAGACATGGCGAACATCGACCGGGACCAGGACAAGGCGCTCGACGTCATCACCATCGGACGTTCCTCGGTGGATCTCTACGGCCAGCAGCTCGGCACACGCCTCGAAGACACCGCCTCCTTCGCCAAGTCCGTCGGCGGCTGCCCGGCCAACATCGCCATCGGCACCGCCCGGCTCGGCCTCAAATCCGCGCTCATCACGCGCGTCGGCGACGAGCAGATGGGCCGCTTCATCCGCGAGCAATGCGCGCGCGAGGGCGTCAATGTCGACGGCATCCGGACCGACAAGGAGCGGCTGACGGCGCTCGTGCTGCTCGCCATCGAGGCCGAAGGCGTCTCGCCGATGATCTTCGTGCGCACCGACTGCGCCGACATAGCGCTCGACGAGAGCGACGTGGACGAGGCCTTCGTGCGCTCTTCCCGCGCCGTGCTGGTCTCCGGCACGCATTTCTCCCGGCCGAACAGCGAGGCGGCGCAGCGCAAGGCGATCCTTATCGCCAAGGAATCGGGCGGCAAGGTCATCTTCGACATCGACTACCGGCCGAACCTCTGGGGCCTTGCCGGCCATGCGGAGGGCTTCGAGCGCTACGTGAAATCCGACCGCGTCTCGGCCATCATGAAGTCCGTCCTGCCCGACTGCGACCTCATCGTCGGCACGGAAGAGGAGATCATGATCGCCTCCGGCGCCGATGACGTCCTCTCCTCGCTGAAGGCGATCCGCGCCGTCTCGCCGGCCACCATCGTCCTCAAGCGCGGGGCCATGGGCTGCATCGTCTATGACGGGCCGATCCCGGAGGACCTTGAGGACGGCGTCGTCGGACAGGGTTTTCCCATCGAGGTCTACAACGTGCTCGGCGCGGGCGATGCCTTCATGTCCGGCTTCCTGCGCGGCTGGCTTACCGGCGAGGACCATGCGACCTCCGCCACCTGGGCCAATGCCTGCGGCGCCTTCGCCGTCTCGCGCCTGCTCTGCTCGCCGGAATATCCGAGCTGGGAGGAGCTCGCCTTCTTCCTCGCTAACGGCAGCAGGCACCGGGCGCTGCGCAGGGACGAGGCGATCAACCACATCCACTGGGCGACGAACCGCAAGGAGGGCGACATCCCCCTCCTCATGGCGCTCGCCTGCGACCATCGCATGCAACTCGTCGACATCGCCGACGAACTCGGCGTGCCGCACGAGAGGATTTCCGCCTTCAAGCGCCTTACCGTCGAGGCCGCCGCGCGCGTGGCGGAAGGCCGGCCGGGCTACGGCATGCTGATCGACGAGCGCTTCGGGCGCGAGGCCTTTTTCGACGCCGCCACGAAGGATTTCACCTGGCTCGGCCGGCCCGTCGAGCTGCCGGGATCGAAGCCGCTGCGCTTCGAGTTCAGTCAGGACATCGGCTCGCAGCTCGTGGAATGGCCGGTCGACCATTGCATCAAGTGCCTGTGCTTCTATCATCCGGGCGATCCGGCCGCGCTGAAGTCCGAGCAGCAGGAGAAGCTGCGCACGCTCTTCGAGGCGGCGCGGCGCGTCGGGCGCGAACTGTTGATCGAGATCATCGCCGGCAAGAACGGCCCGCTCGAGGATGACACGGTCTCGACGGCGCTTCAGGAGCTATACGATCTCGGCATCAAGCCGGACTGGTGGAAGCTGGAGCCGCAGGCTTCCCCCGAGGCATGGCGGAACATCGAGGCGGTGATTGCGAAGAACGACCCGTGGTGCCGCGGCATCGTGCTGCTCGGCCTCGAAGCGCCGGCCGAGGAACTGGTGAAGGCCTTCGAGGCGACGAAGGCGGCACCGGCCGTCAAGGGCTTTGCCGTCGGCCGCACGATCTTCATCGAGGCCGCGCGCGGCTGGATGGCCGGCCGGATGGACGACGAGGCGGCGATTGCCGACATGGCCGGCCGCTTCCGGGCGCTGACCGATGCCTGGCTGAAAACACGCGGGCTATAAAAGAAAGACTTTGGGAGGAATCCAATGGGCAAGACGATCCGGCTGACGATGGCGCAGGCCGTCGCGCATTTCCTGAAGGCGCAGATGACCGTCGTGGACGGCAGGAAGGTGCCGATCTTCGCGGGCGTCTGGGCCATTTTCGGCCATGGCAACGTCGCGGGCATGGGCGAAGCGCTCTACCAGGTGCGCGAGGACCTGCCGACCTATCGCGCCCATAACGAACAGGGCATGGCGCATGCGGCCATCGCCTTCGCCAAGGCGAGCTTCCGCCAGCGCTTCATGGCCTGCACCACCTCCATCGGCCCCGGCGCGCTCAACATGGTGACCGCCGCCGGCGTCGCCCATGTCAACCGTCTGCCCGTGCTCTTCCTGCCCGGCGACATCTTCGCCAACCGCATTCCCGATCCGGTGCTCCAGCAGATCGAGGATTTCGGCGACGGCACCGTCTCGGTGAACGACGCCTTCCGCTGCGTCTCGCGCTATTTCGACCGCATCACCCGGCCGGAACAGATCATCCCTGCCCTCAAGCGGGCCATGCAGGTGCTGACCGACCCGGTCGATTGCGGCCCGGTGACGCTCTCGCTCTGCCAGGACGTGCAGGCGGAAGCCTACGACTATCCCGCCAGCTTCTTCGAGCAAAGGGTCTGGACGCAGCGCCGTCCGCGGCCCGATTCGGAAGAACTTGCCGCCGCCATCGCCACGCTGCGCAAGGCGGAAAAGCCGCTGATCATCGCCGGCGGCGGCGTCCTCTATTCGCAGGCGACGGCGGAACTCAAGGCCTTTGCCGGCATGCACGGCATCCCCGTCGCCGTCACGCAGGCCGGCAAGTCGGCCATCCCCGACGACCATCCGCTCGCCATGGGCTCCATCGGCGTCACGGGCACCTCGGCGGCCAATGCCTTTGCCGAGGAGGCGGACGTGATCCTCGCCGTCGGCACGCGCCTCCAGGACTTCACCACCGGCTCCTGGGCACTCTTCAAGAACGACGCGGTGAAAATGATCGGCCTCAACACCGCCGCCTTCGACGCCGCCAAGCATGACGGCCTGCCGCTCGTCGCCGATGCCCGCGAGGGACTCACGCTGCTTTCCGAAGCGCTCGGCGGCTGGAAGGCGCCGGCCGCGGTGGAGGCATCGGCGAAGGCCCGCAAGGACGAATGGATGGCGGCCGCCAACCGTGCGACCGCGCCCACCAATGCGTCGCTTCCCTCCGATGCGCAGGTCATCGGCGCGGTGCAGCGGAGCATCGGCGGGGATAATTCCGTCCTCGTCTGCGCGGCGGGCGGGCTTCCGGGCGAGTTGCACAAGCTCTGGCAGGCCAACCGGCCGGGCGGCTACCACATGGAATACGGCTTTTCCTGCATGGGCTACGAGATCGCAGGCGCCCTCGGCGTCAAGCTGGCGCGGCCGGAGGCGAATGTCGTCGTCATGGTCGGCGACGGTTCCTACATGATGCTCAATTCCGAGCTTTCCACCTCGATCATGCTCGGGAAAAAGCTCACCGTCGTCGTTCTCGACAACCGCGGCTACGGCTGCATCAACCGCCTGCAGATGGCGACCGGCGGAGCGAACTTCAACAACCTCCTCAAGGACGCGATGATCGAGACCATGCCGGAGATCGACTTTAGGGCGCATGCCGAGAGCATGGGCGCGGTCGCCATCAAGGTCTCCTCCATCGCCGACCTCGAAACGGCGATCCAGCAAAGCAAGGCGAACGAGCGCACCTCCGTCATCGTCATCGACACCGACCCGCTCATCACCACGCAGGACGGCGGCCACTGGTGGGACGTCGCCGTGCCCGAGGTCAGCCCGCGCGGCGAGGTCAACGCGGCGCGCGAAGCTTATGTGAAGGCACTCGAAGCCCAGCGGATCGGCTAGGACGGAGAACGGAACGGCCCCTCACCTCACTTACTCACTTACCGCTCACCTCTCTCTCCTCAACTCTCCGCCGTCATCCTCGGGCTTGACCCGAGGATCCACCTAAACGGCACGCCGGAGAGAGCGGCATGGATCCTCGGGTCAAGCCCGAGGATGACGAAAGAGAGGTAGGAGAGAGCAAGCGAGAAGCAATAATACCGGAAGGCCGTCGCCTTCCCCCAAGGAGACCACAATGAAAGCCAAACTCGGCATGTCGCCCATCGCCTGGTGGAACGACGACCTTCCCGAACTCAGCGACGACGTCTCGCTGGAGGAATGCCTGCGACAGTCCCGCAGCGCCGGCTTCACCGGCATGGAGCAGGGCCGCCGCTTCCCCTCGAGCCCTGAGGAGATGCTGCCGATCCTGCGCGCGGCCGACGTGACGCTGTGCGGCGGCTGGTTCTCCGGAACGCTGGTCGACGAGGAGCTTGCCGCCAACAAGGACCGCATCGCGCCGATGATCGAACTGTTCAAGGCGGTCGATGCGCCCTGCATCGTCTATGGCGAGGTGGGCCGGTCCATTCAGGGCGACCGCTCCAGGCCGCTTGCCACCAAGCCGCACCTTTCCGACGACGAGATGAAGGCCTATGCCCGCAAGGTCACCGAGTTCGGCGAATGGTGCGCCGATCAGGGCATGCCGCTTTCCTACCACCACCACATGGCCGCCGTGGTCGAGACGGAGCCGGAACTCGACGCCTTCATGAAGCATTCCGGCGAAGGCATTCCGCTGCTGCTCGATGCCGGGCATCTTGCCTTTGCCGGCGGCGACGTGCTGCGCGCCATCGACAAGCACCACGCCCGCATCAACCACGTCCACGTCAAGGATATCCGCAAGGCCGTGGTGGACGGCCTCGACCGCAGCCGGCAATCGTTCCTCGACGCGGTGGCGCTCGGCGCCTTTACCGTGCCGGGTGACGGCTCGCTCGATTTCGGCGCCATCGTCCAGCGCTTCGCCGATCACGGCTACGAGGGCTGGTTCGTCGTGGAAGCCGAGCAGGACCCGCGTAAAGCGCCCCCGCAGAAGATGGCCGAGATCGGCCACAAGGAACTGATGCGCGTCATGACGGCCGCAGGCTATACCGTGGAGACGGAAGGTTTTCCGAAGGCATAAGGAGACACCATGCCCAAGCTCATCGTCAAACCCGAGGGCACGCACGGCCGCGTCAGCCATGTGACGCCGGAAAGCGCCGGCTGGACCTATGTCGGCTTCGACGTCCACCGCATGAAGCCGGGCGAGATCGTCGCCGCAGAGACGGGAAGCCGCGAGGTCTGCCTCGTGTGGATTTCCGGCAAGGGCAAGGCGACGGCGTCGGGCAAGGATTTCGGCATCCTCGGCGAGCGCATGAGCCCGTTCGAGGGCGCGCCGCACGCGCTCTACGTGCCGGCCGGCTCCAACTGGTCGGTGACGGCGGAGACCGATCTGGAGCTCGCCGTCTGCTCGGCGCCCGGCGGCGGCGACTACAGGGCCAGGGCCATCCCGCCCGGCACGCACCCGAAGCTGACGCGCGGCAAGGGCTCGAACGTCCGCCACGTCCACAACATCATGCCGGAGGACGACAATGCGGCCCATTCGCTGCTAGTCGTCGAGGTGATCACGCCGAACGGCAACACCTCCTCCTATCCCTCGCACAAGCACGACCGGGACGATCTGCCGAACGAGAGCCTGCTGGAAGAGACCTATTACCACCGCCTCAACCCGCCGCAGGGCTTTGCCTTCCAGCGCGTCTACACCGACGACCGCTCGCTCGACGAGGCGATGGCCGTGGAGGACGGCGACGTGACGCTGGTGCCGAAAGGCTACCACCCCTGCGCCACCATCCACGGCTACGACCTCTACTATCTCAACGTAATGGCCGGGCCGAAGCGGGTGTGGAAGTTCCACAATGCGAAGGAGCACGAGTGGCTGCTGGGATGAGTGGACGCGAGATCGCGATGTGACCGCATCCTTTCGAACGGATTGGTCCGCCTTCTCCAGAAACCCGCCTATGCGGTTTGCCCCTCATCCGGCCTGCCGGCCACCTTCTCCCCGCAAGCGGGGCGAAGGGGATATGCCGCGCTGTTTTCCTCAAGCAATACCCGCTCGTGGGGCACGTCCCCTCTCCCCGCTTGCGGGGAGAGGGTTAGGGTGAGGGGCGAACGGAAAGGCATGACGCATGCCCCTACCGCTTCCACTTCCGCGTCAAACCCCATTCCTTCGCGATCTCCAGCGTCGAGGAGAACCCCGCCTCCAGCATGAACGGCTCAGCGGAGGCCGCGTAACCGCCGCCTTCGCCCGACAGAACCGGCGTGCCGTGGCCCATGCCGTCGATGGCATGGAAGGTGACGAGGGGCTTGCCGTCCTTGTCCGGCCAGATGCGGGTGCGCCGGCCCTTCAGGCGCTTTTCCACGAAGGCTTCCTTCGGCAGGCGGTAGAGGTCGCGCCATTGCTCGACGAGCGCGAGGCCGTTGGAAAGGGAGACGGTCTCGTCCGTCGTGCCGTGCCAGATGGAGATGGCGGGCTTGCGGGCGATGCGCGGGGAGACCGCGCGAACGAAGTCCGACCATTCGCGCGGGCTGCGCTGCGGGGCCTCAGCCATTGCGTCGAAGGCGCGCGTCGCGTCGCGCGCGGCGCCGAAGGGCAGGCCGGCGATGATCGCGCCGCCGGCAAAGACCTCCGGGTAATTGGCAAGCATGGCGGCGGTCATCGCCCCGCCGGCGGAAAGGCCGGTGACGAAGACGCGCTCCGGGTCGCTTGCCGCCACCTCGGCCGCATGGGCCACCATCTGGCGGATTGACATCGTCTCGCCCCGGTCGCACGTCACCTCGCTCGGGCGGAACCAGGTGAAACAGAGGCCCGGATTGTTCGCCTCGCGCTGCTGGGCATAGACGACGGCAAAGCCGCGCTCCTCGGCAAGCGAAGCCCAGCCGGCGGCCCGGTCGTAGCCTGCCGCATCTTGCTGGCAGCCATGCAGCACGAGGACGAGCGGCCGGCCGGCGGGCAGGCCGTCCGGGATATGCGCGAACATGCGCAGGGCCCCGGGATTGCTGCCGAAGCCGCCCACCTCCTCCAGCATCGAGCCGGCCGGACGCCGCCGGGCGGCGGGGACTTTGCGCTGCTGCGGGCGGAACAGGTCGCCGAGCCGCGCTTCGGCCGGCAACAGGCGCTCGACGGATCGCTTGAAGCGGTCGCGCATGGTGGGCCTCTCTTTCGTGGAATTGCTCATTGTCAGGCTACATGCCCACGGTGAACGGCGCAATCAAGGCGAAAAGGCGGGCATGGCTCATTCTTCGGATTCATGAGGGCATTCATAAATAGCCAAAGCATTCGGCCTTCGGTTTCGTTCCCGCCCTTTCGAAGAGGGGCAAGCTGATGTAGCACTTTTGCAACGACGAACCGCAACGGGAGGACACCCATGAGCGAGCACCACAGCGCCACCCCGCAGCAGGCCCGCGCCAAGATGGCGGCTTTCGACTGGGCCGATCCCTTCCTGCTGGAAGACCAGCTCACCGACGAGGAGCGCATGATCCGCGATACGGCCGCGGCCTATTGCCAGGACAAGCTCGCCTCGCGCGTGACGGAGGCCAACCGCCACGAGGTCTTCCACCGCGAGATCATGAGCGAGATGGGCGAGCTCGGCCTTCTCGGCCCGACGATCCCCGAGGAATACGGCGGCGTCGGCGCGAACTACGTCTCCTACGGCCTCGTCGCCCGCGAGGTCGAGCGCGTCGATTCGGGCTATCGCTCGGCCATGTCCGTGCAGTCCTCGCTCGTCATGCACCCGATCTTCGCCTACGGCACGGAAGAAAGCCGCAGGAAGTATCTTCCCAAGCTCGCCTCCGGCGAATGGGTCGGCTGCTTCGGCCTCACCGAGCCGGACCACGGCTCCGACCCCTCCTCCATGATCACCCGCGCAAAGAAGGTCGACGGCGGCTATCTCGTCTCGGGCGCCAAGAACTGGATCACCAATTCGCCGATCGCCGACGTCGCCGTCGTCTGGGCGAAG
>Ga0206117_101669_pt1 | contig 10453 bp, 8 predicted proteins | sample 3A5Ametagenome_FD_177997 | JGI IMG/M metagenome (GOLD analysis project Ga0206117, IMG submission 177997) | Enriched microbial communities from leaf-cutter ant dump, University of Wisconsin, Madison, United States - 3A5A | ecosystem: Environmental > Terrestrial > Nest > Insects nest > Nest dump... | reverse complement strand
CGTCGTACCAGTGGGCCAGCAGCGCACGCAGGCGCGACTTCGGCTTCGGCAGCGCATCGGCATCGTCGATGGTGAAGGCCTGGTCAGCCATATCACGCGGTCTCCTGCAAGCAAGCCATGGCGGGGTCCGAAGCGGACCCCATGTCGGGTCGGGACGCGGCCGTCGCGGCCGGCATGTCCGTTGACCCGTCGATTGTTTCGCTGTTCGTCATCCGGCCATTCGTCATCCGGATGGTGACGTCGCAGACCGACGAGACGTCGCCGTCGTGCGACACGAAGATCACGGTCCGGCCGAGGGCACGCAGCTTGCCGATGATCTCGTTGGTGAAGCGGGTGCGGAATTCGGCATCCTGGTCGGACGTCCATTCGTCGAGGATGACGACCGGCCGGCCCTCCGCCACCGCCACCGCCAGGGCGACGCGCCGGCGCTGCCCCTTCGACAGGTCGCGGTTCAGCAGCCCGTTGCCGGTGTCCGGAACCAGATGGTCGATCTTCAGATAGGCCAGCATCTCGCGGAACAGCTCGGCATCGAAGCCGGGCCCCTGCGGCAGCCGGGTGAACAGGTGATGGTCCTGGAACACGGCGCAGAACAGGTCGCGGTAGGCTTCCAGACGGTCGGTCTCCACCGGCTGGCCGTCGAGCAGCACCTGACCCTCGTCGGGACGGAACAGCAGCGGGATGACGCGCAGCAGGGTGGACTTGCCCGACCCGTTGGAGCCGACGATGCCGACCACGCTGCCCGCCGGGATGGTCAGGTCGATGGGACCGATCACGAAGGGTTCCGGCCGCAGTCCGGCGCGGTAGGCGAAGCTGACGCCGCGCAGTTCGATGCTGGAGAAGCGGCGCGGGGCGCGGGCGGTGCGCGACGGCTCGTATTCTAGAGCCGGCATGGTGCCGAGCAGGGCCGTCAGCTGTGCCGCCGCATCCTCCGCCGCCACATAGTCGGGAACGGCGTTGAGGAACTTCGACAGCGGACGGGCCAGGAACAGGATGACCGAGGTGACCAGCGGCAGCTCGGACACCGACATCGCGCCCATGCGCGGGAAGATGAAGACGAAGACCGCGGAGAAGCCGATGATGATCGTCGCGATCCAGGAGAACAGCTCGCCCAGATTGCGGCCGTGGCGGCGCTTCAGCTCTTCCCAGCGGGCGACATCCGCCTCCACGGCCTGGGTCAGCTCGTCGCGGCGCGCCTTGCCCAGCTTGACCTCGGCGTTGCCGCCGACCAGCTCGGAGAATCCCTGGAGCATCCGAAGCTCGGACTCCTTGGCGTCACCGAGCAGCGAGCGGGTCCGCTGAGCCTCACGCACGTACCAGCCACCGACCATCAGTGCGGCCACCAGCAGCAGCGTGGCGCCGACGGTGGACAGGGTCCACAGATAGAGGTAGGCGACCGCCGCCACCAGCATCATGTTGGCGGCGATGGACAGGTTGGGCAGCAATGCTGCGATCCGCTCCAGATGGTGGTTGCCGAGATCGAAGGAGCGCTTGGCCTGCAAGTCCAGGATGTCGGCGTGGCCGCCCAGCGTGACGTGGCGGAGGAAGCGCCGCCGCACCCCGGCCAGCGCGCTGAAGGCGGTCGTCAGCGTCAGGGAGACGAAGCGCTTGGCAAACGCGTAGGAGACCAGCAGCGACAGGCAGAAGATCAGGAAGGGGGTGTCCAGCACCTCGCCGCGCATCCAGCCGCTCAGTTCCGCGCTGAGGCTCATCAGGCTGATGAGGTTGGCGGTGGCGGCGACGCAGCCGGTGAGGACCAGCCGGGTCAGGATGCTGCGGTCGGCAAGGCCGATCAGCGGCAGCAGCGAGGACGGCGGTCGGCTGGGAGGGGGGCGGTTGGAGGAGGAAGTGCGCTTGGCCATCGTCCGGTCACTCCGCCAGCCAGCCGTCGAGGATGCGGGCGATGGTTCCGTTGTCGCGCAGCTTGACGAAGGCGGCTTGCAGCCGCTCCGCCTTCTCCTTGCGCGCCTTGGGCAAAGCGATGTAGCGGGGGATCAGCCCGACCGGCTTGGGCAGCACGCGCACGTCCTTCAGCCGGCCGTCCTGCTTGGCCATGTAGTTCAGCACATGCAGGTCGCCGACGATCACGTCGACCCGGCCGAGGATCAGGCGGCGGAAATTGACCACGTTGCTGCTCGACGCCACCTTCTCCAGATAGGTCGCCGCATCGAAGTCGGCGGCGTAGGAGAAGCCGTCGACCACGCCGATGCGGTAGGAGGTCAGATCCTCCAGCCGGTCGAAGGTGATGTTGGAGTCCTTGCGCACCATGAACACGGTCGTTCCGGTGCGGAACGGGCCGATCATGTTGTACTGCGCGAAGCGGGTCGGCGACGCGATGAACTGGAAGCCGATGTCCGCGGTGTTCTCGTCCATCGACTGGACCACCTCCGTCCAGGACAGCGGGCGATGGACCGGGGTGACGTTCAGTTCCTTCAGCAGCGCGTTGACGATCTCCGTGTCGATGCCGGTGCGGTTGCCGTTGAAGGAGTAGTTGTAGGGCGGAAAATGGTCCTCCGACGCGACGGTCCAATATTCGGCGCGGGCCGGAGTGCACAGCATAAGCAGCGCCAGCAGTGCCAGCAGCAATGCCGGCAGTCGCCGAAGGGCGGCAGGACGGAACATGGTCATGGCTGCGGTCACGCTTTGACCGCTTTCTTGCGGCGGCCGGTCAGCAGGATCATGACGAGGAGGGCGCCGGGCGGCGTCAGAACCACCGCCAGGAAGGCGTAAAGCAGGAAGCCGCCGCGGCGGCCGATCCCCAGAAACCCGACCAGCAGGCAGAGACCGATATAGATCAGCTCGAACACGGCGATGCTTCCTTCTTTGCCCGGCGTTCAGGCGTCAGCCGGCCTTCTGGACCGGCTGTTCGTCCATCTGCGGTGCGGCGGCCGGAGCGTCGGCGGCGGCCTCACCCTTGGCGGCCTCGAACTCCTTGCGGAAATACTCGCGCATCGCATCGATGTCGAAATCCAGCAGCGTGCCGCCGGTCTCGAAATGCTGGGCGAACACCTGGCCCAGAGCCCGGGTCGCCGCCAGCGACAGCGCCGGCATCACCGCCACGCCGAGCGCGGTGCCGATGAAGGGGACGGCCTTGACGGCGGAGCCCAGGACGCTGGAGCTGAGAGCCCCCGGCATGACGCCGCCCAGCAGGGCGCCGACGATGGCGCGGGTCCGCTCCTGCGCGAACTCGACGTCATAGAGCTTGGCGAGCTTGTGGACGAGGTTCAGCTGCGCCGCGCTGACGGCGGCGACGTCGGCGCCCGGAACGGGGATCAGCCCGAAGGCGCCCGAGGCGTAGCTGTGATACTTGATCAGGTCCTGGGCGCGCTTCTTACGGTCTACCATGATCCGAAGCCTTTCTCGGGTCGGGAAGAGTTGATCTGTGGTGGAAACTTCGGCGCGAACCACACGTTTCCGTTTGGCCGGCGCCGCCGAGCCGAGCCTTCCAGTGGAAGGCAGCAGCTGATCGTCAATTGCAGTGACAGCGATTGACAAACGAAAGGCGTTTGCTGCACAAGGCAGCGAAGAAATTAGTTAATAACAATTAAACAGAAATCTTGGCAGAAAATGCCTGCCGGTCGGTCTAAACAATACAGTCCGTTGATACAATTTTATTGATTAAAAACATGTTAAGTCACTGTTAGGGGTGTTGAGAATTTTGCAGGGACATGGATCGGCTTGTTGCGATATGTGACCAAAGTTATCATTAGCTTTTCCTGTGATGGCCGCCTCGTTCTACCTTGAGGGGAAGCGGGACGGCAAATCCAAGGCCTTCGTCGGAAGGGTCGAACGTGACCCGGTGCCAATGGACGCCGTCATGAACAGGACTGTATCGCGCACCGGCTCGCCGCCGATGGTTTGGGTCGGCAGGGCGATACGCAGCAGGGCGCCGTCGCCGTTCGTGGAGGACAACCGCCCTTTCAATAGCCGCAGCAATGCCCAGGGGCCGCGCTCGACCAGCGTCAGCGTATCGCCGGCCGCCGCTTCCGCTTCGCTCGCCATGGCGTTCTTCGGGCGATAGGGCGAACCGGCGGCCCAGCGGAAGCTGAGGAGCAACGGTTGCCCCGCTTTCCAGACCAGCGGTTCGGAGCCGGCGGAGGCGCCGACTGCGCTGGTCCCTGACCGGATCGACCAGTCGATGATGTGTTCCGACCCCAGTTCCTGAGCCCGGTTGGTACCGTAGGCGAAGCGGACACTGACCGATGCGGAACGGGAGATCGCATCGAGCAAGGGGCGCACGGACTCCATTTTTTCGAGGAAGGCCGCAATTTCAGGCGTTGCCGTCTTCATGACGGCCACCCGGTTCTCGTCGAGCTGCTCGTAGAAGCGGCGCACATCCTTGGGGTCGGCATCCGGCGCGCCGCGGGCGAGGTCGGGGCGGACGAAGGGGAAGCGTCCGGCCAGTGATTGGGAGAAAAGCGCATCGAGTTTTGCCGCCGCCGCCTCAGGCGCAGGCGTCGCAGGCTCCGCGGGAAGGATCGGCAAGGCCGGCAATGGCGGCAGCGGGGGCAGCCGGGCCGGTGTGGGAGCCTCGTAGGGCGCAGGCGGCGGGCTGGCGACCGCCACCTGCTTGGGCGGCGCTGGAACGGGTTCGAGAGCCGGCGCGGGCGACGCGGGGCGCTGCTCGACGACCGGTGCCGCCGGAGCGGGGGCCGCGGGCTTGCTTTCGGAAGCGGCGGCTTTGGCCGGCGGCGGCTCGTCCTTCGGCTTTACCGCCACGGCTGCGACCAATTGCGTCGGCAGGGTGGCGACCGCAGGGTTCAAGGCCAATGCGCCGCCCTCGCCGCTGGTCAGCAGGCGTCCGGCCGATGGGGTGTCGAGCGCCAGGACGGCGGCACGGGCCGCGGTGGCCGCGGTGGACAGCGCCTCGGTGATGCGGTCGGTGGTGTCGCGGCCGGGAAGGTCGGCCATCGCCGCCTTCTGGAGCGCCAGCTTGACGGAATCCGGCAAGCCGCGCGCAGGATCCTGCAAGGCGGCGGCAATAGGCCAGCCGGCGGCCTCGCTGACGGCATCGACCAGCCGGCCGAGGTCCGCGACATCCTCTTCGCTTGGCGATTGCGGCAGGTCGTGCAACCGGTCAGCCAATGCCTGCGCCCGCAGGCGCAGGGGATTGCGGGTGTAAAGCTCCTCGGCCAGCGGAGCGGCGAGCTGCACCGATTCCGCCCGCAGGGCGACCGCGATGGTCCTGGCATCCAGGTTGGGAAGGTCGGCGCCGGCGGCAATGCGCGTGATGAAGCCGTCCGTCGCGGCGATGGGCGGGCGCGGTACGGCGTCGTAAACGCTTTCGGCCAGCGCCGCCAACTCGTCGAACCCGCTGTTGCGGCGGAAACGGTCGTAACGCTCCAGCGCACCGCGCCGGCCGCCGATGCGGTCCAACTGGGTGGCCAACCGGCGGAAGGCCGGCAGATCCTCGACACGCCGGGGATTCATGGCCGGCGGAAGGTCTGCCAGGGCAGAGCTTGGCAGCAGGGCGTCACGGATCGGCCGCAGCACCGCCCGGCGCAGAGTGACCGAGGCGAGCCGCCGCTTGTCCTCGTCGACTCCGCTGAACAGAGACGTCGGCAGCAGGGGCGTCGCCAAGCGGTCACGCTCCATCAGGGCGGTGGCGGCGATTACACGGCCGACCATAGGGCCATCGACAAGCGCATCGCGTGACAGCAGCGCCCGCCGCAGGTCGGCAACCGGTGCCGCCACCGCAGCACTTCCGGCCGATACGCTTGCGAAGCCCTGCCATGCGGCGACCGACAGGAATGTTACGGAGGCGGCCAGCGCAGCCTGGGCGATCCGGCGATGCCGGCGGCCCTGCAGGAAAGCGGTTTCCGATGGGCGTCCATAGCCGGGTTCGGCGAAGGCACGACCGGGCAGCAGGTCGCGGGCGAAGGCCGGGCGGCGCCCCCCCGTTGCGGTCGCACAGGCGCCGGTCAGGGCGATGCCGCGCAGCGGGAAGGGCTCGGAAGCTTCGTCGCCACCCAGCGCACCGTCCAGGAACAGCGCCAGCGGATGGCGCAGCATCTCCAGCGACGCCGGGAGAAGCGGCAGACGGACGCAGGCAGCTCCGGCGGCGGTCACACCGGCGAGCGAGTCGGCCTCCAGCAGGGCGAGGTCGGATTGAATGGCGTCGAAGGCCTCCGCCACACGGGCGGGTTCGAAGGGCGCCAGCCAGTCGTGCGGGCTGGTCCATCCCAGAACGCTGTCCAGCATGGCCGCGGGAATCGTCGCGCAGAGGTCGCCGAAGCCGTCGAGGGACTCCGCGCGCACCACCGCCACATGCACCGGGCAGACCATGGCGAGATCGTCGCGGATCGCGCGCAGCCGTGCGCGCAGGGACTCCGCCCGCTTGGCCAACGCCCGGCGCGGCGCCTCGCGTTCTGCGGCGGCGCGCAGCTCGTCGGCGCCGACCAGCAGCAGAATGCCGTCCAACGGCCGGCGCATCGGCCGTTTGCGGATCGCCGCGACCAGCGATGGCCAGGACGCGTCCAGTTTCGTGCCATCGGCAGAATCGGCGCCGGCATGCAGGATCGCCGCCCCTTCGCAGAACCACCAGCAGCCGTTCTCGGTGCTGCCGTCCTCCGGCCAGCGGACATGGGTCGGGTCGGTGGCGAGCAGCGCCGGGCCGCCGACGCCGAAGGCGAGGAACCAGGGAATGTCGCCGCGCCGCAGGGGACCGCGCATCTGGCGGGCCAGAATGTCCAGCCCTTCATTGTAGGTGCGGGCCAGCGGCGGCTTGCCGGCGGCAGCCTTCGACGGCGGCGGGGCTTCCGCCCGCACATGGAGCGCCGAGGACGGCATGGGTTTGCGCGCTGGCCTTGCACGGGTTGCGGCCTTGGCGGGCTTGCGCCCGCGGCGCAGCCGGCCACGCAGCGTCGGCCAGAACGACCGGGCCACCCGATAGAGGATGTAGAGCGGCAATGCCGCCAGCAGATAGGGCAGGTAGGCGAAGACGAAGGACAGGATCCAGCCGATGGCCGAACCGATGCTGGAGATCAGGAACTCGATCGTCAGGATCAGTAGGACCATGATTGCCCCATATCCTCGACCGCGGACCGGGCGCCGCGCAGGTCACGCTGGAGATCGTTCACGGCGGTGGACCACAGCAGATGGGAAACCAGCAGGAACAGGGCCGCCACGCCGCCGACCGCCATCCACCAGCGCCGCGCCGATGGGCGGAAGCTGCCGATCACCGCACCGATCGGCGGATCGTAGGCGCGCGCGCTGGCGAGGCCGGCCTGCGGCTGCTCGGTTCCACCCTCCCTGCCGGTGACGATTCGGTGCAGCGGGGAGCGCCGCGCCGTCGCCTGGGCATCGTCGGGGAAGCCGAGGGCCAGGGCTGCCAGATAAACGGCCGCAAGCCCACGGTCTGCCTTGGCGCCCTGGCGGATCAGGTCGTCGGCCTGGACGAACAGGGTCTGCAGGGTGGCGTTCGCGCCGAACAGGCGGCCGGCGACGACAGCGTCCGCCGGCTTCACCTGGGCAAGCGCCCGGTCGGCCAGCATCGCCATTGCGAAGGCCGCCTTCACCACCACGCCATGGGCGGCTGGGCCCTGCGCGGTCGCCGAGGCGCTCATGCCGTGGAGCATGGCGACCAGCCGCTCGGCCACTGACCCGGCCGGGGTCTGGTCCTGCGCGCAGGCGGCCAGCAGGTCGGCGTGGAAGGCGCGGAAAAGGGCCAGGACACCCGGACCGGCGGCGCGTGCCGGGTTGGCGGCAGCAGCGACGGCAGCAGCGGGCGCGGCCGGAGGTGCGGAGGGCGAGGGGGCGGGCCGTACGGTCACGGTGCGGTGTCCTTCGGCAGCGGAGCCACGGTGAAGCCGTCGCGTTCCAGCCGGATGTCGAGCGCGCTCATGCCGTCCAGCGACTGGCGATGGACCCCCGGCATGCCGTAGCGCGCGAAGACGATGGTTGCGGTGGGAGTGGCGGCGAAAGGGGGAAGGCTGCGCAGGATCACGCTCTGGCCGGGCACCAGTTCCCAGGACGCAATGGCGATCCTCCCCGTTGCCTCGCCATTCAGGGCCGCCCGCTCGCGGAACCAGCCTGCGGCGTCGAGCGAGCCGATCCGGCGCGCCAGGGCGCTGTCGGCGACCCGGACGACATCGACGGCCACAGGACGCCGGCCGTTGGCCTCGGCATCGGCGACGATGCGGAGCACCGGCGTTCCATCTTTCCCGCCATCCGTGAAGCGCTGGACGGAGGCGTCGGCGGCACAGCCGGCGAGCAGCAGGGCGATTGTCGGGGCCAGACGCTTCATGGTCAGCCGCCCGCCCCGCCGGCGCAGACATAGCCGGCCGGCGTGTGGCGGTACCAGTTGCCGGCCGCTCCGGTGCAGGGCGCCAGCACCCGGTCGTTCTGCTGCGGGGCGGCCGGCTCGGCTGCCGGAACCGGCGCGGCGCCGTCGGCGGTCCTGCCCGTCACGGGGCGGTTGGCGAGGGCGAAGGCTTCCTCGTCCTCCTCGACGATCATGACGTAGCGGGTGCGCTTGGACGGGTAGCGGATGCCGACGTCGTAATCGCCATCGGCCATCCGCTCCAGGATCGCGGCGGACTTTTCGCTGCCGAAGGGCGCGCAGGCCGACCCGGCGAGCAGGACCGGCAGCAACGTCGCCGCGGTGACGCAACAGCGGAGGCAGCGGCGGAAGGGGCGTGGCATCGGAAAGCTCCTGCTCATGCCGGAACGGTCGTGTGCGGGATGGCTGCGGTGACGACCGCCGCAGCGGCCCCTGCCTCCATCAGGTCTGGCGGGGTCGGGTCGATGCCGGCGTCGGCCAACGTCCGATAGACGGACCGCCAGACCAGTTCCGGCACGGCGAAGCTGGCATCGTGGTCCTTCACCCAGAAGAATATGTTGTACTTGCACAGCCACTGGCCGTTGACGGCACGGAAGCCGTCATAGCGGACGAAAGGCAGGCCGCCGGTGTCGCTCGGCATCACCCGGTCGGTGGCGCGCAATGCCGTGGTCAGCAGGCCGCCCATGTGGCCGGGGTCGTGACGCGCGTCGGCGAAATATTCCAGCTTCATCGAAACGCGCTCGACCGAGCTGAAATTGACCACGGTGGCCTCCGACACCTTGGCGTTTGGCATCGCGACAATGAAGCCGGCGGCGTTGCGCACCCGCACCGTCCGCCACGTCATGTCGACCACAACTCCGCGGACGATATCGGTGATCTGGATGCTGTCGCCGATCTGGAACGGACGTTCGATGTTGAGGATGATGCCGGAGAAGACGTTGGCGATGTTGGCCTGGATGGCGAGGCCGATGACCATGCCGACGAGGCCCGATGCCGCCAGCAGGCTGGTGATCGGCTGCTTCAGCACGAAGGCGATGATGCCGCAGCCGGCGAAGCCGAAAACGATCAGGGTGGAGAAGCGGCGGACGATGGCCGGGATGCGGCGTTGGGTGCGGATCTCCAGCGGGGTCCAGACGAAGCGTTCCATCGTGCGGTCGACCAGGATGGCCGGCACGATCCACCACAGCACGTTGATCCCGTTCACCACCATGGCGATACCGCTCGCCGGCAGCGTCGCCACCGCCTGGTCCAGCACGATGTTGCCGGCCGACATCAGCAGGAGCGGCCAGGACAGGATGCGCATGAACAGCGTCTGGATCTTCCAGAACTGGCCGCGGTCGCGCCGGTCCATGAAGGCGGCGAAGACCGCCAGCACGGCGCTGAAGATGGCGATGTAGACGAAGAAGTCGCGGTGGATGAAATCGCGTGCCGCAGGCGCGTCCGGCGTCGCCACCACGCCGAAATCGACGCGGGAGAAGTCCGGCTGCGGCCGGCCGAAGCCGACATAGTTGGGATCGCCCTCGCTGCTGACGCTGGTGACGTCCTGGGAGATCCAGGCGCGCGACAGCCGCCAGCCCGGCGACGGGGCCAGAACCCGCTTGGCGCGCAGCTGGTCGAGCAGTGTGGAGCTTTCGCTTTCGCCCTCCAGCGCCCGGCGGAAGCGGTCGGCGAGGCTGAGGTCGGCGGCCGAAGCGGTCTCTGCCGCCGCCATCGCCTTCAGCTTCTCGACGAAGTCGTTGGTGTTCACCAGCGACATGCCGAGCACGTCGGTGACGAACATCACCGTGTTCCGGTTCTGCGTCCGGTGGCGGAAGCTGACGCCGACGGAATGGCTGCCGTAGGGCGGCCGCTGGTCGGAGAAATTCAGCGAGAAGCGCCCTTCGATCCGGTAGGCGACGTAGGTGGTGACCTCGCCGCGCTCCTCGCGGTAGGGCTTGCCGAGCTCCACCGGCTTGACCGCGTTGGTGAAGACGACGTCGGCCGGGTTGAAGGCGCCGCGGTAGCGGAACCAGATGGTCAGGTTCAGCGTCGCTTCGTTGGCATCCGGGTTTAGGTCGCGGATTTCATGCAGCTGGACGCCGGTGTAGATGACGTCCGTCTTGTACATGAAGCGGTCGTTGACGTAGAGCGCCCGCCCGCGCTGCACCTCCTCCAGGAAGTTGGAGACGCCGGCCT
>Ga0206117_101667_pt1 | contig 10465 bp, 10 predicted proteins | sample 3A5Ametagenome_FD_177997 | JGI IMG/M metagenome (GOLD analysis project Ga0206117, IMG submission 177997) | Enriched microbial communities from leaf-cutter ant dump, University of Wisconsin, Madison, United States - 3A5A | ecosystem: Environmental > Terrestrial > Nest > Insects nest > Nest dump... | reverse complement strand
TCGGCGGGGGCGGCGTCGCCGTGCTGGAAAGCGACGTGATAGCGATGAACATGCTGTCCGGCGCCACCTGGACCATGTCCTTCGGCGATCTGCTGATCGTCATCGCGCTGGCGCTGCTTTTCCTGGAGATCCTGAAGGCCACCCGGCCGGGCTCGCGCGCACTCCTCGACCACATGCTGTCGATGGTGCTCTTCGTCGTCTTCCTGGTGGAATTCCTGCTGGTGCAGGGGGCGGCGACGCAGATCTTCTTCATCCTGATGCTGATCTGCTTCATCGATGTCGTCGCCGGCTTCGCCGTCTCCATCCGCACAGCGAGCCGGGACCTGTCGATCGGGCTCTAGCCCAGGTTATCGAGCCTTGTCTGCAGCGCGCGCAGCTGCTCCTTGAGCTCGTCGATGTCCTTGGCCTCGGCCTTCTTCGTCTCCTTCGGCTGCGGCGCGTTGACGAAGGGCGAGAACATCTGCATCGCCTGCTGGAACAGCTCGGTGTTGCGGCGCACCTGCTCCTCGACGAGTTGCATCGGCATCTGCAGGTTCTTGGTCAGCGGCGTGTCGCCGAAGGCCTTGTTGATCTGCTCGCGCATCTGCGCCTGCTGCTCGGCGAAGGCCTGCATGGAGTGCTCGAGGTAGCTCGGCACCACCATCTGCATCTGGTCGCCGTAATAGGAGATGAGCTGGCGCAGGAAGGAGATCGGCAAAAGCGTATTGCCGGTCTTGGATTCCTGCTCGAAGATGATCTGGGTCAGCACGGAATGGGTGATGTCATCGCCCGACTTCGCATCCTGCACGACGAAGTCCTCGCCCTTCTTGACCATCACCGCCAGGTCGTCGAGCGTGACATAGGTGCTGGTCCCGGTATTGTAGAGCCGGCGATTGGCGTATTTCTTGATGACGATCTGCCCGTCGTTCCTGGCCATCTGGGTCTCCTCGTTCCCCGTATTCCAATGTTTTTTCTGGGTTTCCCCGAGTATCCGCAAAAAACAGCGCCTGACAATCGAATTGTGCGTTGCGATGGGCGACCGCTTTGCGACGGCCCGATTAAACTTTCGCGTTACGCCTGATTACCCGTTTGACTCTCCCCGGCGGCTTTGCCAGTTTCGATTGAGGAGTATCGGCCGGCTGCGCCCTGTTGCGCCGCCGGCCCAACAAGAGGAAGCAACCATGAGCACGCCGTCCATCGTCATCGCCAGCGCTGCCCGCACGGCAGTCGGGTCCTTCAACGGCGCCTTCGCCAACACGCCCGCCCATGAACTCGGCGCGGCGGCCATCGCGGCGGTGCTGGAGCGTGCGGGCGTTTCCGCAGGCGAGGTCGACGAGGTGATCCTCGGCCAGGTGCTGCCGGCCGGCGAGGGCCAGAACCCGGCCCGCCAGGCGGCGATGAAGGCGGGCGTGCCGCAGGAAGCCACGGCCTGGGGCATGAACCAGCTCTGCGGCTCGGGGCTTCGCGCCGTGGCGCTCGGCATGCAGCAGATCGCCGCCGGCGACGCGAAGATCATCGTCGCGGGCGGCATGGAATCCATGTCGATGGCGCCGCATTGCGCGCATCTGCGCGCCGGCGTGAAGATGGGCGACTACAAGCTGATCGACACGATGATCAAGGACGGCCTGACGGACGCCTTCCACGGCTACCACATGGGCACCACCGCCGAGAACGTCGCCCGCCAGTGGCAGCTCTCGCGCGACGAGCAGGACGCCTTCGCCGTCGCCTCGCAGAACAAGGCCGAGGCCGCCCAGAAGGAAGGCCGTTTCAAGGACGAGATCGTTCCCTTCATCGTCAAGACCCGCAAGGGCGACATCACCGTCGACGCCGACGAATACATCCGCCACGGCGCCACCCTCGACGCCATGGCCAAGCTCAAGCCCGCCTTCGACAAGGAGGGCACGGTGACGGCGGCCAACGCATCGGGCATCAACGACGGCGCGGCCGCGGCACTCCTGATGACCGAGGCGGAGGCCGCGCGGCGCGGCATTCAGCCGCTCGCCCGCATCGTCTCCTGGGCGACGGCCGGCGTCGACCCGAAGATCATGGGCACCGGGCCGATCCCGGCCTCGCGCAAGGCGCTGGAGAAGGCCGGCTGGTCGGTCGGCGACCTCGACCTCGTCGAGGCGAACGAGGCCTTCGCCGCCCAGGCCTGCGCCGTCAACAAGGACCTCGGCTGGGATCCCTCCATCGTCAACGTCAACGGCGGCGCCATCGCCATCGGCCATCCGATCGGCGCGTCGGGTGCCCGCATCCTCAACACGCTGCTGTTCGAGATGAAGCGGCGCGGCGCCGCCAAGGGCCTCGCGACGCTGTGCATCGGCGGCGGCATGGGCGTGGCGCTCTGCGTCGAGCGTCTCTGAGCGAAGGCCGTCCTTCGCTTGTGCCAGGGCCCGTCGCCGCCAGGCGCCGGGCCAAAACAAAGAAAATGACGACAGGGGAGTGAAGTCCATGAGCAGGGTAGCATTGGTGACGGGCGGCTCGCGGGGGATCGGTGCGGCCATTTCGGTGGCGCTGAAGGCGGCCGGCTATACGGTGGCGGCGAACTATGCCGGCAACGACGAGGCGGCGAACGCCTTCAAGGCGGAGACCGGCATCCCGGTCTACAAGTGGGACGTGTCGAGCTACGAGAGCTGCGTCGAGGGCATCGGCCGGGTGGAGGCCGATCTCGGCCCCGTCGAGGTGCTGGTCAACAATGCCGGCATCACCCGCGACGCCATGTTCCACAAGATGACGCCCGACCAGTGGACCGCCGTCGTCAACACCAACCTCACCGGCCTGTTCAACATGACCCACCCGATCTGGTCGGGCATGCGCGACCGCAACTTCGGCCGGGTGATCAACATCTCCTCGATCAACGGCCAGAAGGGCCAGATGGGCCAGGCGAACTATTCCGCCGCCAAGGCCGGCGACCTCGGCTTCACCAAGGCGCTCGCCCAGGAGGGTGCCGCCAAGGGCATCACCGTCAACGCCATCTGCCCCGGCTATATCGGCACCGAGATGGTGCGGGCGATCCCGGAGAAGGTGCTGAACGAGCGCATCATCCCGCTGATCCCGGTCGGCCGCCTCGGCGAGCCGGAGGAGATCGCCCGCGTCGTCGTCTTCCTCGCCTCCGACGACGCCGGCTTCATCACCGGCTCGACGATCTCGGCGAACGGCGGCCAGTTCTTCGTCTGAAGAAATACATTCCCGCCCCTCGTCCGGCCCGCCGGACGGGGGCGAACCCGACAGGAGACGCGCCATGAAGCAGGAACGGCTGGACGCGGAGGCGATCCGCACGAACCTCGAAACGGTGCCAGGATGGGCGCTTGCCGGCGACGGCATCGCCATCGAGAAGACCTACCGGTTCAAGACCTTCCGCCAGGCTTTCGGCTTCATGACCGAGGCGGCGCTGGCGGCGGAGAAGTTCAACCATCATCCGGAATGGTTCAACGTCTACAACCGCGTCGACGTGCGCCTCACCAACCACGACGCCGGCGGGCTGACGGAGCTCGACTTCAAGCTCGCCGCCGCGATGGAGAAGGCGGCCGGCGCCCGTGCGGCCGGTTGACGCGGGGGCACGCCCTTCCCATATGCAGCCTGCCGGCACGAGCCGGCGCCGCCATCTAAGGGAGGCACGCATGGACGAGGTGAAGATCGGTGAAATTCTCCTGCCCGGCGACGAAGAGGAGCAGGGCCGCCGGAGCGAGCGCGTGCGCCGCCGGTTCTGGCCCGTGCTGAAGCGTGCCATGCGGCAGGTCCCCTTCGCCCGCGACCTCGTCGCCGCCTATTACTGCGCGCTCGATCCGGCGACGCCGACCAAGGTGCGCGGCATCCTGCTCGCGGCACTTGCCTATTTCGTCCTGCCGCTCGACGGCATTCCCGACATCCTCGCCTTCGTCGGCTTCACCGACGACGTGGCGGTGCTGACGGCAGCCTTCGCCGCGATCCGCGGCCATATCCGCGAGCCCCACTACCGCGCCGCCGACATCGCCATGGCGGAGGAGCCGGAGAGCCGCGCCGCGCGCTGATCGCCCGCCTGTCGCGAATTCTGTCGCGGATCGGGTCAAACTCTTGCCCGATTCTTTCCGCCTTAGTCCGCTGACGGGTTTCTATCGGACCAGCGGGGGGCTTTGGGGGCACATCGAGCCTGCGTTGACGGTTTGGTAACCTGAATTAAGTCAAAATAAATCAAATCGTGATCATGCATGGCCCGGCTCCTCCTTCGGTCGGGCATTCACTGGCAAGACAACCGGCAGGAAAACATGTTCGTAAGAAAGCTCGCAACCGCACTCGCCCTGGTCATCGCGACAGCCGGCGTGGCTTCGGCGCAGACGCCGACGCGCATTCAGCAGTTCAATGCCTGGGGCGCCTATTCGTACCAGGCCGGCAACGGCAAGGTCTGCTACGTGCTCTCCGTGCCGAAGGAGAAGGCTCCCGCCGGCGTCGACCACGGCGACATCTTCTTCCTCGTCTCGCAGCGCCCGGGCCAGAACATCAGCTACGAGCCGCAGGCGATGATGGGCTATCCGCTGCAGGAGAACTCCAAGGTCAACGTGACGATCGACGGCCGCAACTTCGTGATGTTCACGAAGGGCAATTCGGCCTGGGTCGAGAACGCCGCGGAAGAGCCGGCCCTGGTCGCCGCCATGAAGGGCGGCCGCGACATGACCGTGAAGGCGACCTCGCGGCGCGGCACCGGCACTTCCTATTCCTACTCGCTCTCCGGCATCTCGGCGGCGCTGAAGCAGATCGAAAGCTGCCGCTGAACCTTTGGGCGAAATTTTTGCACACGCACGGGCCGGCGGGCGACGCCGGCCCGTGCGCTTTTGCGGGCTACCGGCAAAACAGGTGACTCGGCCCCGGAACAATGCTAAAGGGCCGGCGATACGGGCGCGCCGCAAGGCCGGCGCATCGGGCCCGAACCGCATTTCAGAGCGAACATGATCTCTACCCGGATGCCGACCAGGGCATGCCGGAGCAGGACGAACGATGACGAGCATGGATTTTCCCGATACGGCCGCGCCGGTGAAGGCGCCGGTCGTCCGCCACCTCCCCGCCGCCGAGAAACTCTCGCTGATCGGGCTCTCGCGCGAGGAGATGGGCCGCGCGCTCGCCGAGAAGGGCGTGGCCGAACGGCGGGTGAAGATGCGCGTCAGCCAGCTCTGGCACTGGCTCTACGTGCGCGGCGTCTCCGACTTCGACCATATGACGAACGTGTCGAAGGACATGCGCGAGATGCTGAAGAAGCATTTCACCATCGCCCGTCCCGAGATCGTCGAGGAGCAGGTCTCCGGCGACGGCACGCGCAAGTGGCTGCTGCGCTTTCCCCCGCGCGGCGCCGGCCGGCCGGTCGAGATCGAGACCGTCTATATTCCGGAAGAAGGCCGCGGCACGCTCTGCATCTCCAGCCAGGTCGGCTGCACGCTCACCTGTTCCTTCTGCCACACCGGCACGCAGAAGCTGGTGCGGAATCTCACGGCGGAAGAAATCCTCGCCCAGCTGCTGCTCGCCCGAGACCGGCTCGGCGACTTCCCCGACCGCGACACGCCGGCCGGCGCCATCGTGCCTTCCGAAGGCCGGAAAGTCTCCAACATCGTCATGATGGGCATGGGCGAGCCGCTCTACAATTTCGAGAACGTCAAGCAGGCGCTGCTGATCGCCACCGATGGCGACGGCCTGTCGCTCTCCAGGCGCCGCGTGACACTCTCCACCTCGGGCATCGTCCCGGAGATCTACCGCACCGGCTCGGAGATCGGCGTGATGCTGGCGATCTCGCTGCATGCCGTGCGCGACGAGCTGCGCGACATGCTGGTGCCGATCAACAAGAAATATCCGCTGAAGGAGCTGCTCGACGCCTGCCGCGCCTATCCGAGCCTGTCGAACGCCCGCCGCATCACCTTCGAATACGTGATGCTGAAGGACGTCAACGACACGCTGGAGGATGCGAAGCTGCTGGTGAAGCTCCTCAAGGGCATCCCGGCGAAGATCAACCTCATCCCCTTCAATCCCTGGCCCGGCACCAACTACCAGTGTTCGGATTGGGAGCAGATCGAGCGCTTCGCCGACTTCATCAACCAGGCCGGCTATGCCTCGCCGATCCGCACGCCGCGCGGCCGCGACATCCTCGCCGCCTGCGGCCAGCTGAAGTCGGAATCCGAGCGCATGCGAAAGGTCGACCGCATGGCCTTCGAGGCGATGATGATCGTCGGCCACGGCGAGGACGACTGAAGCCCGGCCTCCTATCAGAAAATGTGATCGGTGAAGCGGCGCCCCGCGATTGATCCCGCCCGCGGTTTTGCCTAGAAACTGCCCGGAATTCATTCAGGGAGAACCAATCATGCGCTCACTTCTGCTCGCTTTCGCGGCAACGCTCGCGATCTCGCTGCCCGCGCAGGCCGAGGACGTCACCGTCGCCGTCACCGCCATCGTCGAGCATCCGGCGCTCGATGCCGTGCGCGACGGCGTCAAGGAGACGCTCGCCGAGGCCGGCTACAAGGAAGGCGAGAACCTCAGGTTCCTCTACGAATCCGCCCAGGGCAACCCGGCGACGGCCGCCCAGATCGCCCGCCAGTTCGCCGGCGAGGAGCCGAGCGTGATCGTGCCGATCTCGACCCCGTCGGCCCAGGCCGTCGTCTCGGCGACGAAGGACATCCCGGTCGTCTTCACCGCTGTCTCAGACCCGCTCGGCGCGCAGCTCGTGGGCGACATGGACAAGCCCGGCGGCAACGTCACCGGCCTGTCCGACATGTCGCCGGTCGCCGAGCACATCGCGCTGATCAAGGAGATCCTGCCCGAAGCGAAGACCATCGGCTACCTCTACAATTCCGGCGAGGCGAACTCCGTCTCGCTGCTCGAAGTGCTGAAGGCCGAGGCCGAGAAGGCCGGCCTTGCCGTCGTCGAATCCGCCGCCACCAAGTCGGCCGAGGTGCAGGGTGCCGCCCGCGCGCTGGTCGGCCGCGCCGACGCCATCTACGTGCCGACGGACAATACCATCGTCTCGGCGCTCGAAGGTGCGGTCGCCGTCGCCGAGGAGGCGCAGCTCCCGCTCTTCACCGCCGACACGGACTCCGTCTCGCGCGGCGCGCTCGCCGCGCTGGGCTTCAACTATTTCGACGTCGGCAAGCAGACGGGCGAGGTCGTCGTGCGCATCCTCAAGGGCGAGAACCCGGGCGACATCGCCGTGAAGGTCGCCGCCGGCACGGACCTCGTCGTCAACAAGGCCGCCGCCGCCAAGATGGGCGTCGAGGTGCCGGAAAGCGTGCTGTCCCGCGCCACCCGCGTGATCGAATAAGCGCAGCCGCGCCCCCGATGCGACCTTGATCGGCCGCCGCCGGCTTGCCCGGCGGCGGCCGATCCGTTAAAGCCCCTGCGATCGAACGAAGGGAAGCCGAACCGTGAGCCTGATTGCCTTCTGGGGTGCCGTCGAACTGGGGCTGGTCTTCGCCTTCGTGGCGATCGGCGTCTACCTGACCTTCCGCGTGCTCGACTTTCCCGACCTCACCGTCGACGGCTCCTTTCCGCTGGGGGCCGCGGTCGCGGCGGTGCTGATCATCGCCGGCCTCAACCCGTGGCTCGCCGCGGCCGTCGCCATGGCGGCAGGCGCCGTCGCCGGGCTGGTGACGGCACTGCTCAACGTGCGCTTCCGCATCCTCCACCTGCTCGCCTCGATCCTGACGATGATCGCGCTCTTCTCGGTCAATCTGCGCGTCATGGGCAAGCCGAACGTCGCGCTGATCAATGCCGAGACGATGATCAGCCCGTTCTTCGGCCTGGGGCTTCGCGATTTCTATGTCCGCCCGCTCTTCGTCGGCGTGCTCGTCGTCGTCGCCGTCGTCGTCGTCTGGCGCTTCCTCGAAAGCGACGCGGGCCTCTCCATGCGGGCGACCGGCGCGAACCCGCGCATGGCGCGCGCGCAAGGGGTCGACACCGACCGGCAGATCTATCTCGGCATCGCACTCTCCAACGCGCTCGTCGCGCTCGGCGGCGCGCTCTTCGCCCAGACCAACGGCTTCGCCGACGTCACCTCCGGCGTCGGCACCATCGTCGTCGGCCTTGCCGCCGTCATCATCGGCGAGACGCTGTTCGGCGCCCGCGGCATCCTCATGGCGTTGATCGGCTGCGTGCTCGGCTCGATCCTCTACCGCATCGCCATCCAGCTCGCGCTCTCCTCCGACGTGCTCGGGCTCAAGGCCTCCGACCTCAACCTCGTGACGGCGGTGCTCGTCGCCTTGGCGCTGATCCTGCCGCGCCTTCGCCGCGGGGGAGCCTCCCGATGATCTCCGTCTCCGACATCAAGGTCGTCTTCGGCCGCGGCACGCCGCTGGAGAAGAAGGCGCTGAACGGCATCAGCCTCACCATCGCCGAAGGCGAGTTCGTCACCGTCATCGGCTCGAACGGGGCGGGCAAGTCGACGCTGCTCGGCGTGCTCGCCGGCGACGTCATCGCCACCGAGGGCCGGGTGACGATCGGCACCGCCGACGTGACCCGGCAGGGCACCGCCCAGCGCGCCGGCCGCGTCGCCCGCGTCTTCCAGGACCCGCTGACGGGAAGCTGCGGCGCGCTCTCCATCGAGGAGAACCTGGCGCTCGCCGCCCGCCGCGGCGAGAAGCGCGGCCTTGCCGCAGCGCTTGGCCCCGGCCGGCGCGCCGGCTTCCGCGAGCGCATCGCCGAGCTCAACCTCGGGCTGGAAAACCGCATGGGCGACCGCATGGACCTGCTCTCCGGCGGCCAGCGCCAGGCGGTCTCGCTGGTCATGGCGACGCTCGCCGGCTCCGACGTGCTGCTGCTCGACGAGCACACCGCCGCCCTCGACCCCGGCATGGCCGAATTCATCATGACGCTGACCCAGAAGATCGTCTCCGAGCGCAGGCTGACGACGCTGATGGTGACCCATTCGATGCGCCAGGCGCTCGACTACGGCCACCGCACGGTGATGCTGCACGGCGGCGAGATCGTGCTCGACGTCGCCGGCGACAGCCGCAAGACGCTCCAGGTCGAGGACCTGATCGCCATGTTCCGCAAGATGCGCGGCCAGACGCTCGACGACGACGCGCTGTTGATCGGCTGACACAAAAACGGCGACTGCAAAAAAACTGTAGCAATCCGCGATTACCCTCCGCCCGTTTTGGGCATACCGGCTGCGCCCGCGCCGCCGCAGAGAGGACTGATCGTGATCGCCACCGCTACACTGGAGGTCGGAAGGACATTCTACCGATACGGCCGCATCCCGCTGGACAGGATCCGACCCCAGGAGGAGCCGATGCGGGCCTTCTTCGTGCGCAAGGCCCCGAAGGAGGTGCTGCTGCAATATTTCCCCGGCGAGCGCGTGCGCGCCTGCAACGGCGCGCCGTCGCGGCTGGAATTCTATACCAAGTGGATGCCGTGGCTGCTCGCCGACGCCCGCGCGCGCGTCTACTACGCCGGCAACCGGCTGCCGGAGTTCATCCGCCGCTTCTGCACGCGCCACCGCATTCCCGTCGAGGATCTGAACCTCACGCGCCCGGACATTCCGGCGGATTTCCTCACCACGCCGCCCACCGGCGCCGGCGCCGCCACGCGCGGCGAGCGCACGATCCCGACCTGGTTCCAGTCGCGCCCGACGCCGCAGACCAAGGCGGCCTTTTCCTCCGGCAAGCCGGTGTTCCTCTACGTGCCGTGGATCGCCGAGCACGGCGACGCGCTCATCAGCCGCATCGAGAGCGACGGCTACGAGCTCGTCCCCTTCGACATGATGAAGGACGTCGACAACAACGACACGCGACGCACCATCCTGCGCTTCGCCCGCTCCAATCCCGACCTCTACCGCCAGATGGTGATCCGCCGCCTCGTGCCGATCCGCGCGACCGTCGCCGGCGTCATCGTCACCTTCGACTGGGCGCCGGTGATGCGCATCATCGTCGGCGTCTGCCGCGAGCTCGGCATCCCGACGATCCTCATCCCGCACGAATCGGTGTTCGTCGACCGCGACAAGTATTACTGGGACCCGACCAGCCAGGCCTCCGTGCCGGTCTCCGACATGACGCTCGGCTGGGGCGACCTGCAGAAGGACATCTTCGTCGAGCGCGGCTATCCGGCCGAACGCTTCACCGCCGTCGGCGCACCGAAGTTCGACGCCTATTTCGACTACAGGCCGATGCTGACGCGCCGGCAGTTCTGCACGCTGTTCGGCCTCGATGCCGACAGGAAGATCATCCTCTTCGCCTCCCAGCCGCTCGACTCGCAGCTCGACACGACGGTCGCGCGCAATTCGCAGCGCGCCGCCATCACCGACCTTCTCGCCTATTGCGAGGAGAACGACGCGCAGCTCATCGTCCGCCTGCCGCCCTCCAAGGACGATATCCTCGGCCTAGTGCTGCGCAACGCGCTGCTGCGCTCGGCGCACGGCGCCTATGACGATGCGACCTGCTATCTCGTCGGCCCCGAGGAGGCGCTGTTCCACTGCGATGTGGTCACGTCGGTCAACAGCACGATGCTGTTCGAGGGCCTGCTGATCGGCCGCCACGCG
>Ga0206117_101665_pt1 | contig 10470 bp, 12 predicted proteins | sample 3A5Ametagenome_FD_177997 | JGI IMG/M metagenome (GOLD analysis project Ga0206117, IMG submission 177997) | Enriched microbial communities from leaf-cutter ant dump, University of Wisconsin, Madison, United States - 3A5A | ecosystem: Environmental > Terrestrial > Nest > Insects nest > Nest dump... | reverse complement strand
AGCGGATCGGCGATGCCGGTCTTGATGCCGGGGTTGCGTTCCTTCAGCGCCATGTGGATGCCCGCCAGCGTGCCGCCCGACCCCACCGCGCAGATGAAGCCGTCGACCTTACCGTCGGTCTGGGTCCAGATTTCCGGCCCGGTGGTATCGTAGTGCGCCTTGCGGTTGGCCGTGTTGTCGAACTGGTTGGCCCAGATCGCGCCGTTGGGTTCCGAGGCCGCCAGTTCCTCGGCCAGTCGGCCGGAATAGCGGACGTAATTGTTGGGATCCTTGTAGGGCGCTGCCGGCACCAGGCGAAGGTCGGCGCCGCACAGGCGCAGCATGTCCTTCTTCTCCTGGCTCTGGGTTTCCGGCATCACGATGACGGTGCGGAAGCCCAGGGCATTGCCGACCAGGGCCAGGCCGATGCCGGTATTGCCCGCCGTGCCTTCGACGATGACGCCGCCGGGCTTCAGCTGGCCGCGGTCGACCGCGTCGCGCACGATGCCCAATGCCGCGCGGTCCTTGACCGAGCCGCCGGGATTGAGGAATTCGGCCTTGCCGAGAATTGTACAGCCGGTCTCTTCCGAGGCGCGGCGGAGCTTGATCAGCGGCGTGTTGCCGATAGCGTCGAGGAAGCCGTTGCGATAGTCCATGACCTGATCTAACGGGCTCGCCCCGCCGCGGTCAAGCCGCCCGGAATTCTACAGCAGGATCAGGCCAAAATCCCCGACGAGGCGGAAACCGAGGCTGAGATAGGCGCGCCGCGCCGGATGGTTGCCGGTCCCGGTGAACAGCACCGCGCGCTGGGCGCCGCGGCGGGCCGCCTCGGCCATGGCGCCGGCCACGACGCGGCGGGCATTGCCCTGGCCACGCCGCTCGGGCGGGGTATAGACCCCGCCGATCTGCACCCGGTCGGCCAGGACGGCATTGTAGGCGCAATAGGCCAGCGGCCGGTCGCTTTCGTCGACCACGACGAAATCATGCGCCTCGCCGTGGCGCAGGGTGATCTCCTCGGCCGTCGCGGCGGCCAGCGCCTCGGACGGTTCGGCGTTGTAGGATTCGATGTGGTAGGCGATGCGCCATTCGGTCAGCAGCGCCAGTTCGTCGAGTCGCGGCGCGCGTACGCCGCGGCCGTCGGGTGGGGGCGGGGTCATGGCGGCCAGGTCGCAGCCGAACAGTTCCTCGCGCTCGACGAACCGGGGCGCGCGCAGGTCCAGCCCCAGCGCGCTGCGCACCCGCAGGACCTGGTCCAGCGGCCCGGTCATGCCGACGATGCCGCGTCGGGGTTCGATCGCGTCCAGGGCGGCGGCCAGCGCCTCGGCCGCCATCGGGGCCTGGACCGCCAGCATGCCGTTCCAGAACTGGGCGATCACCCCGGTGATGGCGTCGCCGAAACAGGCGGCGACCCAGCGCCCCTGATAGGCATCGGCACCGTCGACCAGTCCGGCCGCGATCAGGTTCGACCGCAGGAACATCGAAGAATCGGCATGGCCGGCCAGGAAGCGGCCGACCGCTTCCTCGTCGCCGGGCCCCAGCTGGCGAATCGCGGTCACGGGCGCAGCCGCCGCAGGAAGGCCGGCTTGTGCCGGCGGGTCCAGTCGGCCAGGTCCCAGGCGGCATCGGTGGCCCGCAGGCCTTGCCGCGGAAAATAGGCGTCGGCGGCGACCATTCCGTCCGCGGTCGACACCCGCACCGGCAGGCGCCGGTAGCCCGGTCCCTCGTAACGGTCCAGGGCCAGCCAGTCGGCCGCGCCCAGCCCCGACAGGACGCTGCCGGGCGTGACGGCGCCGGCACGCGGCACCAGGATCGGATAGCTGTCGCCGACGACGGTCAGCGCCACATGGCCATGCATCCTGGCGCGGGCATCGATCGCCGGTACCCGGCCCAGCACGGCGCGCAGGACGTCGGGGTCGCGCAGCGTGCCATAGGCAAACAGCCTGGCCCCCGCCATGGGTTCAGCCCGCGATCATCGGGCCGGCATCATCAGGCCGGGACCATGGCGATCCAGCGCCCCAGCGCCTGGCGCAGTTCGTCGATCGAGGTGACCTCGGCATCCGGCAGTTCGGTCCAGCTGCGCGGCACCTGGGCGACGTGCCGGCCGCCGCGGAAGCGGATCGCGGTCATGCCCAGTGCCTTGGCGGGGGCGATGTCGTTGTCGATGCGGTCGCCGACCATCACGCAGCGTTCGGGCGGCACGCCCAGCCCTTCGCAGGCGGCCAGGAACAGCCGGGTGTCGGGCTTGCGCAGGCCCAGCGTCGACGACACCTGGCGGAAACCGAAGAAGCCGCCCAGGCCGTAGGCGTCCAGGATGGTCAGTGTTGCCGCCGGCTGGTTGGCGACGATGCCGAGCTTGATGTCCTGGGCATAGAGCTCGGCCAGCAGTTCGGTGACGCCGTCGCGCAGCTGGAAGGTATCGCCCGAATGGGCGCGCTGGCCCAGCGCCAGCCAGATCCGCTCGGCCAGGGCGCGGTCGCCGCGGGCCAGGTTCCAGACGATCGCCTGATAGGCATTGGGGGCATAGGCGGCGACCGCCGCGTCGTTGGCCTGGGCATAACGTTCGGGCGAGACGCGCACGCTGGCCTCGGCGAACAGCGCGGTGATCTCGTGATCGACCAACTGCTCGAAGGCTTCCTCGGTATCGATCACCCCGCCGACGTCGAACAACACCGCTTCGATCAATCTCGATCCTCTTCAGCTACTGGTCGTCTGCCGCAGCCGCCTGGTCTGCCGACGAGACTTTGAGAGACTGGAATGCGCCGAGCGCCCGGGCCCTTGCCGCCTGATGATCCACGATCGGGGCCGGATAGTCACGGGGGCGCGTGACCCTGGTCCACGGTTTGTGAATGGCCGTTGCCGGCAAGTCACCTACTTCCGGCACCCAACGCCGCACGTAAGTACCGTCCGGGTCGTAGCGTTCCCCCTGCAGCACCGGATTGAAGATGCGGAAATAGGGCGCCGCATCGGCGCCCGACCCGGCCACCCATTGCCAGCTGGCGGCATTGTTGGCGTGGTCGGCGTCGACCAGATTATCCCAGAACCATGCTTCGCCGCGGCGCCAGTCGGTCAGCAGGTGCTTGACCAGGAACGACCCCGCGATCATCCGCACCCGGTTATGCATGTAGCCCGTGGCGCGCAATTCCCGCATGCCGGCATCTACCAGCGGATAGCCGGTCCGGCCGCGTGTCCAGGCCCGGAACCCTGCTTCGTCGCCGGCCCAGGGGAAGCGGTCGAAGTCGTCGCGCCAGTTGCGCGTGGCCAGGTCGGGGCTGGCCAGCAGCAGGTGATAGGAAAATTCGCGCCAGCCCAGTTCGGACAGGAATTTCGCCGCCTCGGCCGGCTGGTCGGCCTCGCGCGTGCGGATGCTGTGCCAGACCTGGCGCGGGCTGATCTCGCCCCAGGTCAGGTGCGGCGACAGCCGCGAGGTCGCATCGGCCGCCGGCAGGTCGCGCCGGAGGCTGTAGCCGCCCAGCGCCCGGTCGGCGAAATCGGCCAGCCGGTCGCGCGCCGCGGCCTCGCCCGGCGTCCAGCGGTCCCGGAGGCCCCCGGCCCAGTCGGGCGCCGACGGTGTCAGCCCCCAGCCGTCCAGGTCGTCGCCGGGGCAGGGCGGGGCGGGCTGGAATGCCGGGACCCCTTGCGGCGCCGGCGGGTCGCCCAGCGCCTGTGCCGCCCGCCAGAACGGGGTGAAGACCTTGAAGGGCGCGCCGCTGCCGGTCACCAGGCGCCGCGGGCTGAACAACAGGCTGTCGGGCGTCAGTGTCAGCGTCACCCCGCGGCCGCGCAGGGCGGGGATCAGGGTGCGGTCCCGGGCCATCGCGTCGGGTTCGGGACGGCTGTTGGCGAAGATGGCGTCGGCGCCGGTCTTGCGGACCAGGTCGGCCAGAACGGTTTCGGCCGTGCCACGGCGCAGCACCAGCGGCGCCTGGCGGGATCGCAGGTCGCGGGCCAGGGCCGTCAGGCTGTGATGCAGCCACCACCGGCTGGCACCGCCCAGGCGGCGCATGCCCGGCGCCTCGTCGTCCAGGATGAACACCGGCAGCACCGGGCGGCCATCGGCCGCTGCGGCGATCAGGGCGGGGTTGTCGTGCAGCCGCAGGTCGCGGCGGAACCACAGGATGACGGGGGCGGGCATGGACAAGGGGGCACCACGGAAAGAAGAAGGGCCGGCCCGACGATCGGACCGGCCCCGTTCTTACGGCCCGGGCGCTGGCCCGGACCAGCGTCCGCGGACGCCGGCGACGTCAGACCAGCTTGCGGGTCTGCAGCATCAGCGACGCGGCCTGGGTGCGGTTGCGCACGCCCAGCTTGCGGAACACCTGGCGCAGATGCGCCTTGATGGTGACTTCCTGCAGGTCCAGCTGGCGGGCGATGTCCTTGTTGGACAGGCCGTCGGCCACGCGCTCGAGCACTTCGCGCTCGCGACGGGTCAGGACGTGGAAGGGATCGTTGCCTGCGGCCTGCTCGCCGGCATTGGCGAACAGCACCGGCGCATCGGTCGCCGCGGTCAGTTCGGCGACACGGTCGCCGCCCAGCCCGGGCAGGTCGCGGCCGAGGATCACCAGCGAATAACGGTCGTGACGCGCCATGGCGATGGCCCGATCGAAATCGTCGGCAGCGGCGAACTCGACCTGAGGGTTCAGGGCGGCGAAGGCGGCCTTGAGGGAATCGGTGCCGCGGTCGGAACCATCAGCCAGCAAAATCTTCATCTCGACCTCCGTACAGGGATACGCCACGTAACCATGGCCTTTCGACGGAAGTTGTTAAGCAATCGGCATGCCAACCGCGCTGTGGCATTTTTTGGACCGCAGATCCCCGGTTTTCCGCCTCATGCGTTAGGCGTAGCGGCGAATGGCGCGGGACGAATTCGCGCTACGCCTTTCGTATTGCATTGCATTTCGCGAATGGGATTGCGATTCCGCTGGCGGCGCGAAGGCGGCTTACGTCGCGGAAAGGACCGCCGAAGGTCTTGAGAAAAGTCCTCGGGGGTGGGGGCGGAAGGGCGCCGTTCGTGCGGCGCCCCTCTCAGCCGGTCCTGCCGGCGCGATACCCCGCGGCTGCGGGCTGCGCCCGGTCGTCTCAGGCGGCGACGACCGTCGCCGCTTCTTCGGCCTCGGCGTCGCCGACGGCCTGAACCAGTTCGATCAGGCGTTCACGCTTCTCCGGGTCCTTGATCCGGTTGAAGGCGCGGATCAGGGTCAGGGTTTCGCGGCGGGCCAGTTCGTCGGTCTCGTCGATCTCGGCCGGCAGGGTCGGGGCCTTGACGGTCTCGGTGTCGCCGAGATCATGGAAGAACCACTGCGGCGGCACGTTCAGCGCCTGGCTCAGCGCGGCGAGGCGGGCGGCGTCGATGCGATTCGTGCCGTTCTCGTATTTCTGGACCTGCTGGAAGGTCAGGCCGATGGCGTCGGCCAACTGGCGCTGGCTCATGCCGAGCAGGATGCGCCGCTCGCGGACCTTCGCGCCGACCTTCTGGTTGAGGGGGTGTAACCGCCTGGACATGCTGTACCTCAAGTCTGTTGAAATCGGGTGGTGGTCGCTGCCCTGAGCAATGATCGATTGCACTGCAATGACTGGTCAGGGCACCGACAACCTGATGATGTAAGCCTGTGCCGAATCGGGGCGGATGCCAAGTCGATTTCTTGTGACGACGGTAATTTCCTGCAACGGAATCACAACCGAATCTTGACGGATGTAAAGAGTTCGACTTTCGAGCAATTCCTCATGGACGGTTCGCAGATCGAAACGCGTCGATTTTGCCAAAAACATGGCAAGTAGCTGAAAATAAAAATGAGTATGAAAACGAAACGGGGCTGACCTCTTATCGAGAGTCAGCCCCGTTTGTATTGGCTCCCCGGGCCGGATTCGAACCAGCGACCTAGCGGTTAACAGCCGCTTGCTCTACCGCTGAGCTACCGAGGATCGGTGCGGGCGGTTATGTAGCGCATCCGCTCCGGACTGCAAACACCTTTTTCTCCCTTCGCGACGTTTTTTTGAACGCCTGCCCGGACATCAAGGCAAAGCGCCGCACCCGCGAGGGCGGGGATGCTCGTGATTGCCCCGTGCCTGTCGTGTTATAAGCGGAAAATGCGAAGCGAATCCGGCAGAAGCGAGGGCTCGGCATGTGGACAAGAAGCAAGGTCTCGGACGGTCCGTTGATCGATCCCGACCTGCATGAGGCAAAGGACACCGAGCGGGTCGAGAAGATCCTGGCCTCGGTGTCGATGGACACCTTCCAGATCGCCCAGCGGATTCGCGAGGGGCTGACCGGCGACGTGTCGTTCCGCGACATCAACGACCAGCAGACCCGCAATTTCATCGGCAACGTGTTCGACGAGGTTCGCCGCGACGCCTATCGCGACGTCGCCGCCTCGGCCCGGCGCGTGGCGGGGCTGTGCCTGCGCGCGTCCGAGGATCTGCCCGAGGGCCATCAGCGGGTGGTGGCGAAATGCCTGGCCGACATGTTCGACCAGTTCGCCGGCCAGCTGGAACGGCGCGAACCGGCCAACGCGAACGCCAACGGCTGACGACGAACATCCAGCCATGACCGCGGCCGAACGCGAAATCAAGGCGATGCTCGCCATCATGGAGCAGCGCGGCCAGGCCATGGTCGCGCAATGCGCCGATCCGCAGGTGCGGCGCGACAACGTGGCCGGCTATCGCCAGTTCGTCGAGGACATCGAAAGTTTCCTGATGTTCATCAACATCGTCGACGAGCGCCTGCAGGAACACAAGATGGCCCGCCGGCGCGAACTGCAGCTCTATTGTTCGTCGCTGCGCTGGCAGACCTATGTCAACAAGCTGAACATCGTCGAGCGCTACGTCGATTCGCTGACCGAGGAGGGGCGTCCGCTGGTCCTCGGCGTCAAGAATTTCTACGAGGAGGAGCTGAAGGACCTCGACGCGATGGAAAGCTACCATCGGCGTTTCGGCCAGGCCCATCAGCTCGGCCCCTTCGATGCAGCCAAGCTGGAACATTGCCGCGACAAGCTGCAGTACCTGGCCAGGGAAACCGTCGATTTCGAGGAATTCGATCCGGTCGAGGCGCGCCGTGCCGAACGCGAATCGGCGCGCAACCGCCGCCGCGAGATCGAGGAGCGCAAGCTTGGCGCCGCGATGCGCGGCATCGGGGGCGGCATGGGCGGCGGCGGCATGGGCATGGCTGGCGGCATGCGGCCGGCCCCGGCCCTGAACCCGCCGTCATCGGCCCAACCGGCCCCGGCCTCGACTGCCACGCCGCTGGGCCAGGGCCGCGCCATTCCCGGCGGCGTGCAGCTGCCCGTCGTCGTCCGCTGGGGCAAGAGCTTCCTGGCCGCCGGCGCCCAGGAAGTGGTGACCGAGGCTTGCCGTATCCACCGCATCTCGACCGAGATGCTGGCCCGCAGCCTCGGCGTCTCGACCCTGACGCTGGCCATGGTGCTGCGCGGGCAGGATCCGATATCGAGCAATGCCCTGCGCAGCCTGGAAAGCTTCGTTGCCGGCAACGGCCTGCCGACCTCGCCGCTGGGCGGCGACCCGGCCGGACCTTAAGGGCCGGGCGCCAAGGTCCGCCCGAAGAAACCGACCATATCGTCGTTCAGCCGGCGATGCACCGCGACCCGGTCGACGCCGGGCGGATCGGTGCATAGCGCGGGGTTTTCGGCGGCGATGACCGGGGCGCAGGGCACCAGGAACACGTAATGCCCGGCGCCGGCGACGACCTCGTATTCCGCGGGACGGGAAAGGTTGTCGGCGATGCGCTGGGCATGCCAGGGGTGGCGCAGCAATTCATCGTTTTCTGCCCGGTACAGCCGGACGGGGACGCCGACCGGGGCGAGGCCCGCGCGGTCGAACAGGAAACCGAAACCCGGCGCCATGACGAAGGCGGCGCGGACGCGCGCGTCGTGCATCACCGGCGGCTGGGGGCTGAATGGCGGCGGTCCCGACCGGCCGCGGCAGAACAGGGTATCGGTGGCGTTGGCCTGGCAATAGGTGGCGAAGGCGGCGGGATCGGGACGTGCGCCCACCACGGTCAGCGCCGTGTAGCCGCCGGCCGAAAAGCCGGCGACGCCGATCCGGCCGGGATCGACCAGCGGGCCCAGCCGCGGATCGGCCAGGATGCCGTCGATCACCGCGGTGATGTCGGCCGCGCGGCCGTATAGCTGCCGATCGGTGCCCAGGCCGCTGTGATCGCGGAAATTGTCGCGCGGGTGTTCGACCGCGGCGGCGACGATGCCCGCCCTGGCCAGCGCTGCCAGGCTGTCGTGATGCCCGAGCCGCGTGCCGCCGGTGCCGTGCGACAGCACGACCAGGGGGTGGCGCCCGGCGGTCGGCATGGCGCCGCGCTGCGCTGCCAGATCGAAGGGGCCGACCGTCGTCTTCGCCGCCACCGACGCCTCGTCGGACGGATAGAAGACGATGACGGGCATGGGCCCGCCTTCGACCGGGTTGGTCAGGGTGATGTCGGCAAAGCCGGTGCCCGCGCGGGCGGGTGCGGCCATGGCGCAGGCAAGGGCCAGCGCCATCGCGGCCAGGCGCAATGATGTCATGGAAATTCCGGGAATGACGGGGAGGAGGACGGCGGCGGCGGAGGAAGGAGGGTCGCGGGCGGGAAGGGGGCCCGCCCGCGACCGGGTGCCGTCAGTGCTGGGCTGGGGGGATCAGCGCAGATCGCGGAACTGACGGCGCAGTTCGTAGTCGGGCGCGGTGACACGGCCTTCGAGGTTGATGATCCGGCGCTCGACGTCGCGGAAGCGCTGCCGCAGCCGGGTCAGGGTGTCGCCCGGCCGGTTCGACGCCTCGCGCCAGAATTCATCCTCGTCCGGGGCCAGCCGCCGCTGGGCCATCGGCGGTTTCTTCCCGATCGAGAAGGCCAGGACGAAATAGGCGATCAGCGTCAGCCAGTTGAACAGCACCAGCGCCACCACGGCCAGGATACGCACGAGGCCGCGATTGACCCCGAGATAGTCGGCCAGGCCGGCGCAGACGCCCATGATCCAGCCCGCTTCGGTATTGCGGTGCAGGCGGTGGGGGTTGCCAGGATAACGGTCGGTCATCGCGGTCTCCGGTCTTGGGTGTCGCCCTCGTGCACGACACGCTCGAGGGCGACGATGCGGGCTTCCAGGCGGCTGGCGACGTCGAACAGTTCAGCCAGGGTCTGTTCGTCGGCGCTGGACAGCGTGCGCTGCTGCCGCCAGCGGGTGATGAAGTGGAAGATGATCCACAGCGGCGCGACCAGTCCGAGGAAGATGCAGCCGAGGACGAATATGAAAGGGCTCATATTCAGCGTGCCGGGTTGGCGCCGCCCTGCCGCGCGGCCATCCGCGCCTTCAGTTCGGCCAGTTCGCGCTCGACCGCATCGTCGGCCTCGAGTTCGGCGAATTCCTCGGCCAGCGACTTGGTGCGGCCCAGATCATGGACTTCGACCTTGCCTTCCAGCTCGTCCAGCTTGCGCTCGACCGCCGAGAACCGCTCGAAGGCGTCGTCGATGCGGCTGTCGTGCAGCTGCGTGCGCACCTTCAGGCGGCTGGACGCGGCATCGTGGCGGGCGCGCAGCGCCTTTTCGCGATTCTTGGCCTCGTCCAGCTTGGCCTGCAGCCGCGCGATGTCCTCGCCGGTCTTGGCGACGGCGCTGTCGACCTGGGCCAGCTGGCGCTCCAGCTCGGCGACCATCTCGGCGGCACGCGCCCGAGCCAGCAGGGCGCCCTTGGCCAGATCCTCGCGGCCCTTCTCGATAGCCAGTTCGGCCTTGCGCGCCCAGTCGTCGCGGTCGGCGATGAAACTTTCGATGCGGCGCAGGATCTCCTTGCGCTCGGCGATCGTCTTGACCGCGGTCGAGCGCACCTCGACCAGCGTGTCCTCCATCTCCTGGATGATCAGCCGGACCAGCTTTTCCGGATCCTCGGCGCGGTCGAGCAGCGCGTTGAGGTTGGAATTGATGATGTCGGAAAGGCGCGAGAAAATACCCATGTCTAAACTCCCGTGGAGTGCCGATCGTTACGCTGATCCCTTCTTTGCAGTCATCGTGCCAACTATGGGTGGGCCGCTAAGTCGTTGATTCTATTGATTGGATCGGCGACGGCTTGCGGCTGATCGGTAAAAATCGCCAATATGATGGTGAAGTTTCCCAAGTAGGGGTAAAATTCACCACATGACTGCCGCCTTGCCGCCGCTGATCGGACAATCCCCCGGCTTTGCCGCGGTGCTGGACCAGGTGTCGCGTCTGGCCGCGGTGGCTCGTCCGGTCCTGGTGATCGGCGAGCGCGGTACCGGCAAGGAATTGATCGCCAACCGGCTGCATTACCTGTCGCCCCGCTGGGACCGGCCGTTCGTCACCGTCAACTGCGCGGCCCTGCCCGACAGCCTGCTGGACAGTGAATTGTTCGGCCACGAGGCCGGCGCCTTCACCGGCGCCCAGCGCCGCCGCGCCGGGCGGTTCGAGGCGGCCGACGGCGGCACGCTGTTCCTGGACGAGATCGCGACCGCGTCGTCGGCGGTGCAGGAAAAACTGCTGCG
>Ga0206117_101664_pt1 | contig 10485 bp, 10 predicted proteins | sample 3A5Ametagenome_FD_177997 | JGI IMG/M metagenome (GOLD analysis project Ga0206117, IMG submission 177997) | Enriched microbial communities from leaf-cutter ant dump, University of Wisconsin, Madison, United States - 3A5A | ecosystem: Environmental > Terrestrial > Nest > Insects nest > Nest dump... | reverse complement strand
GCGCTTCCGCGACGGCAATGCCATCCGCGGGCTGATCGTCGGGGCGATCCGCCATGCCCTCGACGGTGCCGGCCAGCGCGCCTCATCCAGCAACACGGCGGTCGCGCTGGACATGCTGGCCCGCCAGCAGGCGACATCGGCGCCGCAATTCCAGTGGCAGCCGCGCCCCGGTGGCTCCTCCTCTTCCTATGGCTCCCATGCCCTGCGCGAACAGGCGGCCGCCTATCAAGCGCCGCTCGGCATGGCGGTGACCCAGCCTTCGGCCCGGGCCGAAATGCCCGTCAACCAGGGCGCCGAGGCGGTGGCCGAGCAGCATCCGATGGGCGCGGCGCGCGCCCAGCTGCACGGCACCTATATCGTCGCCCAGACATCAGACGGCATCGTCATCGTCGACCAGCACGCCGCCCATGAGCGCCTGGTCTACGAACGGATGAAGGCCGAGATCGCCGGCCGCGGCGTCGCCCGCCAGATGCTGCTGCTGCCCGAGGTGGTCGAGCTCGATGCCGGCGATGCCGACCGGCTTGTCGCACGCGCCGACGAATTCGCCGAACTGGGCCTGGTGCTGGAAGCCTTCGGCCCCGGCGCGGTGCTGGTGCGCGAGACGCCGGCGGCCTTGGGACAAAGCGACGTGCACGGCCTGGTGCGCAACCTGGCCGACGAACTGGCCGAAATGGATCAGAGCCTGGGGCTCAAGGAACGGCTGGACCACGTCTGCGCCACCATGGCCTGCCACGGTTCGGTGCGCGCCGGGCGGCGCCTGTCGGCCGACGAGATGAACGCCCTGCTGCGCGAGATGGAGCAAGTGCCGAATTCCGGCCAGTGCAACCACGGCCGCCCGACCTATGTCACGCTCAAGCTCGGCGATATCGAGCGGCTGTTCGGGCGGAAATAACCTCAGAACCGGGTGATCACCCCGGCCTGCCAGGCCCAGCCGCGGTTGGTGCCCAGCGGGTTGCCGTTGCGGCTTTTCCAGCGTTCGTATTCGGTGCCGGCCGTCAGGCTGATGCCGGGCCCCAGTTCGTAGGAACCGCCGATCTCGACGGCGTCATATCGGTCGTGACCGGCGCCGGCCCCTGTGGTGTCCAGCGCCTCGACCTGCAGGGCGGCGTAACCGACGCCGTAGCGCCAGCGGCCGTCGGTCCGTACCAGCCCGATGTTCCAGTCGGTCTCGCGGCCCGGCACGGGCGTGGTCGCGGCACGCACCGTGCCGTGGTTGTCGGTCTTGAAGGCGCCGCCCAGGATGAAACCGGCATACCGCAATTGCCCGCCGACGTTCCAGGCCTGCTGGTTGCGGAACCGGCCGGCGCCGCTGTTCTCGACCCGCGCGGCCAGGTAGCCTGCCGACAGCGCCAGTTCGACGGTACCGATCTTGGTCAGGTAGTTGATGCCGGCCGAGATACGGTCGCCCTGCTGGCCCAGGTCGTTCGATCCCTGGAAGGCGGTGGCGATCGTGCCGGGGCAATTCTGGCTGACCGTCGGGCCGTTCTGGGTGGGGGAATCATAATCGTTGGGCGGCGGCAGGCAGCCGTCCGGCGCGTAGGACAGGCCGACCTGCACGCCGGCGATGCGCGGTGTGTAATAGACGACGCGGGCGCTTTTGGGTGAATCGACGAAGCTGGACGACCGCCGGGCCAGGGTTGCCGTCGGAATGACGAAGCCGGTGAAATCGCCGGCCGGCCGGTTGATCAGCCAGGGATCGGACGCGGTCTGGATGCCGGGCATGGCGTAATGCATCTGATAGGCCGCGCTGCGCACCCGGCCCATCTCGAAGCGCCCGAACGGGTTTTCGAGATAGACCCAGGACTGGTCGATCTGGTCGCGGCGATGGTCGTTGCCGCGCAGGATGATGCGGAACCCGACCTTCACCCCGTCGTCCAGCGCGGTATCGCCGCCGAAATCGATCCGTGCCCGGCGATAGATCGCATAGCCGCGCCGCCCGAAACCCGGCTGGCCCGGCCCGTCCATCTGGTCGCTGCCGGCCATATACCCTTCGAACGCGCCGCCGACCGTGACCCGGATCGGTTCCTCGGCATGTGCGGGCAGGGCGGCCAGCAGCAGTCCGGCAAGCAGGACGGCGGCCGTGCGGTTCATGCGTGGCGCAGGAAGACCAGCTTGGCCGCGCCGTAGACCCGCTGGTCCAGCACGGTGAAACCGGCCGGCGCGACCAGGTCGCTGCGGGCGGGGATTTCGGCCACGGCCAGCGCGCCCGGCGCCAGCCAGCCCTGGGCCGCCAGTGCCGCCAGGATGGCCGGCACCAGGCCCTCGGCATAGGGCGGATCGGTGAAGATCAGGTCGAAGGCATGCGGCGCCTTGCCCGGCTGGGTCGCGTCGCGCTGGAAGATCGCGGGGCGGTCGATCCCCATGCCCTTCGCGTTGCGTTCGATCAGCCGGCAATGGGCCGGGGCCTTTTCGATGAAGGCGACCTGGGCGGCCCCGCGCGACCAGGCTTCCAGCCCCAAGGCGCCGGTGCCGGCGCAGGCATCGAGGACCCGGGCGTCGCGCGGCCAGCCCGGCCGGTCATCGTCGGCCGGCGCCAGATCGCCATTATGGGCCAGGATCGAGAACAGCGCCTCGCGCGTGCGGTCGCTGGTCGGGCGGATCAGTTGGTCGGGGCCGGTCTCCAGCTTGCGGCCGCGGTACTTACCGCCGACGATCCGCATTGCCGGTCCGGGGTTTGGGCTTGGCGGCGGGGCGGGCGGCCGCCGGTTTCTCACGGGCTGGTTTCTCGCGGGCCGGTTTCTCGGGCGCCGGCTTGGGCTTGTCCGCGTCGGGCTTATCGGCCTTCTCGGGCTTCTTGATGCCCAACTGCTCGCGCAGCACCTTGCCCGTCACCTCGCGCACCGCGCCTTCCTCGAGCTGGCCCAGCTGGAACGGGCCATAGGCGACGCGGATCAGGCGGCTGACCGGCATGCCGAAGAATTCGAGGACCTTGCGGATTTCGCGGTTCTTGCCCTCGCGCAGGGTCATGGTCAGCCAGGCGTTCGACCCCTGGACCTTGTCGACCGTCGCCTTGATCGAGCCATAGGCGATGCCGTCGACGGTGATGCCCTGGTCCAGCCGGTCCAGCACGGTCTGGGCCGGCGCACCGTGGACACGCACGCGATAGCGGCGCAGCCAGCCGGTCGAGGGCAGTTCCAGCCGCCGGGCGATCTCGCCGTCGTTGGTCAGCAAGAGCAGCCCTTCGGAATTGTAATCCAGCCGGCCGACCGAGATGACGCGCGGCAGGCTTGCCGGCAGGCTGGCGAACACGGTGGTGCGACCCTGCGGGTCGCGATGGCTGGTCACCAGGCCCTTGGGCTTGTGATACAGCCACAGGCGGCTCGGCTCGGCCTCGGGCAGGGGCTTGCCGTTGACCGTCACGGTCTGGCCCGGCACCACGTTGTAGGCGGGCGACGACAGGACCTTGCCGTCGACCGCAACGCGGCCCTCGGCGATCAGTTTCTCGGCATCGCGGCGCGAGGCGACGCCGGCACGCGCGATGACCTTGGCGATGCGTTCGCCGTCGCGGGTCTCGCTCATGCCGCGGCACTCGCCTGGATCAGGGCCTGGTGCAGGCGCACGTCGCCCGGGTTGATCGAGAATTCCGGGTGCCACTGCACCCCGATGCAGAACCGCCGCGTCGGATCCTCGATGCCTTCGACCACGCCGTCCTCGGCCACGGCATTGACGATGCAGCCCGGGGCGGGCTGGCGGATCGCCTGGTGGTGCGCCGAATTGACCGGCAGGCGTTCGGCCCCGACGATGCGGTGCAGCAGGGTGCCGGCGGTGACCACGACGTCATGGCCCGGTTCGTTGCGCGGGTTGGGCTGTTCATGTGCCAGCCCGGCGGGGAAATCGTCGGGGATATGCTGGACCAGCGTGCCGCCCAGCACGACGTTCAGCAATTGCTCGCCGCCGCAGATGCCCAGGATCGGCATGTCGCGTTCATGGGCGCCGCGGATCAGGGCGAATTCGAATTCGGTGCGCGCCGACTTCAGCTTGACCGTGTCATGCCGGCTTTCCGCCCCGAACAGTGCGGGATCGACGTCGAAGGCGCCGCCGGTGACGATCAGCCCGTCGATCAGGTCGAGGTAGCGCCCGACCAGCGCCGGTTCATGCGGCAAGGGCAGCGGCACGCCGCCGGCCGCCGCCACCGCGTCGCAGTAGTTCTGGCGCAGGGCATACCAGGGAAATTTCGAATACCCGCCGGGCTCTTCCGAGTCGAGGGTCAGGCCGATCAGGGGCGCGCTCATGTCCAAGCGTTTACCGCGAAGGCCCGGGGCCGGCAAGCATCAGACCGAAACGGTCAGGCATCCCTCGCTCAGGCCTTCGCCCGGATACCCCCATTGGTGGCTGACCACGCGGGTCGTGCCGATCAGGTAATCGACATTGTGATGGGTATGTCCGTGCACCCACAAGGGTGGCGCGTGGCGGCGGATCAAAGCGGTCAGGTCCGAGGCGAAGGCCGGCGACAGGCTGTCGCCCCGGAAGCGCGGCGCGACCGAATCCGGTGCCGGCGCATGATGGGTGACGACGACGGTGGGGCCGTCATGCACCCGCGCCAGTTCGGCATCCAGCCAGCCGATCGCTGCGGCATGCAGGCCGGCGGCATCTTCCGGCCGGAACAGATGGCCGGCGAAGGTGATGCGCTTGTGGTCGTACATCAGCTCGGCGGCGCGCTGCTGCGTGACCGGCGCCACCGCGGGCCCGTAAAGCCGGTAATCGGTCCAGGCGGTGGCGCCCAGCAGGCGCAGGGACCGCCCGCGCACCGTCAGGGCCCAGGCATCGCCGTCCAGCAAGCGGATGCCGGTCGCGGCCGCCGTGGCGCGGAACTCGGCGATCAGCGCGGCATGGTCGTGGTTGTAGAATTCATGGTTGCCCGCGACATAGGCGACGGGCAGGCCGGCAAAGGTTTCGGCCGCCCAGCGCATGCCGCCGGTGCCCGCCGCGATGTCGCCGGCCAAGATCACGATATCGGCGCCGGCGACCGCGGCGCGGGCCGCGTCCGCGATTGCCGCCATGGCCTGGCCCGGATCCCGGCCGTTCCTTTCGGCCAGGCGGCGGCGGACGTCGAGATGCAGGTCGGACAGGATGGCGAGGCGGATGTCGATCATGGTCAGATCTTGGCCCGAAGCCCCGAGGCTGGACAAGCCGGGGCGTAGGCGGGCACAGTTTGGGTCATGACCTTTCCCGCGCCCGAACATTTCATCCGCAGGATTCCCGACGGCGACAACCGGGAGCGGCTGGTCTGCGGCGATTGCGGGTTCATCGCCTATTCCAACCCCAAGATCGTCGTGGGGTCGGTGGTCGAGGGCGATGACGGCCGCGTCCTGTTGTGCCGCCGGGCGATCGAGCCGCGCTCGGGCTTCTGGACGCTGCCGGCCGGCTATATGGAAGAACGCGAGACGACCGAGGCGGGGGCGGCGCGCGAGGCCGAGGAGGAAGCCGGGGCGATCATCGCCATCGACGGCCTGTTGGCGGTCTACAACATCCCGCGGATCAGCCAGGTGCAGTTGATCTACCGCGCCCGCCTGGCCCGGCCGGATTTCGCCGCCGGGCCGGAATCGCTCGAGGTGCGGTTGTTCGCCTGGGACGAGATCCCCTGGGGCGACCTGGCCTTTCCCAGCGTGCGCTGGGCGCTGGATGCCTGGCGCGAGGCGGCCGGCCGGCCCCTGGGGGCACCGGCCACCAATCCGCCGGGGATGTTGGGCAACTACACCGAGGGTCAGCGTAACGGCTTGTGATTTCAGGCACTTATCGCTAAATCTCAGCGATGTCCAGATCACGAGTCGGGGCCGAACGCCGGCCCTATCACCACGGTGACCTGCGCAATGCCCTGATCGGGGTGGCGCTGAAGCTTTTGGAAAACGAGGGTGTCGCCGACCTGTCGCTGCGCCGCCTGGCGCGCGAGGCCGGGGTGTCGGCCACCGCGCCCTATGCCCATTTCCCCGACCGCCAGTCGGTCCTGGCCGCGGTGGCCGAGGCGGGTTTCGCCCTGCTCGACACCGATCTCGGCCTGGCCGAGGCGGCGATGGCCGACCAGGGGCCGGCCAAGCAGTTGACCGCGCTGGGGGCGGCTTATGTCGGGTTTGCCATCGACCATCCCGCCTTGTTCCGCCTGATGTTCGGTTCGACCCTGGCCGATCTGTCGGCAGTGGCGTCGGTCCAGGAAGCGGGCCGGGCGACCTATGCCCGGATCGACGCGGCGGTGGCGCGCCTGCGACCCGAGGCCGCCGCGGCCACCGCCTGCTGGTCGCTGCTGCACGGCCTGGCCGTGCTGGTGCTGGACAACAAGCTGGGCGATGACTTCCGCGCCCGCAGCGAACTGGTCGAAGGCTCGCTGGCTTATCTGATCGCCGGCCTTACCGCTGCTTGAGGCGGTCGACCACGGCCAGCATGGCGTCCAGATTGGCCATGCCCAGCCGGTCGGCCCGTTCCGGCGACCATCCCGCCCGGTCGTCGGGGCTGTCGATGGTGTCCTTGAACGGCTGTTCCAGGGTCATCGCCAGGCAGCCGAAGGTTTCGGCCAGGTAGTTCGAGCATAGCGCCAGGTTGGCCTTGCCCGGCTGGGCCGCCGGATACCCCTTGGCGGTCTGGAAATCGGGGCTGGCCCGGACCAGCGCGTCGGCATAATCGAGATGCAGTTGCCGCTGCAGGTCGGTCAGCGACGGGATGCCGAAGGCGGTGACCAGGAAATTGTAGGGCAGGGCTTCGTCGCCGTGGACGTCGAGGCAGAAATCGATGCCGACGTTGCGCATCGCGTCGCGCACCAGGAACACTTCCGGGCTGCGCTCCATCGTGGCGATGCCCCATTCGCGGTTCAGGTCGGCGCCCGCCGCATTGGTGCGCAGATGGCCGCGGCGCGACCCGTCGGGGTTCATGTTGGGCACCACATGGAACGTCGCCTTCGACCGCAGGACGCGGGCCACGGGGTCGGCCTGATCCAGCAGGCGGCGCATGAACCCTTCCATCCACCACGACGCCATCGTCTCGCCGGGATGCTGGCGGGCGATGACCCACAGGTTGGGTTTGTCGGCCGATACGTCGCCGACGCGCAGATAGTCGAGGTCCTGGCCGTCCAGCGTCGAACCCAGCACGCTGAGTTCCACGCCCGGGCGCGCGGCCCAACCGGCGACGGCGTCGGCATGGCGTTCGCGCGAATAGGGCGCGAAATAGGCGAAATAGACCTGATCGGCGCCCGGGCGATGGCGGATGGTCAGGACACCGTCGGCATAGGACGTGTCGACCCGGAACCAGTCGCGCCGGTCGTAGGAGGCGACGGCCCGATACCCCTCCCATCCGCCGGGATAGGAACTGCCGCCGGCATTGGTCAGATGCAGCGTGCAATCCCGGTGCCGGGCGCCGGTCAGCCGGAAATAGAACCATTGCCGGAAATCGGCCTGGCCGTCGGGGCGGATCGCCAGCCTGATGTCGGCCGGATCGTCACAGGCCAGGGTTTCGATGTTGCCGCCGTCGAAGGTCGCGGAAATCTTCACTGGGATCGATCCTTCAGCCCGCGGTTTCGGGCGGCATGTGGCGCTTGATCAGCGGCATCTGGGCAATGCCGAAGGCTAGCGTCAGCGGCATGATCCCGAACAGCTTGAACGAGATCCAGAATTCGGTCGAAAACCCGCGCCAGACCACTTCGTTCAGGATCGCCAGCACGACAAAGAAGATCGCCCAGCGCCGGGTCAGGATTTCCCAGCCGCGATCGTCCAGCGTCAGCGCGGCACCCAGCAGCGGTTTCAGCAGCGGGCGCTTCATCACCAGCCCGCCGGCCAGGATGGCGGCGAACAGCAGGTTGACGATGGTCGGCTTCAGCTTGATGAACAGCTCGTCCTGAAGGATCAGGGTCAGCCCGCCGAAGATCACCACGAACACCGCGCCGACCAGCGGCATGATCGGCAGCTTGCGGGTCATCGCCCAGGACACGCCCAGCGCCGCGACCATCGCCACCATGAAGGCGGCGGTGGCGGTGAAGATGCCGAACTTGGCGTTGCCGACGAAAAAGACCACCAGGGGGCCCGCTTCCAGCAGCAGCTTCAGCAGGGCCCCGCCGGCCGAGGGTTCAGCCTTGGTCGGGGCGTTGTCGTTGCGGATTTCGGTCATCGTCCTCGGTCAACTCGTACCAGATCGCATTCGGATCGCGGCGGAACTGGCCGTTGCCAGCCCCAGCGCCCAGGAGAAATACCACATCGCCGTGCCTGCTTCTCAATAATTGCCGCGGCCGTCGGCGGCCACGCCGGCGGCGGTGACCTTGCCGCGCATCATGCGGTAGACCAAGGGGGTACAGGCCAGGATCAGCGGTATGAAGATCGCGGCGGCGATCAGCATGACGAACAGGGTGGGACGGCTGGCCGAGGCATCCCATACCGTCAGGCTGGAACGGGGGTCCAGGCTGGACGGCAGCAGGAACGGGAACATGCCGACCCCGGCGGTGGCGACCACGCCCGCGACACCGGTGCCCGAGGCGACCGGCGCCAGCCGCTCCAGCCGCAGATTGAGGCACAGGAACGCGATCGCTGTGCCGATGAAGCCGGCGGCGGGCGCGATGGCGAACCACGGATGGTCGGCGTAATTGGCCAGCCACGCGCCGATCTCGACCACCACGACCTTGGCCAGCGGGTTGGAGGCACCGTTGGGATCGGCCCCGCCGACGATGCGCAGCCCGGGCAGGGCCGCGGTCCAGACCCAGCCCACGGCCAGCACGACCAGTGTGACGATCGCCGCCGCCTGGCCCCATATCCGCGCGCGGTCCGCCACCCGATCGCCGGTCTTGGCCACCAGCCAGGCCGCGCCGTGCATGACCAGCATCGCCACAGACAGCATGCCGCACAATAGCGCGAAGGGGTGCAGCAGGCCGATCAGGCCGTCCGCATGGGACGCGCGCATCGTGCCGTCCAGGCGGAAGGGCACGCCGGCCAGCACATTGCCGGTGGCGATGCCGAACACCAGCGCCGCCGCCAGCCCGGCCAGGAACAGCACATGGTCCCAGCAGGCCCGCCACAGCGGATTTCCGACCTTGTTGCGGAACTTGAACCCCACGGGCCGCAGGATCAGGGCGGTCAGCACCAGGAACAGCGCGGCATGGAAGCCCGAGAAGGCGATGGCATAGACCTGGGGCCAGGCGGCGACCATCGCGCCCCCGCCCAGGACGAACCAGACCTGGCTGCCTTCCGCCGGCCGATCGACCGTGCCGATCACGACGCGCCGCTCGACATCGTTGCGGGCGACGAAGGGCAGCAGGATCGCGGTGCCGAAATCGAAGCCGTCGGTCACCGCAAAGCCGATCAGCAGTAGGCCCAGCAGCAACCACCAGATCAGGCGCAGGTCTTCATAGGACAGGGGTATGGACATCACGGCCACTCGGTTCGGCGCGTTGCAGGCGGGGCGTGTCGCGGTCCCGGGCGGATGCAACTGATCATCAGGAAGACATCGGCGACCGGCAGAGGGTGTGGGCGGCGATCATGCCGGCCGGCTTGCCGCCGTGTTTTGCCAGGTGAAGGGGAAAACAGGAAATAAGTCATAACAAGCGCGATGATCCCCAGGATCGGCAGGATGCCGATGTCGCGAGCCGGCGACGCAGCGCGGCCTCTTCCATGGATGACAATGTCGAAGGGGGGATCTCTACCACCCGGCCCGCAGACAAGGCGCCGTGGCATTCTGGCGCAGCCGCGGCAGGCATCCATTGCCGGATCGTCGATGGGCGGCGGTCGGCACGATGGGGCGTGGTCGCGCAGCCCAGGTCAGGCGATATCGCGCGCGGCGTCGTCGGCGGTGTCGCGGAAGGCCCGTTCCAGGGCCACGGCCAGGGCATCGGCGCGATAGGGCTTGGCGATGATGGCAAAGCCGTCGCGCGAGGTTTCGGCGGCCGCGGTGTTCGAGCCCGAGGCCAGCAGGATCGGCAGACCAGGGAAATGCTGGCGGACCTTGCGGGCCAGTTCCAGCCCGCCCATGCCGCCCGGCATGATCAGGTCCGAGAACAGCACGTCGAAACGCTGGCCGCCCAGCAGGACGGCAAGGGCGGTGCGCGCATCGCGCACGTGGTGGGCTTCGCAGTCCAGCATGCCCAGCGTCTTGACCGCGATGCTGGCGACGTCGTCGTCGTCCTCGACCAGCAGCACCCGGCGGCTGCGGCGCGGGGCGGCGGCAGCCTGGCCCGGCATCGGCGCCTCCTCGCCGTCATCGGCCCGCGGCAGGTGCAGGGTGACGGTGGTGCCCTGGCCGACGGTCGAGGCGATGGTGGCGAAGCCGCCTGAATCCTTGGCGAAGCCATGTACCTGGGCCAGGCCCAGCCCCGTGCCCTTGCCCACGGCCTTGGTCGTGAAGAAGGGCTCGAACACCCGTTCCAGATCCTCGGCGGCGATGCCGGTGCCGGAATCGGCAACGCTCAGCGTGACGTAGCAGCCGTTTTCCAGCCTGACGTTGTGGCCTTCGATCCGGATGATGCCGCCGTCGGGCATCGCGTCGCGGGCGTTGACGGCCAGGTTGAGCAGCGCCAGTTCC
>Ga0206117_101663_pt1 | contig 10485 bp, 14 predicted proteins | sample 3A5Ametagenome_FD_177997 | JGI IMG/M metagenome (GOLD analysis project Ga0206117, IMG submission 177997) | Enriched microbial communities from leaf-cutter ant dump, University of Wisconsin, Madison, United States - 3A5A | ecosystem: Environmental > Terrestrial > Nest > Insects nest > Nest dump... | reverse complement strand
CTCGTCTGGGCTGCCGGTCTGGCGCTGGTGGCGGTCCTGATGTGGGGCGGCGTCTTTGGCCTGACCTATGTCGAGAACACACTGTGGGGCGGTCTTCCGCTGACCATCATCCTGTCGGTGATCGGTCTGGCCGTGGCCTTCCCGGTTTCGATCCTGCTGGCGCTGGGCCGGCGGTCGAACATGCCGGCGGTGAAGGTGCTGTGCGTCACCTACATCGAGCTGATCCGCGGCGTGCCGCTGATCAGCCTGCTGTTCATGGCGTCGGTGATGCTGCCTTTGTTCCTGCCGAACGGCGTGTCCATCGACAAGCTGCTGCGTGCGCAGATCGCCTTCATCATGTTCGCCGCCGCCTATATGGCGGAAGCGATCCGCGGCGGCCTGCAGGCGATCCCGAAGGGGCAATATGAGGCGGCGGACGGGCTGGGGCTCGGCTATTGGCAGAAGATGCGCAAGATCATCCTGCCGCAGGCGCTGGCCATCGCCATCCCTCCGCTGGTGAACACCTTCATCAGCTTCTTCAAGGATACCTCGCTGGTCATCATCATCGGCCTATACGATCTGCTCGGCACGGCGAAGGCCGCGCTGTCCGATCCGTCCTGGCGCGGTTTCTACCGCGAGGCCTATCTGTTCATCGGCGTGATCTACTGGATCTTCTGCTTCAGCATGTCGAAGTACAGCCAGAAGCTCGAACGCGATCTCAATCGCGGCCACCGCCGCTGATCCTCGCCGTCAAGGGAGACACGAGAACCCATGTCCCAGGCCATGTCCCAGGCAGCCAAGCCGAAGCACGCCCTCAGCGGCGAGGAAATCATCCGCTGCACGGGCGTCAACAAGTGGTACGGCGAGTTCCACGTCCTGAAGAACATCAACCTCAGCGTCCAGAAGGGCGAGCGCATCGTCGTCTGCGGCCCGTCAGGGTCTGGCAAATCGACGATGATCCGCTGCCTGAACCGGCTTGAGGAGCATCAGAAGGGCACGATCGTCATCGACGGGATCGAGCTGACCAACAACCTGAAAAACATCGAGCTGGTCCGCCGCGAAGTCGGCATGGTGTTCCAGCACTTCAACCTGTTCCCGCACCTGACGGTGCTGGAGAACTGCACGCTCGCCCCCATCTGGGTCCGCAAGATGCCGAAGGCGGAAGCGGAAGAGCGGGCGATGAGTTACCTGAAGCGGGTGCGAATCGCCGAGCAGGCCAAGAAGTATCCCGGCCAGCTGTCGGGCGGCCAGCAGCAGCGCGTCGCCATCGCGCGGTCGCTGTGCATGAGCCCGAAAGTGATGCTGTTCGACGAGCCGACCTCCGCGCTTGACCCCGAAATGGTCAAGGAGGTGCTGGACGTGATGATCGGACTGGCCGAGGACGGCATGACCATGCTTTGCGTGACGCACGAGATGGGCTTCGCCAAGTCGGTCGCCGACCGCGTGATCTTCATGGACCGCGGCGAGATCGTGGAGCAGGACACGCCCGACGCGTTCTTCTCCAATCCGAAATCGGACCGCACACGCCTCTTCCTCAGCCAAATTCTAAACCACTGATATCGGCGGCAGGCCGGCGGTTCCATCCGGCCTGCCATCCGGAAACAAAACACCTCGACTTAGGGTGCGCGGCGCAATGTCCTGTGGCGTCGCGCGCCGGTTTGCGGTTCAATCGGTCGCCTGACGTGCTGTTCGACCGATCCGCTACCGGAGACCGAGGTTATGGACCTGCTCAGCCCCCGTCCCAGCGTTGGCCAGATCAAGCCGTACCGTCCCGCTCGCCCCCCACGCGACGGCCGCCGCTGGATCGACCTTTCGCTGACCCACAATCCGCTCGGCCCAAGCCCGCTGGCGCTGGACGCCTATTGCGAGGCGGCGACCCGCATCCACTGCTATCCCGATTGGGACCAGGAACCGCTGCGCCATGCCATCGCGCGCCGCCATTCCATCGACTTCGATCATGTCGTCTGCACCGCCGGATCGGAGGAGCTGATCCATCTGGTCGCCCAGGCCTTCGCCGGACCCGGTGACGAGGTGCTGTGCCACGAGCGCGGCTATCGCGGCTTCCTCAAGGCGATTCGCGCCGCCGGCGCCACCGCGGTCATCGCGGCGGAACGCGACATGGTGGTGGATGTCGAGGCGCTGATCGACCGCGCCAGCGAGCGCACCAGACTCTGCTTCCTCGCCAACCCCAACAACCCGACCGGCACCTACATCCCGGCCGACGCGGTGCAGCGGCTGCGCGCCGGCCTGCCGCCGCACACGCTGTTGGTGCTCGATTCGGCCTACGCCGATTACTGCCGCCTGCCGGACTACAGCGACGGGACGGAGATCGTCGAGAATTCCGACAACGTCATGCTGATCCGCACCTTCTCCAAGATGCATGGCTTGGCGGGCTTGCGGGTCGGCTGGGGTTATGGTCCGGCGACGGTGATCGAGGCGGTGAACGCCATCCGCGGCACCTTCAACGTCTCGCTGCCCGCCCAGTTGACCGCCGCCGCCGCGCTGAGCGACGCCGGGCATGAAGAGGCGACCTTCGCCCACAATGCGCAATGGCTGCCCTGGCTGTCGCGCGAACTGGAGCGGGTGGGCTTGCGCGTCTATCCCAGCGTCTGCAATTTCGTGCTGGCCCGCGTGCCGACCGATCCTTCGCTGGGCACCCAGGCGGTCATCGACCATCTCGCCCACCGCGGCATCCTGGTGAAGGCGGTGACTGAATATGGCCTGTCCGACTGCCTGCGCATTACCGTCGGCCGCGAGGAGGAGAACAAGGCGCTGGTGGTGGCGTTGGCGGAAATCCTTGGCTGACGACCGTGCAGGAATGATGCGGGCGGTCTGCAGGAATTTTCCGGGATTTTGATTCAGATCAACGAACGGCCTATGCGTTTCGACATAAGGTCCTTCTCGTCTCTAAACCTCCCTGTATCACTGAGCCGGAGCATCCGCATGGATGGCTCCGGCTTTTTCTTTTCCGGCAGGAAGATGAACGCGGTGTCGGAAAAATCGCCGGTCAGTTGACATGCATCAACGCGGGAAAGGGTCATCGGGCATAGACCTATGGCTGTCTCTAACCCTCCCTGTTTCACAGGAGGCTCCGGTTCCGGTGCCTCCTGTTTTTTTGTCCGGACTTAGGAGGGCGGACGCGAGCGGTTCCAACGCATGACCAGCCCGATCAGCGACAGCGGCACCACCACGACCGCGCCGATCAGGATGTAAGGCAGCGCCCAGCTCCCGGCATCGATAACCAGTGCCGCGATGTCCTGCACAGTCTGCCAGCTGTTCGTCAGGATGCTGGCTGGATCGATGTGCAGGAACGACAGCACGAAGCCGACGATGAAGCACAACACCAGCGTCCGAATGATCCAACCCATCAAGGCCCCACCTCACGCTCGTCATGGCGGAGCTTCCGCCTGTCAGAAGGAACGTGCCGGTCCGCAACTGGGTTCCGGCGTTCCGCGGTAGATGGGGCGCGGTGGTCGGGGTGGTCAAGGGGGGAGGTGGGCCGGCTTCCCCAACCTCACCCCGCCAGCGGAATATGATCCCCCGAGCTGCGCGGCAGCACACCGTCCAGCCGCGGGTCGCGAACCTCGCGGGCGACATGGCGGGTGGGGACGAAACCCATGCTCTGGTAGAGCGGCAGGGCCTTTGGATGGTCGAAGGTGCAGGTGTTGACGACCAGTTTCGACGCACCGCCGTCCCACGCCTTGCGGATGATGGTGTCGAGCAGCCAGGGGCCCAGCTTGTGGCCGATGAAGTCGGGGATCAGCCCGAAATAGGCGAGGTCGGTTTCCAGTGTCCGCCGGTCCAGTTCGCCGTAACCGGCGGGCGTTCCATCGACATACAGCACCCACACCTCCACCCGCGGGTCGAGGATCGAGCGCTCCAGTTCCTTGCGCGGCATGCGGCGGCGTTCGTGCCACAGCCAAGGCTCGCCCACCGTATCGTAGAGATAGCGGTAGAAGGACCAGCTCGGCGGATTCGCGCGCACCAGCGTGAGGTTGCCGGCCGGTTGACGCACCGGCGCATGGGTCGGCGCCGCCCTCATTTCCAGATAAGTGACGATCACCGGCAGATGGCCCGGCCGGCTGGCGTTGGGCATGGCGGGGCGGGTCAGGGAGAAGGGTTGGTCAGCCATTTCTGCATCATCGTGACGGGCGATCTGGCATAGCCCAACCTCTCATAGAAGGCCAGCACCCGTTGGTTGGTCTCGCGGACGAGCAGTTGGACCTTGGGCATGCCGGCCGCGGCCAGCCAGTCCTCCGCCTCCGCCACCATCCGGCGGCCGAGTCCCTTGCCCTGCAAGGCCGGATCGACGGCGACGTAGTAGATCCAGCCGCGATGTCCGTCCTGTCCGACCATGGCGGTGGCGACGAGTCTTCCAGCCTCGAAAGCGCCCAGCACCGTCGAACTGCTCTTCGACAGTGCCAGGGCAAAATCGGCCGCGGGGTCGTTCCATGGCACCACGAGCCCGCAGGCTGCCCACAGTGCGACGACGGCGTCACAGTCCTCCGCTGCGCAGGCCCTGACAGTGAAGGACTCGCTCACGGCTGCCGCGGCCCCGTCTCCAGCGGCAGATCCTCGCGCAGGCCCCATTCGGCCCAGGAACCGTCATAGATCGCCACATCCGGCTTGCCGGCGCTGGCAAGACCCAGCGCGATGACGCAGGCGGTGATACCGCTGCCGCAGGAGGCGACCACCGGACGGTCGAGGTCCAGCCCGGCCGCGCGCGCCTTCTGCACGATGATGTCCGGCGGCAGGAGGGTCTTGCTGTCGGCGTCGATCAGGTCGGTGTGGGGCAGGTTGAAGCTGCCGGGAATGCGGCCGCTGCGTCGGCCCGGCCAGGGTTCGGCAACCGCGCCTTCGAAGCGCGGCTGGGCACGCGCGTCGGTGACCTGATCGGCCTGTGCGTCGATGTTGGCGAGCACCTGATCGGCGCTGCGGATCAGGTCCGGCCGCTTGCGCGCCGTGAAGACTGCCGGCTGAACCGGAGCGGCGTCGCCCGATTCGGTCGGATGGCCTTCCGCCAGCCATTTCGGCAGGCCGCCGTCCAGAACCGCCACCCGGTCGAAGCCGAACAGGCGGAACAGCCACCAGACCCGTGCCGCGGCGGTCGCCATGCCGGCGCTGTCATACACGACGACGGTATCGCCGTCGCCGATGCCCAGCGCGCCGATTTTCGCGGCGAAGGTCTCCTCGTCCGGGACCATGTGGGGCAGGGGGGCGGTGTTCGGCGCCGCCACCTCATCGACGTCGCACAGGCGCGCGCCGGGGATGTGGGACGCCGCGAACTCCGCCCGGATGTCGCGCTTCAGGGCCGGCATGTGCCAGGACCCGTCGAGAACCTTCAGGCCCTGCCGGCCGAGATTGCGGGCCAGCCAGTCGGTGGACACGATGGGGCCGGTCAGCGCTTCAACAATGCTGTCGCTCATGCTGCGCATCCTTGAGAATAGGGGCTGTCGGGCAACGGATCGGCAAAACGGGCTCAATCCTTCAGCGCGATGACGACGCGCCGGTTCTGCTTGCCCTTGTTTTCGATCTTGGTCACCTCGATACCGCCAATCTCGCCGGTGCGGGCGACATGGGTGCCGCCGCAGGGCTGCAAATCGACCCCCTCCACATCCAGCAGGCGCACCCGGCCGCTGCCGGTCGGTGGTTTCACCGACATGGTGCGCACCAGATCGGGCTGCGCCGCCATCTCGTCGTCGGTGATCCAGCGGGTGCCGATTGGTGTATCGGCGGCGATCAGCCGGTTCACCGCCTCGGTGATGGCGTCCTTGTCCAGGGATTCGGCCGGGACGTTGAAGTCCAGCCGGCTCTTGTCCGCGCCGATCTGGCCTCCGGTCACCGAGCCCGGCACCACCGCACACAGCAGGTGCAGGGCGGTGTGCATGCGCATGTGGCGGTGGCGGCGGTCCCAATCGATCTCCGCTTCCACGGCGGTGCCGGGGCTGGGCAGTTCCTGCCCGTCATCCGGCACATGGATGACGTCGTCGGGGCCGCCGTCGCCCTTCACCGTGTCCTTGATGCGGACTTCGAAGCCGTCGAAGCGCAGGACGCCGGTGTCGCCCGGCTGGCCGCCGCCGGTCGGATAGAAGACGGTGCGGTCGAGCCGGATGCCACGCTCGTCCACCGCCGTGACGGTGGCGACGCAGTTGCGGGCGTAGGCGTCCTCACGGAATAGCGCGTCCATATCCCCCTCGAAGAGAATCAGGCCAGCCAGTCTGGCACCGGTAGATTCTTCTCACGGAGGAAGTCGGGATTGAAGAGCTTCGATTGGTAACGCTGCCCCCCGTCGCACAGGATGGTCACCACCGTGTGGCCGGGGCCGAGGTCGCGCGCCACCCGCATCGCCGCTGCGATGTTGATGCCCGAAGAACCGCCCAGCACCAGACCCTGGGTCTTGATCAGGTCGAAGACGATCGGCAGCGCCTCTTCGTCCGGAATCTGTACGGCGTCGTCGATCGGCGCGTCTTCAAGGTTGGCGGTGATGCGGCCCTGGCCGATGCCTTCGGTGATCGAACTGCCTTCCGACTTCAACTCGCCCTTGGTGTAGTAGCTGAACAGGGCGGCGCCCATCGGGTCGGCCAGCGTGATGCGGATGTTCGGGTTCCGCTCCTTCAGGGCCAGCGCGATGCCGGCCAACGTGCCGCCGCTGCCCACCGCACAGGTGAAGGCGTCGAGCTTGCCGCCGGTCTGGTCCCAGATTTCCGGGCCGGTGGTGGTGCGATGGCCTTCGCGGTTGGCGGTGTTGTCGAACTGGTTGGCCCAGACGACGCCATTCGGCTCGGTTTTCGCCAGTTCCTCGGCCAGCCGGCCGGAATAGCGGACGTAATTGTCGGGGTTGGAGTAGGGAACTGCCGGGACCAGCCGCAGGTCGGCGCCGATCAGGCGCAGCATGTCCTTCTTCTCCTGGCTCTGCGTCTCCGGCATCACGATGACGGTGCGATAGCCAAGGGCATTGCCGACCAGCGCCAGTCCGATTCCGGTGTTGCCAGCCGTGCCCTCGACGATGGTGCCGCCAGGACGCAGCAGCCCGCGATTTTCCGCGTCGCGCACGATGGCGAGAGCGGCGCGGTCCTTCACCGACCCGCCGGGGTTCAGGAACTCCGCCTTGCCCAGGATCTCGCAGCCCGTCGCCTTCGATGGCCCTTCCAGCCGAATCAACGGCGTGTTGCCGATGGCGCCGATGAAGCCGTTGCGGATGTCCAAGGCAGGTACTCCCAAAGTCAGGTGTGAATTGCTGCCGATACTATCAGGTCACGAGGCTGCGGTTTCAAGGCAGCTACTGTGAAATGCTGCATTGAACGAACGTCAGGCGTAAAATATGCGGCGGCGCGTGAGGAAGAGAAGAGTTCTCCCCGCACCCCTAGCCCTGACCAAGCCAGCGCTTGCGCAAAGACTCACGGTGACGGGCCAGCCAACCGATGGCGATGATCGCGACGGAGTTGCGCAGGCGGTTCTCGTCCATCATACGGATCGCCTCGTCAGCCGGCAGGGACATGATGCGGATGTCCTCATGTTCTTCCTCCAAGCCGCCGGTCGCGGCGAGGTTACGGCTGTCGACCCGACCGCAGAAGACGGTGACAACCTCGGTAAAGGCGCCGGGGCTGACGTAGTAATCGCAGATCGGCTCGATTTCCTGGATGGCGCAGCCAGCCTCCTCCATCGATTCGCGGCGCGCAACCTCTTCCGGACTCTCGCCTTCGCCGACCATGCCGGCGACGATCTCGGTCATCCAGGCCGGGCCGCCGGCCGCGGCGGAGCCGACGCGGAACTGCTCGATCATCACCACGCTGTCGAGATCGGGATCGTAGAGCAGGACGCCCACCGCGGCCCCGCGGTCGCACACCTCGCGCGGGGGCAGCACGTCGGTCCAGGTGCCGTCGAACTTCTTGTGGCGCAGGCGGTAGACGTCGATGGTCAGAAAGCCCTTGTAGGGGGTCTTCTTGTCGAGGATCTCGATGTCGGGATGGTTCATGATCGGCGTGGGTCCATGGATGGCTGTTTCCCACAAGGTGCTACGCCGGCACGCCATCCACAAGCACCCGGGAAGGCACCCGGCCCTTGGTGGGGCAGCTCAGGGGCAGGCATCACAGCGTCGGGTTCAGCCTGAGGAACCGCACGCGGTCGGCCGAGGTCACCGGAACCGGGGTCAGGGTGGAACCGCGCATCACCTCGAGCGGAACGACGATGCCGGCCGGCCCCAGCCCCCACAGCTTGCGGTAGAAATCCGCCAACCCGCTGAACCGCTGTCCGCCGACGCCGACGATCCAGTCGCCGGGGCGCAGGCCGGCCGACTCGGCAGGGCTGCGCGGTGATACCTTTTCGACCAGCAGCCGCCCCAACTCTTCACGCAGCGTGACACCCAGCCACGGACGGGCGGGCTCCTGCCGCCGTCCATAAGCCAGAAGGTCGGCCAGAATCGGCTCAAGCGCCGAAACGGGGACGAACATGTTGCCGGGCAGGCTGCGCCCTTCCACCGCCTCCGCCACCAGCAGAGACCCGATGCCGACCAGTCGCCCCTCACGGTTGACCAGGGCGGCGCCGTTGAACGCACGGATCGGCGGGAAGGTGAACAGCGCCTCGTCCAGCAGATATTCCCAGTAGCCGGCGAACTCGCGCTTGCCGACCACCTTCACGGCGGTGGCTGATCGATTGCCGCCGCCGCTGAGCGCCAGCAGGGTATCGCCTTCCTTCACCGCGCCTGGACCGGCCAGCCGCAGCCAGGGGGCTGAAAACCCCATTTCCGCCCGCAGCAGCCCGAAGCCGCTGACGGGATCATAGGCCACCATGTTGGCGGGATAACTGCGCCCGTCGGCTGCGATGACCTGAATCTGTGAAGCCTCCATCACCGTATAGCCGATGGTCAGGATCAGGCCGGAACCGTCGATGACGACCCCACTGCCCTCGCGATCGGTGCCCAGGGTGCGGGCGCTCTGGCTGTCGGCTGGAACCGTGGCGGTGATGCCGACGACGGAACGGACGACGCGCTCCGGATCGAGTTGCGCGGACTCCGCCGCTTTGGCCTGGACAATGCCGGGGCCCGCCAACTGCAGGCCGAGCAGGAAGAGGACGGCGGCCGCCAGATGCGGCATAACCGGTGTTGAAACGACCCGCATGAAGCCGCACTCCCGCGCAAGGCAGGGCCAAGGGTACCCCCGGCGCCGCGCGGCCCTGTCCGTCGCGACTCGGGTGACACAAGCAAGACATTGCGTTGGAGTCGCGGCTCATCAAGCCGTCATCGCACGGTTGGCCACCACAAGCGCGACCATGCCGATGGAAACATTCGGCCATCGGCCGCTGTTGTCTTCTCCTGGTCCCGAATTCCAGAGGGAAAGGAGAGAGCATGCCCATCGAAAGCGAACAGGAGCTTGAACAGGCCGTCCAGGAGTACCAACGCCTGAGCGATGCACCGGAGGGGTCCGAGGATGGACGCCGGCGCAGCGTTCTGGACGCGGACATCAAGTCGTACTACGCCAGATGCGCAGACACGATGCGGCCTGCCAAGCCGCCCTCCACCAGCTGACGGAGGGGCTGGCGGGTCCGCTCGGCCGACCGACGCAGAGCCGGCCATCAATAAGGAGAGCGGTCCGCGATGAAGCGACTCGACACCTGCTACACCTGCCGATTCTGGGAGGGGCAGGGGCTCCGCCAGCGCGGACCGAAGGGAACCTGCCGGCGCTACCCGCCGGTGGTGACCCCGCGAAGCCCGGAGGGCGACTTTCCGATCACCCTGTCCACCGACTGGTGCGGGGAATGGAAGCGGGTGGCGCTATCCGCTACAGGCGGCGACCCAACCGACCCCGACGACAGCCTCTATGACGATCTGGTGGAGTAGGGCGCCTCAACGACCGGCGCCTCACTTCCGACCGTTCAGCGCGGGTGGGGCGGGATCACCAGAACCGGGGTGTTCTCGTAGGCCTGCGGATTGCGGTCCGCGGCGGGACCGGTCCAATCGGCGCTGAAAGCCAGCAGGGCGACCAGCACGGCCGCCAGGAACAGCAGCATTGCCGTGACGCAGTCAGCCGTCCGGACTGGACGTTCATCGGGTTCGGACGAGCGGTGTCCGGTGCTGCCGACCGGTGGGGCTGAGCGGAAATGTTCGGACTGGAATGGCAGAAGCACGGCGGTCCTCCATCGGCTGGAGACGCCCGGCCCAAGGCTCGGCCCGGATTATTATCAAGTCTAACCCCGTGCAGAAGCGTGCGGCATTTCGCTTCCGGCAAGTCAGGATCGTCTTTTGGGACTAGTTCATGCCGTGGTGGACCACCGTCGGTCCTAGCCCAACTGCTTTAAACCGAATTCGGTTACTTAAGCGCCACAGTCAAGCAGCAAGCGTGCAGAAAGACAAAAAGGCCGGATGCGCTTGGCATCCGGCCTTTTCGATCTGGCTCCCGGTGCTGGACTCGAACCAGCGACAAGCGGATTAACAGTCCGCTGCTCTACCAACTGAGCTAACCGGGATCGGTGACTGACCTTTCGGCCGCCGCCGTTGTTGGCGTGGCGGGT
>Ga0206117_101661_pt1 | contig 10498 bp, 8 predicted proteins | sample 3A5Ametagenome_FD_177997 | JGI IMG/M metagenome (GOLD analysis project Ga0206117, IMG submission 177997) | Enriched microbial communities from leaf-cutter ant dump, University of Wisconsin, Madison, United States - 3A5A | ecosystem: Environmental > Terrestrial > Nest > Insects nest > Nest dump... | reverse complement strand
GACCAGTTCGCCGATGACGATCGCCAGCCCGAAGGTCACGAGGATCTGCTCGGCGTGCGGGCGCTTGTAGAAATGCTTGATCAGCCCGCGCTCCATCGCCACGCCGACGAGCAGCATGACCGGCACGGCGAGCAGCAGCGAGACGGGCACGGAATAATTGACCAGCCAGCCGCCGAAATCGCCGAACCAGGCCTGGACCAGCGGCTCGCGTATCTCGACAGGGGTACCCCAGGGCGAAAGCTGGTCCGGATCGATCGTCACGGTCTCCAGGGTCAGGAGCTGGCGGAAGGCCACGGCACAGAAGGCGCCGAGCATGAAGAGCGCGCCGTGGGCGAAATTGACGACGCCGAGCGTGCCGAACACGAGCGTCAGGCCGAGCGCGATCAGCGCATAGGCGCTGCCCTTGTCGAGCCCGTTGAGGAATTGCAGGAATAGCACTTCAAACATGGCTGGCCTCCCGGACCGCCGCATCGGGATATGATCGCGCCAGCCCTGCCGCGCCGCGGCAGGGCTGGTCGTTGAACGGGCTCAGCCTACTTGCACTGGGGAACCGGTTCCGCCGGGCCGAGGTCGCCGCCGAAGATCGCCGGGTCGTAGGTCGTCACGTCGCGGCCGACCTCCTGCACGACGTTGAGCACGTCGAACTGGCTGGTCGGGCTCTCGTTGCCGCGCACGACCAGCACCGACTTCATGCACTGGTGGTCCTCGGCCCGGTAGAGCGTGGCGCCGTTGCCCATGCCGTCGAACTCGAAGCCTTCCAGCGCCTTGATGACCTCCGGCGGATAGAAGGTGCCGGCGCGCTCGACCGCGTCCGCGTAGAGGAGCGCCTGCACATAGGCCGTGTGGGCGGCCTGCGAGGGCGGGGAGCCGTAGGCGGCGCCGAACGACTTGGTGAAGGCCTTCGAGCCGTCGTCCTGCAGGTTCCAGTGCCAGTTGGAGGTGCCGAAGATGCCCTTGATGTTCTCGCCCGCACCCTTCGCCATGAGCTCGGAGAACAGCGGCACGACGATCTCGAACTGCTTGCCGTTGGCCTGGCGGTCGCGCATGCCGAACTGGACGGCCTGGGTCAGCGAGTTGACCATGTCGTTGCCGTAGTGGTTCAGGATCAGCACGTCGGCGCCGGAATTCAGGACCGGGGTCAGGAACTGCGAGTAGTCGCCGGCGCCGAGCGGCGTGCGCACGGTCTCGACCGTCTGCCAGCCGAGCGCCTCGGTCGCGGCCTTGATCGACTCCTCCTGCGTCCAGCCCCAGGTATAGTCCGCCGTCAGGTGGTAGGCGCGGCGCTCGTTGCCGTAGTGCTCGCTCAGAATGGGCGCGATGGCGATGCCCGACTGGTAGGCGTTGAAGAAGTGACGGAAACCGTAGCGGCGCTTGTCCTTGCCGGTCGTGTCGTTGGAATGCGTCAGGCCCGCCATGAAGATGACGCCCATTTCCTGGCAGAGGCTCTGCACCGCGATCGCCTCGCCCGAGGAGGAGCCGCCGGTGATCATGATCGCGTTGTCGCGCTCGATCATGCGCGTGGCGCCGGCTCTCGCCACGTCGGAAAGCGTCTGGCTGTCGGAGGTGACGAACTGCACCTTCTTGCCGAGGATGCCGTTGCCCTTCAGCGCGGACGGCTTCAGGACGTTCAGGAGCCCGCCGTCGCCCTCGCCGTTCAGGTGCTGGATCGCCAGCTGGTAGGCCTTCTGCTCGTCGGCGCCTTCCTCGGCATAGGTGCCGGTGAGCGGAAGGTTGAGGCCGAAGGTCACGGTGCTTCCGGTCGGGTTGTTGCAGAATTCCTGCGCCCAGGCGCCCCGCGAGAAGACAAGCGGCGCGACCCCCGTGGCGAGGATCCCTGCGAGGCCGGTCTTGATGACATTGCGGCGCGTAAGGCCGCCCTTGATTGTGCTCATTGATCTCCTCCTTGATCGCGGGAGCCCGTCCCTCAACGAGGCTTGCCGCGCGAGCACTATCCGCGCCGATTAACATACTCGCAATATCTTATTGTAAGATAAGGAAAATTCTGTAAATTATTGGACTTTATCAAGTCACATTCTGTCAATGTATTGACAAGGGGGACACCGTGCGCGCACCCATCGGCCTCAGGATCAGCACCAGGCGCAAGGCGCTCTCCGTCTCGCAGGCAGCCCTTGCCCGCGCCGTCGGCGTGTCGCCGAGCTATCTCAACCTGATCGAGGCCAACAAGCGTCAGGTGGGCGGCGCATTGCTCCAGCGCATCGCCGCCGAGCTCGGCATCGAGCTGGACGAGTTGACCGGCGAGACCGAGCATCGCCTCATGCACGAGCTGGTCGAGGCCTTCGCCGACCCGGCGCTCGCCGGCAGCGGCCTGCGCCCGGACAAGGCCCGCCATCTCGTCGCGACCAGCCCCGACGTCGCCGCTGCGATCGCAAGGCTCTACCGCGCCTATACCGCGGCCATGACCAGCAGCGACGCCTATGCGGACCGGCTGCGCGCCGACCCGCTGCTCTCGCAGCTGCTCCACCAGGTTCTGTCCGGCATCACCGCCATCCGCTCGAGCGCCGAGATCCTGGATACCGTCCCGGACCTCGGCCCCGAGGACCAGGCCCGCTTCCTCGGCTCGATCAACCGCGAGACGCGCAGCCTGACTGCCGTCGCCCGCAATCTCATCGGCCAGTTCGACCAGACGTCCAGCAGCGGCAGCTTCGCCTCCGCCCGCCGCGAGGTCGACGACATGATCTTCGCCGTGCAGAACCATTTTCCCGACCTGGAGGAGGCCGCCGCCGCGGAGCGCACGCGCATCGAGGCCGAAGGCCCCTTCGGCGAGGCGACGATGTCGGAGCTCCTGGCGCGCGACCATTCCGTCACCGTGCAGCGCTCCGCCGAACCGCGCGGCGGCAAGGCGTTCGGCTATGACGCGGCGACACGCACGCTCTGGTTCCGCAACACGGTTCCCCAGTCGACCCGCCAGTTCCAGATGGCCCGCCTGATCGCCGAGCTGCACTGTCGCGCGGTGCTGGACGATGCACCGGATATGCGCCAGCTCGTCTCCCCGCTGGCGCGGCGCGGCGCCAGGCGCTATCTCGCGACCTATATCGCCGGGGCGATCCTCTTTCCGTATGAGCGTTTCGCCGCCGATGCGCGGACGCTGCGCTACGATGTCGATGCGCTCGCCGAGCGCTACAATGCAAGCTTCGAGCAGATCTCCCACCGGCTCGTCACGCTACGCCGCCCGGGTGCCGCAGGCGTGCCCTTCGGCTTTCTCAGGGCCGATCCGGCCGGCCGCCTCTCCAAGCACTTTCCCCTGCCCGGCCTCCTGCTGCCGTCCAGCGGGCATGCCTGTCCGCTCTGGGCGATCTATTCGGCCTTCCGGACGCCGGGAGAGATCGTGCGGCAGGTCGCGGGCTTTCCCGACGGTTCGCGCTTCCTGTTCGTCGCCAAGGCCGTTTCCCGCCGCAGTGCCGGCTTCGCCGATCACACGCCGCCGCATTCCGTGCTGCTGATCGCCAACATCCTGCATGCCGACGACACCGTCTACGGCGACGGGCTGAATCTGTCGGATTCGCGCTTCGACGTGCCGGTCGGGCCGACCTGTCGCCTCTGCACGCGAACGGACTGCGCCAGCCGCCAGGAGGAGCCGTGGTCGCCGGGCGGCGAGGATGCGCCTGCGACTTTAGTCGAAGTCTGACGCCCTTTCGCCGTCCCTGCGTTTGTCGCTACGCGGTTCGATGGTACAGATGACGGGAGGAATGGGGAGGATCTGGGTTTGACAACCGACATTCTCATCGCCGAGGATGAGCCGAGCATCCTCGAAGCGCTGAGTTTCGTGTTGCAGCGGGCAGGATGGACCGTGCAATCCGTGACCGATGGAGAGGCGGTCATGAATGCCGTCCGCCGCGCGCGCCCGCGTGTTCTCGTGCTCGACGTGATGATGCCGAAATGCTCCGGCTTCGAGGTGCTGAAGCAGATTCGCGCCGATGCGGCGATGCGCGACCTGCTCGTGCTCGTGCTGACGGCGAAGGGGCAGCAACAGGACAGGCGCGTGGCGGAGGAGCTGGGGGCGGACAGGTTCGTCACCAAGCCCTATTCCAATGTCGAGGTGATCGAGACCGTCCGCGAACTGCTGGAATCGCGCGCGGCGGTGAGCGGGCCGTGAGCTGCCGCAGGGCGCCATGAGCCGCCGCAAGCTCGTCGCCGCGGCGCTGTTCTTCACGCTGTCGGGCGCAATCGCCTTCCTGCCGCCCTTTGCGCTGCTGTTCAGCCGCGATATCCGCCTGGCGGGGGTTCCGCTCGAGACGGTCTATGTGTTTGCCGTGTGGACCTTTCTGATCCTCGGCGCGCGCTGGTTCAGCCGCGTCCTGCCCGACGACACGGCATCTTCCGCCGCGGAGCGACGGGACCGGCCGTCATGACGCTGACGGCCGATCTGGTCATCACCGCCTCGGTGGCCTATGTCGGCCTGCTTTTCCTCGTCGCCTTTCTCGGCGACCGGCATACGCGCCGGCGCGACGGGGGGCTCCTGCGCTCGTCCTTCGTCTACACGCTCTCCATCTCCGTCTATTGCACAAGCTGGACGTTCTACGGCGCGGTCGGTGCTGCCGCGCGCAGCGGGCTGGAATTCGTCACGATCTATCTCGGGCCGACGCTCGTCTTCATCGGCTGGTGGTTCATCCTGCGACGCCTCGTGCATATCAGCCACGACCAGCGCATCACCTCGATCGCCGACCTGCTCTCCTCCCGCTTCGGCAAGTCGAGCCCGCTCGGCGTGCTCGTCACGCTGCTCGCCGTCATCGCCATCGCCCCCTATATCGCGCTCCAGCTGAAGGCGGTGACGTCTTCCATCGAGGCGATTGCCGTGGCCTCCGAATTCGGGCGCGGCAGCCTCGAAGGCTGGGACGAGGTCGGCCTCGCCTTCGGCGTCGCCGCCTGCATGGCCGTCTTCACCATCCTGTTCGGCACCCGCAATGTCGACGCGAAGGAGCAGCATCACGGCGTCGTCGCCGCCATCGCCCTGGAAGCCGTGGTCAAGCTGACGGCGCTCGTCGCGGTCGGCATCTTCGTCATCTACGCGGCCGGCGGGCTGGAGGGCGTGTTCACCGGCGCGGCGCAGGCCGGGATCGACATCTACGGCAACGACACGTTCGGCGACCGCTGGATCGCCTCCATGCTGCTCGCCGCCGCCGCCATCATCTGCCTGCCGCGCCAGTTCCAGGTGACGGTGGTGGAGAATTCGGACGAAAGCCACCTGCGCACCGCCAGCTGGGCCTTTCCCGCCTATATGCTGGCGATGAGCCTGTTCATCGTGCCGATCGCGTTCTACGGCCTCACCATCATGCCGGCGGGCTCGAACCCGGACATGTTCACGCTCACCCTGCCGCTGGCCGCCGGCCATGACGGGCTGGCGCTCTTCGCCTTCATCGGCGGCTTTTCATCCGCGACGTCGATGATCATCCTGGAATCGATCGCGCTTTCGATCATGGTGTCGAACCATATCGTCGTGCCGCTGATGCTGCGCCTCAGCGCAGAAGGACGCATCGGCAGCGACCACGGCGTCCGGCGCCTGCTGCTCAATGCGCGGCGCGCCTCCATCGTCTTCATCCTGTTCCTCGGCTTCGGCTATTTCTACCTGACGCGCTCGTCCGACGCGCTCGCGCCGATCGGCCTCATCTCCTTTACAGGCGTCGCGCAGTTCCTGCCGGCCATCCTGGCCGCGCTCTTCTGGCGCGACGCCTCCGCCAAGGCCGCCATCGCCGCCATCTCCATCGGCTTTCTCGTCTGGCTCTGGGCAAGCTTCCTGCCCTCCTTCGCCACCTCGTCGCCGAGCGTCGCCGCGATCATGGCCGACGGTCCCTACGGCATCTCCTGGCTGCGGCCGCAGGCGCTCTTCGGGCTGGACATGCTCGACCCGCTCGCCCACGGCGTCTTCTGGAGCCTCTTCGCCAATGCGACGGTGCTCATCGTCGGTTCGCTCCTCACCCGGCAGACGGCGCTGGAACATGTGCAGGCCGCCCTGTTCCTGGACAGGTCCGGCCGCAGCCCCGCCGAGCCGGGATCGCTCCGTGGCTCGGCCACGGCCGACGACCTGCTTCTCGTCGCCCGCCGTGTGCTCGGCCAGCAACGGGCCTTCGAGCTCTTTTCGGAAGAGGCGCGGCAGACGGGCGCCGTCTGGACGAGCCTCGAGCCGAGCTCGGCCTTCATCAGTCGGCTCGAACGCGAGCTCGCCGGCTCGATCGGGGCGGCCTCCGCCCATGTCATGCTGTCCAAGGTCGTATCGGGGGCCACGGTTTCGCTGGAGGAGGTCATGCGCATGGCCGACGAGACCCAGCAGGTGATCGAGCATTCGCAGACATTGGAGCGGACCTCCGCCCAGTTGCGCGCCACCGCCGACAAGCTCGAGGCCGCGAATCGGCAGCTTCGCGAAATGGACATGCAGAAGGACGAATTCCTCAGCCAGGTGAGCCATGAGGTCCGCACGCCGATGACGGCCATTCGCGCCTTCTCCGAGATCCTCCTCTCGGAAAAGGACCTGGACGAGGCGTCGATCCGCAACTTCCTCGCCACCATCCACAAGGAAAGCCTGCGGTTGACGTCCCTATTGGACGAGATCCTCGATCTCTCCGCGCTCGAAAGGGGCGAGCGCATCTGGGAAACCAGCGTCATCGACGCGGAGACGTCGCTGGACCAGGCGCTCAGCGTCTGCGATGCGCTCGCCCTTCGCAACGGGACGACGCTCAGGATCGGGGACCGTGTCGAGGCCGCCCGGGTTTCGGGCGATGCGGACCGTCTCAGCCAGGTGCTGATCAACCTGATATCGAACGCCATCAAGTACAACACCGCGCCTGTGCCGACCGTCTCGATCCGCTCCTACATAGAAGGTTCCCGCTACTGCGTGGAAGTCTCCGACAACGGCGCGGGGATTCCGGAGGCCGAGCAGCCGCGCATCTTCGACAAGTTCTATCGCGGCCGGCTCGGCCAGGCGACGGCCTATGCCGGCGCCGGGCTCGGGCTGCCGATCAGCCGGGAAATCGTCGCCCGCATGCACGGCGTGCTCGAGCTGGTTCCGCACGCAAGCGAAGGCGCCTGCTTCCGCGTCAGGCTTCGGCTCGAAACGGATGCTCCGTCACCGTCGCCATGACGGGTTGCGACCGCTGTTCCCGCCGGCGAGGGACGGGTCGCCGGCTTCGGCCGGAACGAGGCCATCGCGCTTTCACGCCTCTGCGCCGCCCGCCCTGGCCACCAGACGCACCGGATCGCGCAGGAAGGATGTCAAGAACGGCTCAGCTTCGGAAGGGTTGATGTGCAGGTCGACAATCTCCGTCTTTCCATCCGTGTCGACGGCGCCGGTCCTTCGAGACCGGCCCGGGAAGAGACGAGCCGGACATTGCTGCGGCTCATCTCGCATGCTTGAAACGATGTCCTTGCAATCCGGTGACCGTCATGGGAAAGGATATCAGTCGCCCCGCCTCCCCGCCTCGCGAGAGGCAGGTAACAAATGCCCGGTCCAGGGCGCGTCCGCCAAAGCACATCATCGAGGGCGCCGAGACCGGTAGCTGTATCTTCTCGACGAGACGGCCCGTGTCCGAAAACCTGTTGAGGCAGCCGGCGGAGGCGCCGGCGCTCCAGTAGTAGCCGTCCCGGTCGACGGTCCCGCCGTCGGGGCGGCCGTCGGATTCTCCGGGTCTGGCGATGACGCGGCCGCGCGAGAGACTGCCGTCGCCGGGATCGTAGTCGAAGACCTGCAGGATCTGCCCGCGGCTGTCCGAATGGAACAGCCGTCGCCCGTCCTCGGACCAGGCGAGACCGTTGGACGTGTAGAGCCCGTCGATCATGCGGGTGCACCGCCCATCGGGATCGATGCGGTAAAGGGCGGCCTGCGGCCGGCGGGGATCGGAAAGATTCATGCTGCCGACCCAGAAGCGGCCTTCGGGACTGACTTTGCCGTCGTTGAGGCGATTGTCGAGGCGATCGGGTTCGGGCGTGGCAAACAGGCTGAGCGCGCCGGTTTCGAGATCGAGCAGGTGGACGCCGCTTCTGAGGGCCACGACCGCCCCGCCGCCTTCGCACAGCCCGAAGCTGCCGATCGTCTCGGGCATGGCCCAGCTTTTCGTCTCGCCCGTTTCCGGATGGGTGCGGATCAGCGCCGGACGCGCCATGTCGACCAGCCAGATGCAGCCGCTGTCGGCGTCCCAGAAGGGACTTTCCGGGTCGATCAATCCGTCGAGATGGGTCTCGTAGACATCTATTCTTCTGTGGACGGTCGGCGCGCCGTCCGCGGTGTCGGAAAACCGTTGCATCGCATCACCCCTTGCAATCGTGTTTCCAGGCGTGCGACCGGTTCAGCCGTCAGGCCGGGATCAGGTTTTGGTGGCGTCGTCGAGAGCGATGACGGCGGCGGCATTGGCGAGCGACGTGGCCAGCGTGTTGATCGCGCCGGTGCGCAAGGCACCGAGGATGATGGCCGTCTTCGTCGCCTCGGAGGCGATGGCAATCACGTTGTTGATGCCGCGCAGCTCCTGGAGCGTCAGACCGACGACCCTGCCCTCGATCATGCCGCCGACGCTGCGTCCGTCGATCGAAATGAAATCGTGCCCCATGACATCCCCGACGGTGCCCGCGACACGCGCCTGGGTGAGGTCCTGAGGCGTGAAAAGCCCCATCCGGATGAGATTGCTGTCCTCCGAGAGATCGCCGAGCCCGACCAGCGCCACGTCGGCACGCCGTGCGCAATCCAGCGTCTCCTTGATCGTCTCGTTCCGCAGCAGCGCTTCCTTCAGCTCGCGGGTCGCCACGATGATCGGCGCATAGAGCGTCTTGCTCTGTCCGCCGAAGCGTTCTTCCAGCCGGTGCGCGATATGATCGGGATTGAGCGCCGCCGCGCCGCGCACGGAGCCGCCGATCGAGGGCACGAAGACGACGTTGCGCGGCGTCGGCAAGCCCGGCGCGTCGGCGATCGAGGCGACGTTGCGTCCCATCCCGACGGCGACGGTCATGCCGTCGGTCAGGACCTGATCGAGATAGGCGGCCACCAGGGCGCCGGTCGCGCTGCGCTGCGTCTCCTCCGAGGGCTGGTCTATGGCGACCAGAAGCTTCGTCAATCCGAACCGCCGCTGGTACTCGGCCTCGAATTTCCATGCGAGATTGGGGTTGGCCCGCACCTGGATGCTGACGATCCCCATTTCCCGCGCCCGCTTCAAAACCCGGCTGATCCGCGAACGGGACATGTTGTAGCGCCGCGCCAGATCCTCCTGCGTGACCTCCTGCAGGTAATAGAGCGCCGCGATCTCGGTCGACTGATCGATATCCAAATCACTCATCGTCGTTGCTTTGGCCATCTGACAGCATCCATCGAGGGGAGAGGAAAGATGCCGGGGTATCAGAAATCGGCTGAAAAAGACAAGATATCGGCAAGCCGCGGAATGGCGGTCTGCGCTCCCGGCCGCGTGCAGGCAAGGCTTCCCGCCACGATCGCGCGCCGCATCGCCGTCGGAAAATCGCTGCCGCCGTCGAGCGCGGCCGCCAAGGCCCCGACGAAACTGTCTCCGGCACCGGTCGTATCCACCGGCGTTATTCTCGGCGCGGCGACCTCCAGCAGCGCGCCCCGATGCCATGCCTGCGCGCCCAGCGCGCCCAGCGTCACGATGGTGCTACATCCATAGGCGCGGTGCAGCGCTTCGGCGGCGTCGGTCGGCGCGCCGACCGAAAGCCCCGCCGCTTCGGCGACGATCATCGCCTCGTGCTCGTTGACCACGAGGACATCCAGCGCCCTCAGCACCTCCGCGGGCACATGCTGGGCCGGAGCCGCATTCAGCACGACCCGCGCACCACGCCGGCGCGCCGATGCGACGGCGGCGAAGTTTTCCGGCAGCGTCACCTCCATCTGGAACACCACGGTGTCCCCCGCCCCGAATGCGAGCGCTTCGAGCTGCGCGGCACGCGTGTCGAGATTGGCGCCGGAGGCGGCGATCACCGTGTTCTCGCCATCGGCGGCCACGGTGACGAGGCAAAGCCCGGTCGCACGATCCGATCGCGCAAGATGCGACAGGTCGACACCCTCGGCCCGCAACAGCGCGGTCGCCAGTTCCGCATGCTCGTCGCGTCCGGCCGTGGCCACGTGAGCCACCCTTGCGCCGGAGCGGGCGGCGGCAAGAGCCTGGTTGCCGCCTTTCGATCCGGGCACGAGCGAATAGGCGGGGCAGACCAGCGATTCACCGGGCGAGGGAATGCGGGAAACATTGGTGACGAGATCCAGGGCGACGGATCCGAAGACGATGATCATGGCGTTTGCTTTCTGCGGGTGGCCGGCCCGGACGAGGCCGGGCCGGCCGGTCTCAACGGTTACTGGTTCCGGAACGCCAGGAGATCGTCGACATTCTCGGCCGTGACCGGGGTCCACGGAACGTTGTAGTTGGCGGCCTTGCCATCCTCGAACGGCATCTCCGGATACTGCGTCCAGACGTCCGACTGCGGCTCGTAGCTCGGGTCGGCAAGCTTGGCCGCGACGTCGAGGGAGCCCATCGCCTGCGCGCGCGCATCCTGCAGG
>Ga0206117_101659_pt1 | contig 10510 bp, 10 predicted proteins | sample 3A5Ametagenome_FD_177997 | JGI IMG/M metagenome (GOLD analysis project Ga0206117, IMG submission 177997) | Enriched microbial communities from leaf-cutter ant dump, University of Wisconsin, Madison, United States - 3A5A | ecosystem: Environmental > Terrestrial > Nest > Insects nest > Nest dump... | reverse complement strand
CGACGATGCTGTTGGCGTCGATGTCGAGCGACGCGCGGTCCAGCGCATGGACCACCCGCCCGTCGCGGGCGGAGAAGAAGACGCTGGCGTTGCGGACCTGGAGCATGGGCGCTCTCCCGTCGGCGATAGAATTAGCGGACGTCCTTGACGTAATCGGCGGTGACGAAGCCGCCGTAGCTGGGCAGCACGGTGGTGATCTTCTTCTGCTCCTTCAGGAATTCCGCCGTGTCCTTCAGGATCTTGCCGGCACCGCTTCCCTCGCCCCCGGCCAGCCAGGCGGTGGAGGCCTGCACCTCCGCCGGGACCAGCGACAGGTTGGTCAGCGCCGACGCCTGGTCAGAGGGCGTGCCACCCAGCAGCTTCGCCAGCGTCTTCGCATTCTCGGACTCTGGTCCCCAGGCCGCCTTGTCGTTGCGGAAGGAGGCGCTGTAGCGCTCGATGGTGCCGGCGAAGCTCTTGAGGAAGGCGGGATTGTCCTTGGCGAAGGCGGCGGTCGCCACCCAGGCGCTGAAGGTCGGGGCACCGCGATCGGCGACCTCGCGCGAGGTCAGCAGCACCTTGCCGGTCTTCTTCAGCTCGGTCAGGGCGGGATCCCAGACGAAGGCGCCGTCCAGGTCGCCGCGGTTCCAGGCGGCGACGATGTCCGGCTGCGGAATGGCGAAGACCTGGGCGTCGCGTTCCGTCAGCTTCTCCTGTTTCAGCACGGCGAGCAGCTGGTAATGGTCGGTCGAGACCGGGGCGGCGGCCAGTTTCCTGCCCTTCAGGTCCGACGGCTTTTCGATGCCGGAGCCGTTGCGCACCACCAGCGCCTCGTCGGTCCCGGAGATGGTCGCGAGGTGGAAGGCCTTCACGTCCAGCCCGCGGCTGACCGCGGCGGCGAAGGGGCTGGAGCCGACATAGCCGACCTGCACGTCGCCCGAGGCGATGGCGGCGAAGATCTCGGCACCCGAATTGAATTTGCGGAAATCGATCTCGGTGCCGGTCGCCTTGGCGAAATCGCCGTTGGCGATGGCGACCGAGGAGGGCAGCGCGTCGGTCTGATAGCCGACCACGACCTTGCCGGACGCGGCTTGGGCGATGGTGGAAGCGGCAAAGGGAACGACCGCCGCCAACGCGGCAGAAAGGAGAATGGGAAGAGTGGGCTTCATCGTCGTTTCCCCCGTCACGGTGTGAATGCCGGCTTGCGAGCGCCGGAAATCCGAATGTCCCGTGAACTCTAAAGCGACGCCCGCGCCGTTGTCACCATAAAATCTACATTCCTACAGGGAAATAGATTATAATCACTTATTAATATCGTTAAATTTCGGGTGCGGCGCTTGCTTTGTTGGGGCTAAACTCAAGGTTTTCCCTCAATCGGCTGGCCAGGAGCGGTACCGAGTCCGCTGAAAATGTCGGCCGATATGAAGCAGACGCTTGACCTCAACGTTTTTTCCCATTTTCCTATAGACAATAAGAAATTTGAACAGAGCCAGACCGTTAAATCTGGCGGCCGATGGCAAGCGTACGCCCAAAGCACCTGACCCCAAACCACCTGACCAAGGAGTTCCGCCATGCAGGGTTTGAGTGATTTCGACCGGATGGTGATGGCGTCGCTCTGCCCCTCGGGCACGCTGGTGCTGCCGCTGCTTCCGCCTGACGGGCACGCGGCGGATATGACAGACGGCTCTGGAGGCGAAGTGCTTCCGGACCGCGGCCTGCTTCCCCTCGGCCTTGGCATCGTCTCGGCCATTCTCCTGGCATCGCTGGCGGCACTGGTCTGATCGGGCCGGCAGTCGCCAAACTCTCGAAGGATAAGAAAAAGTGCCGGTTCAGGATCATGACGCATACTGGCAGCCCGGTCTGGAAACCCAGAGCCGTGCCGACTGGCGGCAGTTGCAGCTCGACCTGCTGAAGGACCATCTGCGGCATGCTTACGAAGGCTCGCCCTACTATCGCGCCGCCTTCGACGCGCAGAGGGTGTCGCCGGGCGACCTGCACACGCTGGACGACCTGCGGCGGTTCCCCTTCCTGGACAAGGCGACCATCCGCGACCGGCAGGTCGCGGTGCCGCCCTTCGGCGATCTGGTCGCCGTGCCGGAACGCGAGATCGTCTACATTTCCGCCTCCAGCGGATCGACCGGGGTGCCGACCGCCTCGCCCTTCACCGCGAAGGATTTCGAGGAGTGGATCGACTATGAGGCGCGGCAGTTCTGGTCGAGCGGCCTGCGCCCGGCCGACCGCTATGCCCATGCGCTGAACTTCTCGCTGTTCGTCGGCGGCCCTTGCGTGCTGGGCGCGCAGAAGCTGGGCGCGCTCAGCATCCATGCCGGCACCCTGCCGTCGGAACGGCTGCTGGCGGTGCTGAACCAGTTCAGGGCGACGGCGCTGTGGACGACGCCGTCCTACGCCTGGCATCTCGGCGAGACCGCCCAGAGCGAGGGCATCGACCCGGCCCGCGATCTCGCCGTCCGCCGCCTGTTCGTGGCGGGCGAGCCCGGCGGCTCGATCCCCGAGACGCGCGAACGGATAGAGGCGCTGTGGGGGGCGGAGGTCTACGACTATTACGGCCTGTCCGACATCTTCGGCTCCTGCGCCGGCATGTGCGTGGAGAAGGACGGGCTGCACTGGGCCGAGGACCATATCCTGGTCGAGGTGCTGGATCCCGAAACCCTCGAACCGGTGGCGGAGGGCGAGCGCGGCGAGCTGGTGCTGACCACTCTGCGCAAGCGCGCCCGCCCGATCATCCGCTTCCGCACCGGCGACATCGTATCGGTGACGACGGAGCCCTGCCGCTGCGGCCGCACCTCGCTGCGGCTTAAGGGCGTGCATGGGCGGCTCGACGACATGCTGATCGTCAAGGGCGTCAACCTGTTCCCCGGCGACGTGGAGGCGGTGGTGCGCCAGGACCCGGCCCTGACCGGCGAATACCGGCTGGTGCTCGACCGGGTCGAGCGGCTGGACCGCCTGACGGTCGAGGCGGAACACACCCAGGGCTTCAACGGCGATCCGGAAGAGCTTCGGGGCCGACTGCGCCGCCAGTTGAAGGCCGCCACCGGCGTCGGGGCGGAGGTCGCCCTGCTCGCCCCCGGCACGCTGCCCCGTGCCGTCCACAAGGCCAAGCGAATCGACGACCGCCGCAAGCACGTCTGGTCGTAACCCAATCCCCCGACGGAGACAGCCGCCATGCCGGACACCCATCCTCCCGTCACCGAACAACGGCCCGATGACATCGCGCCCGATCTCATTGCTTCGGCGGCCGACCGCCTGTTCCTCAACGCCCGCACGCCGCAAGGCTGGTCCGACCGGCCGGTTCCGGTGGAGACGCTGCATCGCCTCTACGGACTGGTCCGGTTTGCGCCGACCGCCTTCAACGGCAGCCCGGCGCGTTTCGTCTTCCTGACGACGCCGGAGGCGAAGGAGCGGCTGCGGCCGGCCTTGAGCCGCGGCAACCAGTCCAAGCTGACGGCCGGCGCCATCGCCATCGTCGCCTACGACCGCCGCTTCTTCGAGCATCTGCCGCTGCTGAGCCCCCATTACGACCCCTCGCCGATGTTCGTCGACGAGCCGTCGCTGGCCGAGACTACGGCCTTCCGCAATGGCTCTCTCCAGGCCGGCTACCTGATCCTGGCCGCGCGGCTGCTGGGGCTGGATGCCGGGCCGATGTCCGGTTTCGATGCCGAAGCGGTGGATGCGGAATTCTTCGCCGACGGCCGGCTGCGCACCAACCTGCTGGTGGCGCTGGGCCATGCCGACGGCCCGCCGTCGCGCCCGCGCGCGCCCCGGCTGGACGCGTCGAAGGCGGTGGTGATCCTTTGAGCCCAACGCCGTAGCGGCCGGCCAATCCGGCCGAACGGGAGACCCATCATGAGCGTGAACGACACTGCCGCCGCCCTGCCGGCGGCCAACGGTGGAGCCTTGCCAATCGGCGGCGGCCTGCCGTCCAACATCCTCCTGCGGTTTTCAGCCGCCGCCCTGCTGTGGTTCGCCGCCTCCGGAGTGACGGCCCTCTGGCCAGACGCCGCCGATGCCCAGGAGTGGGAGCGGACCGGTGAGTTCGCTAGCCTGCTGGTGGTCGCCGCCGGGCTGCTGGTGCTGGCAGCCCTTTTTGCCGCGGCGATCCGCCCAGCGCCGCGCAGCCGGCTGGAAGCCGCCATCGGCAGCCTGTCGGCGTCGGTTCCGTGGCTGATCGCCCTGGCGCTGGGCGTGACCGGCTGGGAGGTGCTGACCGCCAAGCTCAACCTGCTGCCGCGGCCCTTCTTCGTGCCGCCGCAGGCGCTGCTGGAAGTCTATCTCGACGACTGGCCGCGGCTGCTCGACTGCTTCGCCGCTTCGCTGAGGCTGCTGGTCACCGGCTATGCCGTGGGTTCGGTCCTGGGTGTGGTGACCGGCGTCGCCATCGGATGGTCGCGGGCGGTCGGCTATTGGGTCCATCCGGTTCTGCGGCTGATCGGCCCGCTGCCGGCCACCGCCTGGCTGCCCATCGCCTTCTTCGCCTTTCCCACCAGCTGGAGCGCCAGCGTCTTCCTGATTGCGCTGGCCAGCGGCGTGCCGGTGACGATCCTCACATGGTCCGGCGTGGCCGGGGTCAACAGCGCCTATTACGACATCGCCCGCACGCTGGGCGCCTCCCCGCGCTTCCTGGTGCTGAAGGTCGCCGTCCCGGCGGCGATGCCGCATGTCTTCGTCGGGCTGTTCATGGGGCTGGGCGCCTCCTTCGCCGTTCTGGTGGTGGCGGAGATGCTGGGCGTGAAGTCCGGCGTCGGCTGGTACCTGCAATGGGCCCAGGGCTGGGCAGCCTACGGCAACATGTACGCGGCCCTGCTGGTGATGGCGCTGCTCTGCTCCGGTCTGGTGACGCTGCTGTTCCGCGTCCGCGACCGCCTGCTCGCCTGGCAGAAGGGAATGCTCAAATGGTAGCGCTTGAGACCACCGACACGGCGGGCATCGCCGTCGGCCTGACCATCGACGTGCAGGCGGTCAGCCACAGCTTCGAGCTGCATGGCGCTCCGCTGCCGGTGCTGGACGGGGTGGAACTGCGGGTCGAGCCGGGCGAGCTGGTCGCCCTGCTGGGGCCGAGCGGCTGCGGCAAATCCACCCTGCTGCGGCTGGTCGCCGGGCTGGAACCGCCCAGCCAGGGCCGCATCCTGGCCGATGGCCGCCCGATCACCGGTCCCGACCCGTCCCGCGTCGTCGTCTTCCAGGACCCGACGCTCTATCCCTGGCGCACGGTGCGCGACAATGTCGCCCTGGGACTGGAGGCGCGCGGCCTGCTGCGCTCTCAGGGGCACCGGATCGACAAGGCGCTGGCTCTGGTCGGGCTGACCGGCTTCGAGAAGGCCTATCCGCACCAGCTGTCCGGCGGCATGGCCCAGCGCGCGGCGCTGGCCCGCGCCCTGGTCAACGACCCGCGCCTGCTGATCCTCGACGAACCGCTGGGCAAGCTGGACAGCCTGACCCGGCTGGCGATGCAGAGCGAGTTGGTCGATCTGTGGCGCAGTTCGGGCTTCACCGGCCTGCTGGTCACCCACGACATCGAGGAGGCGCTGTTCATGGCGACCCGCGTGATCGTGTTCAGCGGCCGCCCGGCCCGCATCAAGGCCGATCTGCCCATCGACCGCCCCTATCCCCGCCACCGCGGCGATCCCGTCCTGACCGAGCTTCGCCACCGCATTCTCGAACTGCTCGGCCTTGCCGAGACCTGGTGAGGACACCCGACCATGCCCGAAAGCCTCCCACCCACCACAGCCACCCCGAACCTCCCCCGCCTGCGCGGCTTCATCGCCGACTTCACCCGGCTGGTGGAGCGGCATGGCGACGACGAGCCCGCCGTGCTCGATGCCGGCCGCGCCCTGCTGGCCGGGCTGATCGCCGTCGACGACTGGCTGCCCGACGCCTATGCCCAGCCCGATCCGGTGCAGTATCGCCAGTATCTGCTGCATTGCGACCCGTACGAACGCTTCTCCGTCGTCAGCTTCGTCTGGGGACCGGGGCAGCGGACGCCGATCCACGACCACACCGTCTGGGGACTTGTCGGCATCCTGCGCGGGGCGGAGCGGTCGCAACGCTACAACCTCCAGCCGCAGGGCGGGCCGCCCGTCGCCCATCCGCCCGAAATCCTGAAGGCAGGGTCGGTGGAAGCGGTGTCACCCCGCATCGGCGATGTCCATGCGATCTCGAACGCCCTGCCCGACCGGCCGTCCATCAGCATCCATGTCTATGGCGGCAACATCGGTGCCGTCCGGCGGTCGGTGTTCGACCCGCTGACCGGCCAGCGCAAGCCTTTCATCTCCGGCTACGCCAACAGCGCCCTGCCCAACCTGTGGGACCGCTCGCAGCCCGTCCCCCACGCCGCCTGAGGATCCGTCACTGCCATGACCACAGTTGCCGCCCCGCTCGCCACCCGCCGCCCCGCCGACATCCGCCGCGCCTGGATCGAGCGCGACGAGGTCGCCCTGCTCGACGCACGGGAGGAAGGCCCCTATTCGCTGTCCCATCCGCTGTTTGCCGTCTCCGTCCCGCTGAGCCGGGTCGAGTTGCTGGCCTACGACCTGCTGCCGCGGCGCGACGTGCCGATCACCGTTTATGATAATGGCGAAGGCTATGCCGAGCCGGCCGCCCGCCGGCTCCAGGCGCTGGGCTACGGCGACGTGACCCTGCTGGAGGGCGGGCTGGCCGGCTGGATCGCCGCCGGCTTCGAAGTCTACCGGGACGTGAACGTGCCGAGCAAGGCCTTCGGCGAGTGGGTCGAGCACCATCGACACACCCCGTCGCTGCCGGCCGCGGAGGTCAAGGCGCTGCTCGACGCCAAGGCCGATCTGGTCATCCTCGACGCCCGCCGCTTCGAGGAATACCGCACCATGTCGATCCCCGGCGGCATCAGCGTGCCGGGGGCCGAGCTGGTCAAGCGCGTCCACGATATCGCTCCCAACCCTGAGACGCTGGTGGTGGTCAACTGTGCCGGCCGCACGCGGTCGATCATCGGCACCCAGTCCCTGGTGAATGCCGGCATCCCCAACCGGGTCGCCGCCCTGCGCAACGGCACCATCGGCTGGACGCTGGCCGGGCTGACGTTGGACAGCGGGCGCGAGGGCCGCTTCCCGGATGTCTCGGCAGACGGCGACGCCGCCGGCCGCCGGGCGGCGCGCGCGGTTGCCGACCGGGCCGGCGTCGGCCGGATCGACGCGAAGACGCTCGACCGCTTCCGCGGCGACGAACGCCGGACGCTCCATCTCTTCGACGTGCGCACGCCGGAGGAGTACGAGGCCGGTCACCTGCCGGACTTCCGCCACGCCGCCGGCGGCCAGCTGGTCCAGGCGACCGACGAGTATGTCGGGGTGCGCGGTGCCCGCATCGTCCTGGCCGACGACCCGGCCGGCGGCGGCGGTCCGCGCGCCGACATGACCGCCTCCTGGCTGTCGCAGCTTGGCTGGGAGGTGCATGTGCTGGAGGGCGACGTCTCCGCGCTCGACAGCGAGAGCGGACCCGACCGCCGCCGCCTGCCGCCGGAGCCGGAGGTGGGGGCCGGAACCATCGCGCCGCGCGACCTGCTGGCCCTGCTGGAGAACGGCGAAGCGGCGGTGATCGACATCACCCGCAGCCCGCGTTACCGCGCCGGCCACATTCCGGGGGCGTATTTCTCAACCCGCGCCCGGCTCGCCGGCACCATCGCTCTCCTGCCCAAGGGTCTCCGCCCGGTGCTGACCTGCGGCGACGGCACGCTGACCCGCTACGCCGTCGCCGACTTTCCCGCTGGCAAGCGACCGCTGCTGCTGGAAGGCGGCACCAAGGGCTGGGTGGCTGCCGGACTGCCGCTCAGCACCGATCTCGACCGTCTGGGGGGCGAACCCGACGACGTCTACAAGCGCCCCTACGAGGGCACCGACAACAGCGCCGCCGCCATGCAGGGCTACATCGACTGGGAGCTTGAACTGGTCGACCAGCTGAAGCGCGACGGCGCCCACAATTTCCACGTCATCTGACGGAGCCCGCCATGACCACCCTTTCCCATCCGCTCCGCCAACTCAGCCGCCGCCATGCCCTCGGCCTCGGCGTCGGCGCACTTGCTGCCGGCCTCACTTCCCGGCGCACGGCGAATGCCGCCATTCCCGCCGGCACCGTGCTGAAGGTCGGCGACCAGAAGGGCGGCGTCCAGTCGGTGATGGAGGCCGCGGGGCAACTGGCCGACCTGCCCTACCGCGTCGAATGGAGCCAGTTCCCGGCCGCCGCCCCGCTGCTGGAGGCCCTGAACGCCGGCGCCATCGAGATCGGATACGCCGGCGACGCGCCGACCACCTTCGCGCTGGCCGCCGGCACCTCGGCCAAGATCATCGGCGCGGTACGCTCCAACCCGCAAAGCACATCCATCCTGGTGCCGGGCGCATCGTCCATCCGCAGCGTCGCCGACCTGAAGGGCAAGACCATCGGCACCGGGCGCGGGTCCATCGGCCATTACCTCGTGCTGGCGGCGCTGAAGGCGAACGGCCTGAAGCCCGACGACGTGAAGATCGCATTCCTGCTGCCGTCCGACGCCAAGTCGGCGCTGGCCGCCGGCTCCATCGGCGCATGGTCGACCTGGGGCATCTATGTGTCGCAGGCGCTGCTGGTGGACGGTGCCCGCGCGGTCGTCACCGGCACCGGCCTGATGAGCGGCCTGTCCTATCAGTCCGCCACGCTGGAGGCGATATCGACCAAGCGCGATGCCCTGGCCGACCTGATCCGCCGCACCGCCGTTGCCCGGCTGTGGGCGCTGGAGAACAGCGACGCCTTCGCCGGCATCTGGGCCAAGGCGGTGGGCGTCGATCCCGCCATCGCCCGCCACACCTTCGGCGTCGAACGGGTGCGTCCGGTCGCCATCGACGCCTCGGTCATCGCCGACCAGCAGGCGACCTCCGATGTCTGGCGCGAATTCGGCATCATCCCGAAGCGGCTGGATGCGGCGTCGATCTTCGATCCCGGCTTCAACAGCGCGCTGCCGTCCTGACGGAGCTGTGCCAGCGAGGCCGAGATGCTTCCCACCAACCTCGACATTGACGTACTGCGGGCGCTGGTGATCGCCATGGAGCACGGCGGCTTCGCCCGCGCCGCCGAACGGTTGGGGCGGACCCAATCGGCGATCAGCCTGCAGATGAAGAAGCTGGAGGAGCAGGTCGGCCAGCCGCTGTTCCGCAAGGCCGGCCGCACGGTGGCGCTGACCGATGCCGGCGATCTGCTGCTGGGCTATGCCCGCCGCATCGTCGCCCTGAACGACGAAGCGCTGTCCGCGGCCCGCGGCCGGGCGATGGACGGCACCGTGCGGGTCGGCTTTCCCCAGGATCTGGCCGAACGCTGGCTGCCATCCGTGCTCGGCTCCTTCCACCGTGCCCATCCCCGCATCCATGTCGAGGCCCAGGTCGGTCGCGGGCGCGAACTGCGCGAGCGCGTGGCGCAGGGGACGCTCGATCTCGCTCTGGCATTCGGCGAGATCGGCAGCGAGTCCGCAGCGGCGACAGCCGGTGCAGCCACTCTGGCACATTTGCCGGTGGCCTGGGTGGCGCCGGACGGCTTCCGTGCCGACCCGGAAAGCCCCCTGCCGCTGGCGCTGCTCGACGCGCCCTGCATGTTCCGCCAGCACGGCATTGAGCGGCTGGATGGCGGCGGGCGCCCCTGGCGCATCACCTTCACCAGCCCCAGCCTGTCCGGCCTGTGGGCGGCGGTGGAGGCCGGGCTGGGCGTCACGATCCGCACGCCTCTCGGCCTGCCCGACACGCTGGCGGCCCTTGAGCCGCATCATGACCTGCCGGAACTGGGCTCGGTCCCGCTGGAACTGCATCGCGCGCCGTCCGCAGCCAACCCGGCGGTCGACCGTCTGCACGGGATTCTGGCGGACTCGCTGACCGCAGTTCTGCGCGACGCGGGCGCACATTAATAACATAGAAAATACGTTACTTAAGTTTTTCTCAACAGTGTAGTTTGTGTTTTTTGTTTTTCCTATTCACGTAATAGGAATAGGCTTTCTCCCGTAGCCACCGCAACAGACCGGCAACGGGAGGAACCATGACGGCAGCCACCGCGACCCGAGGGACAGGACGCCGATCCCCGAGATGGACGCTTCCGGCGGGCCTGCGCCGCTGTGCGGTGCCGCTGGCGCTGCTGGTGCTGTGGCAGGCCAGCGTCGGGCTGGGCTGGATTTCCACCCGCTCCATCCCCTCGCCCAGCCAGATCCTGACCGCCTTCTGGGATTTGACGGTCAGCGGCGAGCTGGCGGTGCATCTGCTGGTCTCGCTCGGCCGGGTCAGCGCCGGGCTCGCCATCGGCGTGTCGGCCGGCACTGTCTGCGCCCTGATCGCCGGGCTGTCGCGGCGGGGCGAGGATGCGCTGGATGCCCTGCTGCAGATGCTGCGCACCCTGCCCCATCTGGCGCTGGTGCCGCTGTTCATCCTGTGGTTCGGCATCGGCGAGACGCCGAAGATCGCGCTCGTCGCGCTCGGCACCGCCTTCCCGATCTACCTGAACCTGTTCGCCGGCATCCGCACCGTCGACGCCAAGGTGGTGG
>Ga0206117_101658_pt1 | contig 10510 bp, 11 predicted proteins | sample 3A5Ametagenome_FD_177997 | JGI IMG/M metagenome (GOLD analysis project Ga0206117, IMG submission 177997) | Enriched microbial communities from leaf-cutter ant dump, University of Wisconsin, Madison, United States - 3A5A | ecosystem: Environmental > Terrestrial > Nest > Insects nest > Nest dump... | reverse complement strand
TGCCGCCGACGCCCCAGCCCAGCACGGACAGGCCGTTGACCATGGTGGTGTGGCTGTCGGTGCCGACCAGCGTGTCGGGATAGGCCACCGGCTTGCCCGACGGGTCGCCGTCGGTCCACACCACCTGCGACAGGTATTCGGTGTTGACCTGATGGCAGATGCCGGTGCCCGGCGGGACCACGCGGAAATTGTCAAAGGCCTTCTGGCCCCAGCGCAGGAAGGCATAGCGTTCCAGGTTGCGCTCGAACTCCAGATCGACGTTCTTTTGGAAGGCGTCGGCGCCGCCGAAGTAATCGACCATCACCGAATGGTCGATGACCAGATCGACCGGGACCAGCGGGTTGATCTTGGTCGGGTCGCCGCCCAGCGAAGCCATCGCTTCCCGCATCGCCGCCAGATCGCAGACAGCCGGCACGCCGGTGAAGTCCTGCATCAGGACGCGGGCCGGGCGATAGGCGATTTCACGGTCGGACCGCTTGTCGACCAGCCATTGGGCCACCGCCTTCACGTCGTCGACGGAGACGGTGCGCCCGTCCTCGAACCGCAGCAGGTTTTCCAGCAGCACCTTCATCGAGAATGGCAGCCGCGACAGATCGCCGAGACCCGCCTCCTCGGCGGCCTTCAGGCTGAAATAGTCGTAGCTCTTGCCGCCCGCGCTGAGCGAGCGGCGGGTCTTGAGTGAATCTTGACCGGTGAAGGTGGTCACGGGAAAGACTCCTTGGCTTCTGTGGCTTTTGGACCCGGCAGTCCGGATCGTGGCTTTCGGTTCGGGCGGGCACCGGGACGGATGCCTGGGGGAAGATGCTTCTCGTCGGATGAACTGGAGATGGACTGGAAGGCCGCCGGACAGGACGCGCCATACAGCCAAGATGTAGGGCGCGAGGCCAGTCTATCAACGCACCGGATGACCCCTGCCGCAAGACGAGGAGGAAGTCCAATCCACTGGGCAGGACTTGGCGTGCGTCTGGATACTGGAAACGATTACGGTGCGGTGGTCCATACATTACAAAGTTTTATGCCGTCCGGAATTGCATATGGCTTTCAGCAGGGGGGGCGATCCGGCTAGTCTGTTTGCAACTGGCTTTGGTACGGAGGCGGGCGGTGATGGGCGATGGCGGTCTTTGGGAGATGGTCCGCACGGTCTCGGTTGCGGCATTGTTGGCGTTTGGCGCCCGCTCGGTGGTGGCGCAGCCCTTCCACGTCCCGTCGGGATCGATGGAGCCGACGCTGGAGATCGGCGATTTCCTGTTCGCCAGCAAATTCCCTTATGGGTACAGCCGCTATTCCTTCCCGCTCGATGCGCTTCCCATCGCCGGGCGGGTGTTGGGCCATGCGCCCGAGCGTGGCGATATCGTGGTGTTCCGTCTGCCGCGCGATCCGGAGCAGGTCTATGTGAAGCGGCTCGTCGGGCTGCCGGGCGACATGGTGCAGATGCGGGGCGGCATTCTGCATGTGAACGGCCAGCCGGCGGCGCTGGAGCGCCTGGAGGATTTCGTCGAGACGGGAGCCGATGGCGTTCGCCGCACCATTCCGCAATATGTGGAGCATCTGCCGGGCGGCCCGACACACCGGGTCCTGCATGTGGCCGGGCGCGACGGGCTGGACGACACCCCGCTGCTTCGGGTGCCGGACGGCCATTACTTCATGTTGGGCGACAACCGCAGCAATTCACTGGACAGCCGGGTTGCGGCAACCGCCGGAGGCGTCGGCTTCGTTCCCGCCGAAAACCTCGTCGGTCGGGCCGACCTGCGGCATTTCTCGGTCGATCCGTCCGCGCTGGACGAGCCGGCCCGCTGGCCGGCGGCCCTGCGGCTCGACCGCATCGGGCTGGTCCGCTGAACTGCTGCGCTGCGGCAACCCTCATGCCATCCCGTCGGGTGGGTTTCGTCAGGCGGGTTTCATCGCCACATAGCGGACGAAGCGCAACCCGCTGCCCAGCACCCGCAGCCGCGCCCACCAGAGCGACAGTTCGCGCTTCAACGCCGCCAGCACCGGCGTCGGCGGCACGGCGTCGGCCAGCGTGTCGGCCAGCTTGCGCACCCGGTCGATGATGTGACGGCGGTGCAGCTGGGTCAGATCCTCCGAGATGCGGAGGTCGAGGTTGCGTTGGGTCAATTCGTCGGCCATGCGGGTGGCGGTCCAGGGATAGACCTCCATCGGCTCCTCCTCCCGCCAGCCGTTCCAGCTGTCCCAGGAGCCTGGGGTGCCGTCGATCACATAGTCGTAGAGGGCGATGCCGCCCTTGGGTTTCACACAGTCGCCAAGCCGGTCGAGGAACAGGTCCTTGTCGCGCACGCGGTGGAGGATGCGGTCGGCCATCACGAGGTCGAAGCTGCCTGCCTGGTTGAAATGCTCCGGGTCGTAATGGGCGATGGGAGCCTTCTTCGACAGGCCCAGCGCCTTCGACCGGTCCATCGCCAGCTTCGCCAGCAGCGGCGACGGTTCCAGCCCGGTCACCCAGGTGTCGCAGCTTTGCACCAGCGCGCGGGCGGTGCCGCCCAGGCCGGCCGACAGATCCAGCACGCTCTTGGCCGGATTCAGCCCGAAGGACCGGACGGACTCAACCATCCACGACGCCTCTTCCGGCCCTGTCATGTCCTGGCCCCACAGAAGCTGCGCCCCTTCGCTGCGCGCCGGCGACCAGACCGGCTCGCCGTGACGGTCGAGTTGCATCAACGCCAGCCGGTCCAGTTCCGGGTTGCCGATGGGCGGGGCTGGCAACGCGATTGTGCTTGACGGCTCCGGACGGGTGGCGCCACCGACCGCATCCACCGGACCGCGTTGGCGGCGGTCTACCGGATTGCGCGGGTCGGTCCGGTGCGAAATGCGGGGCAGGCGGGACAGGTCGTAGCCTTCCCACCAAGCGGCCAAACGGATGCGCCAGTCTGGGTTACGCCACCGCTCCAAATCCTGCGGATTGATCTGCGGAACCACGCATCTGCCCTTTCCAGGTCAAGCGGCGGATCACCGATCTACCACTTTTGGGTATAGTAACGACGTTCGGTACCGTGATTTAGAAGTAGGTTGCCCTGATTTATCTGTCAAGAAACCATTATTTAACGATTTCGACTTCGTTTTCGCCAATTGTTGAAAAATTTTACCGGTTTTCGTTTGTCCACCTGCTCGGTGCGGCCATTGCGGCAGCCGGGGCACCTCCCTATACTCCCGTCGCAACCGATAAAGGGGGCTTCGCGTGCCGATCGAAACCGGTGAGTCCACCGGCAATCCCTGGACCGTGCTCACCAGCACGACGAAATACGAGAATGCCTGGATGGAGGTGGTCGAACACAAGGTTCTGACCCCGAAGGGCTCCCCGGGCATCTACGGCGTCGTCCATCCCCGCAGCATCGCCACCGGCGTGGTGCCGGTCCATGAGGACGGCACGGTGACCCTGGTCGGCCAGTACCGCTTCCCCTTGAAGCAATACAGCTGGGAAATTCCCGAGGGCGGTGGGCGCAAGGGCGTCGAGCCGCAGGAATCCGCCGCACGCGAGCTGCGCGAGGAAACCGGCCTGACGGCGCGGCGCTGGATGCCGTTGATGACCCTGCACCTGTCCAACTGCATCACCGACGAGGTGGCCCACACCTTTGTCGCCTGGGATATGGAGCAGGGTGAGTCCGCTCCCGACGAGACCGAGGTGCTGGCGGTGCGCCGCGTGCCCTTCGCCGAGGTGATCGACATGGTGTTGTCCGGGGCCATCACCGATGCCATGGCGGTGGCCAGCCTGCTGAAGCTGCGGGTGCTGGCGGCGGAAGGCGCGCTGCCCGAGGATCTCGCCCGCAGTCTCCGCGCCTGACCTGTCAGCCATTCGATCCGCCACCAATTCGGACCCCCATGACCGTCATTTCCGGCCACGCCGTCGCCATCGATTTCGAGACCGCCAACGAGACCCGCACCAGCGCCTGCTCCATCGGTGTCGCCTGGATCGAGAACGGCCGCGTGACCGGGACGGAAGAGCATCTGATCCGCCCGCGTGAGCCGCGTTTCAACCCCTTCAACAGCGCCATCCACGGCATCCGGGAAGAGGACGTGGCCGACGCGCCCGAATTCCCGGAGGTGTGGGCGGGGTTGCGGGAGCGGGTGCAGGGCCGGCTGATCCTGGCCCACAACGCCGCCTTCGACCTCAGCGTGCTGCGCCATACCCTGACCGACTATGGCTTGGACCTGCCGGCCTGCGACTATCTCTGCACCGTCATGATGGCGCGCCGGGCCTGGCCGGCCTTGACCGGACACCGGCTGAACCATCTGGCCGATTTTCTGGGGATCGCGCTCGACCACCATCATGCCGGCAGCGACGCCGAGGCCTGCGGCCGCATCGCGCTGGCCGCGGCGTTGGAGATGGGGCTGGGCGGCTTCGGCGAGATCGAGCGCACCGGCATCCGCCTGGGCCGCATCGCCCCCGGCGGCTATTCGCCCTGCAAGGGCGGCAAGACGCCGCCGCGCCGCCCGCGCGTGGTGGCGTGACGCCTCAGCCGACGCTTTCCCCCCGGCTTCCCCTGCGTTAGGCTCCCGCTCCACCGTGTGAAGGAGCGAACCGCATGCTGTTCATGTTCCATTGCGTCGACAAGGCGGGTGCCGCCGATGTCCGTGCCGCCAACCGTACCGAGCATCTGGCCTATCTGGAAGCCAATGCCGACCGCATCTTCGCCGCCGGGCCGCTGCTGTCGGACGACCAGAGCGGAATGGTCGGCAGCCTGCTGATCGTCGAATGCGCCGATGCCGCCGCAGCACAGGCGTTCGCCGACGGCGACCCCTATGCCAAGGCCGGACTGTTCGACAGCGTGACGATCCGGCCCTGGCGCCGCGTCTACCCCAAGGCCTGAGCGGGAGAGCGCTGGCGATGGCCTACTGGCTGGTGAAATCCGAGCCGTTCAAATATTCCTGGGAGCGCATGGTCGCCGATGGCCGGACCCATTGGGATGGGGTGCGCAATTACCAGGCGTCCAACAATCTGAAGGCGATGGAGGTGGGCGACCGTGCCTTCTTCTATCACTCCAACGAAGGGCTGGAGATCGTCGGCATCGTCGAGATCGTCCGCACCTATTACCCGGACCCCAGCGACGAGTCCGGCCGCTTCGGCATGGTCGACGTGGCGCCGGTGATGCCGGTGAAGACGCCCGTCACGCTGAAGCAGATCAAGGCCGATCCGGAGCTTCAGTCGATGGCGCTGGTGCGTCAGTCCCGACTGTCTGTCTGCCCGGTCACCGACGGGGAGTGGGCGCGGGTGTGCGATCTGGCAGGGATCGGCGTACCGGCTTGAAGGGCGGTGCGGGGCGAAGGAAGCCCCGCTCTCCGCTGCTCCGGATTTCGATGCCCCGCCTTCAACTGGAAGACCTACTCCGCCGCTTCCTGCATAGCCGCGTGGAAGTCGTTGGTCGCCTGCATCATGCGCCGGGCGATGTCCGCCATGCCGGCTGCCGAGATGGCATTCATGGGGCCGCCGAGCGCGCGCAGCGTGGCGTCGATGGCCATCAGGCTGGTGCGGTCGGCCATGCCGGCGAGACGGTCGCTGCGGTCGCCGGCTTTCGGAAGATCGTCCGCGTTCGTGGTGCTGGGCATTGCGATCCTTGCCGCCGCTGATCGTTACCGTGATGCAGCAACTCTATAGCTGCCGGCGGGTTAAGGTCGGGTTAAGCAAGGGATCGTCCGTTACAGGACAGACATCCCCGCACGCATGCCCCTCATGCTGCGTCGCGGCGCGGCGGATGGTCGCGGAACAGGACCGGCTCCCTTCCGGCCCGATCGGCGGCCTGGTAACGGAGGCCTTGGCATGCCTCGGTATGCTTGTGGAAGAAACAGTCTCGCGCTGCAAAATCAGCGACACAATCCTCCTTTGGTCGGGGGGCCTTCGGGGGCCGATCTGCTTGTTCGTCCCGCAACTTGTGTGGATAATGCCGCTCAATTCCGGGCGGCGGCCCGCCGCCCTCCAATCATCTTCCGGCCAATTCGGAAGCACCACGGGGGAATCGCACTCATGACCGACAACAGCTTCTTTCCGGTGAAGCCCGAGATCGCGGCCGCCGCCCACGTGAATGCGGAAGCCTATGCCCGCATGTACGAGCAGTCGGTCAAGGATCCCGAGACGTTCTGGGGCGAGCAGGGCAAGCGGCTCGACTGGATCAAGCCCTACAGCAAGGTGAAGGACGTCAACTTCAACGACGATGTCCACATCCGTTGGTTCCACGACGGCACGCTGAACGTTTCCGCCAACTGCATCGACCGCCATCTGGCGACCCGCGGCGACCAGACCGCGATCCTGTTCGAAGGCGACGACCCCGGCGTTTCCAAGGCCATCACCTACAAGGAACTGCACGAGAAGGTCTGCCGTCTCGCCAACGTGCTGAAGAAGAACGGCGTCAAGAAGGGCGACCGCGTCACCATCTACCTGCCGATGATCCCGGAGGCCGCCTATGCGATGCTGGCCTGCACCCGCGTCGGCGCCATCCACTCCATCGTCTTCGGCGGCTTCTCGCCCGACAGCCTGAAGGACCGCATCGTCGACTGCGACAGCCATTTCGTCATCACCTCCGACGAGGGTCTGCGCGGCGGCCGCAAGGTGCCGCTGAAGGCCAACGCCGACAAGGCGGTGGCCGGCGCGCCGACGGTCAAGCATGTGCTGGTGGTCAAGCACACCGGCGGCGACGTCGCCTGGACCGAGGGTCGCGACCTCTGGTACCACGAGGAGATGGAGAGCGTCTCCGCCGATTGCCCGCCGGAGGAGATGAGCGCCGAGGATCCGCTGTTCATCCTCTACACCTCCGGCTCGACCGGCAAGCCGAAGGGCGTGCTGCACACCACCGGCGGCTACCTCGTCTATGCGTCGATGACCCACCAGTATGTCTTCGACTACAAGGACGGCGAAGTTTACTGGTGCACGGCCGACGTGGGCTGGGTCACTGGCCACAGCTACATCGTCTATGGCCCGCTCGCCAACGGCGCCACCACGCTGATGTTCGAAGGCATCCCCACCTATCCGGACGTCTCGCGCTTCTGGCAGGTCATCGACAAGCACAAGGTCAACATCTTCTACACCGCCCCGACCGCCATCCGCTCGCTGATGCGTGAGGGCGAAGGCCCGGTGAAGAAGACCTCGCGCGCGTCCTTGCGCGTGCTGGGTTCGGTCGGCGAGCCGATCAATCCGGAAGCGTGGCTGTGGTACTACAATGTGGTCGGCGACGCCCGCTGCCCGATCGTCGACACCTGGTGGCAGACCGAGACCGGCGGCATCCTGATCACCCCGCTGGTCGGCGCCATCGGCCAGAAGCCGGGTTCGGCGACCAAGCCCTTCTTCGGCGTCCAGCCGGTCGTCGTCGACAACGAGGGCCAGATCCTGGAAGGCGAGACCGAGGGCAACCTCTGCATCGCCGATGCCTGGCCCGGCATGATGCGCACGGTCTATGGCGACCATGAGCGCTTCGTCCAGACCTACTTCTCGACCTTTGCCGGCAAGTACTTCACCGGTGACGGCTGCCGCCGCGACGCCGACGGTTATTACTGGATCACCGGCCGCGTCGACGACGTCATCAACGTGTCCGGCCACCGCATGGGCACCGCCGAGGTCGAGAGCGCGCTGGTCGCCCACCCGAAGGTCGCCGAGGCCGCGGTCGTCGGCTACCCGCACGACCTGAAGGGCCAGGGCATCTACGCCTACGTCACGCTGAACGCCGGCGAGACGCCGACCGAGGAACTGCGCAAGGAACTGGTCGCCTGGGTCCGCAAGGAGATCGGCCCGATCGCCTCGCCCGACCTGATCCAATGGGCCCCCGGCCTGCCGAAGACCCGTTCGGGCAAGATCATGCGCCGCATCCTGCGCAAGATCGCCGCGAACGAACATGACAGCCTGGGCGACACCTCGACCCTCGCCGATCCAGGCGTGGTGACCGACCTGATCGACAACCGCATGAACAACGCGTGATAGAAGAGGCGGGGCTCCGGTTGCCGGAGCCCCTTCCTTCGCTTCTCCCGTCTCTCTGCAAAGATGCGTGCGAAGGCACGAAAATGCTGGCTGCGTGCAGCCATGACGGCGAGCAGAGGTAACGGGATCGCTGTTCTCTTGATGATCGTGCAGCTACCATGATCCCGATAAGGGATTTGTGAGGCTGCCGTGTATATTCACATCAGATTGGCCAAGTCATCCGATATCGGAGAAATTTTCCGTGTCCGAACCTCGGTCAACGAAAACCATCTGACCGTTGCCGAGATGGCTGGGATGGGGATCACCGAGGCATCGGTTGCCGAGATGATCGACAGCGCTCCCTGTGCCTGGGTTGCATGCGCCGATGCGAAGATCGTCGGATTTTCGATGATCGACGCTGATGAAGGATCGCTGTTCGCGGCATTTGTGCTGCCATCGCACGAAGGCAATGGGATCGGCAAAGAGTTGGTGAAGGCGGCTGAGGACGCCCTGTTCTCGAAGCATGCGGTCGCGTGGCTCGAAACCGCCAAAACAAGCCGCGCGGCGGGCTTCTATCGTCATCTCGGATGGGGAAACGAGCGAGCCGTCGGCGATGGCGATATACGCCTCGAAAAGCGCCGTCTTTGAACGCCGCGAACCTTACGTCGCCTCTGCCCAATTTCAAGAAGCGAAGGCCGGCGGCTGGGACGCCAGCCGTCATCGTCCCAAAAAGAAGCGGGCCTGCCTCAACGCTCCGGCAGCACCAGCGGAGCGGCGGGGGAGATGGTGAAGGCGGTGGGGGAGGGGTGACGCTCGACGATCCGCTTGCGGGCGTCTTCCGCACTTTCGGCGGCAATGGCGTAGGTGCGGATGCCGCTCCAGGGGGCGGTGGCGTCCAGCGCCTCCACCGCGACATACCACAGCGGGCCGCTGGACCGGGCGACGCGATCGACGCAATAGAACTCCATCGGCGTCAGGGCGGCATCGTCGGTGGCCGCCGACTGCAAAGACAAAATCTCGCCCTCGACCTCCGCCGCCTCGTGGCGCAGGCCGGCCAGGGTTTCCTCCGCCTCCACCCGGCGGACCGAAGCGAGCTTGGCGTAGTTGGCGTAGACGTCCAGCCGCTCCTTCAGCGCGGTCAGCTTCTCCGACTGGCGGCGGGCGCGGATGCCGAGGATGCGCTCGGCCAGCACGCCGACCACCAGGCTGGTGACGGCCCCCAGAACCCAGACGATGTTCATGGTGCGGCGGCTCCAGCAGCAGCTTCTTCGTCCGCATCCTCGCTGGAGACGGTGACGCCCACGCCCTCGTGGAAAATGTTGCGGGTCAGCATCTGGGCGGCGGCGAAGTCGGAGGCCCAGACCTGCGCCTCGTTCGCGAAGCGCCAGATGGCGGGATGGACCACCGCCTTGGCATCGGGCCGGGCCGTGAAGCCGGGGGTCATCGACAAGCGGAAGGTGAAATGGTTGCGCCCCGGCTCCGGCCGGCCGATCTCGTGGATGAAGCGGCGTGCGGCGGCGGTTCGCTTGCCGCTGCGGCGGTTGAGGACCAGCCTGTCGGTCGACAGCTCCACCAGCCTTGCCTTCGTCGCCTCGATTTCGGCCTGCATGGCCTCCAGCTCGTTGGCCTGGAGTTCCAAAGCGTCGCGTTCGGCGGTCAGGGCGGCACCGCAGCGGCGGATTTCCCGCTCCGTCCGCAGGATCAGGCCGCGGCGGATGCCCAGGAACAGCAGGGTGGCGCCGATGCTGAACAGCGCCAGCAGCATTTCCGACGTCATACGCGCCCGCTCCGCAATCCATTCGGCATTGGGGGAGTTGTAGCGCAATCCGCCTGGGCACGCATCACAAGCAAGTGCCTCACGGGCTTAAAAAAACCGGCCCGAAAATACGGCGCCCCGCAGGGCGCCGCACTCGTCAGCCAGACGGACAAACGGTTATTTCCGCTCGCCGATGGCGGTCTGGGCCGCCTTCACCAGATCGGGACCGATCTGCTTGGCCCACTTGTCGAAGACCGGCTGGGTGGCGGTCTGGAAGGCCTTCTGCTGGTCCGGGGTCAGGCGAATCACCTCGACGCCCTGGGCGGTGATTTCCTTCAGCAGGCTGTCGTCCTCGGCGGTGATGCCCTTGCGGGAGATCGCGACCTCCTCGGCGGCGGCCTGGACGGCGGCGGCGCGCACGGCCTCCTGGTCCTCCTTCGACCAGCTGGCCCACACCTCCTTGTTGACCACGAAGATCAGCGGATCGGCGACATAGCCCCACAGTGTCAGGTTCTTCTGGCCCAGCGTGGCGAGCTTGGCGGCGACGAAGATCGCCAGCGGGTTCTCCTGCCCATCGACGGCGCCGGTGGACAGGGCCGGCTGCGCGTCGGCCCAGCTCATCTGCGTCGGGTTGGCGCCGAGTGCGGTGAAGGTGTCGAGGTAGAGCGGCGAACCCACGACCCGGATCTTCAGCCCCTTCAGGTCGGCTGGCGTGCGGATCGGGTGCTTGGAATTGGAGATCTCGCGGAAGCCGTTCTCGCCCCAGGCCAGCGGCACCACATCCTTGGTGGCGAGCAGGTCGAACAGCTTCTTGCCGACCTCGCCCTGGGTCAGGGCATCCAGCGCCTTGTGGTCGGGCA
>Ga0206117_101657_pt1 | contig 10515 bp, 9 predicted proteins | sample 3A5Ametagenome_FD_177997 | JGI IMG/M metagenome (GOLD analysis project Ga0206117, IMG submission 177997) | Enriched microbial communities from leaf-cutter ant dump, University of Wisconsin, Madison, United States - 3A5A | ecosystem: Environmental > Terrestrial > Nest > Insects nest > Nest dump... | reverse complement strand
GGAAAAGTCGCCCTTGACGATAATCATGTTTGGTACTACCAGTTTACGGCAACCAGAATTCAGGCTCGAGATCTGAAGCGGGCGGAACGGGTCGAGGAGGACCCGCCGGAGCAAACAACACCCAGGAGGATCGGAAGGCCGGATCGGAAGACCCGCGACGAAGCGGGAAGCGTGCATAATAATGGGAGGAAACGTTATGCGCAAAACTGTGACCGGCCTTGTGGCCGGTGTCGGCTTGATGCTTGCCAGCGGGACATCCGCGCTGGCGCAGGAACTGACGATCTTCTGGGCCGAGTGGGACCCGGCGAACTATCTTCAGGAGCTCGCGAACGAATACGAGGCCGAGACCGGCGTGAAGGTCACGGTGGAAACCACGCCCTGGGCCGATTTCCAGACCAAGGCCTTCACCGAATTCAACGCCAAGGGTTCCGCCTACGACATGGTCGTCGGCGACAGCCAGTGGATCGGCGCGGCGTCCGAGGCCGGCCACTATGTCGACCTCACCGACTTCTTCAACAAGCACAACCTGAACGAGGTGATGGCCCCGGCGACGGTGAAATACTACGCCGAGTATCCGTCGGATTCCGGCAAGTACTGGTCGATTCCGGCAGAGGGCGACGCCGTCGGCTGGTCCTACCGCAAGGATTGGTTCGAGGACCCCGCCGAGATGGAGGCGTTCAAGGCCAAGTACGGCTACGACCTCGCGCCGCCGAAGACCTGGAAGGAGCTGCGCGACATCGCCGAGTTCTTCCATCGTCCCGACCAGAACCGCTACGGCATCGCGATCTATACGGACAACTCCTATGACGGCCTGGTGATGGGCGTCGAGAACGCGATCTTCTCCTTCGGCGGCGAGCTCGGCGATTACGCGGCCTACAAGGTCGACGGCATCATCAACTCGGACAAGAACGTCAAGGCTCTGGAAGCCTATCGCGAGCTCTACGGCTTCACGCCGCCGGGCTGGGCAAAGACCTTCTTCGTCGAGAACAACCAGGCGATCACCGAGAACCTGGCGGCGATGAGCATGAACTACTTCGCCTTCTTCCCGGCCCTGGTGAACGAGGCCTCCAACCCGAACGCCAAGGTCACCGGCTTCTTCGCCAACCCGGCCGGCCCCGACGGCGACCAGTTCGCCGCGCTCGGCGGCCAGGGCATCTCGGTCATCTCCTATTCCGAGAACCAGGAGGAGGCGATGAAGTTCCTCGAATGGTTCATCAAGGACGAGACCCAGAAGCGCTGGGCCGAGCTCGGCGGCTACACCGCCAGCGCCAAGGTGCTGGAATCGGAGGAGTTCCAGAACGCGACGCCCTACAACAAGGCCTTCTACGAGACGATGTTCCGCGTGAAGGACTTCTGGGCGACGCCGGAATATGCCGAGCTGCTGATCCAGATGAACCAGCGCATCTACCCCTATGTGACGGCGGGTCAGGGCACGGCCAAGGAAGCGCTCGACGCGCTTGCCGAGGACTGGAACGCGACCTTCAAGAAGTACGGCCGTCACTGAGGCCGCAAGCATAGCACGGCGGGAGGGTTCTCAGCCCTCCCGCCCCTTCGACAGTTTACCGGAACGCTGGCGGCCGGATATCCGGCACAATGATGCGGTACGTACATCATGCGCCATTCCAGGAGGAGCACATTGGCCACCGCCGTCATGACATCGCTGGATTCGCGATCCCGCGCCGCCGCCCGCGGCATGAGCGACATCAGGATCCGCAATCTCTTCATCATCCCGACGATCCTCTTCCTGATCGTCTTCAACATCTTCCCGCTGATCTACTCGCTCGGCTATTCCTTCACGGACTTCCGCGCGTCCTCCGCCGCGCCGGCGAATTTCGTCGGGCTGCAGAACTATCGCGAGCTCCTGAACGATCCCTTCATCTGGTCGAACTTCGCCATCACGGCGAAATATGTGATCGTCTCGGTCGCGGGCCAGGTGTTCGTCGGCTTCGGCACGGCCATGCTGCTCAATCGCGACATTCCCTTCAAGGGCCTGCTGACCACCCTTCTGCTGCTGCCGATGATGCTGTCGATGGCCGTCGTCGGCCTGTTCTGGAAGCTGCTCTACGACCCTTCCTTCGGCATCATCAACTACGCGCTCGGCCTCGGCCGGTTCGAGTGGCTGTCGAACCCCGACATGGCGCTCTACGCCGTCGCCATCACCGACATCTGGATGTGGTCGCCCTTCGTGATGCTGCTCTCACTCGCCGGCCTCTCGGCCGTGCCGAAGCATCTCTACGAGGCGGCGGCGATCGACCGGGCCGGCCCCTTCTACACGTTCTTCCGCATCACGCTGCCGCTGGTGGCGCCGATCCTGATGATCGCCATCATCTTCCGCACGATGGAAGCCTTCAAGACCTTCGACATCGCCTACATCCTGACGAGCCAGCCGACGACCGAGGTGATCTCCATCCGCCTCTACAAGATGGCCTTCCAGGAATGGCAGACCGGTCGCTCCTGCGCGCTCGCCTATATCGTCCTCATCATGGTGCTGGCCATCACCAACATCTACGTGAAATACCTCAACAAGGTGAAGGAGCGCTGAGATGGCCGCCGTCCGAACCCGCTCCGAACGCGCGCTGAACCGGGTGGCGATCGCCGCCGTGCTCGTCATCACGCTGATCTTCCTGGCGCCGATCTACTGGATCACCTCGACGGCCTTCAAGCCGCGCAACCTCGCGACGACGATCCCGCCGACCATCGTCTTCCAGCCGGAAGTGTCGCCCTTCGTCAAGCTCTTCACCAAGCGCTCGCAGCTTCGCGAGCCGCCGACGGCGGAGGAATATGCCGCCGCCCCCTGGTGGGAACGGCTCGTCTTCGACGGCGGCGAGAAGGTCGTGCGCTCCGGCCGCGGCGAGGTCCAGCCGTCCGGCTACCCGAACCGCTTCATGAACTCGCTGATCGTCGCGATCACCTCGACGGTGCTCGCCGTCGGCATGGGCACGTTCACGGCCTACGGCTTCTCGCGCTTCAAGGTGAAGGGGGAGGCGGACCTGCTCTTCTTCATCCTGTCGACCCGCATGCTGCCGCCGGTCGTCGTGGCGATCCCGATGTTCCTGATGTACCGCGTCGTTGGGCTCAACGACACGCACTGGGGTCTCATCATCCTCTACACGGCCTTCAACCTCTCCTTCTCGGTCTGGCTGATGAAGGGCTTCATCGACGAGATCCCCAAGGAATACGAGGAGGCGGCGCTGGTCGACGGCTATACGCGGCTGGAGGCCTTCTTCAAGATCGTCATCCCGGAGGCCGCCACCGGCATCGCCGCGACCGCCGTCTTCTGCTTCATCACCGCCTGGAACGAATATGCCTTCGCGCTGATCATGACGAACCGGCGCGCGCAGACCGCGCCGCCCTTCATCCCCAGCCAGGTCGGCTCCGGCCTGCCCGACTGGACGGTCATCGCCGCCGGCACGTTCCTGTTCCTGCTGCCGGTCGCCATCTTCACCTTCCTGCTCAGGAACCATCTCCTGCGCGGCATGAGCTTCGGGGCGATCCGCAAATGACCTTCCGCGCCTTCAACCGGAAATATCTCGAACCCGGCACGCAGCTCTTGATGATCTTCGGCATCGTCGCGCTCTGCCAGCCCTGGAACCTGTTCCTGCATCGCTACGGGCTGACGCTGACCCTCATCGGCCTGATCGGCTTCATGGTCGCGTCGAAGATCCCGCCGGAAGAGACAAGAGACGAGAGTAGCCATCCATGACGCAGATCGAACTTCGCGGCATCGAGAAATATTTCGGCGCCGTCCAGGTCATCAAGAACCTCAACCTCGCCATCGCCGACAACGAGTTCATCGTGCTGCTCGGCCAGTCGGGCTGCGGCAAGACGACGACGCTGCGCGCCATCGCCGGGCTGGAAACGATCGACGAGGGCGACATCCTCATCGACGGCCAGCCGGTGCAGCACATGAAGGCTTCGGACCGCGACATCGCCATGGTGTTCCAGTCCTTCTCGCTCTATCCGCACATGACGGTCTACGAGAACATCGCCTTTCCGCTGCGCGCCACGCGCATGAGCCGCGGCGACGTCGACGCTGCCGTGCGCGAGATCGCCCGCGTGCTGCGGATCTCCGACCTGCTCGCCCGCAAGCCCTCGGCGCTTTCCGGCGGCGACATGCAGCGCGTGGCGATCGGCCGCGCGCTCGTGCGCCGGCCCAAGGCCATGCTGATGGACGAACCGATCGGCGCGCTCGACGCGAAGCTCCGCGAGGAGATGCGCGCCGAGATCAAGCGGCTGCACATCAAGCAGGGCTCGACGACAATCTATGTCACGCACGACCAGGTCGAGGCCATGTCGCTCGCCGACCGTATCGTCATCATGCACGAGGGCGTGCTCCAGCAGGTCGGCAGCCCCTCCGAGGTCTATGCCCGCCCCGCCAACATGTTCGTCGCCCAGTTCGTCGGCAGCCCGGTCATGAACATGGCGGATGCGAGCGTCAGCGAGACGGGCGGGCAGGCGCGTGTCGAGGTCGGCGGCGCGGCGGCCGGCTTCGACTTCCCGGCAGCGCTCACCGGCCGCCTCTCGCAGGCGAAGGCGGAGAACGGCAACCTGACGCTCGGTGTGCGGCCGGAGGGCGTGCTCGTCTCGCGCGAGGCGCGCGAGGGTTTCATGCCGGTCGAGGCGCATATCATCGAGCCGCTCGGCTCGCACGACATCGTCGACCTCAAGGTGGGCGACCAGATGCTGCGCGCACGCACCAAGAGCGGCTTCGTGGCCGGTCCGGGCGAGGCCGTCTTCGCCCGCGTCGACCCCGCCCAGGCGCATTTCTTCAACACCGCGACCGGCGCGTCGCTCGGGATCAGACTCTGATGGCGCATATCGAACTCAAGGGCATCACCAAGACCTTCGGCAGCCATGCGGCGCTGAAGAACCTCGACCTCGAAATCGCCGACGGCGAGTTCTTCGTCCTCCTCGGCCAGACCGGCGCCGGCAAGACCACGACGCTGCGGCTGATCGCCGGCCTGGAGAAGCCGACCGCGGGCAAGATCCTCATCGACGGCGAGGACGTCGCCGATTGGGGCGCGGCCGAGCGCGACGTCGCCCTGGTGCTGCAGCAATATTCGCTCTACCCGCGCTACACCGTGCGGGAGAACCTCGAATTCCCGCTGAAATCGCGCATCCGCCGGGTGGAGCCCGCCGAGATCGCCGAGCGCGTCGCCCGCGTCGCCAGGACGCTGCGCATCGAGCACCTGCTCGACCGCAAGACCGACCGGCTGTCGGGCGGCGAGATGCAGCGCGTCTCGATCGGCCGCGCCATCGTCCGCAAGCCGCGCGTCTTCCTGATGGACGAGCCGCTGTCGGCGCTCGACGCCAAGCTGCGCGAGGCACTGCGCACGGAGCTCAAGAACCTGCAGATGAACCTCGGCGCGACCTTCCTCTTCGTCACCCACGACCAGATCGAGGCCATGTCGATGGGCGACAAGATCGGCGTGCTCAACGACGGCCAGCTCGTGCAGACCGGCACGCCGCAGGAGATCTACCGCAACCCGGTCAACACCTTCGTCGCCCGCGCCGTCGGCTCGCCGCCGATGAACCTGATCGCCGGCACGCTTGCCGGCGGCGAGGCGGTCGCCACTGAGGGCTATCGCCTGCCCTTCGCAAGCGGCCACGCCGTGGCCGCGGACGGCCGGCCGCTGACCTTCGGCATCCGCCCCGAGGACCTCTTCCTCGACGGCGGCGCGCCGGGCGAGGCGCGCGTGCACGACGTCGAGAACCATGGCGTCGAGAAGATCGTGACGCTGCGAACGGGCGGCGAGACGCTGCTGCAGGCAACGGTGCCGGCGCAGACCGACCTCGCCATCGAGGAGGCCGTGCGCTTCTCCTGGAACCCGGAGAAGGTCGTGCTGTTCGACGGCGGCAGCGGCGTCAGCCTGCGGCACGCCGGCTGATCACTATCCCGGGAAGCGCCGGCGATAGAGTTCGATCGCATCGGGGTTGCGCAGGTTGACCGGCAGTTCCCCCTTGAGGATGCGCAGCACCTCGTCGGCCGCGCCCTTGCCCATCCGCATCATGCTCTCCTCGGTGATGCCGGCGAGGTGCGGGGTGACGATAACGTTGTCGAAGCAGAAATAGGAATGATCGGGCGGCAAGGGCTGCGTCGAGAACACGTCGAGCGCCGCCCCGCCGATCCTGCCTTCCCGCAGCGCCGCAATCAGCGCCTCGTCCTCGACGACAGAGCCGCGCGAGACGTTGACGAGGATCGCCCCCGGCTTCATGCGGCCGATGCGGCGGCCGTCGATGAGGCCCGTCGTCTCCGGCGTCAGCGGGCAGCAGAGGACGACGACGTCGGCGGTCGAGACGAGATCGTCGACCGACACGAAGCGCGCGCCCTCCGGCAGGCCTTGCGGCGAGCGGCTGTTGGCGACCACCTCCATGCCGAAACCGTGCTTGGCGATGCGGAAGACCGCCTTGCCGACATTGCCCATGCCGACGATGCCCATCGTCCGTCCGCCGAGGTCCAGCGCTTGGTCGGAATGGGCGCGCCCCGTCGCCCAGCCCTCACTCCTCAGATCCCGGTCCATCGGCCGGAACCGGCGGAGCAGCGCGAGCGTCACCAGGAAGACGTGTTCGGCGACCGTCGGCGCGTTGACGGCCGGCACGTTGGCGACGAGCACGCCGGCACGGGTTGCGGCCTCGACGGGGATCATGTCGAGGCCGGCGCCGTGCCGCACCGCGGCGCGCAGCGCCGGCGCATCCTCGAAGAAGGCTGGCGGGATCGGCGCGCGCACGACGACGACCGCCGCGCCGCGCCCCTCGCGAAGCAGCGTCTCGGGGTCGGGCGCGGAGGCGACGCGGAATTCGCCCGCGGCCCTGAGCATGGCCTCGACGGCGGGATGCAATGGATGCGTGGAAAAGATAAAGCTCATCGGCCCTCCCGCCAGCGAGACCTATTCGGCAGCCGTCGCCGGCCCGCCGATGAGGCCCTTCCAATAACTCTCCGCCCCCTGCAGATGCGCGTTCATCAGCGCCTGGGCGAGATTGCCGTCGCGGGCGAGCAGCGCCTCGTAGATGCGGATATGCTCCTCGTGCGAGCGCCGGCTGCGCGCGGCGTCGCCGAAATAGATCGGCAGGCGCTGCTCGCCCATCGTGTAGTAGACGCTGCAGACCCGGTGGAAGACGCTGTTCTTGGTGGCGCGCACGATCTCCAGGTGAAAATCCCGGTCCTCGCGCGCCAGCCCCTCGCCCGCCGAGATCTTGGCTTCCGATATCGCGAGGATCTCGCGCAGGCGCTCGTAGTTCTCCTCCGTCGCCCGCACACAGGCGAGCTCGGCGGCCTTGATCTCGTGGATCTTGCGCAGCTCCACCGTCTCGTAGATCAGGATCGGATCGAGCGGCAGGCCGGCGCGGGCGAATAGCGCCATCGCCTCGACGCTCGCCTCCGTCGTCGTCAGGTAGATGCCGGATTTCGCGCGACGCTCGACGATGCGCATCGCCTCCAAGATCGCCAGCGCCTCGCGGATCTGCCCGCGGCTGACGCCGAAATGCTCCGCAAGCTCCCGTTCCGAAGGCGTGCGGCCGTTACCGCTCGAATTCGAGAAGAGATATGCCGCGAGGTCGGAGAGGAGGGAGTTTTCTTTCATCGTCACTGTCTTCGCGCGTGAGCCTCCAGAACCCGCCGGTTGACGGTGAAGCCCAGGCCGGGTTTGTCGGGAATCTCTATCATGCCGTCCGTCACGGACACAGCCTCCTCGACGAGATCGTGGATCATCGGGTTCGCGCCGAGCGAATATTCGATGACGAAGCTTGCAGGCGACGCCGCACACAGGTGCAGGCCCGAGAAGAAGCACGGAGCGCCCGCCCACAGATGCGGCGCGAAGCGGAGGTTGAAGGCGCTCGCCAGCGCGCCGATGCGCATCGCCTCCGTGATGCCGCCGCAGAAGGCCGGATCGGGCTGGAATATATCGGCGGACCGCAGCATGGCAAGGTCGCGGAAGGCGAAGCGCGTCGCCTCGCTCTCGCCGGCCGCGATCGGCACGGTGCCGGCCGCGCGCACCTCGGCCATGCCCGGCTTGTCGTCGGCGATCACCGGCTCCTCGAACCAGGCGAGATCGCAATCGCCGACGAGCCGGACGAAGCGCTTCGCCTCCGCCACCGTGTAGGTCCCGTGCGCATCGACCATCAGGTCCACGCCGGGGCCGATCGCCTTGCGCGCCGCCCTGACGCGCGCGGCCGAGACGTGCGGCGCCCCATCCATGGCGCCGACGCGCATCTTCACCGACCTGAAGCCGCCCGCGGCGATATAGGACTGCAGCTGGTCGCCGATCCTCTCGGCGCTTTCCCAGCCGCCGGAGGCATAGGCCGGCAGTCGGTCGGCCTTGCGCCCGCCGAGGAGCTTCCAGACGGGAACGCCGAGCGACTTGCCGAGAATGTCCCACAGCGCGATGTCGACCGCGCTGATCGCCGCGACGGAAAGGCCGCGCCGGGCGAGCTCCGGCATGGCATGCCCCGCCGAGGCCGCCGTCTCGTGCCGGACGCCGTTGTAGAGCATCTCCCAGATCGCCGAGATGTCGGCCGGGTCGCGGCCGATCAGCCGCGGCCCCACCTCGTGGTTCAGCATGTGGACGAGGGTGCCGTAGGTGCCGGCGCTGCCGGCCGCGTTCTTGCCCTCGCCCCAGCCGACGATGCCGTCATCCGTCTCGATCCGGAGGATAGCCGCGTCGAAGGTCGTCAGCCGGCCGAAATCGCTGCGATGCTGGCGGCTCGCCTCGATGGGAATGCTGACCCACCACGCCTCTACGGTCTTGATACGCATCTCGGCTCCCCCGCCCTCACGGCATGCCCGGCAAGGTCGTCACCTGATCAGCGGCAGGATGGTCTCGGCGGTGATCCGCATCTGATCGTCGTAGAATTTCTCCGTCAGCAGGCTGGAGCCGTGGTCCTGGATGAATTTCAGCTGCTCGGGCGGGATGTCGACCGGGTTGCGCTCCACCATGTCGGGATATTTCGCCGCCGGCGTGCGGTCGACGGGCGCGACGAACTCGTTGGTCACTGCGCCGTTGTAACCGATCTCCTTCAGCGTGCCGATGATCTTCGGCCAGTCGAGCTGGCCGAGGCCGGCGGCGAAGCGGTTGTTGTCGGCGACATGGAAGTCGAACAGGCGCTTTCCGGCGAGCCGGATCGCCTCGTACATGTCCTCCTCCTCGATGTTGAGGTGGAAGGCGTCGAGGCAGACGCCGCAGTCCGGGCTCACCGCCTCGGCGAGCGCCAGCGCCTGGGCGGCGCGGTTGAACAGATAGGTCTCGAAGCGGTTCAGCGGCTCGATGGCCAGCCGAACGCCCTTCTTCTGCGCATGGGCGAAGCATTCGCGGGTGGCGTCGACCACCCATTTCCATTCCTCTTCCTCGGTCCCGTCCGGCACCACCTTGCCGACGGTCGCCGGCACCAGCGTGACGATCTCGCCCTCAAGCTCGCTCACCATGGTGATGACGCTCTTGACGTAGTCGACCGACTTGGCGCGCTGGCCCTCGTCCCTGGCGGCGAGGTTGCGCTCGCCGAGCGTCAGCGTCACCGCGCCCCAGCAGCGGATGCCGTGCTCCTGCAGGAGCGCGCGCGTCTCCTTGACGTCGTATTGCGTCGGCTCGCCGGAAATCTCGATGCTTTCGTAGCCATATTTCTTGATGCGCCTCAGCGTGACGGCGAGCGGCTCCGCCCGCATCCAGTTGTGCGTCGAAAGATGCATGAATGTCCTCCCAGACTGATATCGCCTCCGCGGCCGCCCGGACGGGGCGACGCGGTTTCCTCCTCGCAGCCGCCCCTTTGCTTTTTCGCAATCTGGTTTGGCCAATTATCCTTGAGCAAAGCTCTATCGCAATTTCCATCGGCCCGCAAGCCATCCGGAAGAGGTGTTATTTGCGTTCTTTTTCAGCATCTTTGTCCCCGAATGCGGGATTGCCCTTCCCAGGCCTGCGTGACATGCGGATCGCGACTGGCTTGACCAGATTTTCAGATTTGGTATGACCAGATCGCGGCGTCCGCGGGAGACGGACGGCCGCGTCAAGGCTCGGGAGAAGCCGGAGGGAGGAGACATGAAGATCGGCATGTGCATGTTTCTCTGGACGACGAATGTCGGCCGGGAACACGAGACGCTGCTGCGCGACATCAGGCAGACGGGCTTCGACGGCGTCGAGATCCCGATCTTCGAGGGCACGCCCGACGACTATCGCCGGCTGGGCGACCTGCTCGACGAGATCGGCCTCGAACGCACCGCCGTATCGGCCATGGGCGACCCGGCGATGAACCTGATCTCGCCGGACGCGGCGACCCGCGGGCGCGGCATCGACTACATGAAATGGGCGATCGACTGCGCCGCCGCCCTCGGCGCCGGCACGCTGAGCGGACCGCTGCACTCGACGCTCGGCCTGTTTTCCGGAAGCGGGCCGAGTGCCGACGAACTCGAACGCTCCGTCGCCTCGCAGCGCGCGATCGGCGAACATGCCGCCGGGCGCGGCGTGACGATCGGGCTCGAGGCCCTGAACCGCTTCGAGTGCTACCTCCTCAACACGATGGACGATCTCG
>Ga0206117_101656_pt1 | contig 10517 bp, 9 predicted proteins | sample 3A5Ametagenome_FD_177997 | JGI IMG/M metagenome (GOLD analysis project Ga0206117, IMG submission 177997) | Enriched microbial communities from leaf-cutter ant dump, University of Wisconsin, Madison, United States - 3A5A | ecosystem: Environmental > Terrestrial > Nest > Insects nest > Nest dump... | reverse complement strand
CAGGGGGACGTAGTGGACGCTGGTGCCGATGCCCCGGTCCGACAGCGCCTGGATGACGTCGTCCCGCGCCAGCGGCGCATCGTCGCGCAGCCGGACCACGTACAGGTGCCAGGCATGCGTGTCGCCCTGCGGCGCGCCGGCCGGCAGGATCAACGGCAACTCCGCCAGTTCCGCGCCGTAGCGGGCTGCCAGGGACTGGCGGCGCTGCACGAACTGCGGCAGCCGGGCCAATTGCTCGATTCCCATGGCGGCGGCGATGTCCGTCATGTTGTATTTGAAGCCCGGCGCGACCACCTCGTAGTACCAGGCGGGCGTCCGGGAGGTGAACCGGTCGAAGGCGTCGCGGTTCATGCCGTGCAGCCGCATGACGCGCATGCGCTGCGCCAGCGCCGGGTCGCGCGTGACGGCCATGCCGCCCTCACCGGTGGTGATGGTCTTGTTGGCGTAGAAGCTGAACACCGTGGCATCGGACTGCAGTTGGCCCACCAGGGTGCCGTGCCAGGTGGTGGGCAGGGCGTGGGCTGCGTCTTCCACCACCTTGAGGCCGTGCTCCCGGGCGATGGCAAGGATGGCGTCCATGTCGCACGCCAGCCCGCCGTAGTGCACCGGCAGGATGGCCCGCGTGCGCGGCGTGATGGCGGCGCGGATTTTTTCGGGGTCGATGTTGAGCGTCACCGGGTCCACGTCCACCAGCACGGGGTCCGCTCCCAGGTAGCGCACCACTTCCACGGTGGCCGTGAAGGTCAGGGTGGGGGCGATCACTTCGTCGCCCAGGCCGATGCCCAATGCTTCGAGCGCCAGATGCAGGCCTGCCGTGGCGGAATTCACCGCGATGCACTCCAGGCCACCGCCCAGATAGGCGCCGAAAGCCTGCTCGAACGCATGCGTTCGCGGTCCGGTGGTGACCCAGCCCGAGCGCAGGGCCTGCGTCACGGCGGCGATTTCGGCATCGCCGATGTCAGGGCGGGCAAAAGGCAAGAAGGGCGGGGAATGCTGCATGGTCAGGGCGCTGCGCGGCCGATGGGGTGGTATTCGATTCCGAGGCGCTGCATGTCCCCAGGCTCGAAAAGGTTGCGGCCGTCGAAGATGACCGGCGTGCGCAAGGCGGCGGCCAGGTGCGTGAAGTCGGGACTGCGGAACTCTTTCCATTCCGTGACGATGATGAGGGCGGCCGCGCCATCCAGCGCGCCGTTGGCGCTGTCGGCATAGCCCAGGCCCGGCCGCTCGCCCAAAGCGCGGCGTGCCTGGGGCATGGCCACGGGGTCATAGGCGCAGATTTCCGCGCCCCTCTGGAGCAACTGCTCGATGACGGTGCGGCTGGGCGCTTCGCGCAGGTCGTCCGTGCCCGGCTTGAAGGCCAGGCCCCACAGTGCGAACCGCAGGCCGCGCAAGTCGGGGCCGAAGCGTTGCACCACCTTCTGCGCGAGCACGCCCTTTTGCCGTTCGTTGACGGCCTGCACGCTGCGCAGTATCTGCAGGTCGTGGCCGCAATGGGCGGCGGTCCGCACCAGCGCGCTCACGTCCTTCGGAAAGCAGGACCCGCCGTACCCCGCACCTGCGTACAGGAAGTGGGTGCCGATGCGCGGGTCCGTTCCCATGCCCGTGCGCACCTGCTCGATGTCGGCCCCCAGGGTTTCCGCCAGCAGCGCCAGTTCGTTCATGAAGCTGATGCGGGTCGCCAGCATGGCGTTGGCGGCATATTTGGTGAATTCCGCGCTGCGGATGTCCATGGCGATGAGGCGGTCCCGGTTGCGCATGAAGGGGGCGTACAGCATGTGCAGGCGACGGGCGGCATCTGGGTCGTCGGTGCCGACCACCACGCGGTCCGGCCGCATGAAGTCCTGCACCGCAGAGCCTTCCTTGAGGAATTCCGGGTTGGCGGCCAGCGCATAGGGCAGTTGCAGGCCGCGCCGTGCCAGCACCGCGTTCACGGCCTCGCGCACCTTGTCCGCCGTGCCCACGGGAACGGTGCTCTTGGTCACGATGAGCTTGTACTCCGCCATGTGCAGCGCCACGGCCCGCGCCGCGGCCAGCACGTGGCGCAGGTCGGCCGATCCGTCTTCGTCCGCCGGGGTGCCCACGGCAATCATCTGCACCAGCCCGTGCGCGACGGCCCGGGGCATGTCGGTGGTGAACTCCAGGCGGCCCGCCCTGGCATTGCGTGCCACGATGTCGGACAGGCCCGGCTCGTGGATGGGAATGTGCCCGTCGCGCAGCGCGGCGATCCGGGCGGCATCCGTGTCCACACAGACGACGTGGTTGCCCATTTCGGACAGGCAGGCGCCGGTCACCAAGCCTACATAGCCGGTGCCAATGACGGTGATCTTCATGTTTTGACCGCCCAGGTGAGGCGGTGGGTGCGAAAGAAATACAGGAAGCTGGATGCCGGGCCGATCATCGGCGCAGGCAGTCTGCGCGCAATGGGCGGCGCGAGCGTCAGCCGCCGCGAGTGCAGATGCGCCCTGGGGAACAGCGTGCGCAGTTCACCCAGCGAGCAGCCTTGCACATCGGGGTTGCGGGGGTTGTTCACCACGAAATCGTAGATGAGCACGCCGCCGCCCGGTGCCACCCACTGCCACATGGTCTGTGCCAATTGGTGCCGGAAGTTTTCATTGAGCAGCGAGCTGAACAGCGTGAACGCCAGCACTGCGTCCTGGCTGGCAGGCGGCACGGGGGCCGTGGTGGCGTCGCCTTGCAGGATGCGCACGCCGCTGGCCGCCGATGCGCGCGCGGCGGCGGCGCGGTCGGGCAGCAGTTCGATCCCCGTCAGGCATTGCGGCGTGGCCCCCAGGCGCACCAGGTCCTGCAGGTTGCCGCCGCTGCCGCAGCCGACTTCGAGCATGTTCTTGCCCGCCACGCTCTGCCATCCGTGGCCGCGCCACAGGCCGACCAGGGCACGCAGGCGCTCCTGTTGTGCCTGCAGGGCGGCGGCATTGGCGTACAAGCCGTAGCGCGCTGCGTCTGCCGCCGCATCGCGGCGGGCGTAGCGGGCCTTCACGGCGTCGGGCTCGTGCTCGGTCATCGGGTGATCCGCACCACGTCGGACGAGGGCTTGCGCGCCCGGGCCATGTCCCACAGGCCGCGCCAGGTGCCCAGGCCGTAGCCCAGGTGAGAGGCCGCGATCACCGCAGGCAGGCGCGGGAGCAAGCGCCAGTTGCGCGCCGCCTTCGCCGCCGCCGCGCTGGCCGCCAGCAGGTACAGCGCATAGGCCGCCATCAACACAATGAATGGAGCATGAAAAAGGGGTGTAGCGCCTGCCAGTAAAGCGCAAGCAGCTATGAAAATCATAGGAATCAGCTGGCGCAGCGAGCCCGGCTGACCATGCTTGCGCACCACGAAGGGCCGCCAGTAGCCGTACTGCCTTTGCTGGTGGAACAAATGCCGCAGCGAATCGCGGGGCTGGTAGGTGGAACGGATCAGCCGGCTTTGCCAGATGCGCGCGCCGCCCCGACGCAGGCGCAGGTTGTGTTCGTCGTCCTGGTTGCGCACCAGGGCTTCGTCGAACAGGCCGTGCTGGTCGAAAACGGCGCGGCGCCAGCAGCCCAGGTACACGGTGTCCACCTCGCCCTCGTAATCCGTGTCACGCGAGCGCGCGCCGCCCACCACCCAGCGGCACTGGAAGGCCGCCGCAATCGCCTGGCCCATGGGGCCGCTGCCCTGCGCCACCCAGGGGCCGCCCACGTTGTCCGCGCCCGTGCGCTCCAGCGCCGCGATGCACTGGGCCAGGTAGTCCGGCGCGAACCGGCTGTGCACGTCCAGGCGCGCGATGACGCTGCCTTGTGCCCGTGCGATGCAGGCGTTCAGTCCGGTGGAGACGATGCGGCCGGGATTGGGCACCAGCACGAAGCGCGGGTCGGAGGCGCAGCGTTGCGCCAGCAGTTCGCGGGTGCCGTCGTCGCTTTCGCCGTCGGCAATCAGCACTTCCATGCGCCATGGCGCGGGCAGACTCTGCTGCAGCACGGAGTCGCAGAAGGCCTCGATATGGCCGCGCTCGTTGCGGCAGGGCACGATGACGCTGAGGAGTGGGGCGGGGATGGCCGTCATCGGGTTGCCGCCAGCAGTTGTTGGTAGAGCGCGTGCATGCGGTCCATCTGCACCGCGCGGTCCCCGTCACGCGCGATGCGGGCGGTGTTCTGCTGCCCTGTCGATTGCGCCTGGGCGTCGTCGGCGAGCAGCTTCTCCAATAGCGCAGCCAGCGCCCCGGCGTCGCGGGGCTCGACGAGCCATTGCGGGTCCAGCCAATGCGCGTTGGCCTGCAGGCGGCTGGCCACCACGGGCAGGCCGCAGGCCATGCTCTCCAGCACGGCCACCGACGTGGCGTCGCTGCTGGGCACGGAGATGGAGACGCGGCTCTCGCCCAGCACGCGGGCCATGCCGGCGTCGTCAAGGCGGCCATGCAGCAGCACGCTGTCCTGCAGGCCGTCACGCTGGATTTGCGCGCGCAGCGCGGGTTCCAGGCTCCCGCCGCCCAGCAGGTGCAGGCGTAGGGGGGCCGTGGCGGGCAGCCTGGAGCGCAGCAGCGCGAAGGCTTCGACGATGGTGTCGATGTTGTAGTTGGGCTCCCAGGCCCGCAGGCTGACCAGTTGCAGGCCGGGCTTCTGGTGCCACGGTATGGGCCGGAAGCGCTGCAGGTCCACGCCCCAGTGGATCTCCTCGACCGGGCAGACCGGGCCGTACCCCCGGGCGGCATCCACCAGGCTGGCGGAGTCGCCGGTGATGAGGTCGGCCCTGCGCAATGTCCACCCCGTCAGCCAGCGCAGCCAGGGGTTGCGGCGCGGCGTGACCAGCAGGTCGCTGCCCCAGGCGGTCATCACCAGGGGGTGCCGACTGCAGCGCGCCGCCAGGTAGCCATACGAAGTGACGTAGTGGGCGTGCAGGATGTCGGGCGACAGTTCCGCCACGTGGTGCCTGGTTTCCCGCACGCGCAGCAGCCAGTCGGCGGAGCGGTGCACGGGCCGGATGGCGCGCACGGCAACGCCTTCCATGGGGGCGGGGCGTGCCGTGACCAGGGACACACGCCAGCCGCGCTGGCGCATCTCGCGCGCCCAGCGCTGCACGTGGGGGCTGGTGGCATCGCCCAGCAGGCACAGGTGCGCCGTCATGCGTCGGCCCAGGCCTCGTAGTGGGGGCGCAGTTCGGGATGCTCCGCGAGCAGGCGTGCATCCCTTTCCCGCACGTCGCCGATCTGGCGCGCGGGCGCGCCGGCCATGATGGCGAAGTCCGGCACCTCGCCGCGCACTTGCGAGTGGGCGCACACCACCACGCCCTTGCCGATGCGGGTACCCGCTTCGATCAGGCTGTGCGGGCCGACGAAGCTGTAGGGGCCGATGCTGACCGGGCCGCTGACGTAGCCGGGCTTGGGGCCTTGGTGGTTTGCGTAGCTGCGGCCCAGCAGGCGGATGGCACGGTGCGAACTGTGCGTGACGATGCTCACGAAGTTGGTGATCTGTACACCTTCGCCGATCCGCAGCCCCGCTGTGGCGTCGAGGAAGTTGAATTGCCCGATGAACACGTGGTCCGACAGCCGCAGCCCCTCTTCGCCTTCGATACAGGTGCTGGGCGCGATGCGGGTGTGCGGCAGGCTGCGCCCCTCGTGGTCGCGTTCCCCGAACACCATCCGGTAGAACAGCGCATGCCAGAGGCGGCGGCGCCAGCGGTTAAGCACGGCTCTCATGGGGCATGTCCTTCCAGTTCGCCAAGGCCCAGAAATAGTAGGAGAAGTAGGCCAGCATGGTGGCGGAGATGCCCCACCCGGCGCCCTCCAGCCCGCCCCAATGCAGCCCGGGCAGCAGGCCCGCGAAGAACAGGCATTGTCCGGCCACTGCCAGGCGCAAGGCCCAGGCCTGTGCGTTCCAGGCCATGGTGACGACGGCCAGCGGCGAGGCAATGAAATGCAGCGCGATGTAGGGCGCGATGGCGCGCGCCAGCGCCCCCGCCTCGGCCCATTGCGCGCCAAAGGCTAGCGTGAAGATGTCCGGCCCCCACAGCAGCAGCATGGCGGCCAGCGGGCCTGCCAGCGCGGCCAGCCCCAGCATGGTCCGGCGCACCAGGGCGCGGGCCTGGGCGGGCGATTGGGTTTGCAGAAGGCGTGGGTACAGGGCTTGCGACAACGCGCCGCCGACCAGGGTGGCCGGGGCTTTCAGGTAGCGCAGGCCCAGTGCCCAGAACCCGGCGGCGGCGTCGCCCGTCCACGCGGCGACGAGGACGAGCGTGAGCGTGTCTTGCAGCGCGCCCAGGAAGGCGTGCGGCGTGTTCAGCAGCGGAAAGTCGCGGTGCCGCCGTGCCATGCTGCGCAGCCCCGCCGCCGGCTGCCGCCACATTCCCGCCCAGCCGCCATGCGGCGCGGGCCGGGCCAGCAGCCATGCGGCGCTCAGGCTGGCGGCGATAGCGCCCAGCACCAAGCCCAGCGGCCCGGCTTTGAAGAAGCCCAGCAGCAACTGCAGCACCGCGCCGCCGCCTTGCTGCACCAGCCGCGCTATGGACAGGCGTGTGAAATGCTGCGACCGCGTGGCCCACAGCGTCAGCCACTGCGTGGCGGCGGTGCCCAGCACGGCCAGCGGCAGCGCCCACGCCAGTGCCCAGCCGCGCCAGAAAACAAGCACCAGGCTCACGGCCGCGGACGCCAAGGTCACGGCCAGCAGCACGTGGGCGCACAGGGCCATCAACCGGGCCGCACGCGGCGCCTCGGCTTCCAGCGGCAGGGCGAATTCGTAGCGCGCGCAGCCCACCACGGCGATGTTGGCGGACGCTGCCCACAACAGCGCGAATTGCCCGAAGTCGTCGGGGCTGTACAGGCGCGTGAGCGCCGGCCCCAGGAGCAGCGGAAGGGCATGGGCCGCGACGCTGCCGGTGACCAGGGTCAGGGTGGCCCGCAGGAGTCCCGGGTTCATGGCAGGGGCGAGGGTTCCGGCTGGTAGCCGGGCACCAGTTGCCGCAGCAGATCCGTCATGGCGGCGCGGTCGCCGTCCCGGGCGGCCTGCTGCAGGGCCTGGAGCGAGGCCTGCAGGTCCGCCCAGGGGCGGTATTCCTCGCGGGCCCGCAGGATGCGCGGGTGGTCCGTCGGCAGCGGGTCGTCGCCGATCAGCAGTTCCTCGAAGAGCTTTTCACCCGCGCGCAGTCCCGTGAAGACGATCTCGATGTCGCCCTCCGGATGGCGATCGTCGCGCACGGAAAGCCCCGACAGCGCCACCATGCGCTGGGCCAGTTCCAGGATCTGGATCGGCTCCCCCATGTCCAGCAGGAACACGTCCCCGCCTTCCGCCATGGCCCCTGCCTGCAGCACCAGTTGGGCGGCTTCGGCGATGGTCATGAAATAGCGCGTGACCTCGGGGTGCGTCACCGTGACGGGACCGCCCGCCGCGATCTGCTGGCGAAACAGCGGAATCACGCTGCCGCTGGAGCCCAGCACGTTGCCGAAGCGCACCATGGAAAGACGCAGGGGGCATTGCCAGGGCAGCGCTTCGCCGGGGGCGCCGAAAGGCCCGTGTGGCGACGCGGCGATGGCCTGTAGGACCATCTCCGCCACGCGCTTGCTGGCGCCCATGACGTTGGTGGGGCGCACCGCCTTGTCCGTGGACACCAGCACGAAGTGGCAGGCGCCATGCGCCAGCGCCACCTGCACCATCGTGAGCGTGCCGAAGACGTTGTTCAGGATGCCTTCGCCCGCGTTGGCCTCCACCATGGGAACGTGCTTGTAGGCCGCCGCGTGGTAGATCGACAGGGGCCGGTATTGCCGGCAGATGTCCGCCATGCGCTCGTGGTGGGTGACGCTGGCGAGCAGCGGAACCAGTTCGCACGGGCAGGCGCTCTGCTGCATCAGCGCCTCCAGTTCGTGGTGGATGGTGTAGAGCGCGTACTCGCTGTGGTCCACCAGCAGCAGTCGCTGCGGCCGTTCGCGCACGATCTGCCGGCACAGCTCGCTGCCGATGCTTCCACCCGCGCCCGTGACCAGGACCACGGTGCCCGCCAGGTTGCGGCCCAGCAGGTCCGGGTCGGGCGCGACGGGCTCCCGGCCCAGCAGGTCTTCGATCTCGACATCCTGGAAATCCGTGACGGTGACACGTCCGCTGGCCAGGTCCGACAGGCCTGGCAGGGTGCGGATGCGCACGGGCAAGTCCCGCAGGCTCTCGATGATCTGCCGGCGGCGCTGGCGCGTGGTGCTGGGCAGCGCCAGCAGCACGTCCGTGATGGCGAGGCGGCGCACCACCTCCGGCAGCGTCTGCGGTGCATGCACGCGCACGCCGTTGATGCTGCGCCCGACCTTGGCTGCGTCGTCATCCACGAAGCCCTTGAGCAGGTACTGGCGCGCGCTCCCCAGGCCCGCCGCCGTTTGCGCCCCCGCGCTGCCCGCGCCGTAGATCAGCAGGCGATAGGGCGCCTGGCTGCTGCGGCCCGCCAGCGCCAGCCAGCCCAGTGCGCGGCTGGCGCCGACCAGCAGCATGAACAGCAGGGGCTGCAGAATGCCCACGCTGCGCGGCACGCCCTCCCACTGCGCCGCCAGCAGGCAGCCCAGCAGCAGCGCGCCGTAGATGGCCACCGCCTTGCCGGTGGTGATGAGCGCCGTGAGGCCGGTATAGCGGAAGATGGCGCGGTACAGACCCAGCTTCGCGAAGATCGGAAACGCGAGCGCGGGGGCCAGCGCATACGCCAGCCACTGTTTGCCCTCGGGCCAGTGGGGGGTTTCCAGCCGCAGCGTGAAGGCCAGCCACATGGCGGCAAGGCCCAGGCACACGTCCATGGCCACCACCACCAGGCGCTTGGCCGCGCGCGACCAGCCCAGGATGCGGTTCAGGAGGGGCGCCTGCGCCCGCAGGGCGGTCTGGCGTGGGTGGTGGCGGCGATCCGGCGGGCTGCTCATTGCGGTGGCGCGATCCCCGTCCGCTCCAGCACATCCCCCACCAGTTCCAGCCGCACCAGCGGATTGTCCAGCTCCATCAGCCGCTGCTTGAGCGCCAAGGGCACTGGCAGCAGCTCGCACCAGCGGTTGGCGACCCAGCCGCAGTCGTCCAGTTGCGCGGCCGTGGGCGTGATGGCGCTGGCCGCATCCGGGTCGCGCTGCTGCAGCGTGTTCAGCACCTGGGCGAGGGCGTTGGCGGCTTTCTTGAGGTCGTCTGGCACGGGCACGGGCAGGTCTTGGCCGATGTGGTCCACGTTGGCGATCCACAGGCCGTGCGGCAGGTGGCTGCGCTGCGTGATGCGAAAGCGCTGGCTGCCGCGGCACAGCAGCGTGACGAGGCCCGGCTGCGGGGTGTCCAGCTGCTCGATGACGGCCAGCGTGCCCACGTCGCTGAACTGCTCTTCGGGGGCGCCCGCCTGGCGCACCTCGCTGCCCTGGGTGAGGGACACCACGCCGAACGGCGCGCCCGCCTGGCGGCACTTGCGCACCATGTCGAGGTAGCGCACCTCGAACACGCGCAGCGCCAGCACGCCGCCCGGAAACAGCACGGAGCCCAGCGGAAAAAGGGGCAGGGACGACAGGGTGAGGGGGGGCGTCATGGGGCGGGGAAATACCTAGGCCGCTATCATCCCACGATGCCGCCCGCCTTCGCTGCGGCCTCCTTGCTTTTGTCGCATCCATGCTCTACCAGATCGCCTCTTTCCTGCTCGACGTCGTCGGTGGCCTGCTCACGGGGGCCTGCCTCCTGCGGCTGTACATGCAGTGGCAGCGCGTGCCGTTCTCCAACCCCGTCGGCGGGCTGGTTTTCGCGCTGACGGATTGGCTGGTGATGCCGCTGCGCCGGGTGATTCCGCCTACGGGCCGCTGGGACGTGTCGAGCCTGGCCGCCGCCGTGCTGCTGCAACTGGCGCAGTACGTGCTGCTCATCCTGCTGCTGGGCGCGGGTGCCGCCTGGGCCTGGCTGCCGTGGATGGCCCTGTTCGGGCTGGCGCGGGTGGTTGTGTCGGGGCTGATGGGCCTGCTGATCGTCTATGCCGTCATGTCCTGGGTGCAGGCACGCTCGCCGCTGTCGGACGTGATTGCCCGGCTGTGCGAGCCCGTGCTGCGGCCGTTCCGCCGCATCATTCCGCTGATGGGCGGCATCGACCTGTCGCCGCTGGTGGTGCTGGTGCTGCTGCAGGTGGCGATGATCGTGCTGGGGAACCTGCAGGCCGGTGTGATGCGCTGACCTGGAAATATCAGCCAAATTGGCCGCCAGCGCTTATGGGACAAGCGCTGGCAGCTATCAAAAGAATAGTCAATTGATCACATCACCGCATCGGCCGGCAGCCGCTGCAGCATCGCCAGGCTGCTGGCCACGGTGTTGCGCAGCTCGCGCCGGTCGCAGATGAAGTCCACGGCGCCCTTGGATTGCAGGAACTCGGCGCGCTGGAAGCCCTCGGGCAGGGTCACGCGCACGGTGGATTCGATCACGCGCGGGCCGGCGAAGCCGATCAGGGCCTTGGGCTCGGCGATCACGATGTCGCCCACGAAGGCGAAGCCGGCGCTCACGCCGCCCATGGTCGGGTCGGTCAGCACGCTGATGTAGGGCAGGCCCTTCTTGGCCAGGCGGGTGAGGGCG
>Ga0206117_101655_pt1 | contig 10518 bp, 8 predicted proteins | sample 3A5Ametagenome_FD_177997 | JGI IMG/M metagenome (GOLD analysis project Ga0206117, IMG submission 177997) | Enriched microbial communities from leaf-cutter ant dump, University of Wisconsin, Madison, United States - 3A5A | ecosystem: Environmental > Terrestrial > Nest > Insects nest > Nest dump... | reverse complement strand
TTCATGCCGCGCCCCTGGTGAGGTCGTTTGGTATTGTAGCCGATCAGGTAGGTATCGAGCGCGCCCTGCATCTCATCGATGGTTTCGAACCAGGTCCGGCGCCCTTCGACCCTGAAGTGCTCGTCGAGCAAGGTTCGGTGCAGGCGCTCGACGATGCCGTTGGATTGCGGCCGCTTCACGCGGGTGCGCTTGTGTTCGATCTCCTCGAGCTGAAGGAAGAGTTCGTAGGGGTGTTGGTCATCCCGACCGCAAAATTCACGGCCATTGTCGCTGAGTACCGCGTCGATCCTGGCGGCATGCGCCTCGAAGGTCGGCAGGACGTCGTTGTTCATCAACTGGACGGCGGTGATCGGCAGTTTGTTCGGGTAGAGCCTGGCCCAGGCATGGCGGCTGTGGCAGTCGATCGCGGTCTGCAGGTAGACCTTGCCCACGCCCTTGAGCACACCGACGAAGAACGTGTCGACGGCGACGAGAGCGCCAGTATGCGGCGCTTCGATGTGACGTTCGCGGAATTCGGGGCTGAAGCGTTCAAGCAAGCGAACCTGGTCCTCCGACAGGGTCAGCTTGCGTTCGGCCGTGGCCTTTTCGAGGCGCAGCAGGCGCTCATGCTTGGTCAGCAGCCCGTGGCGCTGCCAGACCCCACGAACGCCGCCGGAAGACACCTGGACGCCCTGCAGGACGAGTTCCTGCGCGACCCGCATCGGCCCGTGGCACGGGTTCGCCAGGGCATGGTCGAGTATCGCCTGCTCGACCTCGGCGGCTACCCGGTTCGGATGCGGGCCGCGGGCGCCGGGCAGGCGATCGATCAATCCGTCCGCCCCATAGGTCTGGAAGTTCCGTCGGATCTTGCTGCTCCGCGCTGCCCTTCGGGTCGTAGAACTGCTGGCGGGAATAGCCCATCACGCGACAGGCCTTGCTGACGTTGCCGATATCGCTCGCCAGTTCCAGCAAGCTCAGCTTGCGGCGTGCTACCTTCTTTTCCGTGTCATGTCGGTCTCCGGTTCAGGTCAGATGTTGCTCGCAACACCATCAAACCTGCCCAGAGGCGGCATGGCCACACCGGCCCCGCGCGCGGGGCCGGTGTGGCCGGACCTGTCAGGTAATTACCGTTTCAGCTCAGGCAATCGTCCTGAGTTCGACAAAAAATTCGTGGCCCTCTCGGACAGACTGAGAGTGACGCGGGACCAAGCCGGCAATCACGCCAAAAGATGCGTGTAGGGTTCACTCCTACCGCCCGGTGAACTTCGCCGGGCGCTTTTCCACGAAGCTGCGCAGGCCTTCCTTCAAATCCTCGCTGGCCAGAAGGCCGGCCTGGACCGGGATGAAGTCGGCAACCGCGGCCGCCTGCCCCTCCCATACCGCCTTGCGCGCGTTGGCAAGCGTTGCGACGACCGCCAGCGGCGCCTGGGCGGCGATGTGGCGGGCGATGTCCAGCGCCCGGTCGCGTTCGGTGCCGGCCGGCACGATCTGCTGGATGAAACCGCAGCGATAGGCTTCGTCGGGCCCGAATTCGTCGCCGGTCAGCAGATGCAGCATGGCATTGCCCCAGCCCGCGCGTTCGACGAAACGCAAGGTCGCCCCGCCGGTCGGCATCAGCCCGCGCTTGACCTCGAGCTGCGAGAAACGGCAATCGTCGGCGGCGATCACGATGTCGGCGGCCAGCATCAGTTCCATGCCGATGGTGTAGGTGATGCCCTTGACCGCGGCGACGACGGGCTTGGACCGGAACGGCTGGCGCGTCATCAGGGGATCGATCATGCCATCGGGGATCAGCGCGCCGTTCTCGGCCATCACTGGCGCCATCGCCGGCAGATCGAGGCCGGCGGTGAAATGCGGGCCCGCCGCGGTCAGGACGGCACAGCGCAACGCGGCGTCGTGCTCGAAATCGGTATAGGCCCGGGCGATGTCGACCAGCATCTGCGGCGTGAAACCGTTCAGCTTGGCCGGGCGGTCGATGATGATTTCGGCGACGTCGCCGTGGCGTTCCAGGATGACGCGGCCGTGGGTGGGGTTCATGGCTGTACGCCCTCCTTGAGCGTGCGATAGGCCTGGGACGCCAGCTGGCGATGGGCGAGCATGGCGACGATCAGGACGGTCATGACGATCGAGGCCCAGGGGCTGAGGAACCAGGCGATGATCGCCAGCGCGAAATAATAGGCGCGCATGCCTGCGTTGAAGCGCCCCAGCGCCAGGGTCAGCATCCGCGCCATGACCCGCGCCCGCGCCTCGATCTGGTCGCGCGGGGCGGTTTCGTCGGGGGCCGACCCCATCAGGGCGATGGTGTAGTTGCACTGGCGCAGCGACCAGGTGAACTGCAGCAGCGCCCACACGAAGGTCGCGATCAGCAGCAGCAGTTTCCACTGGAACAGCTCGCGGCTTTGCGCCGTGACGAATTCGAGCTTCACCACAGTCGCATGCGCGGCATCCAGCGCGGCGAAACCGCCGATCAGCCCGGCCAGCACCAGCACGGTGGTCGAGGCGAAGAAGGTTACGGAATGGATGGCGTGCCCCATCAATATCGCGTCGCCGTTGCGGGTCATGCCGCGCAGCATCATCTGGCGCATCCAGCTGACGCGGATCGAGCGCATCATGAAGTTGATGCCGGCCCGGTGCGACACGATGCGGTCCATCACGATCGCATAGCCGATCCAGCCCGCCGCAAGCGTCGCGAAGGCGGCGAGATCGGCGCCCGCCATTTCCTTGGGAATCATGGTTTCCTCGTCTCCCTGCCGCCATGTTAAGGAAGCGTCATGGCACGGGGAAGAGCGACGAAGACAATCAGGGTGCCGGACCTGTTCGCGACCGCGGCGCGGCGCGACGGCATCTTCTGCGGTATCGACGAGGCGGGGCGCGGCCCCCTGGCCGGCCCCGTCGTGGCGGCGGCGGTGATCCTGCTGCCCGGGGCGCGCGGCCTGCCGCTGAACGATTCCAAGAAACTGGACGAGGCGCAGCGCGAAAGCCTGTTTGCGGCATTGCAGCCCTGCGCCATCATCGGCGTCGGCCAAGCATCGGTCGAGGAAATCGACCGCATCAACATCCTGCAGGCGACGTTCCTGGCCATGCAGCGCGCCTTCAGCGCGCTGGCCCAGCCGCCGGCCTTGGCGCTGATCGACGGCAACCGCGCCCCGCGCCTGCCCTGCCCGGTCGAAACCATCATCGGTGGTGACGGAATCGAGCCCTCGATCGCCGCCGCGTCGATCGTGGCAAAGGTTACCCGCGACCGCCTCATGGTCGCGCTGGATGCCGAATACCCCCGTTATGGTTTTGCCCGCCATAAGGGGTACGGCACATCGGCCCATCTGGAATCCCTAGTGGTGCACGGGCCCTGCGCACACCACAGATTGAGTTTCGCACCGTTAAAGCGATCTGTGGACGAATCGGGCTAATAGATTGATTCCGCTGGTAATCCTTCCTTAACGCGGCGACGGCATCTTGGTCCCCATGGGGATCAAGAAATTAGCTGAGCGCCCGGCGCTCGATCGCATCCTGGTCGGCGATTGCGTGGCCCGGATGGGGGAACTGGCGGCGAACTCGGTCGACGTGGTGTTCGCCGACCCGCCGTATAACCTGCAACTGGGCGGCGAACTGCGCCGACCCAATGAAACCGTCGTCGACGGGTGCGACGATGACTGGGACAAGTTCTCGAGCTTTGCCGAATACGACCGTTTCACCCATGCCTGGCTGAAGGCGGCCAAGCGCGTCCTGAAGGACGACGGTGCGCTGTGGGTGATCGGCTCGTACCACAACATCTTCCGCGTCGGCGCGATCCTGCAGGACCTGGGGTTCTGGATCATGAACGACGTGGTGTGGCGCAAGGCCAACCCGATGCCGAACTTCCGCGGCAAGCGGTTCACCAATGCCCATGAGACGCTGATCTGGGCGTCCAAGAGCCAGGATGCCAAGCCGACCTTCAACTACGAGGCGATGAAGGCCCTGAACGACGGCGTGCAGATGCGGTCGGACTGGCTGTTGCCGATCTGCTCGGGGCACGAGCGGCTGAAGGAAGACGACGGCGGCAAGGCGCATGCGACGCAGAAGCCCGAAGCGCTGCTGCATCGCGTCCTGACCGCCTCGACCAAGCCCGGCGACGTGGTGCTGGACCCGTTCTTCGGCACCGGCACGACCGGCGCGGTCGCCAAGCGCCTGGGCCGCCGCTTCATCGGCATCGAGCGCGAACAGAAATATGCCGACCTGGCCGAACGCCGCATTTCGCGCGTCCAGCCGATGGCCCCCGACGACCTGGAGGTCACCAAGTCGAAGCGCGAGGAACCGCGGGTGCCGTTCGGATCGCTGATCGAACGCGGCCTGCTGTCGCCCGGCACGGTGCTCTACGATCCGCACCGCCGCCATCGCGCCAAGGTCCGCGCCGACGGCAGCCTGGTCTGTGCCGACGCGGCCGGCTCGATCCACCGCATGGGCGCCCATGTCCAGGGCGCGCCGGCCTGCAACGGCTGGATCTTCTGGCACATGGATGTCGAGGGCAAACTGGTCCCGATCGATATCCTGCGCCAGAAGGTCCGTGCCGACATGCCGGCGGCGATGAACTGACGATCAGGGAAAATGAAATAACGTCAGACCTTCGTCCTTGGCCGGCCGCGCTTCGGGGAAAGCCCGAGCGCGGTCGCTGCCACCTTGCGCATGACCGTCGGCAAGGCGTGATCGTCCAGTTCGGCCGGTCGCGCCCAGATGCCCGGCGGCGGCGCGTCGGTCTCGGCCACCGCCACCTGCAGCAGCAGGCGGAAATGGGTGAAGACATGTTCGACCTGGGCATCCAGCAGCGCCCAGTCGCCTGAAACCGGCGCGTGCGCCAGCGCTTCGTCCAATGTCCAGCCGGCCCCTTCGCGCCAGGGCGTCGAGGGGAATTCGCCCATGCCGCCCAGCAGGCCTTCGGGCGGGCGGCGGCGGATCAGCGCCGCGCCGTCGGGCCGGGCCAGGACGAAGGCCAAGCCGTGCCGCGTCGGCCGCGCCTTCTTCGGTGATTTCGCCGGCAGATCCTCGGCGATACCCAAGGCCGCGGCCTGGCAATGGGGCCGGATCGGACAGGCCAGGCAGCGCGGATTGCGCGGCACGCAGACGGTCGCGCCCAGATCCATCATGGCCTGCGCGAAATCGCCCGGCCGGCGATCCGGCGTCAGGGTCGCGGCCAGTTCCTTCAGTTTCGGCTTCGAGCCCGGCATCGGGTCCTCGACCGCGAACAGCCGGGCCACCACCCGCTCGACATTGCCGTCGACGACGGTCGCTTTCCTGTCGAAGGCGATCGCCGCCACCGCCGCGGCGGTATAGGCGCCGATACCCGGCAGGTCGCGCAAGCTCTCCTCGGTATCCGGGAACACCCCGCCGTGGCGTTCGGCCACCGCCCGGGCGCAGGCATGCAGGTTGCGGGCCCGCGCGTAATAGCCAAGCCCGGCCCATTCGGCCAGCACGTCGTCCAGCGGTGCGGCGGCCAGCGCCCCCACGGTGGGCCAGCGGGCCAGGAAACGCGCGAAATAGGGACCGACGGTTGCAACCGTGGTCTGCTGCAGCATGACTTCCGACAGCCATACCCGGTAGGGGTCGGCCGGCAGGCCGGGGGCCGAACGCCAGGGCAGGTCGCGCCGGTGGCGGTCGTACCAGGCCAGCAGCAGGGGGGCGATCTCGCGCGGATGTGACAGGGTCATCGCCCGGCAAACTAGGGGGCGTGGGCGCGGTCGTCTATAATCGCCTGATGGAAGAGGACGACTCCATCCCCCGTGCCCCCGGCGGCCGCAAGCTGGCCCGGTTCCTGCCCCGGCTGACCAAGCCGGCGTTCAAGGCGCGCGGTTTCTTCACCGGCGCGGTGCTGACCCGCTGGCCCGACATCGTCGGCGCCGAACTGTCCCGCATGTCGGCACCCGAACGGCTGCATTTCCCGGCGGGCGCCGCCGCCAACGCGACGCTGACCCTGCGCGTCGCGCCGGGCTACGCCCCCGACATCCAGCATCTGGAACCGCTGATCATCGAGCGGATCAATACCTATTACGGCTTTCGCGCCGTCGCCCGGCTCAAGCTGATGCACGGCCCCCTGCCGCCCCGCCCCGAACCGCCGGTCCCGTCGGACCGCCCCCTCGATTCGGAGGCCGAGGCCCGGCTGCAGGCGCTGACCGCCGGGATCGCCGACCAGGCATTGCGCGAACAGATGTGCCGGCTGGGCCGGTCTTTGTCGCGCCGTAAAGACCATTGAGATTCTTGTGGATAAGCGCTGATTCCTGTGGATAAGGCCAGGGAGTCGCGTTGAAGGGGTCGCGGGGCAGCCCCTATACTGCCCCTACATCTTGTAGGTTGAGGTTAATCATGTCGCGCATGTTGAGCACATTCGCTCTTATGCTGCTTGCGTTCGTCGGTTTCGGCGCCGCCCAGGCCAGCGCTCAGGCGTTCACCGGCGATATCGTGATCGGCAAGGCGGAAGCCCCGGTCACGGTCGTCGAATACGCGTCGCTGACCTGCCCGCATTGCGCCACCTTCCAGATCAACACCCTGCCCGAGTTCAAGAAGGAATACGTTGATACCGGCAAGGTGAAGGTCGTGTTCCGCGACTTCCCCCTCGATGGCGTCGCGCTGCGCGCCGCCCAGATCGCCCGCTGCGGCGGTCCGGACCGCGCCGCGGGGTATGTCGACGTGATCTTCCGCCAGCAGAGCCAGTGGGCCACCTCGCAGGATCCGATCGCCGCGCTGAAGCAGATCGGCAAGTTCGGCGGCCTGTCGGATGCCCAGATGGACGCCTGCCTGGCCGACAAGTCGCTGGAAGACGCGATCCTGAAGTCCCGCCTGGATGGCCAGACCAAGTTCAAGGTCAATTCGACCCCGACCCTGGTCATCAACGACAAGACCTATCCGGGCGCCGCCTCGTTCGCCGATCTGAAGAAGATCGTCGACCCGCTCATCAAGTGAGCGGGCGGACGTCCGGCATTTTCGGGGAGTAGATCGACCGTGCAGTTCACCCGCCTGCGCCTGTCCGGCTTCAAGTCCTTCGTCGAGCCGACCGAGTTCATCATCAACCCCGGTCTTACCGGGGTGGTCGGCCCGAACGGTTGCGGCAAGTCGAATCTGGTTGAGGCGCTGCGCTGGGTGATGGGCGAGAACAGCCCCAAGCGGATGCGCGGCTCGGCGATGGATGACGTCATCTTCGCCGGCACCACGACGCGCGCGGCGCGCAACCTGGCCGAGGTGTCCTTGCACCTCGACAATACGTCGCGCCGCGCGCCGGTCGGTTTCAACGAGGCGGAGGAGCTGGAGATCGTCCGGCGGATCGAGCGTGAATCGGGCTCGAACTACCGGATCAACGGGCGCGACGTGCGCGCCCGCGACGTCCAGCTTCTCTTCGCCGATCTGGCGACCGGCGCCCATTCGACCGCCCTGGTCAGCCAGGGCCGCATCGGCGCCCTGATCAATGCCAAGCCCCAGGAACGCCGCGCCCTGCTGGAGGAAGCCGCCGGCATCGCCGGTCTGCATTCCCGCCGGCACGAGGCCGAATTGCGGCTGAAGGCCGCCGAAACCAATCTCGAGCGCGTCAGTGACGTGCTGGCCCAGCTGGAAGTGCAGCTGGGCAACCTGAAGCGCCAGGCCCGCCAGTCCAGCCGCTATCGCAACCTGCAGGACCAGATCCGCAAGAACGAAGCGTTGCTGTTCCACCTGCGCTACAAGGCGGCCGAAACCGCCCAGGCCGAGGCCGAGGCGCGGCTGAACGAATCGACGATGGCGGTGGCCCAGCTGACCGAGGCCGCGTCCTCGACCAGCATCGCCGAGGCCAATGCCGCCGAAGCCGTGCCCGGCCCGCGCATGGCCGAGGCCGAGGCGTCCGCCCGGCTGCACCGCCTGACCGTCGCCCGCGACGGCATCGATGCCGAGGAACGCCGGGCGATCGAGAAGCTCGAGGAAATCGGCTATCGCATCAACCAGGCCGAGGCCGATCTGGCGCGCGAGAAATCCCTGTACCGCGATTCGGCCGAAGCGCTGGAACGGCTGGATGCCGAGGCCGAGGAAATCGCCATCGCCCGCGACGACGAGGGCGCCGAACAGGCGACCGTCGAGGATCTGGTGGCCGAACGCCAGCAGGCGGCGGAAACCGCCCAGGCCGAACTGGACGCCCTGACCCGCCGGGCAGCCGAGGAAGGTGCCGAACGCCAGCGCCTGTCCCGCGTGGTCGCCGATACCGACGAACGTGTCGCCCTGCTGCGCGCCCGCCTGGCCGAGCTGGAAACCGAGATCGCCGCCCTGGCCGGTGCCGGCGACGGCGGCGGGGCCGAGGCGATGGGCGAGGAAGTCGAGCGCCTGTCGCTGGCCGCCGAAGAGGCGCGCGTCATGCTGGACGAGGTCGAGGGCGAGACCCGCGACGCCGTGCAGGAAGCCGACGCCGCGGCCCGCGCCCTGATCGAAACCGCCGAATCGGAAGGCCGGGCCGCGCTGGACGCGGCCGAGGGTGCCGCCCGCGCCGCCGTTCAGTCGGCCGAGCGCGAGGCCGCAGCGGCGACCGAAACCGCCGAGGCGCGCTCGCGCCAGCAGATCGAGGCCGCCGACGCCGAGGCCGCGACGACGATCGAACTGGCCGAATTGCAGGGCCAGGAAGCGCTTGATGGCGCCGAAGCCGCGCGCATCGAGGCCGAGACCCGCGCCCAGGAAGCCCGCGAAACCCTGAATGGCGGCATCGCCGAGGTGACCCGCCTGGCCGCCGAGGAAGCGGGCCTGGCCAAGCTGCTGGCCACCAAGGACGACGACCTGTGGCCGCCGCTGATCGATGCGGTCACGGTGACGCCGGGCTACGAACACGCGCTGGGCGCGGCGCTGGGCGACGACCTGACCGCCGGCACCGACGAGGCCGCGCCGACCCATTGGGATCAGTTGCCGCCGCTGGCCGACGCGCCCGCCCTGCCCGCCGGCGTCGAGCCGCTGGGGAATTTCGTCTCGGGCCCGGCCGCCCTGGCCCGCCGCCTGGGCCAGATCGGCGTGGTCGACGACGCCGACGGCCCGCGCCTGCGCGGCCTGCTGGTCCAGGGCCAGCGCCTGGTCAGCCGCGGCGGCGCGCTGTGGCGCTGGGACGGCTACACCATGGCCGCCGGCGCGCCGACCGCCGCCGCCGCCCGGCTGGAACAGCGCAACCGCCTGGCCGAACTGCGCGACGAACTGGACCGCGCCCGCCAGGCCAAGGATGTGGCCGAGGGCGCCTATCGCGCCGCGGCCGCCACGACCGAAACCGCCCGCGCCGCCGAGGCCGAGGCGCGTCATGCCGCGCAAGGCGCCCTGGCCCAGGCCCGCCAGGCCGCCCAGGCGATCCGCGATGCCGCCCGGCGCGACGCCCAGGCTGCGCTGGACGAGGCCCGCCACGCCGCACGCCATCTGCTCGAGGAAACCCGCGCCCACGCCCAGGTGACGGTCGACGACACCCGCAGCCGCACGCAGGCCGCACAGGCCGAGGCGCGCAACCGCGCCCAGGCGATGCAGACCGAGGCGCGCGGCGCCGCCGAATCGGCCCTGACCCGCCGGCGCGAGGCGCTGCGCCTGGCCGAGACCGCACTGGGCCAGGCCCGCGACCACCACGCGACCGTGGTGCGCGAAGCCGCCGCCCGCGCCTCGCGCCTGGAAGCGTTGAACCAGTCGGCCGGCCAGACCCGTCGCGACCTGGACGAGGCCGAGGGGCGGCTGAACGCCGACCGCGCGCTGCTGGACCAGTTGCCCCACCCCGAGGAGGTCGCGGGGCTGCTGGCGGCGCAGCGCCCCAAGCTGGAACAGCAGCGCCAGCTGCTGGCCGAGGCGCGCGGCATGCTGGAAACCCTGCGCCGCGAAGCGATGAACCGGGCCCGCCGGGCCGAGGCGATCGTTATCGAGCGCCGGTCCTGGGCCAACCGGTCGGAAAACGCCGAGCGCCAGATCAAGGAACTGGAACAGCGCCGGGCGCTGGCCCATGCCGAGCGCACCGACAACGCCGCCCTGCCGGCCGAGATCGCCCAGAAGCGCAACAGCCTGGCCGACGCCATCGCGACCGCCGAGACCGAGCGGACGGCGGCTGCGCGCACCCTGGCCGAGGCCGAGGAAACCCTGTCGCGCTGCCAGCGCGAGGCCCGCCAGACCGCCGAGGCCCTGTCGACCGCGCGCGAGATGCGCGCCCGCCGGGAATCGGATGCGGCGCATGCGGTCGAGGTGCTGACCGAACTGGTCGCCCGCATCCGCGAGGCGCTGGACGTCGCGCCGGAAGAAACCTATGCGATGGCCGAGATCGAACCCGATCAGGCCCTGCCCGAAATCCCGGCGGTGGAACAGCGGCTGGACCGGCTGAAGCGCGAGCGCGACGGCATGGGCCCGGTCAACCTGCGCGCCGATATCGAGGCCCAGGAGGTCGAGGAGCAGTTCACGACCCTGACCACCGAGAAGGAAGACCTGATCGCGGCGATCGACCGCCTGCGCCAGGGCATTTCCAGCCTGAACAAGGAAGGCCGCGAACGGCTGCTGGACGCCTTCAAGCAGGTCGACCGCCATTTCCAGGAACTGTTCACCAAGGTGTTCGGCGGC
>Ga0206117_101654_pt1 | contig 10526 bp, 9 predicted proteins | sample 3A5Ametagenome_FD_177997 | JGI IMG/M metagenome (GOLD analysis project Ga0206117, IMG submission 177997) | Enriched microbial communities from leaf-cutter ant dump, University of Wisconsin, Madison, United States - 3A5A | ecosystem: Environmental > Terrestrial > Nest > Insects nest > Nest dump... | reverse complement strand
GCGGACCAGCTCGAAGCTGACCTTCTGACCTTCGTTGAGGCCGGCGAGGCCTGCGCGCTGTACGGCGGAGATGTGGACGAAAACGTCCGGCTCACCGCTGTCCTGCTGAATGAAGCCGTAGCCCTTGGTCGTGTTGAACCACTTTACGGTACCAGTTGCCATGACGAAACCTTTCATGAACCGTCAAATCAATCTTCGGCCGCCGGAGCGGCCACGGGAGGTCGAATTTGAAGGGGAAGTTCGTGAAGGTGACGGTTTTGGGCCGGCAAATACAGAAGTCAACGTTCAAATCGATGCGCGAGAAATAGTGGCTTCGCCCTCGCTGGTCAAGAGTCGGGCGCGCGGTCGAGCCGTCGTTTCAAACGTCTTCCACGCGAAAGGCCCCGCGGCCGGGGCCTTTCCGTTCAAGCCTCAGGCCGGCCGGCGCTTGTCGACGCGGTGCTGGTCAAGGAAGGCGGCGATGGCCGCTTCGCCGCACAGGCGGCGCTGCTCGACGAGTGCGGCGGCAAGGCGTGCGGCCTCGCCGAAGGTGGTGCTCGGGGCTTCGACCGCGGCGGGATTGCGGGCAAGCGTGCCCGCGACGATATCCGCCAGCACATGCGGCAGGAGATCGGTGCAGTCCTTCATGCTTTCGAAGACGATACCGATCGGAACGAGCCGGTCTTCGTAGACGACCTTGGGTTCGGCATGCTCGTCTTCCCAGGTTTCGAGCGCTTCAAGGGCGTCGCCGAACAGTTGCTGCAGGGTGATGGGAGCGTGTCCCTCGTGAAGGTCGGGCAGGAAATTCAACATTTTCTGTCTCCTTGGCGTAAGGGGTCGGGCTTCGTTACTCCTGACTGAGACCGGCGGCGCCGCCTTTCCGGCTGGCGCCGGCAGCGGCCTGCTGCACCGCAGGCCTCACAAATCTTAACGAGGCGAAACCGATTGGGAAGCGAAAAATTTTGTGCCCGGCGCCCCGCCTACATCGTTTCCGTGGAGTTCTGTTTCAAAACAGCAGGATAGCTGGAAGAAAATTTCTTCTGCTTTGTGCGCCGCAGCGGCTTTGCTGCCTTGCGATGCCGCTTTTCCCACGACCGGCGAGAGGCAAATCACCCGCCGATTCCCGGCATCGAAAAGCCTGTTGACCGAAGCGCCAAGCGGCGCTAGAAGATGCCGAACCGTACGGTACGGTACGGAATTGGACGGATGGGTATCTTGCAGGCACTGGAGCAGGGAAGGGCAGGCGCGGCCGCCGCGGGGCTGACGGAACGTCAGGGCGCGGTGCTGGAACGTGCGCTCGGTCTGCTCGTAGAAGGCGGGGAGCGGGCGCTGACGACATCCGGCGTCGCGCGCGCCGCCAACTGCTCGAAGGAAAGCCTCTACAAGTGGTTCGGCGACCGGGACGGGCTGATCGCGGCGATGATCGCCTACCAGGCCGGCAAGGTGCGCACGGTCGAGGTGAGCGCCGGCACGCTGACGGCCGAGACGCTGCGCGGCCATCTCGTTGCTTTCGCGCGCGATCTCATCGACGTGTTGTCGGGCGACGTGTCGCTGGCGCTGAACCGCCTCGCCATCGGCCAGGCGAGCCGCGAGGGCGGCGGGCTCGGCCATTTGCTGCAGGAGCGCGGCCGCCGGCAGATCGGCAGGCGCGCCGCCGCGCTGCTGGAAGCCGGCCGCAAGGCGAAGCTGCTTGCCTTTTCCAGTGCGGAAGAGGCATACGGCACGCTCTACGGCCTGATCGTCTCCGACATGCACCTGCGCATGCTGCTGGGCGAGAATGCCGCAGCGCTCAAAAAGGAATTCTCGCCGCGCGCGGAGAAGGCGGTCGACGCCTTCCTGACGCTCCACGGCGCGAAAGGATAGACCGGCAGCGCAGCTGCCGGTCCGGATCAAACAGACGTCAAGGGAAGGAACCATCGATGCGCGTCTATTACGATCGTGATGCCGATCTCAACCTCATCAAGGCGAAGAACGTCGCCATCGTCGGCTACGGCTCGCAGGGCCGCGCCCACGCCCTCAACCTCAAGGATTCCGGCGCCAAGAACGTCGTGATCGCGCTGAAGGCCGGTTCGCCGACCGTCAAGAAGGCCGAAGCCGACGGCTTCAAGGTCATGACCGTCGCCGAAGCCGCCAAGTGGGCCGACCTCTTGATGATGGCGACGCCGGACGAGCTCCAGGCCGACATCTACAAGGGCGAGATCGCCGGCAACATCCGTGACGGCGCGGCCATCGCGTTCGCGCACGGCCTCAACGTCCATTTCGGCCTCATCGAGCCGAAGGCCTCGGTCGACGTCGTCATGATCGCGCCGAAGGGCCCGGGCCACACGGTTCGCGGCGAATACCAGAAGGGCGGCGGCGTTCCCTGCCTCGTCGCCGTTCACCAGAACGCTTCGGGCAACGCTCTCGACCTCGCGCTCTCCTACGCCTGCGGCGTCGGCGGCGGCCGTTCGGGCATCATCGAGACCAACTTCAAGGAAGAGTGCGAAACCGACCTCTTCGGCGAGCAGGTCGTTCTGTGCGGCGGTCTCGTCGAGCTGATCCGCGCCGGCTTCGAAACGCTGGTCGAAGCCGGCTACGCGCCGGAAATGGCCTATTTCGAGTGCCTGCACGAAGTGAAGCTGATCGTCGACCTGATCTATGAAGGCGGCATCGCCAACATGAACTACTCGATCTCCAACACGGCCGAGTGGGGCGAATACGTCTCGGGCCCGCGCATCATCACCGCCGAGACCAAGGCCGAGATGAAGCGCGTTCTCACCGACATCCAGACCGGCAAGTTCACCTCCGAGTGGATGCAGGAATGGAAGGCCGGCGGCGCCCGCTTCAAGGGCATCCGCCGCAACAACGACGCCCACCAGATCGAGGAAGTCGGCGCCAAGCTCCGCGGCATGATGCCCTGGATCGGCAAGAACAAGCTGGTCGACAAGGCCGTCAACTAAGCTTTCCTGCCTCTTCGCAGGAAATCGGGCCGGGCGGTTCTCCGCCCGGCTCTTCTGTCAGTCCATCTGAAATAGTGCAGTGCATCCTCTCCGTTATTGCGGTGCGGCAAGTAATAAACTTGCCGGAAAGGCCGAACGGGCGCAGAATACGGGCGTGTTTCGTTCCGCTGTCAGGAGGATGGTGCGATGACCACGATTACCCAATATTTTGCCTGGTTCGATCTTTTCATTCTGGCCAGTATAGCAACGCTCGTGCTGCTCAGCCTTTACGGCGACCGCACGACCTGAGCGCGGCCGCGCAAGACGCCCTCGCGAAGACGAGTGCAGTGCAGCAATCGGATGGCACGCAAAACCTTGGGGCGTGCGCCTCTATTCTTGGTGCGATTATTTAGGTCAGTATTATTGACATAAATGCGATGCCATGATGAGGTGCGGGCAGACAACAAGCCCGAGGAAACCTCCTATGTTCGAATGGGAACAGGCCTTCGCGACCCGTGCGGCGCGCATGAAGGCGTCCGAAATCCGTGAATTGCTGAAACTCCTGGAGCGGCCGGACATCATCTCCTTCGCCGGCGGCATTCCCGATCCCGCGCTGTTCCCGCGCGAAGCCTTCTCGGCCGCTTATACGGATGTGCTTGCGGGCGAGGGCGCTGCGGCCGGCCTGCAATATTCCGTCAGCGAGGGCTACAGGCCGCTGCGCGACTGGCTCGCCGGCGAGATGGGCAAGCTCGGCATTCCCTGCAAGGCGGAGAACGTCTTCATCGTCTCCGGTTCGCAGCAGGGCCTCGATTATCTCGGCAAGCTCTTCCTGTCGCCGAAGGACACCGCGCTCGTCGCCTGGCCGACCTATCTCGGCGCCCTGCAGGCCTTCAACGCCTACGAGCCGACCTACGACCGGCTGAACCTTTCCGGCAACCGCACGCCGGACGCTTACCGCGCCACGGCGGCGGAAGCGGGCGGCCGCGTGAAGTTCGCCTATCTTTCCGCCGACTTCTCCAACCCGACGGGCGAGACGGTCGACCGGGCCGGCCGCGAGAAGATGCTGGATCTTGCCGAGGAACTGGACATCCCGGTCATCGAGGATGCCGCCTACCAGTCGCTGCGTTATGACGGGGAGGCGATCCCGCCGATCCTCGCGCTCGAGATCGCCCGCAAGGGCGACATCGAGGCGGCGCGCACGCTCTATTGCGGCTCGTTCTCCAAGACGCTCGCGCCGGGTCTTCGCGTCGGCTACATCGTCGCGGCCTCGCCGGTCGTCCGCAAGCTCGTGTTGATGAAGCAGGCCGCGGACCTCCATTCCTCGACCATCAACCAGATGGTCATCGCCCATGTCGCCGAGCGCGGCTTCGACGTGCAGGTCGCCAGGGTCCGCGCCGCCTACAGCTACCGCCGTAACGTCATGCTGGCGGCGCTTCAGAAATACATGCCGGAAGGCGTCAGCTGGACCAAGCCGGAAGGCGGCATGTTCATCTGGGTCACGCTGCCGGCGGGCATGGACGGCGCGGCGCTGCTCGCCCACTCCATCGAGACCGAAAAGGTCGCCTTCGTGCCGGGCCAGGCCTTCCACGCGGACGGCAGCGGCGCCAACACCCTGCGCCTCAGCTTCTCCTGCGCCGACGATGCGACCATCGAGGAAGGCATTTCCCGCCTCGGCCGGCTGCTCGGCAGGGAGCGGCTTGCCGCATAAGACCCCTCCCCAAATCCCTCCCCACAAGGGGGAGGGACTTAACTTGCTGCACTCTCGACGTGAGAAGTGGAGGGAAGAGCAAGCTTCCAGCGTTCTCCCCCCTTGTGGGGGAGATGCCGGCAGGCAGAGAGGGCCTTACCGCCTACCCCTTAAGGCACGCCAGTGCCGTCTCGAACACCAGATCCGGCAGCACGCCGAACGTATATGGCGCGTGCACGCGTTCCCATTTCTGATGATAGTCGCGCCCCCACGGGCCGATATTGACCGTGGGGAAGGAGAGCAGCCCTTCCGGTGCATCGTCGGTGAAGGCGGCGGACGGCGTGTTGGCGGCGATGAGGCCGGTTTCGCCGGCATCCGGCCGATGGCCGAAGAAGCTCATGTCGGAAATGCCGGCGAAGATCTGCTTGAACTTGATCGACGTGCCGTGCTGCTCCGCGGCCGCGTCCATGACGCGCCGGAGCCGGGCCTTCATGTCGCCGGCATCCGAGCGCTCCAGATGCACCAGCGGATAATGCAGGCTGCCGAAGCCGACGATCACCGCCGGCCCCTCGATGCCCGCCTCCGTCACTGCCGCCGAGACGATCTCCCGGCTCACCTTCAGGGGATCGGTGCTGCCCGAGAGCGAGCGGTCGAGCGCCTCGATACGGGTGAGGGCGGCCGCGCCGCCGCGTGCCTTCAGCCGTTCGACGAGTTCGGCATAGGTGAGCACCAGCCCCTCCGTCTTCACGGCGGCACCGCCACGATAGCGGGCCTGATGGGCATCCTGCGTTTCGAGCGCGGTTTGCAGCGCGCCGGTGACAATGGCGCGGAATTCTGCGAGCATGTCGCCCGCGCTGCGGCGATGCGTCAGCCAGTTGAAGGAGAGCCAGACGCGGTCCGGCGTCGTCACGTCGTAGCCGTCGCGGATATCGCGCGCCTCCAGGCAGACGGGCGGCGGGGAGCGCTCACCGAAGGCTTCGTCGGAAAGCTCCGGCACGGTATCCATGGCCCGGACGATCTCGGCGCTGATGCGATGAGCGCTCGTGCCGTTGAACGGATAGCCGGCATGGGTCGGCCGGCCGATGACGAAGGCGAAGGGCGCGAACTTGCCGATGGAGCCGAGATAGACCGCGCGGCCTTCCTCCCCGTCGCGTTCGCAGCTCGACGCGTCGAGGTTGATGCCGGCGACGATGTTAAGGTCGAAGCGCCGGGCGATCTCCGGCAGGGCATTGCGCAGGCTGCGCATGCCGCGCGAGCGGTTCTCCTCGTCGGGTGTCGCGACGAAGAGGATGTTGCCGTCCGGTGCGTCGAGCCCGGCGAAGTGCTCCATGGCCGCCATGCCGGCGGCAAGGCCGCTCTTCATGTCGAGGAGGCCGCGGCCGGCGATGAAGTCGCCGCTCTCGAAATCCCTGAGCGCCTTTTCCTCCGCGCCGTTTCGCGGACGGCCGCGAAGCTCTTCGAGGAGCGCCCGCGTCAACGGTTCCGGATCGCAGGCGAGCGGGGCGAGCGTGCCGTAGTTGGCGATCGAGACCGTATCGAAATGGCCGGCCAGCACCACCGTCTTCTTTCCCGTGCCGCGCACCAGCGCGACGACGTTCCGCGTCAGCGGCTCGCCGTGGCTGTCGACGGTGAGGAGCTGGCCGGGGTGGCGTTGGAAATAGGGCGTTTCGGCCAGAAGCGCGTGCAGCCGGCCGGAAAAATCCGCCTCGTCGGGCGTACCCGTCACGCTCGGCCAGCGCGTCATCGTGAGGGAGAGGTCCTTCGTGCGCGCGGCTGAGATGCGGATCGCGGTATCGTCTGTCATGGAAGGCCTGCCGGAACTGTTGCGCCAATGGACCGAGGCTAGCCAAGGATGGCGGCGGGCGAAACGGCAAATTTGCGGAAAGGCGCGCCTATCCCAAGGCAAGCGTCGCCGCGCTAGGGCATGACGATGTCGATCTCCTCGCCCGTCGAAGAATAGGTGACGCGTCCGCCCATCCAGCCGTCCGGGCTTTCGAGGCGGATTTCCAGCGTCACCTTGCCGTCCGGCGAGGGCACCATGAAGGTGCCGTCCGGCGACATGATCTGGCCGATGGAGAAGGTGTAGCGGCTGACGGCCATTTCTGAGCCTACCTGCAGCCGGCTGAAGGTGCGGGCGGTCAGTTCGTTCAGCTTTTCCGCCGAGAAGAAGGCAAGATCTTCCATGCGGTAGAGCCGCTCCGGCCGGAATTCGGCGTCCCATGGCATCATCATGCCGGAGGCGGTGACGCCCCGGTCGTTGGCGATATAGTCGCGCATGGTGCCGGGCTTGTCCGGCACCTCGGCGAGGATGCGCATCGAATCGCCGCTGACCGTGATCTCGGCAAAGCGCGCGTTCGTGCCGAACTGCTCGCCGACGGCGGCGAGCACCTCGCCGGTCGTTGCCGGATCGAGCCAGTTGCGTTTCGGCCGGCGGGCGGGCGGCAGGTCGGCGAGGAGCACGGTGCCGTCGGCGGTCAGTTCCACCGAGCCGCCGTTGGAAAAGAGCGCCAGCTCGCCCGGCTGGCCCCAGTCGGTGAAGTGCACGGTCCAGCGCTGCTCGGGCTTGCCGGGACCATCGGAGAAGAGCCGCAGCATCATATAGTTCAGCGTCGACTTCTCGTTGCCCCAGGCCTTGATCGCATTGTCGCGGACTTTCGCAAGCGGGCCGAAATCGGCGTCGGCGAGCGATAGCGCGGGCTCCCGCATCATGCCGGAAAAGAGCGGCGAGGTAACGGGCGAGCTGGTGACGCCGGCAAGGTCCCAGGAATAGCCGACGGCGTTGTCCGGCAGGCTCGGATGGTCGGCCTTCACCTGCACGGATTTCGGATAGATCGTCACGTCGCGCACGATCGGCTTGCTGCCGATGGCACCGAGAAGGCTCGCAAGCGCTGTTTCCTTCGGCCAGTCGTCGTCCTTGAGGAAATCCATCGTGCGGGCGCGTACCGTGTTGGAAAGGTCGCCGCCGATGATGTCGCCGTCCGCATCCGCATAGACCGTCGCGCTTTCGCGCGGCGAGGCGACGTAGATCGACCAGCGGATATCGCCATAGGCGGGCGAGGGAAGCAGGCTGACGCGCCGGGCGATCTCGATGGAGAGCACCGCCGCCTCGTCCTGCAGCTTGGCATAGGCGATGGCGTGGGCGGCGACCGTGCCCACCTTGTCGAGGGCGATGGCCTCGAGCGGGAAGAAGCCGGATGCCGGGTCGGCGACGATGGCCGGCGCCGGCTTGGCCGAAGGACCGTCCACGACCTCGGCGGCAAAGAACAGGAGCCGCGTCGCCTGCCGCACGCTCCATTCGTCGACGTCGCCCGCCCGGCTGCTGCCGGCAAGCACCGTCACTTGCCTGTCGGCGATCCGGATCGTGTGCACCTGCGGCGTGCCGCCGACCGCCTCGGTGACGCGCGCGACGGCGCGGGCGGCTTCCCCGGCCGTCGTCAGGTAGCTCTCGGCGGCGCGGGCGGGCATGGCACACATGGCCCATGCCAGCCATGCCGCAAGGGCCATGCGTGCCATGCCGGATGCCTTGTCCATGACCGATCCCTCCATGGGCGGATAACGGCGGGGTCGGGCGGTTTATTCCGTGAACGGCGCCGGCGGGGTGAAAAGGCGCTTTCCATTGCCGGTCAGCCGGTTACACTTCCCCGGCCCTACCGGAAGGACCCCATGTCGCTACGCCTTGCCACGTTCAATATCGAAAACCTCATGACCCGTTTCGATTTCACGGGTTTCCGCAACCAGCTCCGCCAGGACCGCGTCCTGCGCCTCTTCGACATCCGCAACGAGGCGGAATACCAGCGTCTGGAAGAGGCGCGCACCATCGCCCATACCGACGATGCCCGCCAGCATTCCGCGCTCGCCATCGCCGATGCGGATGCCGATATCCTCTGCCTGCAGGAGACCGACAACATGGCGGCGCTGCAGGCCTTCGAATACGGCTACCTCTTCCGGATGGTCGGCAACGGCTACCGCCAGAAATACCTGATCGAGGGGAATGACAGCCGCGGCATCGACGTCTCGGTGCTGATGCGCGAGGAAACGCGCGACGGCCAGCGCATCGAATGCATCGACATCCGCAGCCATGCCGGCGTCACCTATCGCGACTTCGACCTCTTCACGCCGGACCTCGGGCCGGGCATCCATCCGCAGGACAAGATATTCAAGCGCGACTGCCTGGAGATGGACCTGCGCATCGGCGGGCGGCCGCTCACCCTCTATGTCGTGCATTTCAAGTCGATGGGGCCGGGGCGCGACGGCATGGACGGGCGGCAGTCCACCATGCCCGTGCGCATGGCCGAGGCGCGCGCCGTGCGCCGCATCGTCGAGGACCGCTTCGGCGTCGGCCGCACGGCGAGCAAAGCCTTCGCCATCTGCGGCGACATGAACGACTACCAGGAGAAGCTGCGCATCGAGGGCGACCGGCGCAACGGCTATCGCTTCGTTCCCGAAAAGGAGCCGGTGAGCGCACTCGACGCCTTCACGGCGGACGGCTTTGCCGTCAATCCCATGCTGCGACGGCCGGTGGAGGACCGCTGGACGCTCTATCACAGCCGCGGGCCGGAGGAGCGGCACCTGTGCCAGCTAGACTATATCTGGCTTTCGCCATCGCTTGCCGAACGCAACGCGCAGCATGTGCCGGAGATCGTGCGCGCCGGCCAGCCCTTCCGCACGCTGTTTCCGCCGGGGCAGGACGTGGAGCGCTATCCGCGCATCGGCTGGGACAGGCCGAAGGCTTCCGACCATTGCCCCGTGGTGATGACGCTGGACCTTTAGGGCCGATCGTCATTTCCGCTTGCCCGTGGCGGATGCCTCGGGCAGGCTGGGAAAAAATCGAACAGGGAGAATGCCTTGCCTCGCCGCTATGCCATCTACGACGTCTTCACCGATACGCGGCTTTCCGGCAATCCGCTGGCCGTCGTCTTCGATGCCGACGGTCTTAACGACGGCCTCATGCAGCGCATCGCCGGCGAGTTCAACCTGTCGGAGACCGTCTTCGTGCAGCGGCCGGAGAACCCGGCGCACACCGCACGCCTGCGCATCTTCACGCCCGGCCGGGAACTGCCTTTCGCCGGCCACCCGACGGTGGGAGCGGCGGTCGCTATCGCCGAGGCGGACGAGGAGAGCGCGGGCCCGCGCGACCAGGTCAGCGTGCTGGAGGAGAATGTCGGCCCCGTCCGCTGCGCGGTGCAGCTTGGCGCCCGCAAGGCGACCTTCGCCGAATTCGACCTGCCGCGCATGTCGGTGCGGCTCGATGCCGCCTTCGAGCGGCAGGCGCTCGCCGATGCCCTCAGCCTGAAGCCGGGGCAGATCGGCTTCGAGAACCATGTGCCTTCGCTATGGAGCGCCGGGGTCGCCTTCGTGATGATCCCCGTGCACGACCTTGCCGCTGCCGCCGCCGTGGACTTCGACCCGGCGCTCTGGGAGCGCTGCGCGCCCTTTGCCGAAGGGCATCTCGCCGCGGCCTATCTCTATTGCCGCGGCGGGGTGAACCATACCGCCAGGTTCCATGCCCGCATGTTCGCGCCCGACATGGGCATCGCCGAGGACCCGGCGACGGGGGCGGCGGTCGCGGCCCTATCCGGCGCGATCCAGTTCTTCGACAAGCTGGTCGACGGCCATCACCCGATCCTCATCGAGCAGGGCGTGGAGATGGGGCGGCCCTCGCTCATCCATCTCCATCTCGACGTTTCCGGCGGCGCGATCGCCCGTGGGCGCATCGGCGGGGAGGCGGTTCGGGTCGCCTCCGGCATGCTGGATTTGTGACGGCCGTTTTGCGCTGCGGAAGAAAATTTGCCCCCGGCGCATTTTTTTCGGATGGCGGTATAGACAAGCCCGGCGAAGGCATTTATACGCCCCTCCAGACCGCTGGAGCGGTCAAGTGGGTGATTAGCTCAGTTGGTAGAGCAGCTGACTCTTAATCAGCGGGTCCACGGTTCGAGCCCGTG
>Ga0206117_101653_pt1 | contig 10527 bp, 9 predicted proteins | sample 3A5Ametagenome_FD_177997 | JGI IMG/M metagenome (GOLD analysis project Ga0206117, IMG submission 177997) | Enriched microbial communities from leaf-cutter ant dump, University of Wisconsin, Madison, United States - 3A5A | ecosystem: Environmental > Terrestrial > Nest > Insects nest > Nest dump... | reverse complement strand
TGACGTTGCCGATATCGGTCGCCAGTTCCAGCAAGCTCAGCTTGCGGCGTGCTACCTTCTTTTCCGTGGTCATGTCGGTCTCCGGTTCAAGTCAGATGTTGCTCGCAACACCATCAAACCTGCCCAGAGGCGGCATGGCCACACCGGCCCCGCGCGCGGGGCCGGTGTGGCCAGACCTGTCAGGTAATTACCGTTTCAGCTCATACAATAGAGGGGCCTCCGAGACAAATCAGTGGAATTGTCTTTATCAATTTCTACTGAAAGACCCCACATGTAATCATCAAGAATCACGGCCAAGCGGCAAAGGTCTCGACCTTGCGCGCTTCCTGGGCGGCGCGGCGCCAGGCCATCGGCGACAGGCCGGTGCGCTGCTTGAAGAACCGGCTGAAATAGGCGGGGTCGCGAAAGCCCAGGTTGAAACCGATCTGTTCGATGGCCAGCCCCGTCTGGCCCAGCCGGACCGACGCCTCCTCGATCAGCCGGCCGTGGATCAGACCGAGCGGGCCGCGGCCGGCACCGCGGGTGCAGGCGGCGTGCAGGCGATCCCCTGTCACCCCCAGCATGCGGGCATAACGCGACACCGGCCAATGTTCCCGGAAATGCAGTTCGACCAGATGCTGGAAACGCTGAACGATCTGCGAGCCGGTGCCGCGCAACCCCGGCGTCTCGACCGCCTGGCCGGCCAGGCGCCAGACCAGGATCATCAGCGCGCCGAACTGTACCGACAGCATGGCGAAGGCACCGCGCTCGGGCTCGCGGATCTCGGCCTCGATCATCGTGCAGGCATGGGCCAGGTCGCTCAGCCGCGAACCCAGCCGGTCGGCCGGCACATGGATCAGGCGGTCCGCCACCTCGCGCAAATGCGGCGCCTCGCTCGACGCGCCGACCACCCGGGCGACAAAATCCTCGTCGGCGGCCACCATATGCCCGGTCGCCCCGGCCTGCAGGCGCACCAGATGGGCGGCACCAGGCGGCAGCCAGACGCAGGCGGGTGCCGCCAGTGCCAGCCGGCCGGGGCCGACCTGCACCTCGGCCGCCCCCGAACCGATCAGGAAAAAATGCGCCCTGCCCCGCCGGGCGGCGGTGTCCAGCACCCAGTCACGCGGGGCCAGGGCCGGCGCCAGGCGTTCGCCATGGACGATGGCGGCGGGCGGCGCCGGCTTGCGCAACCGGTCGCGGCCACCTTCGGAAAAATCCAACTTTTCGCCGAAAACGTCCATTCCGATAGGGGACTACTGCATATAATCAAATTGATCAATGACAAACAAAGCTGAAGACCGGCGCATCAAGGCAGCCGGCCGCGGCGGGAGGAAATATTCACCGGAAAAACCCGTTATTCCGCATTGATCCCGCTTGTGCCGACGGCACCAGCATTCTGTCCGATCGGCGTAATTCCGGGTCGCGGACGCTGCGTTATTTTGCGGCGCAGCATCACTGTTGCCGAACGGCCGCCACATAAAAAACCAAAACCAGCAGAGGAAACGACCATGAGCCAACGATTGACGACATTGCTGACCGGGCTGATCGCCGCGGGCGCCGCGACCATCGCCGCCCTGCCCGCCCAGGCCCAGGACGCGGTCAAGTTCGGCTGGGCGATTTCCAAGACCGGCCCCAATGCCGGCGGCGCCACCATCTCGCTGATCCCGAATTACGAGATGTGGGTCAAGGAAGTGAACGCGGCCGGCGGGCTGAAGCTCGGCGACAAGCGCGTGCCGATCACCGTGGTCGAATACGACGATCGTTCGTCATCCGAGGAGGCAGTGCGCGCGGTCGAGCGCCTGATCAACCAGGACAAGGTCGATTTCCTGCTGGCGCCCTGGGGCACCGGCGTCAACCTGGCGGTCGGGCCGGTATTCGCCAGGGCGGGTTATCCGCAACTGGCCACCACCGCCGTCAACGAACGCGCGGTCGAACTGGGCAAGCGCTGGCCCAATTCGTTCTGGTTCCTGGGCCAGGGGTCGGCCGGTGCCGGCGCGCTGGTCGAGGTCCTGAGCGCCCTGCGCAAGGACGGCAAGATCGGCACCAATGTCGCGATGGTCTCGGTCGCCGACGGTTTCGGCATCGACCTGTCCTCGGCCGGCCGCCCGCTGATCGAAAAGGCCGGGTTCAAGCTGGTCTACGACAAGTCCTATCCCGTCGGCACCCAGGACATGGCGCCGATCGTGACCGAGGTGCAGCGCGCCAACCCCGACGTCTTCATCGCCTTCAGCTATCCGCCGGACACGCTGGGCCTGACCGAACAGTCGCGGCTGCTGGGGTTCAACCCCAAGGTCTTCTATACCGGCGTCGGCACGGCCTTTCCGCTGTACAAGCAGCGCTTCGGCGCCAATGCGCAGGGGGTGATGGGCATCGGCGGGTGGGATGCCAGCCGGCCCGAACTGCAGGATTACTTCAAGCGCCATGTCGCCTTCGCCAACCGCGAACCCGACCGCTGGGCCAGCCCGATCACCTATGCGTCGCTGCAGATGCTGCAGCAGGCGATCGAGAAGGTCGGCAAGATCGACCGCGCCGCCGTCATCAAGGAATTGCAGACCGGGTCGTTCGAAACCGTCGTCGGCACGATGAAGATGAAGGACAACGTGCCGACCAACCTGTGGTGGGTCGGCCAGTGGCAGGACGGCGAATTCTACGGCATCGCCCCGGCCACCAATCCGGGCGCCAAGGCACCGCTGTTCCCCAAGCCCGCCTGGACGGCGCAGTGAGTTTGGCGGCGGCACCGGATCGCCGGTCATGATCGTCATCGATGCCCTGCTTTCCGGCGTGACGCTCGGCGGGATGTACGCGCTGATCGCCATGGGGCTGACGCTGCAATACGGCGTCGCCCGCATCATGAACCTGTCCTACGGCGAATTCCTGATCGCCGCCGCCTTCCTCGCCTTCTGGTTCTTCACCGGCCTGGGGGTCAATCCCCTGGCCGGCCTCGCGGTGGTCGTGCCCCTGGCCTTCGCGGTCAACTGGGCGATCTATCGCGTGCTGCTGACCCGGCTGGTGGTGCGGGCCAAGACCCGCGCCGCGCTGGAGGTCGATTCGATCCTGGCGACCTTCGGCCTCTTGTTCGTCATCCAGGGCATCGCCCTGGTCGCGTTCGGCGGTGCCTATTACAGCTATTCCTATCTGGCGGTGCCGGTTTCGGTGCTGGGGTCGACCATCGCCGCCAACCGGCTGGTGGCGCTGGCCGCCGCAGCCGTCATCGGCGGCGGGCTGTACCTGGTGATGACCCGGACGCGGCTTGGCACCGCGCTGCGCGCCGTGGCGGTCGATCCGGTCGCGGCCCAGCTGGTCGCCATCGACATCCGCGCCGCCGCCGCCTTTGCCTTTGCGCTGGGCGGCGGGCTGGTCGCGGCCGGCGGCGTGCTGGTATCGATGTTCCTGACCTTCAGCGCCACGATGGGCGTGGTCTTCACGATGAAGGCCCTGATCGTCGTCATCATGGGCGGTGTCGGCAACCTGCTGGGCTGCCTGGTCGCCGGGCTGATGCTGGGGCTGGCCGAAACGCTGGTCTCGCGTTTCGTCGATCCCGGGCTGACGCTTGCCGCCACCTTCACCCTGTTCCTCGGCATCCTGCTCTGGCGTCCGGCCGGGCTGTTCGGCAAGGCGGCGCGATGACCCGGCTTTCCCTGATTCCCGCCGCGCTGATCGTCGCGGTGCTGGCCACGGTGCCGCTGTTCGCCGACGGCTATTACCTGTCGCTGGGGTTGAGCCTGCTGAACTACACCGTGCTGGCCACCGCCTGGGCGATGTTCTCGGGGCCCACCCGTTATGTGTCGCTGGCGACCGTCGCCTTCTTCGGCATCGGCGCCTATACCGTCGCGGTGCTGGGCGAGGTGCTGCCCTGGTCGCTGGTGCTGCTGATCGCCGCGCTGGTCGGCACCCTGGTCGCGCTGGTCGTCGGGCTGTCGACCCTGCGCCTGACCGGCGTGCATTTCGTCGTCTTCACCTTCGGCCTGGCCGAACTGATCCGCCAGCTGGTCACCTGGTACGAGGTCAACGTGACCCGTGCCTTGGGCCGCTATGTCTTCGTCGACGTGAGCCAGGGCCAGATCTACTGGCAGATGCTGGGCCTGGCTGCGCTGGTCTTCCTGGTCGGCTGGCTGGTGCAACGGTCGCGGCTGGGATTCGCGCTGCGCATCATCGGCGACGACGAAACCGTCGCCCGCCATGTCGGCATCGATACGACGATCGCCAAGGTCGCCCTGTTCGCCCTGTCGGCGGTGTTCATGACCCTGGCGGGCGCGATCATGGCGCCGCGCTGGACCTATATCGATCCGGCCATCGCCTTCAACCCGATGGTGTCGTTCCAGGTGCTGATCATGGCGCTGCTGGGCGGGGCCGGGCGGCTGTACGGGCCGCTGCTGGGCGTCATCCCGCTGACCCTGCTGTTCGAATTCCTGATCGCCGGTTTCCCCAACCATTTCTCGATCATCCTGGGCCTGGCCTTCCTGGCGATCGTCTACCTGGTGCCGAACGGCGTCGCCGGCCTGATGACCCGGAGGGCGGCGCGATGAGCCGGCTGCTTGACGTCACCGGCCTGACGCGGCGCTTCGGCGGCCTGGTCGCGGTCGACGGCCTGTCATTCCATGTCGACCAGGGCGAGATCGTCGGGCTGTTGGGCCCCAACGGTTCGGGCAAGACCACGGCGCTGAACCTGATCTCGGGCGCGGTGAAACCCGATGCCGGCACGATCACCCTGGGCGGCCGCCCCATCGGCGGCCTGAAGCCCGACCGCATCGCGCGGCTGGGCCTGGCCCGCACGTTTCAGCTGGTCCGCGTGCTGGGCTCGATGACCTGCGGCGAAAACGTGATGGCGGGCCTGGCGTTTCGCCCGCCGATCCTGTGGGGCAGGCCGGCCGCCCAGCGGGCCGAGGCGCTGCTCGACCGCGTGGGCCTGCGCGGGGGGGCCCATGCGCCGGCCGACGCCCTGACCTATATCGACCAGAAGCGGCTGGAACTGGCGCGCGGCCTGGCGCTGTCGCCGCAGATCCTGCTGCTGGACGAATGGCTGGCCGGGCTGAACCCGTCCGAACTGCAGGAAGGCATAGCCCTGATCCGCAGCTTGCGCGCCGAGGGCGTGACGATCGTGATGGTCGAGCATGTGATGGATGCGATCCGTTCGCTGTGCGACCGCTGTGTCGTGATGAATGCCGGCGCCCGCATCGCCGAGGGGCCGCCGGCCGCGGTGCTGGCCCAGCCCGAGGTCATCGCCGCCTATCTGGGGGACGACGATGCTTGAGGTTGCGAACCTGTCGGTCGCCTATGGCCAGCATCGGGCGCTGGATGGCGCAAGCCTGGCGATGCGGCCCGGCGAGATCGTCGTCATCCTGGGCGCCAACGGCGCGGGCAAGTCGTCGCTGCTGAAGGCAGTGGCCGGCATCGTCCCGCGCCTGGCCGGCGCCGCCCTGACCCTGTCGGGCCGCGACCTCGGCCCCCTGCCCGCCCATGAGATCGTCGAGACCGGGCTGGCCCTGGTGCCCGAGGGGCGCGGCATCTTCGGCGAACTGACGGTTGCCGAGAACCTGATGCTGGGTGCCCATGCCCGCCGCGCCCGGTCGCAGGAACGCACCAACCGCGATCGCGTGCTGGCCCTGTTTCCGCGCCTGGCCGAACGCCTGAGCCAGACCGCCCGCACCATGTCGGGCGGCGAACAGCAGATGGTCGCGATCGGGCGGGCACTGATGTCGGCGCCCGACATCCTGCTGCTGGACGAACCCTCGCTGGGCCTGTCGCCCCTGATGGCGCGCGAATTGTTCGCGGCGCTGGGGCGCATCCGGGCCGCGGGCACCGGCATCCTGCTGGTCGAACAGAATGCGCGCGCCAGCCTGGCCCTGGCCGACCGCGGCTACCTGCTGGCCAACGGCCGCATGAGCCCTTCCGCCGCGGCGGCCGATCTGCGCGACGACCCGGCGGTCCAGCATGCCTATCTCGGCGCCACCCCTTCCTGATGGAGAGATCACAGATGTTCGAAGCCAGCCTGCTGCTCAACAACCAGGACATCCCCGCGACCGAGGGGGCGACCTATGACCGGCCGAACCCGATCGACGGGCAAATCGCCACCCGGGCGGCGGCAGCCACCGTCGCCGATGCCATCGCCGCGGCCGATGCCGCCGCCGCTGCCTTCCCCGCCTGGTCGGCATTGGGACCGAATGCCCGCCGTGCCCTGCTGCTGAAGGCCGCAGACATGCTGGCGGCCGCCACCGACGGCTTCGTCCAGCGCATGATGGCCGAAACCGGCTCGACCGCCGGCTGGGCCGGATTCAACGCCCATCTCGCCGCCGGCATGCTGCGCGAGGCGGCGGCGATGACCACCCAGATCACCGGCGAGGTGATCCCGTCGGACAAGCCGGGCACGGTGTCGATGGCCCTGCGCCAGCCGGTCGGGGTGGTGCTGGGCATCGCGCCGTGGAACGCGCCCGTCATCCTGGGCGTGCGGGCGCTGGCCATGCCGCTGGCCTGCGGCAATACCGTCATCCTCAAGGCATCCGAAATCTGCCCGGCGACCCATCGCCTGATCGGCGAGGTGCTGCGCGATGCCGGCCTGCCGCCCGGTGTCGTCAATGTGGTCACCAACGCGCCGGCCGATGCACCGCGGATCGTCGATGCGCTGATCGCCCATCCGGCGGTGCGCCGCATCAACTTCACCGGCTCGACCCGCGTCGGCCGCATCATTGCCGAGACCGCCGCCCGCCACCTGAAGCCCGTGCTGCTGGAACTGGGCGGCAAGGCGCCACTGGTGGTGCTGGACGATGCCGACCTGGACGAGGCGGTGAAGGCGGCGGCCTTCGGCGCCTTCATGAACCAGGGCCAGATCTGCATGTCGACCGAACGGCTGGTCGTCGACGATGCGGTCGCCGACGACTTCGTCGGGCGGTTCGCCGCCAAGGCGCAATCGCTGCAGGCCGGCGACCCGCGCGAGGGCAATGTCGCGCTGGGCTCGGTGGTCGGGCGCGAGGCGGTCGAGCGCATCGACGCCCTGGTCAAGGATGCGGTGGCCAAGGGCGCCCGGCTGATCGCCGGCGGCCAGGCCAGCGGCACGATCATGCCGGCCATGGTGCTGGACCATGTCACGCCCGCCATGAAGATCTACAACGACGAATCCTTCGGCCCCGTGGTCTGCATCGTGCGTGTCTCAGGCGTCGAGGAAGCGATCCGGGTGGCCAACGATACCGAATACGGCCTGTCGGCGGCGGTCTTCGGCCGCGACATCGTCAGGGCGCTGGACGTGGCCAAACGCATCGAATCCGGCATCTGCCATATCAACGGCCCCACGGTGCACGACGAGGCGCAGATGCCCTTCGGCGGCATGAAGGCGTCGGGCTACGGCCGGTTCGGGTCGAAGGCCGCGATCAACGAATTCACCGAACTGCGCTGGATCACCATCGAAACCGCGGCCGGGCATTACCCGATCTGAGCGCCGGTCAGTACATCCGCCGGTTCATCCCGGCGATCTCAAGGTCGCTGGCGGGGCGCGGTGCCTCGCCGGCGGCGGCGCGCAGGCGGGCCAGTTCGACTTCCAGCGAACAAATATAGCGGGCGGCATCCCAGCAGATGTCGCGCCAGCGGTCGGCCTCGCTGGCGTTGTGGGCGGCGGCGGCGGCGGCCTCGGTCAACTGGCCGTGCAGGGCGTCGAGGCGCCTGGTCAGTTCCTCGACATCGGGCCGGGGCGGTTCGGGCGCCTTTTGCGGTGCCGGATCGATGGCCTTGGGCTGCGCGGGATCGAAGCGGCGGATGGTATCTGCCAGGTCGACCATGCCCAGCCCGACCTCGGTCAGCATGCGTTCGGCCCTGCGCAGCGCCGACAACGCTTCGCCATCGCGGTCCGAGGACGCCAGGGCCAGGACCTTTGCCAGACGATCAAGGTTCAGTCGCTGCCAACTCATCTCAAATCCCGCTATTCCAAGACCTTACACGTAAGCAGCGACGCCACGCTATGACATTTCTGGCACGGCTGGCGTGGACCGGCGGGGATCGATGGCATCCCCCCTATGCGGGGCCTTGCATCGGCAGTATGTTCGGCCGACGTGGCGCCCGCGGGGGTGGCGCCGCCCCCGGCGATGGAGAGGAGAACCTTGGTCGCGCCGCACGAGTTGCAGACGCTTCTGGGCAAGCATGCCCTGTGGCTGAAGGGCCGGGGTGGCGCGCGCCTGAACCTGCCGCTCGCCGATCTGCAGGGCGTCGACCTGCGGGGCGCGGACCTGCGCCAGGCCAACCTGGCCGGCGCCAATCTCAGCCACGCCATCCTGGTCGGCGCCAAGCTCGATGATGCCGACCTGTTCGCCATCAACCTGGACCGCGCGGATCTGAGCCAGGCACAGCTGGCCAAGGCCGACATGCGCGGCGCATCGCTGCGCGGGACCAAGCTGGTCGGCGCGGTATTGCGCGGCGCCGACATGCGCGGCGGCGGCCTGTTGGCCGACAACCAGGGCAAGGGCCTGGGATTTGCCACCAACCAGTCCGACGCCGCCCAGGCCCGCCGCAACATGCGCGGCGCCGACCTGGCCAAGGCCAAGCTGAACCATGCCGACTGCACCAACGCCAAGATGGGCGGGGTCAATTTCGCCGGGGCGGACTTGAGCGGCGCCAACCTTACCGGCGCCCATCTCGAACGCTGCGACCTGAGCAACGCCAATCTCGACAACTGCAACCTGAAGGGCGCCAAGCTGACCCGCGCCCTGGTCTATCGTGCCACCTTTCGCAATGCCAATCTGGACGGCGTGGCGCTGGACGAGGTCGATCTGCGCGACGCCGTGGTCGAGGCGGCCAAGACCGTCAAGGGCCAGGAAATGCTGGCCGCCGACATCCGCGAGGCGTTGCGCGCCCATACCCGCTGGATCCGGTCGGACGGGCGCGAGGGGGCCAGGGCCGAACTGCCCGGCGCGGATCTGAGCGACTACGACCTGACCGGCTTCAACCTGGGCGCGGCCAACCTGCGCGGCGCCAACCTGTCAGGCGCCGAACTGACCGGCGTGACCATGGTGATGACCGATCTGGCCGGCGCCAACCTGGCCAAATCCAACATGACCCGTGCCTTCCTGGACGGCGCCAATCTCAGCCGCGCCAACCTGACCGGCGCCAAGCTCAGCGGCGTGTCGATGACGCCGGTGCCGCTGCGCGGGCCCGACGGCCAGCCCACCGGCCGGCTGTGGCCGACCAACCTGGTCGCCGCCAAGCTGACCGGGGCCGATCTGACGCGTGCAAACATGAGCGGCGCCAACCTGACCGATGCCGATTTGAGCCAGGCGGTACTGCGCGACGCCGTGCTGCGCGACGCGCGGATGGACGAAGCCAACCTGACCGGTGCCGACACCGCCGGCGCGGAGATGCCGCCGCGCTGAAAAAAAGCGCCGTTCACTCGCGCTGGCGCAGCCGCTCCAGCCGGGCGTTCAACTGGGTGACGATCCGGTCGCGATAGGTTTCGGGGGCGGCGGCGCCCAGCACGTCGATCATGCGCTGGGTTTCCGGCCATTCGCGCTTGGGTTCGGCCTTGATCAGCGGATTGGTCGACGCCATCTCGCGCAGGATGCGGTCCCAGATCGATTGCCGGGCCCAGATCAGCCGGCCTTCGCGGATATGGGCGGCCACCTGCTGGCCCAGCACATTGCCGCCGCGGGCCGGCCAGAAGGCGCCGTTGCCCAGTTCTGACAGCACCACCATCGCCTCGGCCAGCGACGGCTGGTGGCCGACCAGTTCGACGACGATCCCGGGCATGTCGAGGCAGCCGGCGACCACCTCGTCCAGCAGCCCGACCGAATCGGCCTGCTGGGCCTGGGGCAGCGCCCGCAGGGCCAGGTCCAGCCGGGCCAGCTGGCTGGGGGCGCCCATCAGTTCGCGGGCCATGGCGACGACGGTGAAATAACGCACATCCGGGCCCTGGAACCGCTGGGCGACGCGGGCCATCAACCCGTCCATGTCGGCATCGGCAAAGGGCGGCAGGCGGCGTTCGGCCATCGCGTCGCGCGCCCGGTTCAACGCCTTGGCCGTCAGGTCCTGCAACTGGGCGAAACGTTCGCGCGCCGGACGGTCGCTGCCTTCGGCCTGGCGTTCGGCGATCACCCGCAACCCGCCCTGCAGCATGGTCGCGTGTTCGTCCAGCCGGCGGAAATGCGGGAAGAAATGGATCAGTTCGATGGCGATCAGGCCGTGCTTGTTCAGGAAATCCCGGAACACCGTGCCGATGACCCGGCAGGACGGGCGCCGGGCCAGGTCGTCCAGCGTGGCGCAAAGCGGGATCTCGCCCTTGTAGGCCTGGGGAACCAGCCGTTCCGCCTTCTTGACGGTCGAGACCTGGTTGAAGATTTCCTTGGTCGACTTGTGGCCGAACACGCCGACGGATTCGGCGACCACCTTGACCGCCTGATAGTCGCCGCTGGCCAGCAGGCTGCGGGCCCGGTTCAGGGCGGTGTCCTGGGCCTTCTGAATTTCGCGGGTGGTGGGTTCGCGCCCCAGACCGTCCAGTTCGCCGCCGACCGTGGTGTCCAACAGCCAGCGCCCCTCGCGCTGGGTCATGATCTCGAAATGATGCGACGAAGCGCG
>Ga0206117_101649_pt1 | contig 10574 bp, 12 predicted proteins | sample 3A5Ametagenome_FD_177997 | JGI IMG/M metagenome (GOLD analysis project Ga0206117, IMG submission 177997) | Enriched microbial communities from leaf-cutter ant dump, University of Wisconsin, Madison, United States - 3A5A | ecosystem: Environmental > Terrestrial > Nest > Insects nest > Nest dump... | reverse complement strand
CCGGCTCGCACAGCCACGGCCAGGGCCACGAGACGACCTTCGCCCAGCTCGTCGCCGACCGCTTCGGCGTGCCGATCGACAGCGTCTCCATCGTCCACGGCGACACCGACAAGGTGCAGATGGGCATGGGCACCTACGGCTCGCGCTCGGGCGCGGTCGGCATGTCGGCCGTCGTCAAGGCGCTCGACAAGGTCGAGGCCAAGGCGAAGAAGATCGCCGCCCACCTGATGGAGGCGGACGAGAGCGACATCGTCATCGAGAACGGCGCGCTGAAGGTCGCCGGCACCGACAAGACCGTGCCCTGGTTCCAGATGGCGCTTGCCGCCTATACCGCCCACAATCTGCCGGCCGGCATGGAGCCGGGCCTCAAGGAGGGCGCCTTCTACGACCCGTCGAACTTCACCTTCCCCGCCGGCTGCTACATCTGCGAGGTCGAGGTCGACCCCGAGACGGGCAAGACGGAGATCGTCCAGTTCGTCGCCGCCGACGACTTCGGCAACATCATCAACCCGATGATCGTCGAGGGCCAGGTGCATGGCGGGATCGCCCAGGGCATCGGCCAGGCGCTGCTCGAAGGCGTGCACTACGACCCTGAGACGGGCCAGCTCCTGACGGCAAGCTACATGGACTACGCCATGCCGCGCGCCGACGACCTGCCCTCCTTCAAGGTCTCGCACCAGGTGACGCCCTGCCCGAACAACCCGCTCGGCATCAAGGGCTGCGGCGAGGCCGGCGCCATCGGCTCGCCGCCGGCGCTCATCAACGCCATCACCGACGCCATCGGCAACAACGCGCTCGACATGCCGGCCACGCCCCAGAAGGTCTGGGCCGCGGCCCGGGCGGCCGGGCACTGAGGGAGGAAGAGACATGTACGCAACGACCTACCACCGCGCCTCCTCGCTCGCCGACGCCGTCAAGCTGCGCGGCCTGTCGGACGAGGCGAAATACGTCTCCGGCGGCATGACGCTGATCCCGACGATGAAGCAGCGGCTCGCCGCCCCTTCCGACCTCGTCGATCTCCGCCATATCGCCGAGCTGAAGGGCATCTCGGTCAGCGGCCGCAGGGTCCGGATCGGCGCCGGCACCACCCACTACGAGGTGGCGACCTCGGCCGAGATCAGGGCCGCCTGCCCGGCGCTCTGCCACCTCGCCGCCCATATCGGCGATCCGCATGTGCGCCACATGGGCACGATCGGCGGCTCCATCGCCAACAACGACCCGGCGGCCGACTATCCGGCCGCCATGCTCGGGCTCAACGCCGTGATCGTCACCAATGCCCGCGAGATCCCGGCCGACGCCTTCTTCGCCGGCCTGTTCGAGACGGCGCTGGAAGACGGCGAGATCGTCGTCGCCGTCACCTTCGACTCGCCGGAAAGGGCGGGCTATTCCAAGTTCGCCAACCCCGCCTCGCGCTATGCGATGACGGGCGTCTTCGTCGCGCGGGATACGGACGGCGGCGTGCGGGTCGCCGTGACCGGGGCGGGCGCCGACGGCGTCTTCCGCCACGAGGGCCTGGAGGCGGCACTTGCCGCGAACTGGACGGCCGAGGCGGCCGGAGGCGTCGCGGTCGATCCGTCCGGCCTCCTCTCCGACCTGCACGGCAGCGCCGAATACCGGGCGAACCTCGTGACGGTCATGGCCAAGCGCGCAGTCGCCGCCTCCTGAGACCGCATCAAGGCGGCGCGATTAAAAGGACGGCCCCGGCCGTCCTTTTTTCGCGCGAACTTGACATGCATCAACGGAACATAGACTTCTGGCCGGCAATATACCTTGGAACCGTTCAAAGGTGGCGCCGATTTGCCGCAGCCGGATGTGTTGCGGCGAACCGGTCGCGGGTATAGCCGATTGAACGATCCTCGACGACGCAAACGCCCGGTGACGGCCGGGCCGGAGATTGGCATGGACTTCGAGACTTTCTTCAGGAACGAGCTGGACGGACTGCATCGGGAGGGCCGCTACCGCGTCTTCGCCGAGCTGGAGCGACAGAAGGGCAATTTCCCGACGGCGACGCGCCACACGGCGGACGGCACCCGGGACGTCACGGTCTGGTGCTCCAACGACTATCTCGGCATGGGCCAGCATCCCAAGGTCATCGAGGCGATGAAGCTCGCCATCGACCAGTGTGGCGCCGGTGCCGGCGGCACCCGCAACATCTCCGGCACCAATCACTACCATGTCCTCTTGGAACAGGAGCTCGCCGACCTGCACGGCAAGGAGGCGGCCCTCCTCTTCACCTCCGGCTACGTCTCCAACTGGGCGGCGCTTGGCACGCTCTGTTCGAAGATCCCCGGCCTCATCTGTTTCTCGGACGCCGGCAACCACGCCTCCATGATCGAGGGCATCCGCCACTCGAAATGCGAGCGCGTCATCTGGAAGCACAACGACCTGAAGGACCTTGAGGCGAAACTGGCGGCCGCCGACCCGCGCGCGCCAAAACTGATCGCCTTCGAATCGGTCTATTCGATGGACGGCGACATCGCGCCCATCAAGGAAATCTGCGACATCGCCGACCGGTACGGCGCGATGACCTATCTCGACGAGGTGCACGCGGTCGGCATGTACGGCCCGCGCGGCGGCGGCATCGCCGAGCGCGAGGGCCTGATGCACCGACTGACCGTGATCGAGGGCACGCTCGGCAAGGCCTTCGGCGTCATGGGCGGCTATATCGCCGGCACGGCGGCGCTGTGCGACTTCGTGCGCTCCTTCGCCTCCGGCTTCATCTTCACCACCGCGCTGCCGCCGACGCTCGCCGCCGGCGCGCTCGCCTCGATCCACCACCTCAAGGAAAGCCAGGTCGAGCGCTTCGCGCACCAGGAGCGCGTGCGGCGCCTCCGTTCGCTGCTCGACCGCAACGGCATCCCGCACATGCCGAACCCGAGCCATATCGTGCCGGTGATGGTGGGCGACGCCGCCAAGTGCAAGTGGCTCTCCGACCTGCTGCTCGACGATTTCGGCATCTACGTGCAGCCGATCAACTACCCGACCGTGCCGAAGAAGACCGAGCGGCTGCGCATCACGCCGACGCCGCTGCATTCGGACGCCGACATCGACCACCTGGTCGGCGCGTTGCATTCGCTCTGGTCGCGCTGTGCGCTGTCCCGCGCCGTCGCGTAAGGAAAAACTTACCTTATGAGCCCGGCGGCCACCCGCCGGGCTTCCGCGTCCGCGGCGAAGACGTCGTCCATCGAAGCGGCCGGCGGCAGGTGGGCGAGCGCCTCCATGGTCTCGCCGGCGATATCCGCCATGGCAAGGAAGCCGATCCGGCCCGCCACGAAGGCCTCGAAGGCCGTCTCCTCCGCCGCATTCATCACCGCCCCCTGCAGGCCGCCCCGTGTGAGCGCCGTCCGCGCCAGCCTGAGCGCCGGGAAGCGCGCCTCGTCCGGCGCCTCGAAATCGAGCCGTGCCAGCCTTGCGAAATCGAGCCGCTCAACGTCGAGGGCCGTGCGCGTCGGATAGGTCAGCGCATAGCCGATGGCGGTGCGCATGTCCGGCACCCCGAGCTGCGCCAGCACCGAGCCGTCGACATAGCCGACCATCGAATGGACGATCGACTGCGGATGGACGATCACCTCGATCTGCTCCGGCCGGACGTCGAATAGATGCTTCGCCTCGATCATCTCCAGCGCCTTGTTGAACATCGAGGCGCTGCCGATCGAGATCTTCAGCCCCATCGACCAGTTCGGGTGCGCGCGCGCGACCTCCGCCGTGACGCCCGCCATCTGCTGACGCGTCCATGTGCGGAACGGGCCGCCGGACGCCGTCAGCACGATGCGCTCGACGGCATGGCGCTGGTCGTCCTCCAGCGCCTGGAAGATGGCGCTGTGCTCGCTGTCGACGGGGATGAGGCGCCCGCCGTCCTGCGCCACCGCCTCGACGAAGAGCGCACCCGCCGAGACGAGGCATTCCTTGTTGGCGAGCGCGATGTCGGCACCCCGGCGCGCGGCCGCAAGCGTGGGTGCGAGCCCCGCCGTGCCGACGATCGCCGCCATCACCCAGTCGGCCTCCGCCGACGCCGCGTCCATCAGCGCCGCGCGGCCCGCCGCCGCCTCGACGCCGCTGCCGGAAAGGGCTGCCTTCAGCGCGCCGTAGCGGCTCTCGTCCGCCGTCACCGCCAGCCGCGCGCCGCAGTCGCGCGCCTGCGCGGCGAGCAGCTCGACATTGCCGTTTCCGGTCAGCGCCAGCACCTCGTAGCGCTCGCGCCCGCCGCACTGGCGCACCACGTCGAGCGTGCTCGTGCCGATGGAGCCTGTCGAGCCGAGGATGCTGATCCGGCGTCTCTGCCGTCCGTCGCGAGCCATGGTCCTGTCCGTGTTTCCTGTTTTCCGGCAATGGCTCTACAGGCGAAAGCCGGCTGCAACAAGTCGTCGCCCTCCCGCGGCCGCGGCTTGACCTTTTCGCCGGGAGGGCCATAACGTCGCGGGAAACGGCCTTTCGCCGTGATCCGATTGGAGACATTCGTGCGCCGCAACCCCGGACTCTTGCCCGCCGCCCCCCTGGCCTTCGCCTGCCTGGTGCTTGCGGCCGCACCCGTTGCGGCGCAGGAGCAGGTGCCGGCCGGCCTCGGCGGCGCCTGGCTTGCCGAGGATATCGCCGGCAAGGGCGTGATCGACGACCTGCAGACGACGCTGGAGATCAAGCCCGACGGCACCTATGGCGGCAACGGCGGCTGCAACACCTATCGCGGCAAGCTGAAGGGGGAGAACGGCAGCATCACCTTCGCGCCCGCGGCCGCCACGCGCAAGATGTGCGCGCCCGCCATCATGGACCAGGAGCAGAAATTCTTCGACGCGCTCGGCACCGTCGTCTCCTGGAAACTGGAGAACGGCATCCTGCATCTCACCGGCAGGGACGGCGCCCCCGCGATCCGGCTTGCCGAGATGAAGACCGGAACCGACATCGTCATCCGCCTGCCCGGACCGCAGCGCGAGGTCGCCCGCGAGACCGTGACCTACCTCTGCGGCGAGGATCGCCGGATCGGCGTGGAATATGTCAATGCCGGCGAGACGGCGCTCGCGGTGCTGTCCTTCGGCGAGGAGACCGTGGTCGCCGTCAACGTCCTGTCGGCCTCGGGCGCGCGCTATGCGGGCGGCCGCTACGAATGGTGGACGAAGGGCGACGAAGGCACGCTGCGCGATCTCACCGAAGGGGAAGATGCGACCGGACTTTCCTGCCGCAAGACGGGATGACGGAAACAACAGGGAGGAGCGCATGGCCGTATTCCGCGTCGGGCAGAAGGTCGTCTGCGTCAACGACCGCTTCAAGAACGTCTCCATCGACCAGGGCATCCGCAAGGGCCGCATCTACACCGTCCGCTGGGTCGGACACTATCGCCACTATGTCGACGGCGATTTCTACGGCATCAAGCTGATGGAGCTCTACCGCGGCAAGGACGACGGCCCGGAAGGCTACGGCGCCGACGACATGCCCTTCCGCGCCAGCCGCTTCCGCCCCCTCGTCGGCGACCGCATCCGCAACCTCCTCGGCCTCAAGGCGCCGAAGCCGAAGGTCGTCGCCAAGCCTTCCATCGTTCCCGCCATCCGCGCCGTGCCGCGCGTCACCACGCCCGAGCGCGAGACCGAGGACGTGTAAGCGCAGGCCCGCAAGGGCGATTTACCGGAAGGGACGGCATTTCCGCATTGCAGGAAACGGCCGCGGCCTCTAATTTCCGGGACGGAGGATACCGCCACGAGGCGCCGGGAGAATCATGTCACATCCCTACAAGAACCAGCCGTCCAGGGCATTCTGGAAATCCGCCGTCGCCGACAGGAGCCCCTTCGATCTGAACGACCTCTACGAGAGGAAGTTCGACATCCTGCCCGAGGACAGGATCGCCACCGGCGGCAGCTGCTTCGCCCAGCATATCGGCAAGCGCATGCAGAAATCCGGCTTCGCCTATCTGGATGCCGAGCCCGCCCCGCCCCTGCTCCCGCAGGCGATGCATGGCGAATTCGGCTACGGGATCTATTCCGCCCGCTACGGCAACCTCTATACCGCGGCGCAACTGGACCAGCTTTTCGACCGGGCTTTCGACACCTTCGCGCCCGCCGACGACATCTGGGAAACTCGCGGCCGCTGGTACGACGCCTTTCGCCCGAACATCGAGAAGGACGGCTTCGCCTCCCGCGAGGAGGTCGTCGCCGCGCGCGACACCCATTACGCAGCCGTCAGAACCCTCTTCACCGAGGCGAGCATCTACGTCTTCACCCTCGGACTGACGGAGGCGTGGGTATCGAAGCATGACGACGCCGTCTATCCGACCTGTCCCGGGACCATCGCCGGCACATTCGACGACGCCCGCTACGCCTTCCGCAATTTCACGGCCGCGGAGGTCGTCCGTGACCTCACCGCCTTCGTCGGCAAGGTACGGGCCGTCAATCCCGCGATCCGGATATTGCTGACGGTCTCGCCCGTCGCGCTGGCGGCGACGGCGACGCGACAGCATGTCCTGCCCGCCACGATCTACTCGAAATCGGTCCTGCGCGCGGCGGCCGGAGAGCTTTCGGAAAGGCACGACTTCATCGACTATTTCCCCTCCTTCGAGATCATCTCGTCGCACCCGATGCGCGCCATGTTCTTCGAGCCCGGCATGCGCGAGGTGAACCCCGCCGGCGTCGACTTCGTCATGTCCCATTTCTTCGCCGCGCATCGCCCGCCGCCGGACGCCGAAGGGGAAGGCCGGACGCTGCCTGCCGAAGCGGACGAGGCGGACGAGATCGTCTGCGAGGAAGCGGTTCTGGAGGCCTGGGCGCCGTGAGGCTGGTCATTCTCGGAGATTCCCACACGAAGGCCCTTTCCGATGCCCTCGCGGCTGCGCCGCCGCGCACGGATATCGAGATCGCCTGCAAGCCGGTCTGTTCCGGCACGGCCTTCCGCCAGCCCATTCATGACGTGGCGCCGGACGGTGTCCGCTTCCTCGACCCCGTCTACCGGAAACGCCTCGCGATCCTGTCCGGCTCGCAACACTTCGTCGCATCGCCGGACATGTGCTACGGCCTGATGATGGGGTTCCACACCGCAGGCATCTACCGCCACCCGAGCTGGGCGACCTACGCACCCTCCGAGCTTGCCCCGAAGCTCGGCCTTCGGGCCGTTTCCAGCCAGGTGATCCGGGCGATCGGCCTGGACCGGCAGCGCAACGTGCTGGCATTCTTCGACGCCCTCAGGGCCGTGGGCGTGAATTTCTTCGCCATCTCCGCACCTCCGCCCCGCCGCTCCCACCCCTGCCTCCGGCAGGGCATTTCCCCCGCCACCCTGCTGACGGTCGACAGGCTGGCGCGGCAAGCCTGCAGGGACAGGCTGCAGGAGGCGGGAATTCCGATCCTCTCGCCGCCCGAGGAGACGGTCGATCCGGACGGCTTTCTGCTGCCGTCCTACGAGCAGAAGGAAAAGGGCGACTACCACCACGCCAACGCCGCCTACGGCGCCATCATGCTGCGCAAGGCCGTCGCCCTCTGTTGAGCGCCCGCGCGGCATTCCGGAAAAATGAAGGAAGGCTGGACCGGTGCGTCTCCTCAGGCGACGGGGCGCTGCGATTTCTCGTATAGATTGTTTTTATAAATACTATACAATCGAGACAGGCGCGAACTGTCATCTCGTTCCGAATTCCGTGGAGGGGAACATGAAACTGGCGAAGGCACTGCCGCTTGCATTCCTTGTCTTCTTCGCCGCGCAGACGGCGACGGCGCAGTATTTCGGATTCAGCTCGCAGTTCGGCTATCAGAAAAACGCCGATGAAACGATCAACCAGATCGAAAACAGAATAAAAGACATACAATCCCAATCGATCCCGAAGAACGACCTGGCGTTGACGAGAGAACTCGACCGGATCGATCAGGAGATCATGAATGCGAATTTCTACGAACAACAAAGGGTGGCGATAACCGACGCAAAGAAAAAATTTGACGCAGTAACGGCTCAGATAAACGAGAATCGACTTAAACTGACATCGGCCGACTGCACCGCGAATTTATCGACAGTCGCTCGAAACCTGCGATTGTTCAATGATTCCATATCGCAACTCGACGAGTTCCGGCCCTACCTTTCCGAGAATGCATCGAATCTTCAGGTATCGGGGTCGGGAAGAGACCAGGTGGAATTGTGCGAGGCCATCAAAGCCGAACTGATGAACCAGGAATTCGACAAGAATTTCGGTGCCCTCGTCAACAACGCATCCAGCGCGCTCGCCAAGACCATTTCCGATTCCGAGCGGATCTCCCAGGCGAACGACAAGTTGATCGAGGAATTGACGAAGCTGAGGGCAAAACTCCGCGATGCGCTCAACAACAGCTCTCCGCAGCAGAAGATCACCGCGGACCTGCCGCTGATTCTCGGCATACTGGGCGGTGCCTGCGTCCTCGCCATCCTGGGCGTGAAACTGTTCGACGACGATATCCAGATGGAATGGGTGGCGTCGGGCCAGGTGATCCAGTTCGTCACGGTGATGGTGCTTCTCAGCGTGATCGCCGCGCTCGGCCTCTCGAACATCCTGCAGGAAAACACGCTCGGAACGCTGCTGGGCGGGATTGCGGGCTATGTGCTGGCGCAAGGGGTCGGACGTGCCGCCGCCCGCGATGTGGCGAGAAACATCGGACCGCCGAGCAACCCGAAACCAAGAGCAGAGACCCCGCCCGCGACATGATCGCCGTCCGCTTCATGGACCGGCCCGTCACCGGCCGGGAACTTTCCCCGTCTGCCGCGATTTGCACCCCGGAAAGGAGGCGATCATGGCATACCGAGCTTTCGACCAGGGCATTACGGCTCCAGACGCGATCGTCGTAAAGCTCTACACGTCCGGCGATCAGGTCCGCGGCTATGTGCGCAAGATAGCCGACCCGGCCGAGAACGACACGATCTTTCCCGGCGAGGAAATGGAACCGGAAGCCGCCCTGCGACTGGCGTCGACCCATAGCGAAGGGGAAGCCCCGATCTACGTCGACCTCGCCGAAGGCGTGCAATGGGACCCGGCTTGGGGCGAACTGGTCCGGTAGCCCGCGTCCTGCCGGACAGGGCGGCAGGAATGAATGGTGATCCCGCCGCGATTCGAACGCGGGACCCCCAGATTAGGAATCTTGGCCTAGTATTTGGATTTATTTCCTCACGTTCCTCACTCGTTGCGTTCCCCGCGATGTCGCGGGGAACGCCTGAGTAAATCGGCTATTCGGATTTTCGTGTGGAATTAGCTGTTGACAGATAGGTAAATATTACCTATTGTAAGTCTATCAGCACCGCGCTGATAGGTCGCCTCCCCACGGAGGCCGGAGAACTAAAATGAACATCATTCTTCCCCACGATCATTTCGACGCTGATCACCTCGCCACCGTCATCAAGGAAATGGAAGTCCTTGGCGCGCCGACAATCAAGGCCGTGCGCATGGAGGCTTATGGCGCGTGGGTTGCGCTTGAAGGCTCGCATCGCATTCGCGCCGCCTTCGAACTTGGCCTTGAGCCGCAGATCGAAGAAGTCGAATGGAGCGACACCGTCACCACGGACGAAGTGGTTCCCGGCTCCTATGGCGATACCTGGACCATTGAGCAGGTTTGCGATGACGCCCACACCCGCAAAATGGTTCGCTTTTGAGGAAGAAGACGATGCCACGATATTGGGTTGATTTATACAACGCGGATGACCTGGATGACCGCGACAAAAACAACCGGGATAATGGCTTGATGTTTACGCTATCGGCCACATCCGGAAAATACGGTTTCCGGGTCGAGGCCGCATGCATGGATGATGCATGCGCGGAGACGTTACGGATTGCACGCTCACGCGGACTGAGCATGCCGCAGGAGTGGGGAGCTCACATCAACATGCTTAAGGCCAACGGCACGCGCGTTTGCAAACACGCTGGCCTCCAGATGATCGCTCCCCCTGCTGACGTTTATAGACACATCGCCTCGATAGCAGTGGCGCAGCGAGATAGAGAGATCATGGATAAACTTGAAGCTCTTTTAGCCGCCAATGAGGACAATATTGCATGACCGGCCCGCTTGCCGCGCTTGTCATGGTCTATGACAAACACAGAGAGTGGACGTTGGCGCTGCCACATCTTGGCCTCCCTGGATCAGCCCGGGGGAGGCTGGATGTCTCTAAACTGCCGCCCGCAGACATTGCGGAAATATCGGCACAAACCAAAGAGCCGTATATCTTTTGCATCGAGTCCGGAAACCCCAGAACACTACACCCCCTCAAGTCTCCCGCGTCGTGGAACTGGATGAGAAAGCAAACCAAAACTCTTGTCCATGCCGGTATCCATCCGCTCGATATCGTCATCGCCGAATACGACACCGACAACAAGGACTTTACTTTCCGAAACTCCGTCGATCACCTGCTCTGGACCTTTGAGGATCAGCGCAATCTTGACGGCGATCAAAGTCTATAGTCGCTGCAAGGCGTGGATCGAAACCAGTCAATCCGCCGCAAGGACGTAACTATGTCACGCACAGGGCATGGAGAAAAACGATACCCGAGCAGGAGCCCCACCCCTCTCAATAGGCACAAGATTGACGGTAACGATCTCGGCCCGATTTTGCGACCACAGGACGCCTATATCTGGATGCGGCACATTATGGAAATCG
>Ga0206117_101648_pt1 | contig 10575 bp, 9 predicted proteins | sample 3A5Ametagenome_FD_177997 | JGI IMG/M metagenome (GOLD analysis project Ga0206117, IMG submission 177997) | Enriched microbial communities from leaf-cutter ant dump, University of Wisconsin, Madison, United States - 3A5A | ecosystem: Environmental > Terrestrial > Nest > Insects nest > Nest dump... | reverse complement strand
AGGTATAAGCTTTTGAATATCACGAATTAAGTCATCTGTCTTTTTATCTTTTTGCTCATTTAAAACTTTTACCTTTTCTATATGACTGTTGTATAAACTTATATCATTTTCAAGTGTGTTTAATTTATCAACATTCTCTTGATTGCTGTTAATCTTATTTATTAACTTATCTTTTGAGGAATTTAAATACATTTCTTTTCCTTTTAAATATCCAATTCCACCTAAAAATACTACTAAAGCAAAAATCATTGAAGCTACATAAACAGCTTTTTTCTTTCCTCGTAAATCATTTAACTTTAAGTTATAGGGTAGCAGATTAAGTTCTTTTTCACTATTATTTAACATTAATCCGTAGGAGTAAAAATAGTCATTTAATGTTATACTTCTTGGAACTTTAACATTATACCTTAAGGTTTTAAAATCATCTATCTCTACTATTTCTGTATTAAAAATCTTTGAGAATTCTTCTTTAACCCCTTTTACTTTTGCTCCACTTCCTATTAGATATATTCTGTCTAAGTTCTTTTTTACTTTTCCAACAGAATAAAACTGAATTATAGAATTAAAATAGGAACTTATTGTGTTTATTATTCTTCTTACACTTGTGCTTTCTTCGTTAATATCTTCTTCAGTTAAATCTATTTTATATAAATACTCATTATAAGCTTCTATGCTTTCTATCTGATCTAAATTATTCCCTAATACTCCCATGTTTTGATACTTTTCTATTTCTAGCTTTCCAGAACTAGCTATATGAAAAGATGCTGTATCACTATTTAGTGTTATTAAACCTATAACATCTTCTTTATCCTTAAATACCTTTGAACTCTTTAGCATCCTTGCACCTATTGTTGCATAAGTGTCCAAGGCTACTAAATCTAAATTTAATCTTTCTGCAATCTCAACGTAGGCATCTATTTTATTCATTTCTACGGCTGCTATTATTACATCTGCATTTTTAGCTTTACCTTCACCTAACTCCTGTAGAATCTCATAGTCATAATAATATTCGTCTACTCTATCATTAAGATATTGTCTAAGCTCCCAAGATACAGCTTCTCTCATAGGCTCTTCTCCTAGAAGGGGAAGTATGGTGTGCCTAGTTATTACATCCTGCCCTTTTACTGTAAAGGAGACATCTTTTACTTTTATTTTTTCTTTCACTAAATAATCTTTAATTACGTTAGATAATAGCTCTGTATTTTCTATTCTATCTTGCAAATATGAACCTTTAGGTGTTTCTAGTATAGTCGCCTTTTTTATCTTTGTTTTAGTTCCAACAACTATAGCTATTCTGTCTCTAGAAATATCAATGGATATTTTGTCTTTTTCAAACATGCTTTCACCTCAAACCTTAAATAAACATTTTTAAGTACCAGTTTAATATTTCATTTCCATACATCAAGGTTATATATCCTGCTAAAGCTATATAAGGACCAAATGCCATATAATGTCCTCCTATAGACTTATACTTGATTATTAAAAGTAGGCTTCCTACTATTCCTCCTAATACTATAGATATAAATAACATCAATAATGCATTAGGCCATCCTAAAAAGAGTCCTATTATAAATACTAATTCCACATCTCCCCACCCCATAGCTTTAGTTGTTATAGTTATTAAGGCAAGAATTCCAGCTGCTATTACAGCTCCTAATATATAATTAAATGGTGATACTCCACCTAAATATTTTTCAACTCCAATATACAAAACTCCAAGCACAACTCCAACATAAATAGTGTTGTCATAGATATCCTGAGTTTTATAATCAATTATTCCAATAACTAAAATCAATGATATAAATAAACATATCAATATAAACTTAACACCAAACCCAAACTTAAATAATAAACTTAAATATAAAAGTCCATTTACTAACTCAACTAATGGGTATTGGATAGAAATCTTCTCTCCACAATATCTACACTTTCCTTTTAAAAACAAAAAACTAAAAACTGGAAATAAATCCTTCCATCCTAATTTATTATTACAATTGCTGCAATGAGATGGAGGATATGCTATTGATTCCCCTTTAGGTATTCTATAAATACATACGTTTAAAAAACTTCCTATAATAATTCCATATAAAAAAACAAAAATACTTATTACTGTATTCATCTTACTTCTCCATTTTTTATGGTATGGTAATACCTCCCGAGGTGGGAGGTATTAATAAACTAAACTACTTAATAGATGTTACAGACTCAACTTTTTTAGTCGTAGCATCAAAATCATAAGTGACTGTATTTTCTACAATAGCTCTGCAATCCGATATTTTAAGACTATCACCTAACTTATCTGAATCTCCATCGATAAATTCCTTAACAGCATTTAGTGAAGGATTAGTTGTAGATGTCGCATCGTTTATACTTTTAATTGTAGTACTTTCGCTAATAGCTGTATCTAATTTAGCATTTACAGATTCTACAGCAGTAATAACAGTTCTTGATTGAGCTAACACCTTAGTCTTTTTAGCTTCATCCATATACTTAGAAACCCTTGGCACCAAAACAGCTGCTAATATTCCTATAATCGCAATAACAGCTATAAGTTCGATTAGTGTAAAACCTTTTTTCTTTTTGTTTAATTTTTTCATCATCATTAAAATCCCTCCGTATTATATAATTTATTTGTTAACGTTGAATATTGTTGATTCCCTCCATCATGCTTGTTAATGGCAAAATCATTGACAGTACTATAATTAAAACAATTACTGATAGTATTACTATCATCATTGGTTCTATAGATGAAACTAACTTGCTAGTGGCGTTTTCCACCTCCCCATCATAGAACTTGGAGGTTCTTTCTAAAACCTCTTCCAAGGTTCCAGTTTCTTCTCCCAAGTTTATCATCTGAGTAAGCATAAGAGGAAAAAGTTGCATATCCTCTAGGGTTTTACCTATAGCATTTCCCTTTTTGATATCCTCTTTTGCCAGGTTTAATTTATTTTTTATATGAAGATTTCCTACAACCTTAGCCGATATTTCTAATGACTGGATTACCCCAAGCCCTGAAGATATAAGTATGGATAAGGTTTTTGCAAATCTTGCTGACACTATTTGTTTGTTTATTTCTCCAAAAACAGGTATCTTTAATCTATTAAAGTCCCTTTTTTCTATATAGGCTTCATCTCTATCTAACATGAATTTTTTAATTATATATATAGCTCCTGCTACTAATAGCACTAATATCCAGCTTCTAGTTAGAAATTTAGATAGACCCATAACAATTTTAGTTAAGGTTGGTATATCTCCACCTATATCTACTAAGTTCTCTACAAAGCTTGGAACAACAAATATAAGTAAAAATGCAACTATTAGGATAGCAAAAGCTCCTACAAATTTAGGATAACTTAAAGCACTTTTAACTTTTTGCTCCTGTTTATAGAGACTATCATAATACTCTGCTAAGTCTTCTATGATTTTATCTAATTTTCCTGAAGCTTCTCCAGCTTCAATTAAGTTAATCATCATTTCTGGTATATCTTTTTCATACTTTAGACAATCTGATAAACTTCTTCCTCTTTGTATCTGCTCTTTAGATCTTATTAGAACCTCTCTCATCTTCTTATTACTTGATTGCTCTATACATATCTCTAAACATCTTATAATAGGGGTTCCAGAACCTAATACAAAGGCAAATTGTCTACAAAATATTGATAAATCCTTTGTGGTTATCTTATTAAAAAGTTCTATATTTAAGGCACTTCTATCTACAAATTCCTCTACAGATACAGGATAATATTCTCTTCCTCTTAAGCTTTGAATAACATCCTCCCTGCTTATAGCCTCCATAGAACCTTTTATCTTATTTCCTTGTAAGTTTCTAGCCTCATAATTATAAATAGCCATTTACATCACCTTTATTTCTATTCCTTTAAGAAGGTAACTCTAAGAAGTTCCTCGACTGTTGTGATCTTATCTAAAACATGCTCTGTGCAAGCCATTTTAAGAGTTTTCATTCCATTTCTTATAGCTATATCTCTAAGCTCATCTGTATTTTTTTTATTATTAACAGCTTCTCTTAACTCTCTTTTAATTTCCATGATTTCATATATACCTATTCTTCCTTTATAACCTATGTTTTGGCATAAAGGACATCCTTTTGCTCGTACAAGAGAAAGCTTTTCATTTTTATCAACTTCCAACATTTCTTTTTCATATTGACTTGCCTCATATTCTTCAAAACAATGAGGACAAACTTTTCTAACTAGTCTTTGAGCTATTATTCCTGTTATAGATGTGGATATAAGGTATGGCTCAATGTTCATGTCCTCTAATCTAGCTATAGTTGATGGAGCATCGTTAGTATGAATTGTACTTAATACTATATGACCTGTTATTGCTGCTCTTATAGCTATTTCAGCGGTTTCATTATCTCTTATCTCCCCAACCATTACGATGTCAGGATCTTGTCTTAATATACTTCTAAGACCTGAAGCAAAGGTTAATCCTGCTTTTGTATTTACATTAACCTGACTTATTCCTTCCATTACATATTCTACTGGATCTTCAACTGTTATTATGTTTTTATCTAAAGTATTTAACTCATTTAATAAAGTGTAAAGTGTGGTGGATTTACCACTACCAGTTGGCCCTGTTGCTAAAATTATTCCATATGGTTTATCCATGATACTTGACAAAAGTTGCATATTGTAATTTGAAAGACCAAGCTCTTCTTTTTTTACTAGGAATGAACTTCTTGATAATATTCTTATAACTACTTTTTCTCCATGAATGGTTGGTAGTACAGATACTCTTAAATCCACTTCCTTATTATCTATCTTAGTTATTATTCTTCCATCTTGAGGAACTCTTTTTTCTGCTATATTAAGATTAGCTACTATTTTTATTCTTGTTATAAGAGAGCCTTGAGTTTCTTTAGGTATATCAAGAACCTTTTGAAGATTTCCATCTACTCTGCATCTTACTCTAACCCCATTTTCTAAGGGTTCTATATGAATATCAGAAGCTTTCATTCTTACTGCATTTTCAATTATAGTATCTACAAGCTTTACAGCTGGAGCATCTTTAACCTCATCAAAATCTACATTAACTTCTTCCTTTTTTTCTCTAGCTTCTCTATCAGCTAAATTTTTAGCTGTTCTCTCTGCCACCTGTCTTGAATAATATCTTTTTATAGCTTCATTAATTGACTCTGAAGAATCCATAACTAATTCGGTATCTAAACCTGTAGCTATCTTTACATCTTCTATTGCTAATATATTAAATGGATCGCTAGTTACTAAGGTGATTTTATTTCCTCTTATCTTTATAGGAATAATTGTATGCTTTTTCGCTAAAGCTTCTGAAATCCTATAAACTGCATTTTCTTCAATAGGTGTAAAATCAAGATGTATTCTTGGTATAGCCATTTGCATTTCTAATATAGTAAGAATGTCATCCTCTGTTACTAGCCTTTTTTCTACTAATATCTGTCCTAATCTCTTGCCAGTAGTTGCCTGAAGTTTCAGCGCCATAGCTAAATCTGCTTCATTAAGTTTTCCGCTATCTATAAGCAAATCTCCAAGCCTTTTTTTCTTTTCACTCATTTAATCACCTACATATCTTATTACGATAATTTCATTATACAGTATATGTAAAACATTCAAAAGAAATATTTAGTGACTTTACCAAAAAAAATATGGTATCTTTCTTCTTAATTCGACAAATTTCTTATTATTTCTTTTTTTATATTTTTAACAAATAATCTTACTCAATAACCCATTAAAGCTATCAATAATTATTGTACCCATAATAAAATATTTAGTTGCATTAATTTTAAACATAAAAAAAGAGACAGCTTTCGCTATCTCTTAATATCTCTATCTTAGTACATTCCGTCCATTCCCATTCCTGGTGCACCTGGCATTGGAGGATTTTTTTCTGGAATATCAACTACTGCTGCTTCTGTAGTTAAGAATGTTGATGCTACAGATGCTGCATTTTGAAGAGCACTTCTAGTAACCTTAGTTGGATCAACTATTCCATCTTTTATCATGTTTACGTATTGTTTAGATAAAACGTTGTATCCTACTCCAGCTTCACTATTTTTAACTTTTTCTATTATAACAGAACCTTCAAGTCCAGCGTTTACAGCTATTTGTCTCATTGGCTCTTCTAAAGCTCTTACTATTATATTTATACCTACTTGTTCGTCAACTTCTTCTGATGTTAAAGTAGCTACTTTATTTATTACATTAACATAAGCAGTTCCGCCGCCTGGTACTATACCTTCTTCAACAGCTGCTTTAGTTGCTGCAAGAGCATCTTCTATTCTTAATTTTCTTTCTTTTAATTCTGCTTCTGAAGCTGCACCAACTTTAACTACAGCTACTCCACCAGCTAATTTAGCTAATCTTTCTTGAAGCTTTTCTTTGTCGAAATCTGAAGTAGTTTCTTCTATTTGAAGTTTTATTTGAGCTACTCTTGATTTAATTTCTTCTTTGCTTCCTCTTCCATTAACTATAACAGTATTTTCTTTTGTTACTTTAATGCTTTCTGCTTGACCTAACATGTCTAAAGTAGTTTCTTTTAAATCTCTTCCAAGTTCATCAGAAACAACTTCTCCACCAGTTAGGATAGCTATATCTTGAAGCATGTCTTTTCTTCTATCTCCAAATCCAGGAGCTTTAACAGCTACACATGTAAATGTTCCTCTTAGTTTGTTTAAAACTAGAGTTGTCATAGCTTCTCCCTCTATGTCTTCAGCTATTATTAATAGCTTTCTTCCAGCTTGAACGATTTGCTCTAATATAGGAAGTATATCTTGTATGTTTGAGATTTTCTTATCTGTAATTAATATATATGGATTATCAAGATTTGCTTCCATCTTATCTGTATCAGTTACCATGTAAGCTGAAACATATCCTCTATCAAATTGCATACCTTCAACTACATCTAATTCAGTTCCCATGGATTTAGATTCTTCAACAGTTATAACGCCTTCGTTTCCAACCTTCTCCATAGCATCTGCTATTAATTGTCCTATAGTTTCATCAGCAGCTGAAACAGCAGCAACTCTTGCTATATCTTCTCTACCATTAACAGGTTTAGAGATTAATTGAATTTGTTCAACAGCTTTATCTACAGCTACTTTAATTCCATTTCTTATTTGCATTGGATTAGCACCAGCTGTAACATTTTTAAGTCCTTCTCTTATTATAGCTTGAGCTAAAAGTGTAGCAGTTGTTGTTCCATCTCCAGCTACATCATTAGTTTTAGTTGCAACTTCTTTAACTAATTGAGCTCCCATGTTTTCATAAGCATCTTCAAGTTCTATTTCTCTAGCTATTGTAACACCATCGTTTGTTATTAAAGGTGTTCCGAATTTTTTATCTAAAACTACGTTTCTTCCTTTTGGTCCTAATGTAACTTTTACTGTATCAGCTAGCTTATCAACACCAGCTTGCATAGCTCTTCTTGCTTCTTCACCAAATACAATTGTCTTAGCCATTTATACATCCCTCCTATTATTCAACTACTGCTAAAATATCGTCTTGTTTTAATATTGTGTACTCTTCTCCATCAAGCTTAACTTCTGTACCTGCATATTTAGAGTAAAGTACCTTATCTCCAATTTTAACTTCCATAGGAATTCTGCTACCATCAACAACTGCTCCAGGTCCTATTGCAACTACCTCAGCTTCTTGTGGTCTTTCTTTAGCAGCTCCAGTTAAAAGAATACCGCTTTTAGTTGTTTCTTCTGCTTCTAATCTTTTGATTACTACTCTGTCTCCAAGTGGTTTAATACTCATTTACAACCCCTCCTTAAATTTATAAAAATAATACTCTGCAAATTGTTAGCACTCATTTAAGTAGAGTGCTAATACTAATATTATAATAAATAATAAGCCTCATAAATTCAAATTAATTTATTCATTTTAAATCCCATTAATTCCTCGTTTTCTTTAATTATCTTCCATTAATTAAGTTTCTCTTTAAAATGCTATTTTTTTCTATATATTTCTTCTTCATAACTATTTTAAAAAATTATGATACAATATCTTAAAAGCTTATTATAATTATTTACATGGGAAAACCATTTATTATTATTGACTAAAAGGAGAAACTTATTAATGAAAAAACTAAATTTTTCTACTATTTATAAGATATTTACAGAAATATTCCTATACTTTGTCTATTTTATCTTTTCTCTTACAGCAGCTTTTAAAATATTGATTAACTTTACACCTTTTTACAGGTTTTTAATCGATATATTCAAAGTTACAGAAATAGTTAAAATCAGTAAAGAAAATATCTATTCTGATTTCACTAAGCTTATGGAGTATCTAAGAAGCTTTACTCCTATGAGGTTCCCCCTAGAATACTTTAAATATTCTCCATCTGGTGAATTTCATTTTATGGAGGTTAGACTTCTATTTTTAAAAATGGACATCTTGTTTTGGATTTCCGTAGTTCTTTTATTAATAATTCTCTTTATAAATAGAAAAACTTTAAAATCTATTTTTAATAACTATAAAAAATTCCTTATTTGTGCCTCAGGGCTATTGATAGCTTTCTCTATACCTGTAGTTTCTAACTTTAGCTGGGCTTTTGAGAAGTTTCATAAAATAGTTTTTAGCAATGATGATTGGCTTTTTGATCCTAAAACAGATCCTATAATCAATGCTTTACCAGAAGGTGTTTTTTTCAGCTACCTAATAAGTATATTACTAATCTTCCTAATTATATTATTAATTCCTATAATTATTAAAAAGATTTTTCCTAAACTTAATAATAAAAGATAAATATAAAATAGCTGTGGACTAATTTTTTTAGCACCACAGCCTTTTTAATTACTATTCTATAAATTTTAAATACTCTTCGTAACCTTCTTCTTTCATTTTTTCCTTAGGAATAAACTTTAAAGAAGCTGAGTTAATACAATATCTGAGTCCACCCTTTTCTTCTGGTCCATCGTTAAATACATGACCCAAATGTGAATCCCCTTCTTTACTCCTAACTTCTACCCTATGCATGCCGTGAGTAAAATCTGCTTTTTCTTTTATTGTCTCTTTCTCTATAGGTTTTGAAAAAGCTGGCCATCCACAACCTGAGTTGTATTTATCAGTTGAAGAAAATAAAGGTTCTCCTGAGACAATATCTACATAAATTCCTTCCTTAAATAAATCATCATATTCATTACTAAAAGGTCTTTCCGTAGCATTTTCCTGAGTAACTGCATACTGTATATCCGTTAACTTACTTTTTAACTCTTCCTTTGAAGGTTTAACATACTTCTTCATACTGCCCCTCCTTAGATTCAATAATTTTTTCAACTTTTTCTAGCACCTTAGAATTTTGAGCTAATCCTAGCCCCATCCAAAATAATGGTGCAACATTTATAACACTTATATTAAAAAAGCTTTGAATTAAATATCCAATAAAAGTTATGCTTATTATAAAGTTTATCTTACTTTTCCACATATTTTTTATATTATTCTTAAGGGATAAAAATATAAACACTAAATATACAATCAAGGCTGGTATCCCCATGGTAGCTGCTATTTGAAGAAACTCATTATGCGCCTTGTCTATTATAGCTCCATAAACATCTATATAATCTTGTCCATCTTCTGGAAAGTATTTTTCAATACTATATCTAAAGGTGTCAGTTCCACTTCCAATCAAAGGATTCTTTTCTATAGCTTTTAACGCAACCTTCCATATATAAACTCTAGCTGATCCTAATGCTTCATTTGTTATTTTTCCATTTTTAAGAAGATCTCCACTAGCAGATTTAGTATCATATATTAATTGATCGCTACGACTGCTTATTTTTTCTCCAGAGGTATAATCTAATATACCGAAAATGCTAATAAAAGCAATCATAAGTATAAGACCTCTAATTAAATACTTTTTATTAAAGTTAAGTATTATATAAACTGCCCCTAATAATGAATAAGCTATAAAGGCTATCCACCCGCTCCTTGTTAAGGTGCATAGTAATGAAGTAAATAAAACCGCGGCTATCCCTATATATATTTTTTTGCCCTTCAATATATATAACACTATAGTGCAAGGTAAAAATAAGCTTATATAGGCTGACAAGAAATTTCTATGACCTTGAGTACCTATAGAATTAAAAAGCATTCTAGCATGATAGCTATCCTTAGGTATAGGATCTATGTTATAGAATTGAAAAATAGAATATATTGAGATAATTACTGCTGGTATTAAAATAGCACGAATTACTTTTTTATCAATCTCTAAATAATTTTTCCCACAGTAATAAGTTAATCCATAAAATAATAGCATTATTACCCCTTCATACCTAATCTCCGTACCAAATATTGATACCATAGGTTTAATTGAAAAGATGGTGCTTAATAAGGCTATGCCCAAATATATAATCCAAACTCTATCATTTTTATCTAAGGTGATATTTTTTCTATCTTTTAATAATATAAATATTAAAAGAAAATACATAATATATAAAAAAACAGTTTTCGGCAAATAATAGCTGTCATCAGAGAATGGATGCATTATAAGAGGCATCACTCCAGCTATAATAGTTAATATTAATGTTATTTCTTTTTTGAACATATAATCCCGCCTTAATCGTCAATTGAG
>Ga0206117_101646_pt1 | contig 10605 bp, 8 predicted proteins | sample 3A5Ametagenome_FD_177997 | JGI IMG/M metagenome (GOLD analysis project Ga0206117, IMG submission 177997) | Enriched microbial communities from leaf-cutter ant dump, University of Wisconsin, Madison, United States - 3A5A | ecosystem: Environmental > Terrestrial > Nest > Insects nest > Nest dump... | reverse complement strand
CTCGCCTTCCACCGTGAACAGGGCGGTGCGCGTGATCGCGCTGCAATCGATCAGATCGCCCCGGCGGCGCATGACGCCGCGCGGCAGCTGGTGTTCCTGGAACACCTGCTTGATGGTCTGCAGGTAATATTCCGCCGGCAGATCCATCACGGCGCGGTATTCGTCATAAAAATCCTTGTGCGCCTCGACCGAATCCCCATCGCCCTTGATCATGTTGTGGAAGACGCGCAGATGCGCCCCGACATGACGGTCCAGGTTCATCGACATGAACCCGGTCAGCTGCAGGAAGCCCGGGTACACCCGGCGCATGAAACCGGGATAGGTCGCCGGCACGCGGGTGATGACCGACTTCTCGAACCAGGTCAGCGAGCGTTCGGTGGCCAGCTTGTTGGGCACGGTCGGGTTGCGCCGGGTATCGATCGGCCCGCCCATCAGGGTCATGGTGCGCGGCGCCGCCGGGTCGTTCATCGCGTTCATCAGCGCGACCGCGGCCATGACCGGCACCGACGGCTGGCACACCGCCATGACATGGGTGTCGGGCCCCAGGAAGCGCAGGAAGTCGATGACGTAGTCGATGTAATCGTCCAGGTCGAAATCGCCCTCGGCCAGGCGCACCAGGCGCGCATCGCGCCATTCGGTGATGTAGACCTCGTGCCCCGGCAGCATCGCCTGGACGGTGCCGCGCAGCAGCGTGGCGAAATGCCCCGACAGCGGGGCGACGATCAGCAGCTTGGGGTCCTGGCCGGCCGGCACGCCCTCGCGCTCGAAATGGCGCAGCTGGGCAAAGGGGCGGCGCTCGACGATATGTTCGATCACGCCGACCTCGCGGCCGTCGATCACGGTCTTGTCCAGGCCGAAATCGGGCTTGCCCTGCGGCCGGGTCGAATGTTCGAAGACGTCGAAGGCGGCCGCGACCGTACGGCCCGCGGGCGTGTAGGACAAGGGATTGAAGGGGTTGCGCAACAGCTGCATGCCGGCCTCGGCCGACAGGCGGAAGGGAACCAGGGCGGCCTGGCTCAACTCGTGCATCTGATACAGGAACGTCATGCTACGCCACTCCCGGCTGACCATTGCGCCTAAAGGTCAAACGCCTTTCGACACGAAATCGTTCGCATACGAATAGCATCCGGGTTGTTTTATTAACAAGCCGTATATCCGTGCAACTATTGCCGGAAATTACAGCATTCCGCGTATTTTATCGGCAATCGACTGCGGTTCGGCCTGGGGCCGGAAATGGGCGGCATAGCGCCCGTTGCGGCCCATCAGGTAGACGAACCCTGAATGGTCCATAAGATAGGCGGTGGGATCGGGCGTTTCCTTGGACTTGGCGTAATAGACGCGATAGGCCTTGGCCGCCGCCTTGATCTGGTCGGCGCTGCCGCCCAGCCCCACCATGCCGTCGCCGAAGTTCGTCACGTAATCCTTGAGCACCTTGGTCGTGTCGCGCTCGGGGTCGATGGTGATGAACACCAGCTGGACCTGCTTCTGTTCGTCGGGCTTCAGCAGGTCGTAGGCCGCGGCCATGTTGGCCAACTCGGTCGGGCACACATCCGGGCAGAAGGTATAGCCGAAATAGACCAGCATCAGCTTGCCGGCATAGTCCTTTTCGGTGACGGTCCTGCCGTCCTGGTCGACCAGGGTGAACGGCCCGCCCAGCTGGATTTGTTCGGCCCCCATGCCGGCCATCTGCCCGCCGCGATTGAAATAGCGCCAGGCGGCAAACCCGCCGAGGGCCAGGCCCAGCACCAGGGCCAGCAGGATTCCGCGCTTCAGCCCCCGCTTCATCGGACTATCGGCCATGACATCCCCCTCAGAACCGCGCGGCGATCAGGTCGCCGGCAAACCACAACAGCACGACGGCATTGACCGCCATCAGAACGGCGCCGATCCGCCGCGCCGGCGCCCGCAGGCGCGCGATGGCGACATGGCCCAGCAGCCCGACCGCGATCAGCCCCGGCACCGTGCCCAGTGCAAAAGCGCCGAGCAGCAACGCGCCCGACAGCGCCCCGCCGCTGGCCGCGGCCGCCGCCAGCCCGGCATAGATCAGCCCGCAGGGCAGAAACCCCAGCGCCAGGCCCAGCGCGAAACCGCGCCAGCCGATCGGCCGGGCGAACAGGGGGCCGGCAATGCCGGAAATCCATCGTCCGGTACCGCCCAACCCCGGCAGGGTCAGGCCAAAGCCGCCCAGGGCATAACCAAGGAAGGACAGCCCGGCAAGGGCCAACAGCCCGGCTGCGACCCAGGTGAACCAGTTGTGACCGCCGACCAGCCCGCCGGCCGCCCCCGCCAGGGCCCCCAGCATCGAATAGGTGACCAGCCGGCCCAGGTGGTAGGGCAGCGCCGCCGCCCCCACCAGGCGGGTCCATTCGCCCATGCGCGCGGCGGGCGTCGCCCCCAGCCGGGCGGCGGCCTGGGCCAGCACGAAGGGGCCGCACATGAAGGCGCAATGCGTCAGGCTGCCGACCAGCCCGGCCAGGAACAGACTGGCGGCCAGCGGCTGGCGCCCGGCCATCGCCGCGCCACAGGCCGCCAGCAGTTCGCCGATCAGGTCAGACAAGGAACCAGATGCCCAGGGCACCGACGGCCGCCAGCGGCCAGCACACGACCGGCCGGGCCAGCCGCTGCAGATACCGGTTGCCGGGCTCCCACCCGAAACCGTGGAACAGGCAGGCCGCGCCGCCGACCAGCAGGAAGGTCAGGGCGATGCGCTGCGGCCAGTCCGCCCCGTCGCCCAGCACATGCGGGTAGCTGCCCAGCAGGGCGATGCCGATCGCGACCAGGGTCAGCGAAACGACCGCCGCCGCGCTCGGCAGGTGCTGGCCGGACGGCTGCTGGCCAGGCGGCGACGGCGGCCGTTCGGTCATGGCCTTTCGGCGGCCTTCAGCGCCTGGCGCAGCGCGTCCGTCCCCATCGCGTCGACATTGCCGGCCAGGATGTCGCGCGGCATCACCGGCTTGGCGTAATAGGTATCGTTCCAGCGGTCGCGCGGCTGCAGCACGGCGCCGTCGATGGAAATGCCGGCGGCCAGGCCCTTGGCGCGGCTGAACGAGACGATGTCGGCACCGACATTCGACGTGGTCGCCGCTTCCAGCCCCTTGCCGATCGTGCCGAAGGCGACGGTGGCGTCGGCACCGATCTTGAAGCGGTTCTTCAGCACCGCATCCAGGCCCTTCTCGGTGCGGATGACCAGCATGATCTCGGAAATCTCGCCGCCCGCCTGCAGGCCGATCGAGCCGCCGCCCATGATATAGAACACCGGGGCCGACCATTCACCGGATTGCGGGTCACGCGCCAGCAGCACGCCGCCGCCGCCCTCGCCGCCGATCAGGAAGCTGGCCTTGATGTATTCGGGAATGACGATGACGCCTCGCGCGGTCGCCAGCATCTTGCGCAGATCGGCCATGTCGCTTTGCGCCGCGAAGGCGTCGACCGACACCTTGGCCCGGTCGATCAGCACCTGTTCCTCGCCGGCGCGCGCCGCCGGGGCGGCGGCTATCAGCATCAGGGCCGCGGCCAGAGCGATGAAACCACGAATCATGGGGCACCTCCTGTTTGAGGCGTAAATATAGGGGGCCCACCATGACGACAATGGGGCAAAGCCCCGCCGGGACGACGGCGGGGCAAGGCGGTCTACCACTGACGGCGGCAATCGGGGCCGTGGCGAAATGCCGCTGCCTGGGATAGACCAGGGGATCTTAACCTTCCGTCAATCCGACAATCCGATCAGGTCTTGAGCCCATGAGCCGCTTCTGGAGCCCCGTCGTCCGCACCCTGACCCCCTATGTGCCGGGCGAACAGCCCAAGCTTGCCAACCTGATCAAGCTGAATACCAACGAAAACCCCTACGGGCCGTCGCCCCGCGTGCTGGAAGCCCTGCGGGCCGAGGCGGCCGAATCCCTGCGCCTGTATCCCGATCCCAATGCCGACCGGCTGAAGCGCACCCTGGCCGACTATCACGGCGTCACCCCCGCCCAGGTCTTCGTCGGCAACGGGTCGGACGAGGTGCTGGCCCATGTCTTCCTGGGCCTCTTGAAGCAGGACGCCCCCCTGCTGTACCCCGATATCAGCTATTCGTTCTATCCGGTCTATTGCGGGCTTTATGGCATCGACTATCGCCAGGTGCCGCTGACCGAGGCGATGGAAATCGACGTCGACGCCTATGACGCGCCCTGCGGCGGCATCATCTTTCCCAACCCCAACGCCCCGACCGGCCGGCTGCTGCCGCTTGATGCCATCGACCGCCTGGCGACCCGCCATGCCGACCGCGTCGTCGTCATCGACGAAGCCTATGTCGCCTTCGGCGGCGACAGCGCCATTGCCCTGGTCGACCGCCACCCGAACCTGCTGGTCGTGCAGACCCTGTCGAAGTCGCGGTCGCTGGCCGGCCTGCGCGTGGTTTCGCCATCGGCCATCCCGACCTGATCGAGGCGCTGGAGCGGGTGAAGAACAGCTTCAATTCCTATCCGCTGGACCGTTTCGCCATGGCCGGCGCCGTCGCCGCCTTCGAGGACGAGGGTTATTTCCAGGAAACCCGCCAGGCGGTGATCCGCAGCCGGGAAAAGCTGACTGCCGACCTGACGGCGCTGGGTTTCACGGTCCTGCCCTCGGCCGCCAATTTCGTCTTCACGACGCATCCCGGCCATGACGCCGGAAAGCTCGCCGCCGCCTTGCGCGAACGCGGCATCATCGTCCGCCATTTCCGCCAGCAGCGCATCGACCAGTACCTGCGCATCACCGTTGGCACGCCGGCGGAATGTGATGCATTGATCGAGGCGCTGGGCGACCTGACCCGGGGCTGACTATTCGGCCGGCGACGCGACCGCGTCGCGTCGCTCGGCCCGTTCCTGGCGGCGGCCCAGCCAGAAGCTGAGGCCGAGCCACAGGGCCGACAGCGGCACGGCGATCCAGGCGATGCCGGTCAGGGTGAAACCGATCGCCAGCAGGCCGGCATAGGCCCAGCTGCCGACCTGGTCGCCGCCGCGATAGACCACCGTGTCGATGAAATTCTTGGCCTTGTAGCGGTCCTCGCGCGGCACGACGGTGAACAGCACCTCGCGTGTCGGGCGGGCCAGGGCGAAGTTCGAGACGCGGCGGCAGACCTGGACGGCCACGAACACCGCGACCGTCGGCATGGCGGCCAGACTGGCGAACCCCGCGATGCTGACCAGGGGCAGGATCGAGAGAGTCAGGGCGACGCCCAGCCACCCCATCACCCGGCCGGTCAGGAACAGCTGGATGACCAGGGTGAAGACGTTCACCCACAGGTCGATATTGGCGAAGAAGGCGGTGCGGGCCGCGCGGTCGGTGAAATTCGCCTCGGCGATCTGGGCCTGCTGGAAATAGAGGATGGTCGAGGTGACCGAATAGAACAGGATGAAAAAGGCGATGCCCAGCAGATAGGGCGAGCGGAAGGTATGGGTCAGCCCGGCGAAGATGCCGCCGCCGACCGCGCGGTGCGGATCATCGTCGCCCTGCACAGAACGCTGAAAGGCGTCGGAGACCTGGGACAGCCGGCGGGTGGCGAAGACCGCCACCTCGAGCAGCAGGATCGAGGCAAGCAGCAGCCAGGTCTGGCCGACATGTTCGACGAAGCCTGAGGTCAGCGCCGAACCGGCCAGGCCGCCCAGCGTCGCGCCGGCCGCCAGGAACCCGAACAGCCGCTTGCCCTGGCCGGCGTCGAACACGTCGACCACGAAAGACCAGAACACCGAGACGACGAACAGGTTGAACACCGACACCCAGATGAAGAAGGCGCGGCCGATCCAGACATGCTGTTCCGGCGTCGCCGTCCACAAGAGCAGCATGAACGCCAGCAGGTTCAGCATGAAGAAGCGGTAGGTGACGGCGATGAAGCGTTCGCGCGGCCAGCGCCGCACCGCCAGGGCGAACAGCGGGTTGACCGCCAGCATCGCCACCAGCGTGCCGGTGAACAGCCAGGGCAGGTTGCGCACGCCCCCGGCCACGCCCAGTTCGTCGCGGATCGGCCGCAACACGTAATAGGCCAGGAACAGCGCAAAGACATACAGCCACGACCAGGCCAGCGCGCGGACCTCGTTCGGGCGAACGTCGATGACGCGGCCGGCCAGCCGGCCCGCCGCGTCAGAGAGCATCGATGAACTGCTCCATCCGCCGGCGCAGCGCGGCATCGGGCAGGCGGCCCTGCGCGGCCTTGAGGTTGTCGTCGACGTATTTCGCCTGGGCCATGCCCGGCACCGCGCAGGTCACGGCGTCGTGCGAGACGATATATTTCAGGAACACCTGGGCCCAGGTCGTGCAGTCGATCTCGGCCGCCCAGTCGGGCAAGGGCTTGCCTTCGGTCGCCTTGAACAGGCGGCCGCGCCCGAACGGCAGGTTGACGAACACGGCCATGCCGCGATCCCTGGCCAGCGGGATGATGCGGTCGGCCGAGCCGCGATCGTCCAGCGCGTAATCGATCTGGATCGAATCGAGCGTCTGGGCCCGCATCATCGCCTCGAAGTCCTGGTACTGGCGGTCGAACGATGTCGTCGCCCCGACATAGCGGATGCGGCCCGCGGCCTTCAGGTCGCGCAGGGTCGCCAGCTGGTTGGCGGTGTCGCGCAGGTTGTGGACGGCGATCAGGTCGATCTTGTCGGTCTGCAGGTTGCGGAAGGCCTGGTCGATCTGGGCCTTGCCCGCTTCCTTGGAATCGGCGCCGACCTTGGTCGCCAGGAACAGCTTGGGCCGCAGGGAAAGGTCGGCGACCAGCCGGCCCATGATCGCCTCGGCATTGCCATAGGAGGGCGCGGTGTCGATGACGGTGCCGCCCAGCGCGCTGAACCGGGCAAAGGTTTCGCGCAGCGGCGCCATGTCGGCGTCGGTCTTGGCCTCTTCATACCGCCGGGCGGTACCCAGGCCGATGATCGGAATCCGCTCGCCGCTGGATGGGATCGGTTTGGTGATCAGGGCCGGTTGCGCCCCTGCCCCGCCCACGGTCAGCGTGGCGATACCAGCCGCAGTGCCGGCCAGCAGGCCGCGTCGCGTGATGTGCATGACGATCCTCCCGATTTGCGGGGAAATATCATGACACTTTCATGACAGCCGCAATGCCGTTTGCGCAACCGGGGGGCACAAGTCTGCGTGATACGACCTTAGGATCAGGCGCCGACGCTGATCCCGTGGCCGGCGGCCCAGTCGAGCAGTTGGTCGCGGATCGAATGCTCGTGGCTGTCCAGCAATTCATTCATGAACCGCTCGATCTGGCCGGCATCCAGGCTGCGCAGCATTTCCTTGACCGGCCCGACCGAGCCGGCCTGCATCGAGAACCCGTCGAGCCCGATGCCGATCAGCGCCATCGCCTCCAAGGGCTTGCCGCCCATCTCGCCGCACAGGGTCACGGGCTTGCCCGCCGCGCGGCACTGGTCGACGACCGATTTCAGGAATTTCAGGAAGCCCGGCGCCAGGCGGTCGTAGCGGTCCATCACCTTGGGGTTGCCGCGATCGACCGCGAACAGGAACTGCATCAGGTCGTTCGACCCGATCGAGATGAAATCGACCCGCGGCAGCAGCGCGCCCAGCTGCCAGGCCAGGGCCGGCACCTCCAGCATCGTGCCGACGCGCAGTTCGGTCGGCACCGCGCGGTTGTGCTTGCGCACCCAGGCGATTTCGGAATCCAGCATGGCCCGGGCGCGAATGAATTCCTCGACCTCGGACACCATGGGGAACATGATGTCGAGCCGCCGCCCCCCCCCGGCCATCAGCAACGCCCGCAGCTGGCTGCGCAGCAGGACGGGCCGGTCCAGCCCCATGCGGATCGCCCGCCAGCCCAGGGCCGGATTTTCTTCCTCGGGGTGCGGCATGTAGGGCAGGCGCTTGTCGCCGCCGATATCCAGCGTGCGGAACACGACCGGGCGGCCCCGGGCGCTGTCCAGGATCGACCCGTAGATGCCGGCCTGGGCATCAATGCGCGGCAGGGACGAGCGCACCATGAAATGCAGCTCGGTCCGATAAAGCCCGATGCCATCGGCGCCGGTCTCGTCGAGATGGTCGAGGTCGGCCAGCAGCCCCGCATTCATATAGAGGCGGATGGCGCGGCCGTCGCGGGTGACGGCCGGATCGTCCTTCTGGCTGGCATATTTGGCCAGGCGCGCGGCACGCACCGCCATGTTCTGGCGGAAAGCCAGTTGCACGTCGTCGCGCGGGCGGATGAACAATTGGCCGCGATCGGCATCGACGATGACCTGGTCGCCCAGTTCGACCGCGGCGATCGCCCCCTCGGCCGAACCCACCACCGGCAGGTTCAGGGCACGCGCGACGATGGCCACATGGCTCATCGTCGAGCCTTCCTCCAGCACCAGCGCGCGCAGCCGGTCGCGGTCGTAGTCGAGCAGTTCGGCCGGCCCCATCGAGCGGGCGAACAAGACCGCGTTGTCGGGCATCTTGCGCACATGCTCGTTCGGGTCGCGGCCCGACAGGTGCAGCAGCAGGCGGTTCGCCAGGTCTTCCAGATCGGCCAGCCGTTCCCGGATATAGGGGTCGGTGATCTGGTTCATGCGGTTGCGCATGTCGGTCTGCACGCGCTGCACCGCCGCCTCGGCGGTCAGGCCGCTTTCCACGGCCTCGTGCAGCTTGGCGTTCCAGCCCTTGTCGTAGGCAAACATCTTGTAGGTTTCGAGGATGTCGCGGCTTTCGCCGGTTATCCCGTCGCCGTCCAGCATCAGGTCGATCGAATCGCGCATCGACAGGATGGCGCGTTCCAACCGTTCCAGTTCGTGGCCGGTATCCTCGGCCACCGTGCGCGTCACCTCGATGCGCGGCTCGTGCAGATGGGCGGTGCCGATGGCCAGCCCCTCGGACAGGGCGCGGCCCTCGATTCGGGTCGGCAACAGGCTCGAGCGGCGGACGCGGGCCAGTTCCTCGGGCGCCAGGATGCCGGACTGGCTGACCAGTTCGGCCAGCACCATGGCGATGGTCTCGAGGACCTCGACCTCTTCCTCGGCATATTGGCGGCGGGTGCGGTTCTGCACGGCCAGCACGCCGATCGACTTGCCGCCGCGCAGGATCGGCACGCCCAGCAGCGAGTGATAGATCTCTTCGCCGGTTTCCGGGCGATAGGCGAAATGGGGATGGGACTGGGCATCGGCCAGCGCCAGCGGCCGGGCGTTCAGCGCGATGTCGCCGACCAGGCCCTCGCCGACATTCAGGCGGGTGCGATGCACGGCCGAGGGGTTCAGGCCCTCGGTCGCGTACAGTTCCAGGATCTCGCCCGGCCGCATCAGATAGACCGAGCACACCTCCGACACCATGTTGGAGGCGATGACACGCACGACCTCGTGCAGGCGGTCGTCGGGGCTGCCCGGACCGGCGAGAAGTTCGCGAAGACGCTTGAGAAGGAGACGCGGCCCCGCCGCCGCCGGCCGTTTCATGGCGCGGCCGGCGCCGTCAGGGCCGAGGCTGATGCCCGGCTATATGCCCTGTCAGGCCGCATCCAGCCCGAAGGCGGTGTGCAGGCTGCGCACCGCCAGCTCGGTATATTCCGCCGCGATCAGCACGCTGACCTTGATCTCGGAGGTGGTGATCACCTGGATGTTGATGCCCTTCTCGGCCAAGGCCTGGAACATCGTGCGGGCGATGCCGGTGTGGCTGCGCATGCCGACGCCGACGACCGAGACCTTGACCACGTTCTTGTCGAGCACGAGGCTGGCATAGGACACGGCCTCATGCGCCGCCTCGATCGTCTGCTTGGCGCGCTCGGCATCGGCGCGGCCGACCGTGAAGGTCAGGTCGGTCAGCTTGCCGTCCTCGGAAATGTTCTGGACGATCATGTCGACGTTGATGCCGGCATCGGCCAGCGGGCCGAAGATCGAGGCGGCGATGCCCGGCCGGTCCGGCACGTGCAGCAGCGCGATCTTGGCTTCGTCGGTCGAATAGGTCACGCCGCTGACGACTTGCTGTTCCACGATCTCTTCCTCATCAACAACCAGCGTGCCGGGCTTGTCCTCGAAGCTCGACAGCACCTGTACGCGAACACGGTGATTCATCGCCATCTCGACCGAGCGGGTCTGCAGGACCTTCGCGCCCAGCGATGCCAGTTCCAGCATTTCCTCGTAGGTGATCCTATCGAGTTTGCGGGCGGCCGTCACGATGCGCGGATCGGCGGTGTAGACCCCGTCCACGTCGGTATAGATGTCGCAGCGATCGGCCTTGAGCGCGGCGGCCAGCGCCACGGCCGAGGTGTCCGAACCGCCGCGGCCCAGCGTGGTGACCCGCGGCTGGTTGCCACCGGTGACACCCTGGAAACCGGCCACCACCGGCACGATGCCGGCCGAGAATTCGGCCTCGATCTGCTGGGCATCGATCGCTTCGATGCGGGCCGAACCGTGCATGTCGTTGGTGCGGATCGGAATCTGCCAGCCGGTCCAGGACCGCGAGCGGACGCCCAGCTGCTGCAGCGCCAGGGCGACCAGGCCGATCGTCACCTGCTCGCCGGTCGCGACGATCTGGTCGTATTCCTTCTGGTCGTAGACCGGGGCGATCTGGCGGACGTAATCGACCAGCTTGTTGGTCTCGCCCGACATGGCCGACACGACGACGGCGACCTGGTGGCCGGCATCGACCTCGCGTTTGATCTTGGTGGCGACGTTCTTG